>Ga0070741_10017882_pt1 | contig 11574 bp, 12 predicted proteins | sample Coa_R1_4_FD_66440 | JGI IMG/M metagenome (GOLD analysis project Ga0070741, IMG submission 66440) | Surface soil microbial communities from Centralia Pennsylvania, which are recovering from an underground coalmine fire - Coalmine... | ecosystem: Environmental > Terrestrial > Soil > Unclassified ...
CGCGGCGCAGCTCGTCGAGCCGCTCCCGCATGCCCTGCACGATGAAGAAGCCGCTCACGTCGCCGAGCTGGCCGTCGGCGAAGAAGTAGGGCTCGAAGCTGGTGATCACGTCGTCGCCGAGGAGCTTGCCGAGATATCGGGAGACCTCGGTGAACACGTCGACGGCGAGCGCCTCGCGGCCGGGCTGGACGGCGCCGAACGACAACATGAGGGCGCCGTCGACGCGAGGAGGCCGGGGTGCGGGTTCCGGGACCTCGTCGCCATCGGGGAGCGCGGGCACGGGGACGATCCTAGGAAGAAACCCCGTAACCTGTTCGGGTGCCGCGGCGTTACTGGGTCGAGACTCTCGGCTGCCCGAAGAACCAGGTCGACTCCGACAAGCTCGTCGGCACGCTGGTCGCGGACGGCTATGAGGCCGCCGACTCACCCGGTGACGCCGACCTCGTGGTCGTCAACACGTGCGCGTTCATCGACGCGGCCCGCCAGGAGTCGATCGACACCGTGCTCACGCTGTCCGACGCCCGCCGCGACGGCGCCCGCCTGGTGGTCACCGGCTGCATGGCCGAGCGCTACGGCGACGAGCTGTCCGAGTCGCTGCCCGAAGCCGACCTGGTGGCCGGCTTCGGCGTACCCGTCACCCTCGGCCGCAAGGCCGCGGGGGATGTGCCGTCGTTCGACCTGCTCAACCTCGTACGGCCTCCCGCCACCGCCCCGTGGGCGTACGTGAAGGTGGCCGAGGGGTGCGACCGGGTGTGTGGGTTCTGCGCCATCCCGTCGTTCCGGGGCAAGCAGCGCTCCCGCCCCCTCGACGTCGTGCTGGCCGAGGTCGACGCGCTCGATGCCAAGGAGATCGTGCTGGTCGCCCAGGACCTGGCGTCGTACGGCTCCGACCTGGGCGACCGCGGTGCGATCGTCCCCCTGGTCGAGGCGGTGGCGGCGCGGGTGCCGCGGACGCGCCTGTTGTACCTGTATCCCTCCAGCCTCACCGATGGTCTGATCGACGTGATCGGCGCCACCGGCGTTCCCTATTTCGACCTCTCGCTCCAACACGTGTCGCGCCCGCTCGTGCAGCGCATGCGGCGGTGGGGCGACGGGGCCCGCTTCCTCGAGCGCATCCAGGCGATCCGTTCGCGGTACCCGGACGCCGCCTTCCGGTCGTCGTTCATCGTCGGCTACCCGGGCGAGACGGAAGACGACCACGATCAGCTGCTGTCGTTCGTGGAGGAGGCGCAGCTCGACTGGGGGGCGTTCTTCGCCTTCTCGCCCGAGGACGGCACCTATGCGGTCGAGCTCGACGGGCAGGTCGACCCATCACTCGTCGCCGAGCGGTTGAAGGAGCTGGGCGAGCTGCAGGACGCCATCACCGCATCGCGCCGCGACGCGCTGGTGGGCGCGCGCTGCGACGTGCTCGTCGACGCCCCCGGCGTGGCGCGGAGCCACCGGGAGGCGCCCGAGATCGACGGCGTCATCACCGTGCCCGAGTCACTGGCAGTGGGTACGTTCGCCACCGTGACCGTCACGGGAGCCGCCGGGCCCGATCTGGAAGCAGCGTAGGAAGTGACGACGGGGAGCCTGCCCGCCCAGCCCGAGAAGGGCTACGGCCCGTCTGCGCTGGCGACGCCGGCCAACGCGGTGACGATCGCCCGCGTGCTGATCACGCCGTTCATGCTGGCGCTGATCATCGCCCGGGGTGCGGCGTGGTCGAGCGTCGGTGCGTGGATCGTGCTGGCGGGCACCGACGGCGTCGACGGCTACCTCGCCCGCCGTCACGGCACGACCCGTTCGGGCGCGTTCCTCGACCCCCTGGCCGACAAGGTGCTGGTGCTCGGGGCCATGGTGTCGCTGGTCGTGAAGTCGTTGTTCTGGTGGCTTCCTGTCGTCATCATCGGCGTGCGCGAGGTCGGGATCAGTGCCTACCGCAGCGCCGCCGGTCGACACGGCGTGAGCGTGCCCGCCCGGCCGCTGGCGAAGCTGAAGACGGTCGTGCAGTCCTTCGCCGTCGGCTTGGCGCTGCTGCCGTGGACGGCGCACCACCGCGTCGTCGCCAACTCGGTCCTGTGGGCGGCCGTGGTCCTGACCGTCATCAGCGGCGCCCAGTACATCCTCGACTCCGGGAAGTTGGCCCGTGCGGTGTGAAGTCGTCGCGATCGGCACCGAGCTGCTGCTCGGGCAGGTCGTCGACACCAACTCGTCGTGGATGGGGGAGCGGCTCGCGTTGGCGGGCATCGACTCGCATTTCCAGACCAAGGTCGGCGACAACCGCGAACGAATGGTGCTGGCCCTGCGTACCGCGCTGGCGCGCAGCGATGCCGTGATCGTGTGCGGCGGGCTCGGTCCGACGCAGGACGACATCACGCGCGAAGCGATCGCCGAGGTGATGAACGTGTCATTGGTGCGCGACGACGCCATCGTCGAGCGCATCGCTGCCATGTTCGCGGCGCGGGGCCGGCAGATGGCGGACAACAACGCCCGTCAGGCCGACGTGCCGGTGGGCGCGACGGTGATCGAGCAGGTGCGCGGCACCGCGCCCGGGCTCATCTGCCCCGTCGGCCACAAGGTGATCTACGCCGTGCCCGGCGTGCCGCACGAGATGAGGGAGATGGTCGAGCGTGCTGTCATCCCCGATCTCCAGGTGCGCGCCGGCACCACCGCCACCATCCTCAGCCGCACGCTGCGCACGTGGGGGCTCTCGGAGTCGGCGCTGGCCGAGCAGCTGGGGCCGCGGCTGGAGGAGCTCGACAAGGTCGAGCACGGCCCGACGATCGCGTTCCTCGCCAGCGGCATCGAGGGCATCAAGGTGCGCATCACGGTGAAGGACGCCGACGCCGAGTCGGCCAGGGTGCTGCTCAGCGCCGAGGAGGCGGAGGTGCGGGCCATCCTCGGCGACATCGTGTTCGGCGTCGACGAGGAGACGATGGAGGACGCCGTCGGCCACATGCTCAAGGCCCGTGGCCTCACGCTGGGTCTGGCCGAGTCGATGACCGGCGGCCTGGTTGCGTCGCGTCTCACCAACGTCGTGGGCGCGTCCGACTGGTTCCGCGGGTCGATCGTGTCCTACGCCAGCGAGGTCAAGTACGACCTGCTCGACGTGCCGGAGGGTCCGGTCGTGTCGGCCGAGGCGGCCAAGGCGATGGCCGAGGGCGCCCGCAAGGCGCTCGGTGCCGACATCGGCCTCTCCGTCACGGGCGTGGCCGGCCCCGCCGAGCAGGACGGCCAGCCCGTCGGCACCGTGTTCTTCGGCGTGGCCATGGGCGACACGCCTGCCGACTCCGCCGAGGTCCACCTCCCCGGCGACCGCATCCTCGTGCGCCAGTTCGCCGCCATCTCCCTCCTCGACGTGCTGCGCCGGAGACTCCTCGAGCAGTAGGCGTCAGGCAGCCCGAACGTGGGGGACGAGCTCCACCACTGTGCCGTAGCGGCTCCGCGAGACTTCGGGGCGTGCGGTTGTTCGCGGCCGTGTGGCCGTCGACCGAGGTGCTGGATGCGATCGCCGCGTTCGAGCGGCCGGAGGTGCGGGGGTTGCGGTGGACGACACCCGATCAGTGGCACGTCACGCTGCGATTCCTCGGGGAGTGCGAGTTGGACGAGGCTGCGGCCGCGTTCCGCACGATCGAGGCCCGGGCGGCGGAGGTGACGATGGGGCCGACGACCGGGCGGTTCGGGCGGCGAATCCTGCACGTGCCGACGGATGGGTTGTTGTCACTGGCCACCGCTACCGTGGCGGCCACGGCCGGGGTGGGGGAGCCACCTGACCCCCGGCCCTTCGCCGGACACCTCACGCTGGCCCGCAGCCGCCGGGGTGACACCGACCTGCGCACGTTCGCCGGGCTGCCGCTGGCGGGCCGCTGGACTGCTGATCAGGTGACGCTGGTGGCCAGCCACCTCGGTCCCAAGGGCGCTCGCTACGAGATCGTGGAATCTCTTCCCCTGGATCGTTGATACGAACGGGTGTTCGAATTACACTCGTGTCATTGTCACACCCCATCCGTAGGGTGGACCTCCAGAGGCACAGACCTCGTCAGGACAACGAGAAAGAGGGGAGTCCCCCGATGGGAGACCAAGACCGGCAGAAGGCACTCGACGTGACGCTCGGTCAGATCGAGAAGCAGTTCGGCAAGGGGTCCGTCATGAAGATGGGCGAGACCACCCACATGGCCATCGAGTCGATCCCCACCGGGGCCTTGTCGCTCGACCTGGCCCTCGGCATCGGGGGCCTGCCCCGAGGCCGCGTGGTGGAGATCTACGGGCCGGAGTCATCCGGTAAGTCCACGCTGGCGATGCACGTCGTCGCCGAGGCCCAGCGCAACGGTGGCATCTGCGCCTACGTCGACGCCGAGCACGCCATGGACCCGATCTACGCCGGCGCCATCGGCGTCAACGTCGACGAGCTGCTGATCTCGCAGCCCGACACCGGTGAGCAGGCGCTCGAGATCGCCGACATGCTCATCCGCTCCGGCGCCATCGACGTGCTCGTCATCGACTCGGTCGCCGCGCTCACGCCGCGCGCAGAGATCGAAGGCGAGATGGGCGACACCCACGTCGGCCTGCAGGCCCGCCTCATGTCGCAGGCCCTGCGCAAGCTCACCGGCACGCTGTCCCGCACCAACACCATCTGCGTCTTCATCAACCAGCTGCGGGAGAAGATCGGCGTCATGTTCGGCTCGCCGGAGACGACGCCGGGCGGGCGGGCGCTGAAGTTCTACTCGTCGGTGCGGCTCGACATCCGCCGCATCGAGTCCATCAAGGACGGCGTCGAGGTGGTCGGTAACCGCACGCGCGTCAAGGTCGTGAAGAACAAGGTCGCGCCGCCGTTCAAGCAGGCCGAGTTCGACATCATGTACGGCAAGGGCATCAGCCGCGAGGGCTCGGTCATCGACGTGGGCGTCGACATGGGCATCGTGAAGAAGTCGGGCGCCTGGTACACGTACGAGGGCGAGCAGCTCGGTCAGGGCAAGGAGAACGCCAAGCAGTTCCTGATCGACAACCCCGAGCTGATGGTCACCATCTACGCCCGCATCTGTGAGCTGGCCGGCATCGGGCCCGACACGGCTGAGAGCGGCGTTCCCGACGTGCCCCTCGGCGAGGGCGTCGGCGACGACGAACCGATCATGCTCGACGACTGACTCTGTTGGATTGAGCCTTTCCTGCTGCGCAAACTGCGCACGTCGGGCAAATCGCGGCAGGAAAGGCTCACTGCGGAGCAGCGGCGTCGCCCACCCTCCGTGACGATTGTGACAAATCGCCCGGAGGGGCAGGAACCGCCTCGCAGCGTGTCGAAGTGTGCGTCCGAAGGGCCCTGGGAGGGCCTCGAGAATGCGGGGCACGGTGGAAACGCTGAAGGTCTCCAGCAAATCGAATCCCAACTCGGTGGCGGGGGCGATGGCGGGAGTGGTGCGCCAGTCGGGGGCGGTGGGTGTGCAGGTCGTGGGCGCGGGCGCCCTCAACCAGGCCATCAAGGCCGTCGCCATTGCACGCGGCTACGTGGCGCCGTCGGGCATCGACCTGATCTGCATCCCGACGTTCGCCGACATCGAGATCGACGGGCAGGGGCGCACGGCGATCCACCTCCTCGTGGAGGGTCGCGAGCGGGGCAAAGCGCACCCGGTCGACCTGCGGGCCGAGGTTGGCGGCGACCTGCACCACGCCCTGACCTCCTGACCCACCCCTAATCTGGACGGCGTGAGCCGCACCTACTTCATCCGAACCTTCGGGTGCCAGATGAACGAGCACGATTCCGAGCGCCTCGCGGGCATGCTCGAGGCCGACGGCCTGGCGCCCGCAGCCGACGCCGCGTCGGCCGACGTGGTCGTGCTCAACACGTGCTGCATCCGCGAGAACGCCGACAACAAGCTCTACGGCAACCTCGGCCATCTCAAGTCACTCAAGGACCACCGGCCCGACATGCAGATCGTGGTGGGTGGCTGCCTGGCCCAGAAGGACCGCGAGCTCATCCGCGAGCGGGCCCCCCAGGTCGACGTCGTGTTCGGCACCCACAACCTGGGCCGGGCCACCGACCTCATAGAGCGGGCCCGTACCGACGGACCGATCACCGAGATCCTCGACGAGTACGACGCCGACGCCGGCTTCGCGGCCGGGCTGGCCGTGCGCCACGACCTGCCGCACAGCGCGTGGGTCACCATCCAGGTCGGCTGCGACAACAGCTGCGCCTTCTGCATCGTGCCCTCGGTTCGGGGCAAGGAGATCAGCCGCCCGCTCGACGAGATCGTGGCCGAGCTCGAGGCCCTCGCCGCTACCGGCGTCACCGAGGTCACCCTTCTCGGGCAGAACGTCAACAGCTACGGGCGCGACCTCACCCGGCGCCGGCCGCTGTTCGCCGAGCTGTTGCGGGCGGCGGGCGACGTGGAGGGCATCGAGCGGGTCCGGTTCACCAGCCCCCACCCCAAGGACCTGCGCCCCGAGACCATCGCCGCCATGGCCGAAGTGCCGGCCGTGTGCGAACACCTCCACCTGCCGCTGCAGGCAGGCAGCGACCGGGTGCTGGCCGCCATGCACCGCGGCTACACCGCGGCCCGGTACCTCGAGCGTCTCGCGGCCGCCCGCGCCGCCGTCCCCGACCTGGCGGTCACGACCGACCTCATCGTCGGGTTCCCGGGCGAGACCGACGACGACTTCGAGCGCACGCTCGAGGTCGTGGCCGAGGCCGAGTACGACAGCGCCTATACGTTCATCTACTCTCCCCGTCCCGGTACCGAAGCGGCGGCGTGGGTCGACCGCTACGTGCCGGCCGAGGTCGTGGCCGAGCGCTTCGACCGGCTCAAGGTCGTCGTCGAGCGCTCGGCCCTGGCTCGCCACGACGCCCGGGTCGGCCGCACCGAGGAGGTCCTCGTGGAGGGCCCGAGCAAGCGCGACGCCGGGGTGCTCACCGGGCGCACGCGCCAGAACAAGCTCGTGCACTTCGCCGGCCTGGCGTCGATCGGCAGCTACGCCACCGTCCGCGTCACCGGCGCGGCGCCGCACCACCTCACCGGCGAGCTGGTCGAGGTCACGGCGCGGCCACGGCACAAGACCCGCATCCCGGTGGCCGCCCTCTGATCACCGCCGCACCGCAGCACCTGGCGCTGGTCGGCCCGACCGCCTCGGGCAAGTCGACCCTCGCTCTCGAGCTGGCCCGGCGGTGCCCCGACGTCGAGCTGGTGTCGATCGACTCCATGCAGGTGTACCGGGGCATGGACATCGGCACCGCCAAGCCCACGGTTGAGGAGCAGGCCGAGGTACCGCACCACCTGCTCGACCTGGCCGACCCCGACGAGTCGTTCACCGTCACCCGCTTCCAGCGGGCGTTCGCCGATGCCATGGGCGCCATCGAGGCGCGTGGCCACCGGGCGGTGCTCGTGGGTGGCACCGGCCTGTACCTGCGGGTCGCGGTCGACGGTCTGTCGGTGCCGCCTCGCTACCCGGACGTGAAGGCGGAGCTGGAACGTGAGCCCGACACCGTCGCCCTCCATGCGCGGCTGAGCGAGCTCGACCCCGTCGGGGCGGCGCGCATGCAGCCGTCGAACCGGCGCCGGGTGGTGCGGGCGCTGGAGGTGACGTTGGGGAGCGGGCGGCCGTTCTCCTCCCATGGGCCCGGGCTCGACGTGCACCCGCCGACCAAGTTCCGCATGGTCGGAATCTGGCTGCCGCGCACCGTCGTGGCCGAGCGCATCGCGCAGCGGGTCGACGCCATGCTCGACCGAGGTTGGCTCGACGAGGTGCGCGCTCTGGCGGCGCGACCCGGTGGTCTGTCGGCGACCGCCCGACAGGCGCTCGGCTACCGGGAGCTACTCGAGCACGTCGAGGACGGCGCGCCGTACGACGACGCGGTGACGCGCATCGTCACCCGGACCCGTGCGTTCGCCCGGCGCCAGCGCATGTGGTTCCGCCGCGACCCCCGTATTCGGTGGCTGGGGACGGCCGACAATCCTGTCGCTCTGCTGCCCGCGCTCCTGGGAGACTTGGCCGGATGCCGGTCCTGACCCTCACCAAGCACCACGGCTTGGGGAACGACTTCCTCGTCGCCCTCGACCAGACGGTCGACGGCGCGATGGCGCGCGCCCTGTGCGACCGCCATCGCGGCATCGGCGCCGACGGCCTCATCGGCGCATTCGTCGACGGCACCTACGTGACCTTCGACCTCTACAACTGCGACGGCAGTCGGGCCGAGGTGAGCGGCAACGGACTGGCGTGCCTGGCCCAGGCCGTCGGGCGCGACCGCATCGAGGTGCGCACCGATGCCGGCATCCGCGTCGTCACGCTCGACCTCGACCAGGCCACCGTCGACATGGCGATGGCGACGACCAAGGAGATGGACGGCGGTTTGTTCGTCGACATGGGCAATCCCCACCTCGTCCTGCGGGACGAGGGGCAGGATCTGGTCGCCGTCGGGCAGCAACACCTCGACCTCAACGTCGAACTGATCGCCGCCGCGTCCGACGGCATCCGCATGCGGGTGCACGAACGCGGCGTCGGCGTCACCGACGCCTGCGGCAGCGGCGCGTGTGCGTCGGCGGTGGCCGCACACACGTGGGGCATGGCAGGGGAGCGGGTGACCGTCCACCAGGACGGCGGGGACGCCACGGTCGACCTGGCGGGTGACTCGATCCGCTACACAGTCACCGTCGGCTACATCGGGCGAATCGAGGTCCCGTGTCCCTGATCGAACGCACCTTTCGAGAGCGCATCGTGCTGGTGGGCGTCACCATCCCGCCGGTGTCGCAGGACGAGACCGAGGAGCACCTCGACGAGCTGGCGCGCCTGATCGACACGGCCGGCGCCGACGAGGCGGCGCGCGTCATGCAGCGCCGCGACGCACCCGACCCCGCGACCTACATCGGACGGGGCAAGGCGGAGGAGCTGCACCAGCTCTCGCTCGCCGTCGACGCCGACACCGTCGTGTTCGACGACGACCTCACGCCTGCACAGCAGCGCAACCTGGAGAAGATCCTCGGGCGCACGGCGATCGACCGCACCGACGTGATCCTCGACATCTTCGCCCAGAACGCCCGCACCCAGGAGGGCAAGGCCCAGGTCGAGCTGGCGCTGCTGCGCCACCGCCTGCCGCGCCTGCGCGGCCGCGGCACGGCGTTGAGCCAGCAGGCGGGTGGCATCGGTACGAGGGGCCCGGGCGAGACGCAGCTGGAGGTCGACCGGCGGCGCCTGCTGCGCCGCATCACCAAGCTGGAGGCCGACCTCAAGCAGCTCAGCAAGACCCGTCGTACGCAGCGTCGGTCGCGCACCCGGTCGCGTCTGTCGACGGTGTCGATCGTCGGCTACACCAACGCGGGCAAGTCGACGTTGCTCAACAAGCTGACCGAGGCGGGCGTCCTCGTCGAGGACCGGTTGTTTGCCACCCTCGACCCGCGCACGCGACGGCTCGACCTGCCGGGTGGCGAGTCGGTGCTGTTGTCCGACACGGTGGGCTTCGTCCGCAAGCTGCCGCACAACCTGGTGGAGGCGTTCCGCTCCACCCTCGAGGTGGTGCAGGAGTCCGACCTGCTGATCCACGTCGTCGACGCGACCGCGTCCGACCCCGAGGGACAGATCAGTGCCGTGCGCAGCGTCCTGGCCGAGATAGGTGCGGGCGGGGTTCCCGAGGTGCTGGCGTTCAACAAGGCCGACATGACGCCGGACGCCATCCGGCTGGCTGACAAGCACGAGGGCGCGGTGGTCATCTCGGCGGCCAGCGGCGAGGGCATCGAGCGCCTGCTGCAGACGATCGGCGACCGCCTGCGGGCGCGGTCGCGGCTGATCGAGCTGCTCGTGCCGTACGAGCGGGGCGACGTGCTCGCCGCCGTCCATCGCGAAGGCGAGGTCGTCACCGAGGCGCACGAGGACGCGGCCACGCGGCTGCGCGCCCGCCTCGACGCCGTCGGCGCCCACCGGTTCAAGGAGTTCATCGTCGAGTGACCGGTCGCGACGATGCCGGTACGCAGAAGCCGTTCGAGCCCCCGATCTATCCCTACGAGCGGCTGAACGCGGCCAAGGCCAAGGCCGAGGCCCACGAGGGCGGTGCCGTCGACCTCTCGATCGGCACCCCGTGCGACCCACCGCCGAAGCTGGTGATCGACGCCCTGGCGACGTCGAACGCCGAGCGGGGATACCCGCCGTCGGCCGGCACCGATGCGCTCCGTCGAGCGGCTGCCGGTTGGATGGAACGCCGGTTGGGCGTGAGCGTGGAGCCGTCGGCGGTCGCCGCCTGCGTCGGAACGAAGGAGTTCGTGGCCACTCTCCCGCAGTGGCTCAAGCTGCGCCGGCCCGACCGCGACACGATCCTGTACCCCGCCCTCGCGTACCCCACCTACGAGATGGGCGCGATCCTGGCCGGGTGCCGCGCCGTGCCGGTCGCCGTCGACGACCAGTGGCATCCCGACCTGTCGTCGATCAGCGACGACGACGCGTCGCGGGCGCTGGCGCTGTGGGTCAACTCGCCGGGCAATCCGGCAGGGCAGGTCGATGACCTCCGGGCCGCGGCGGCGTGGGGTCGCGACCGCGGCGTGCCGGTGTTCAGCGACGAGTGCTACGTCGAGTTCAGCTGGGCGGGGGAGCCGCGCACGATCCTCGAGCACGGGCTCGACGGCGTGGTGGCGGTGCACTCGCTCTCGAAGCGCTCCAACTTCGCCGGGGGCCGCGTCGGCTTCTACGCCGGCGACGCCGACCTCGTGCAGTACCTGCTCGAGGTGCGCAAGCACGTGGGCATGCTCCCCGCCGGACCGATGCAGGCCGCGGCGGTGGCGGCGCTGGGCGACGACACCCACGTCGACGAGCAGCGCGACCGGTACCTGCGCCGGCTGGAGCGGGTGCGGGAGATCTTCGAGCACCTCGGGGTGTCGGCTCCACTGCCGGCCGGCTCGTTCTACCTGTGGGCGCCGGCGCCCGGCGGCGACGCCATGGGTCTCGTCGACCGGCTGGCCGCCGACGCGGGTGCGCTGATCGCGCCTGGCGACATCTTCGGGCCTGCGGGAGAGGGCCACGTGCGGGTGGCGGTCGTGCAGCCCGACGACCGCATCGAGCTGATCGCGCAGCGCCTGCAGTAAACGAACTCGTCCGTCTGCGACTCTATGGACGTAGACATGGTCGACTTCGACGGGTTCTTCGGGGCGGAGTACCTCCGGGTGCTGCGATCCCTGACGCTCGTGCTCGGCGACAGGCAGCGGGCCGAGGACGCCGCCCAGGAGGCGTTCGCCAGGGCGTACCGGCGGTGGGGCTCGGTCGGGCAGATGGAGCGCCCGGGGACGTGGGTCTACGTCGTCGCCCTGCGGGCCGAGCGGCGACGGCTGGCCCGGGACGCGCACCGACCCGACGCGGAGTTCGAGGCCGTCGGCGCCGACGGCATCGACGACGCCGTCGACCGGGTGTGGCTGGCCGACGCGTTGACCCGCCTCACGCCCCGGCAGCGGTGCGCAGTGGTGTTGCGGTACTACGCCGACCTGTCCGTCGCCGACGTCGCTGCCGCCATGGGCTGCGCGGACGGGACGGTGAAGGCGACGTTGCACACCGCGCTGGAGCGCCTGCACGTGCGCATGTCGGCGGATGCCACCGAGGAGGTGAGCCGTGCGAACTGAGGACGAGCTCCGC
>Ga0070741_10017883_pt1 | contig 11574 bp, 10 predicted proteins | sample Coa_R1_4_FD_66440 | JGI IMG/M metagenome (GOLD analysis project Ga0070741, IMG submission 66440) | Surface soil microbial communities from Centralia Pennsylvania, which are recovering from an underground coalmine fire - Coalmine... | ecosystem: Environmental > Terrestrial > Soil > Unclassified ...
TAGAGAGAACTGCGCACCGTTTCCAGAATTTCTACCAGATCGGTTGGACTCAGGACGCCATCGAGAGAGGCGCGCACCAGTAAAGGACGGATGTCATGAGCGCTACGCACACCGGCATCGGGATGCAGGTCTATCAGGCGCGTGGCTTCGGAAGTGAAGGCAAGACGATGCCGGGCCGCCTCCAGATCGGGAGTTGGCTCCAGGGTTTTTACTAATTCTTTGCTGGCAGAGAAGGCCGCTTCCTGGGCCACCTTCGCCAAAATTTTGGGGTATTCCAGTGTAAGTAAGCTTTTTTCGTGCATAATAGTAGTCCCTGATCTATTGACCAAACAAGCTGGATAAATTTTCAATCACGTCCAGTTCTTGAAAAACAATCGGGAACGCTGCTGACGCGCTAGGAGAAACGCGTCCAGTTCGGCGCTCCTCTGCGGCTTGGAACGTTTCTCCTCACCCGATTGAAAGGCAAGCCATCAGTGTCCGCATTGGTAAAGTGATGGGCAAAACTCGGTCATGCAAATTTCAGACGGCAGGAGCTAGAATGTCACCATTACCCTGGCCTTCCCGTTATTATAGTAACGTTAAATACATAATAGAGGCAAATAAATGTTTCCAACCGTTGTTAATCCAGCACCGCGCAGACACTTCTTTCGAGGCTGCCTGACGACGCTTGTCATCCTGCTGCTACTTGCGGCGGCGGGTTGGTTTTTTCTTCTGCGTCCCTATCTCCACGGCATTGCTCAAACGCAGCTCGACAGCGCGCTCTCGTCAGCCATTGACCAGATGCCGCCGCAGGTAGCGCTTTTACCACCCGGTCCGTTACAGGTACAGGAAAATAGCATCAACAATTTGATTGTGCTCAACCTGGCGCCGTCAAATCCTGTGCAAAAACCGAATACAACGATCAACGCCGATGGCGTCCGTGTGGCGTTCGAGCTTTTTGGCCTTCCCTGCGCTATCGCCGGTATGCCGACCGTGACCAACGGTCGGCTGGTCGCATCCCATGTGACCGTTGAAGGGATTATAGGGCTGATTATGTCGCCCGAAGAGATGACAGCACTCCTGAATAAACACCTGGCAGACGCGCAGAACCGCCTCAAGCACCAGATTTTGAACGTCAGGCTCAACGACCATGAAATGGATCTCGTCTTAGGCAGTCCGGTCACAAGCTAGCTCAATACCTTGATGCTGACAAAAGAGCATTTATTTACGCCTGCGATAGTATAACATAAATATTGCGGGCATGAATAGAGTCGCCATCGTATCCAGATTAAGCAGGTCGTTCGGCTGGGTAGACGCACTACCAACGGTAACGGGTGGCCTTACTATCACCGGACAGGTGCTGACAGGCACGCCGCTCGGTGGGGGGATATTGTTAAACGTTGAGGCAACGCTTGGCAAAAGACCGTTATTATCCTGACCGAGAGGCCAGTAGACCAGCGCGGCCCGCCCGATGACGTTCTGCCGGGGCACACATCCCCAGTCGCGCGAATCAGAGCTGCCGTTGCGGTTGTCACCCAGCACAAAGTAGGTATTGGGCGGCACAACGCGGTTCACAAACGGCTGGTAAGGATCGCCCTGGCGACGCGGATCAACATATGGCTCGTTGAGCGGCTTGCCATTGACAATGACGGTGGTATCTTGAATCGTGATGATATCACCGGGCAACCCCACAATGCGCTTGACATAATCCAGGGCAGGATTGGGGGGAGCCACGAACACGATCACATCGCCACGGGCGGGTGCATGGAACAGGTAGGACCACTTGTCCACCAGGATGAGCTCTTGATTATGTAAATTGGGCTCCATGCTCATACCATCGACGTTGAAGTTCTGCACCGCCAGACGGATGACCAGGAACATCAGGAAAGTCAGTACAACCGTCTCGATAATTTCTCGTACCAGGCGATAGCGTTTCTCAAAATCAAATTCTAAATCCACCGGTTTTCCTCTGCACAGTTACATTGCTGAACACCTGCGCGCTATCCAATCTTTCAATAGCAATTCGCATTTTATATTCTCTTATACCATTATCACCATCGGTCTTTCAACACACATCAAACTCTATCAATAGAACATACGCAGGAAGATACTGCCCGACTCTTCCTTTTAATTGTAGCTTACCTCTACAAGTATGATAGTACTTACGGGCACTTTTCCTCTCAACGCAAGCTTTATCATAGGAGATAATAGCTACTGCTCTCTTCTCTCGCTGGCAGAAATTCGAGCATTTGGCATTTGGGGAGAGAGATGCCACCGGCAAACCCATATTGAGGAAGAACAGATGGATGGTTTGCCGGTGGCATCATTCAGGGATAATTGCTTTGATGATTTTTATCGACCGACCGTGGCAGACAGGTGCAAATGGTTAGCCGAGTTGCGGCTGCCTGGCGGGTGTTTCGGGACCAGCAAAGATGTAAACGAGCATTGGGATAGCAAGCCAGGAGAGAAGGAGCAAGACGATAAACCAGCCCCAGCGTGCAAGCTGCGCAGTTTTAACAAGCGCCCCAATCCATGACACGAATGCGAGAATACCTGCAAGCCCGGCAATGGCAAGGGCAATGCTAAGAAGGCCAGGATTGCCGCCAGTTACTGCGCCGGTTGTTGTGTCCACATGTACTCCTGCAAAAGCCATGTATTCCAGAATGCCAGCAACGATACCAATAACGACGGCAATCAGGTAGAGGATACGAGTAAGGGATTTAGACATAAGAACCTCCATTAAAGTGCTATGGGATAACCGTCTAGACGGTTATCATGGGTACAAGCACGGCAATTATATATCTATCTATCTATAATTGCAAGAGGTTATCAGAGGAGTCGCTGCAATATCTAAGAATGATAAAAACGCGAATTGTATAAAGATGCGCTATATCCCTTTTGAAGTATCTATTCAATCAAAAGAAATGTAGCGCCTGCTAATCGTGTCAGGTAATCAGTTTATGCTTTTGTGTGGGCTGCAACGAAGCCAAGAATGCGTTTCCAGGCATCCTCCGACTCTTTAGCGTATTCGGCCTGAGCGCGGTCGAAGAAGCTGTGGGGAGCGCCTGGGTAAGTGATGATGTCGTGTTCAACGTGAGCTTTGTCAAGCTCCTCGTCGAACTTTTGCACATGCTCGGCGGTAATCATCGGGTCCGCTCCTCCGAAGAGGCCGAGTACAGGAATGGTGGACGCACACGCACGCTCCAGCGCGGTGGGGGAGCCATTGCGACTCGGCCCCGCCAGCCCGCCGTAGAAGCCAATCGCGCCGGCCAGCCCTGGATTGTTGGATGCCTGGAGGAAAGAGTTGGAGCCGCCGAAGCAGAAGCCAACGGTAAAGAGCGACTGCGGAGCGTGCGGCAGACCGCGCAGGTAAGCGACCGCGGCAGCAATATCGGCATCCAGCGTTTCGCGACGCGTCTCCATCACATGGGGCCAGAAATCGAAATCCTGGTCGCGGTCCGTCAGGCCAGCCGTGCGCCCGAAATAGTCGATGGCGACGGCCTCGACGCCAGCTTCAGCGAAGCGAAGCGCCAGTTCTTTATAGAAATGAAATAGCCCGCGCACATCCGGTAAAACGATAATGCCAGCTTTCGCTGGTGTGCCTGTATGCGCGGCGTAGGCCAGGAAACGGGTGCCATCGGCTGATTCGAGCACAATCTCTTCGCCGCGCGCCGTGCTGCCACTTTGGGGCGAAATGGGGGGTTCAGCATTGAATTCAAAGCACATGGGATATCCTCCTGAATTGCGATAGGATCGATCCAATAGAGCACGATACGATGTGTCAAGCCCATTGACACCGGATGGTAGGGGCAATCCCTTGCGGTTGCCCCCTCCAGCTCCGTCTGTTAGAGTTTGGCCCGCACATATTTGAGAGGGCCATGTCATATCATAACCCAGATCACGCGCTGCATGCATGGGCCAGTACGGATCGCGCAATAACTCGCGTGCGAGGGCTACAAGATCGGCCTGCTGGCTATGGATGATGTCGTTGGCGTGCTGCGGCTGGGTGATGAGACCAACGGCAGCGGTTGGAATATCGGCTTCCTGCCGGATCTGTTCGGCGAACGGTACCTGGTAGCCAGGAGCCAGGGGTATCTTTGCGGTGGCGACATTGCCACCGGAAGACGCGTCAATCAGGTCAACGCCGTGTTGCTTCAATGTATGCGCAATCTCCACTGTATCGTTGATTGTCAATCCGCCTTCCGTCCAATCGCTGGCTGACAGGCGCACGAAGAGCGGGAGTTCGTCTGGCATCACCGCGCGTATCGCGTCAACGGTTTCGAGCAAGAAGCGCATACGATGCTGCAACGGCCCGCCGTATTCGTCCTGCCGGTGGTTAGAGACTGGCGAGAGAAATTCATGGATCAAATAGCCATGAGCGCCATGAACTTCAAGCACCTCAAAGCCTGCCTGCAAGGCTCGTTTAGCGGCATCCTGGAAGTGCTGCACCACTGCGGCAATCTCGTCGCGTGTCAGCTCCTTTGGCAGGGGATACTGTGCAGAGAACCGCTCGGCGCTAGGGGCGATAGTTTCCCAACGACCCTGATCAGCGGCAAGTTCGCCGCTGCCGCTCCAGGGCCGGTACGTGCTGGCTTTGCGGCCTGCATGCGCAAGCTGGATGGCTGGGACTGCACCCTGTTCTTTGATAAAGGCAGTGATGCGCGCTAGCATCGGGATATGTTCGTCATAATAAATACCCAGGTCTTGTGGTGAGATGCGCCCTCGTTTTTCAATGGCGGTCGCTTCAGCCATGACCAGCGCGGCCCCTCCCACAGCGCGACTGCCCAGGTGGACGAGATGCCAGTCGGAAGCAAAACCATCTTCCGAAGAATACTGGCACATAGGTGAAACCATAATGCGGTTACGCAACGTCACCCCGCGCAGCGTGAATGGGCGAAAAAGATCAGGGGTTGGCGGTATATTTTCGTCGGGAAAGGAGTCCTCATGATGAATATGAGGCACAGTTTGCATTATCTTCAAGCTCCTTCTCTGAAACAACCAGATTGGTGAATCGGCTTCATTATGGCGCTCTGGAGAATCAGGCCGAATATCTCTTTATGTAAAAACACTTGTATTTCGTTCGTTTATTCCAAAAGAAAAGGACTGATCTATTTCCGAATAGAGAAAAGACCATGCACTCTTGCCGCCTCCGTTGAGGTACAATATTACATACATACCCTGCCCGAGGACGTCAAATGGGAATGCATTAGAAACAGTACGAATTGGAGCTTGCTCATGTTACATACGCGTCTATGCCAGCTACTCGGCATTGATCACCCCATTATGAATGCGCCGATGGGCGGGACGGCAACGGCGGCATTAGCGGCTGCCGTTTCAATAGCGGGTGGATTTGGCATGATCGGCGGTACCAGCCGTGGCGGAGCTGCGTGGCTGCGGGAGCAGATTCGCCTGGTGCGTGAGCTCACCGACCGACCCTTTGGCATCGGCTTTATCTCATCTTTCCCCAATGTTGACGAGCTGTTCCAGGTCGCGATAGAGGAGCGTGTGACCGCTATTAATCACTCTTTTGCCGATCCGACGCCCTATGTTAAACGCGCCCATGATGCCGGGGTGCTGCTCTTTAACCAGGTGCAGACGGTCGCCCAGGCTCGCATAGCAGCGCAGGCGGGTGTGGATCTGGTGATTGCGCAGGGCACGGAAGCGGGTGGGCATAGTGGCAGTATCGGCACGCTTTCTCTTGTGCCTGCCGTTGTTGATGCCGTTGCCCCGATCCCCGTAGTTGCGGCAGGCGGGATCGCCGATGGGCGTGGCCTGGCTGCCGTCTTGATGCTGGGGGCTGAGGGAGTCTGGATTGGCACGCGCTTCGTTGCCAGCAAGGAATGGGCCGGACACGAGTGGGAAAAGCAGGCAGTGGTCGCGGCAGGAGCTGACGATACCATACGTACCAACGTTTATGATCTCATCTATAACCAGCCATTCCCTCCTGGTATCGTAGATCGCATGTTGCGCAACGCGTATATTGAGCAATGGCAGGGCCGCGATGCCGAACTTTTCGCGCAGCGCCGAGCTTTGCGAGTGCAGCTAAGAGAGGCAGATCAGCGGGGCGATACCAGCATGGCAGGCATTAGTGCAGGCGTAGCCTCCGGCCTGATCCATACGATAGAGCCAGCCGCCGCTATTGTGCAGCGCATTGTGAGCGAAGCAGAACGTCTTCTCACGCAGAGGATTGTATAATAAATTTTCGATTAGCAAGATTACTGGGAAGAGGATTGCATGGAAAACTGGATTTGTGTGACCTGCGGCGTCCAGTTCGCAGCCAGCCAGGCGCGCCCGCAAACATGTCCGATTTGCAGCGATGAGCGTCAGTATATTGGCTATCATGGACAGCAGTGGACCACGCTGGCCTTGATGAAGGCGGAAGGGTATCATAACAGGGTGAAAGAGCACGAGCCGCACCTGATCGGTATAGGAACGGAGCCTTCTTTTGCCATCGGGCAGCGCGCTCTGTTGGTACAAACGGGGCAAGGGAATGTGCTCTGGGATTGCATCAGCTATCTCGACGATGATACGGTGGCAGAGGTCAGACGGTTAGGAGGGCTGCATGCCATCGCTATTTCTCACCCGCATTTTTATAGCTCAATGGTCGAATGGGCCGAACGGTTGGACACGGTGATTTACCTCCATGAGGCAGATCGCCGATGGGTGATGAGGCCGGATAGCCGGATCAAGTTCTGGTCCGGCGAGACATTATCCTTGCTGAGTGCCGTTACTCTCGTGCGCCTGGGCGGTCACTTTTCCGGTAGCACAGTGCTGCATTGGGCAGATGGAGCTGATGGCAAGGGGTTGCTATTGACGGGCGATACGATCCAGGTCGTGGCGGACCGCAACTGGGTAAGCTTTATGTATAGTTATCCGAACATCATTCCGTTGCCAGGGGCAGAAGTTGCCAGAATACGCGATACCATCGCTCCCTATCCATTTGAGCGTTTGTATGGAGGATGGTTTGACAGAATAGTAACTCCTGATGCCAGCAATGCAGTCATCAGGTCGGCTGATAGATATATTCGGGCTTTGGAAGAGAGAAAATGATGGAACAGGTATCATCGACCAATGTCGCAGCTCCCAAGTCGCTGGAGCAGGTGCAGGGGATTGTAGAAGAACTGGAGCGCCTCTATCCCGCCGCAAAATACGATCTTAATTTCTCTACGCCTCTGGAACTGCTCGTTGCCACACAGCTTGCGGCGCAGTGTACCGATGCGCGCGTCAATAGCGTGACCAGCGAGCTATTTCGCAAGTATCGCAGCGTCGAGGATTATGCCACAGCGAGCCAGGAAGAATTTGAGCAGGATATTCAAAAAATCACCTTTTACCGCAATAAAGCAAAAAATATCCGTGCGGCCTGCCAGTATATCTTCACCCAGCATAACGGGGAAGTGCCGCGCACAATGGCGGAGATGGTGAAAATTCCAGGGGTGGCGCGCAAAACAGCCAATGTCATCCTGGGCAATGCTTTTGGCGTGACCGAGGGCGTGATCGTGGATACGCACGTTGGCCGCCTGGTCCGGCGCTTTGGCTGGACGCAGCATGAAGATCCGGTGAAGGTTGAGCAGGAATTGATGGGGCTGATCCCGCGCGAGCAATGGTTGAGCTTTGCGCACCGCACCATCTATCACGGGCGCGCAGTCTGCGATGCACGCAAGCCCCGCTGCGCCGATTGTACATTGGCACAACTCTGCCCATCCGCCTTTAAAGCGCCGTAAGATACCTCTTTCTCGTAGGGGCAGTGCCTTGCGCCTGCCCTGCTAGCCCTCTCATCTATATCCTGTAGGGGCAGTGCCTTGCGCCTGCCCTGCTAGCCCCTACATCTATTTTGTCAAATCGTTCATTTTGACTCTGTACCGTAATGTGCCCCAGAGATGGTAATACCAAAAATACATTCTTTTTAACGATGTGTTTTTCTGTTTTTTTAAGTAAAATGTTGTCCGAAAGTGTATTTTATCCAGGTGCTTTGCACTTGTAGGGTAGGAGAGAGGTGTATGGTACAGAATAATCGTTCTCCAGAATCGTCAGAGACCCCCAGTACCATTGTTGATAATAATGTGACGGAAATGGCTCGTCTCATCGATTTGCATGCTATACTCGCTCGCACCAGGGAAGTATTGTTTCCAGGACACAACGATACAACCGATATTCGCTATGTGCTTGATATCGCCTGTGGGCCCGGAGGATGGGCGCTCGATGTGGCATTTGAGCACCCTAAGGTTGAGGTAATAGGCATCGATATGAATCCAGCAATGATAAAGTATGCCTCTGCTCTGGCCCATTCACAAGGATTGCAGAACGCTCATTTCAGGACTACGGATGTCTTAAAGCATCTGGATTTTCCTGATAACACGTTTGACGTTGTCAATGCCCATTGCATGAGTTCTTCTATACCCGCCAGTGCCTGGCCTGCGCTCCTGCAAGACTGTATGCGCATCTTGCGCCCGGGAGGGGTGCTTTACCTGTTGGAAGCGGAGACGCCTATTACCAATAGTGGTATTTGTGAGAGAGTGGGCGCGCTGCTGGCGCAGGTGAAGCATCAGGCCGATGGCTATGCGCTCACCAATGATGAGTCGCCTGTAGCTATTACGCCGCTCCTCGGTCCCTTCCTGCGCCAGGCCGGTTATCGGAATATTCAGCATAAAGCGTACGCCATCGACTACGCTAAGGGCGCGGAAGCTTACGAGGGCTGTTACGATAATTTCACGGTTGAACTGCAACTATTGAAATCATTTCTGCTGGAAGCGGAGGTTTTGACGGAAGAAGAGTTTGATAAGCTCTACCGCGATTTTACCATTGCGATGCTCGTGGACGGCTTTTGTGGTATCTGGTACTGGCTGTCGATATGGGGCGTCAAGCCAGCGAGCGCGTAGGGGCAATCCCTCGCGGTTGCTCAGCCCCTACAGTGCGGAAGGGCTTGCTCTACCTGCCGTCTTCGTTGTATGGTTGTGTTACAGTGTAGTGCAACTATAGCGACCGACGGCAGATAGGAGTATCGCATGGCAAACTCATCGTCAATCTATTTCAATGAAGAGCATACTATGTTTCGTCAACTGGTGCGCCAGTTTGCCGAAAAAGAGATCGAACCCCATGTTGATCAATGGGAGGCCGATGGCATCTTTCCCGCCCACACCCTGTTTAAACAAATGGGCGATCTCGGGTTGCTTGGCCTTTCCTATCCAGAAGAGTATGGCGGTTCCAATCTGGACTACTGGTACAATGTGATTATGCATGAGGAACTGGGTCGGCTCTCTTGCGGCGGCGTGCCAATGGGTATCAGCGTCCATACCGATATGGCGACTCCCGCTCTGGCGCAGCATGGTTCCGATGAGTTGAAACGGCGTTTCCTGGCTCCCGCTATTGCTGGCGATATGGTTGCTTCTATCGCGGTAAGCGAACCTGACGCAGGCTCCGATGTTGCCTCGATCCGCACGCGGGCGGAATCTGATGGCGATATGTACGTGATTAACGGGACCAAGATGTGGATTACGAATAGCACGCAGGCCGATTTCCTGGTGTTGCTCGCTCGCACCAGCCCTGGTACAGGCTATAAGGGCATGTCGTTAATTGTTATCCCCACCGATATCCCCGGCTTCAGCGTCAGCCGCAAGCTCGAAAAGCTCGGCAACCATAGCAGTGATACCGGCATCCTCAATTTCGATAATGTGCGTGTGCCCAAGTCCTTCCGCATCGGCGAGGAGGGCATGGGCTTTACCTTACAGATGCAGCAATTCCAGAAAGAGCGATTGATCGGCGCGGTCACGGGTCTGGCGGGCGCGGAGAAGGCCATCGAGATTACGATCAAATACTGTAAAGAACGTCATGCCTTCGGCAAGCCGCTCATAGCCAATCAATGGATACACTTCAAGCTAGGCGAACTACTGACCGAGATCGAACTGTTGCGCCAGCTCACCTACCATTGCACGCGTATGATGCTCGCGGGGATGGATGCCACGCTGGAAGTATCAATGGCGAAGCTGAAGGCGGGCCGTCTCGCGCGTGAGGTTGCCGATACCTGCGTGCAGTTCCATGGCGGCATGGGGTATGTTGAAGAGTATCCCATCGCGCGCTATTTCCGCGATTCGCGCTTACTTTCCATTGGCGGCGGCGCCGATGAGATTATGCTGACCATCATCGCTAAAAATACCGGTATGTTCCCCATCAAGTGACCGCAAGCGCGACAAAGACTGCTGGGATAGAATAGCCGCTAGAGAGGACACGCCATGCGTTACCAATCCGTCTTTCGTCCCGATCTCTTCGCCGGTCAGGTGATTATTGTCACCGGCGGCGGCACCGGTATAGGTCGCACTACGGCCCACGAACTGGCCTCGCTGGGCGCTCATGTGGTGCTGGCCTCACGCAAACAGGAAAATCTGGAGCGTGTGCGCGACGAAATTACGGCAATTGGCGGTCGGGCTTCGCTTCACGTCTGCAATATTCGCGATGAGCAGCAGATTCGCGATCTGTTCGAGGCGGTGATCGGCGAGCATGGAGCGGTGCATGGCCTGTTTAACAATGGCGGCGGCCAGTATATCAGTCCTGCCGAGGAGGTCACGTCTAAGGGCTGGCGAGCGGTGATAGAGACGAATCTAACGGGCACCTTTTTTATGTGTCAGCAGGCATATCATAGCTATATGGGCGAGCACGGGGGAGCCATTGTCAATATGCTCATGGACCACTGGCGCGGCTTCCCCGGCATGGTCCATTCGGGCGCGGCGCGAGCAGGGATTGAAAATTTCACCAGGACGCTGGCTGTCGAATGGGCGCACCGGGGCATACGGATCAACGCCGTGGCCCCTGGCGTGATTCAATCGAGCGGCATGGAGACCTACGGGGAGGAGAATCGTCCATTTCTCGAACAGGGCCAGCGCGATCTGCCATTCAAGCGCATGGGGACTGAGAGCGAGGTGGCAGCCGTCGTGACGTTCCTGCTCTCGCCCGCCGCCACCTATATCAGCGGTCAGACCATCAGGGTTGACGGTGCCAGCTCGCTCTGGCACAAAACATGGGATATTGAAGAGCATACTAGTGCTCCTACAGCGTTTAATGGATTTGTGGAGTAACTTCGTCAAAGATGCATGAACCGGAAAACTTCACCTGATTTGGCGAGTTTTCCGGTTCATGCATCTTTAAGAGTCTTGTCTAGTGTTCCTATTTACGAATTTACGCGACAACATCCCAGCTTGCTTGTGCCAAACCACCAGTCCACTGGTAAGTGAATGTAAAGTGCTGTTGTGACATGGGCACCTGGAAAACGAGAGGGCCGAGTATCGTTGTCCCTGGCTTGATCACTCCAAAGGGCGGGGCAGGCGCTCCACTGTACACATGAGCGACGTAGGCTTTCCCATTCGCGTCATGCAGGACGTAATTCGTTGCAAGCAAGGGTCGATCAATCGTAGTTGTGTTACGAAGAGTGGCCGTTACTAGCAGGTAAGTCATTCCTGGCGGAGGGGTCTGGACGCTTTTCAACTCAGCTCTGGTGACTGTGACGTAAAAGTGTGCCAGTTGCACTCCAGTCCCTACATGCAGATGCACTAGCGGTGGCGTGCTCGGAACCGTCGGCTGCGTATCTGGTGGGGGTGTTGGTTGTAC
>Ga0070741_10017884_pt1 | contig 11572 bp, 14 predicted proteins | sample Coa_R1_4_FD_66440 | JGI IMG/M metagenome (GOLD analysis project Ga0070741, IMG submission 66440) | Surface soil microbial communities from Centralia Pennsylvania, which are recovering from an underground coalmine fire - Coalmine... | ecosystem: Environmental > Terrestrial > Soil > Unclassified ...
CCCCGAAGTGCCGAGGTGGCGAAACGGCAGACGCAGTGGACTCAAAATCCACCGTGGGCAACCACATGCGGGTTCAAGTCCCGCCCTCGGCACCATACCCCTCGCGCTCGGCACCTTCGCCGCAGCTTCCCTTATCACCGTCCCGAGCGATGCTGCTAGTTTCGATTTGAGGGTAACGGGATCAATCGGCGCATGCTCGGCTGCAAGCGGCGACCATGGCGCGAAAGATGTCGCGATGCCCCGCCGCTTCAAAGTCCTCGCGCGTGAGCAGATCGAGAGCCTGGTTGATCGCGTCGTTGTCCGGCAGGATCGCGCCGATGACGGATTGCTCAGCCTCCAAGATCTCAGGCATCATCGCTTGATACCATCTCGTCCGAAAATCTCCTCGACCGAGAGCGGCAGGCCTGCGTGCAACCCAGGTTCCCCAGCAGGATCCGGTAGCGATTCGAGCGTCCGTGGCCGCCTCCCTGTTCGATCCTGATCTCAGTCTGATGATTAGTCTGGTTGAGCGCTCATCGAGTCGCGCCCGGTCGGCGATGCAGCCAATACTCGGTCGAGCCCGACCCTCGCGCTCGGCATGCTCAGCTATCACGAGCGGCACGAGCGGACGCATGCTGCGCTGTCGCGAGCGATCGAGTACTGCTGTGATCGCGTCGATGTTCATCGAATTGCCAGTCTGACATTTCGTCACACGCAGTCACGCATCGACGCGAGTAGTATGCACAGCCCGTTCCTGCTGACCGCCGGCACAGCGCAAGCTATGAGGCAGTGGAACGCCATCTACAGTCTGGGGGTGCGTCTGTGCGCATCTGCGGCGAGCGAGTCGCTGCACCTCCTGAGCCGGTACGCGCACAGCCGCCCGCAGCGCTGCGATTTGCTTCTCGCAATTGCAGCTCACCAACGCGCCCTCCCCGTTCTTCGTGCTTCTCCTTTCTGTCGCAGCCGCTCAAAGTTCGCCGGATCCACAAATCGTCGGCCATTAGGGAGGCGACGCACTTCAGTTTTCCCTCGGTTAACCACAAGTGAACTGTGGTGTGCGAGACGCCCAAGCGCCGAGCTGCCTCGCCGGGGAGCGATATACTGAGCGATATCGATCGTGCCTTGTGTGTGCATCTCTACTCACTCCGTCCACGTCGCGCGCGGCCGTGTTTCGCTTACGCTGCGTGCGGGAGATCGAGTAAGTAGAGTCGAGGGCGTGCGCAGCGCGCTAACTGAATATTTACACTTTGCAAGCGATCGCGAGTCGAGTCAACAGCGATCGCCCGCCCGCGGATAACCTTGCCTACCAGCGCACAATATCAGCAGAAATTCGAAGGGCGCACCCGGAAGTCGTTCACGGGATGCCGCCGCGTCCCGCTAAAGCCCCGCAAGGAACGCGAAGAAGGCGACGATCGCGACCGCGGCGACCAGAAGCCCGAGCAAGACAGCCGCGAAGCCTCCCCGGCCCCCTGCTTCGCCTTCCTCGCGATGAACGGCCGTATGGTAGCCCCGGCGGTCGGTCCAGTAGATGCCGGTGCCGGGGATCCCGATGGTGCGGGTCACTCCGCGCCGACCGATGGTGATATGGGCGCCGCGAGCTCCGAGGGTGAGACTCGGGCCTGACTTCGAGAGGTTGACGGAGACGCCCGGCAGGACGCGGACGCGACGATAGAAGCGCCAAGGCATCAGTCCTCTACCTTCCCCTTACGCCGGCGCGCCCTGACGGTTGGCCGGGGTCCAATTGGAGCCGTGTTTGAGATTGGCGATCAGACAAATCGCTACCTGAGCGTGGAGCCAGCCCGCCGCGCGCGCCATGGGCACCCTGCCTGATGCGGATTGCGACGTCACAACCCATCAGCCGGAGAAACTCGCGGAGCTTTTCCATCGAGAACTTCTCAAGGCGGTCGCGAACCAGGTCCGATACGCGAGGCTGGTCAATGCCCAGCATCGCCGCAGCTTGGCTTTGGGTCAGCCCGCGTCGCCTGAGCAGACGGCCGAAGCTGATCGCCAGATAGGCCTTAATATTTAACTCCTCGGCATCGGGAAGGCCTAAATTCTCGAAGATGTTATCCCTGGTGATTTCGTAGTCGCGGATCATGGAACAACCCTCTGCCTATGAAGTAACGCCAGCCCAGCCACACCATCCCAAGCGAAAGAAGACCTTCGCGTATGTTTCATTTGCGTTCGTACCATTGGATGGCGCCGCGGAGGCCGCGCTCCCTTTGGATCGCGCGGATTTCCTCGTTGCCGGGGCCGAAATGGAAGATCGCGTCGAATTCGGCGCCGGCCAGCACCGCGGTCCTGAAGCCCTGCAGATCCATCGCGCGGTTTATCGCGAGCTTTTCCAGCCGCAGCTTCTGGGCCGGCACCTTCGCCACCCGGGCCGCGTATTCGTAGGTCTCTTTCTCGAGCGTGTCCGCCGGGAATGCGCGCGTCGCGAATCCGATCGCTTCCGCCTCGCGGCCGCTGATCCTGCTTCCCGGCAGGAACGCCATGTACTTGGTGCGATGCGGCCCCACCATCCAGTTCCAGAATGAACTCACGTAACCGGCTCCCGCCGGGATGGAGGGGAAGCCGATGCTCGCGTCTTCTGCCACGAAGATGATGTCGGTCGAGATGGCAAGCTGCGTGCCGCCCGCAAGACAATAGCCATGCACCATCGAGATTACCGGCTTGGGCAGGTCCCGAAGCCTGAGCCAGTGCTCCACGTAGCGCTGGAGCGCGCGCTGATCATCGTCGAGCGTGTAGCGGCTCCCGCTGCCGCCGCCCAGGCCGACCGTCAGATCGTAGCCGGTGCAGAAGGCGCGGCCCGCTCCGCGGATCACCACGACCTTGATCTCCGGATCGCTCTCGATCGCGCTCATCGCCTCGCCCATCTCGGCGATCATCGCGGGCGTCATCGCGTTGAGCTTCTCGGGGCGGTTCAGGATGAGAGTTCCGATGAGATCGCGCTTTTCCAGCGTGATGTTCGCAAACGGCATACGCGCCTCCATCGCGGTCGGGCTGTTTGAAGCGATGAGAAACAGGTTGCCGCGCAACTTGCAAGGATGGCTCCGAACCCTGCCGGAAGTTTCTCTGATAGACTTGTCGATGGGGCGCCGAAGAGCACGATGACGCCCGGCCGGCCGTCGCGGCCGGCTCTCCCGGCATCATCGATCGCGGCGCCCGAGAGGTGAATCTTGGAAAAGCCTCGAATCGCTCCACAATCCCATGTCCAGCCCAAGGCCTACGAGGACGCCCGCTTCCTGGAGAGCAAGGATGCGCGCGCGCTCAGAATCCTCGCCGAGTACCTCGAGCCGCTCTCGCGCTTCAGACGCCACGGCGTCCAGGACACGATCGTCTTCATGGGCTCGGCGCGACTGCGCTCGCGCGAGGATGCCGAAGCGGCGCTCGCGGAGGCCGAGCGCACCCGCCGCGGCGTCGCCGAGGCGCGCATCGCGCTCGAGCTTTCGGCCTACTATGAAGCCGCGCGCGAGCTGTCCCATCGGCTCACCGCATGGTCGAAGAAACTCGATCGCGACGAGCGCAGGTTCGTCGTATGCACCGGCGGAGGGCCGGGGATAATGGAGGCGGCGAACCGCGGCGCCTCGGAGGCCCGTGGCCTCAATATCGGGCTTACCATCTCGATACCCAACGGCGAGTTCGACAATCCCTACGTGAGCCGCGAACTCCGCTTCCTGTTCCATTACTTCTTCATGCGCAAGTTCTGGTTCGTTTACCTGGCCAAGGCGGTGGTCCTGTTCCCCGGCGGCTTCGGCACCCTGGATGAGTTCTTCGAGATGCTCACGCTGGTGCAGACGCGCAAGATGAAAAAGCGCATGCCGATCGTGCTGTTCGGAACCCGCTATTGGAACGAAGTGCTGAATTTCGACGCGATGGTGAAGTACGGCACGATCAGTCCCGCCGACGTCGACCTGTTCCATCGCACCGACTCGGTGGACGAAGCCTACAACATCATCATCGGCGGCCTGACCGAGAACGCGCTGGGCAGCCCCGGCCCCGAACTCTAGGGGCCGTCGCGCCCGCTGGTTCCGCAAGAGCCTTCATCGCACCAGCGGCATCGCTGTCCTCACTTCGCGCCGGCAAACCTCTCCCGAAAGCACGGGCGTGGCTCCAGCGGGCCGCTGCTTGTCCGGATCGTGGCGGCATCGCGGGGACAGCCTCGCAGACTCCCCCGGTAGATGCGGGGTGGAGCGGCCACGCTCGCGATCATCAAAAGAACCCGCGGCGACCCGGTGCATAAGCCTACTGTGATATATTTACATTGATTTCATTCGACTTGAATTGTACGATCGCGGGTGTGGGGGATGACCCGGCGGGGGTGAGCGGGAACTTCCGCCGGACGTGGATCGAGATTTAGTCGAATGCCTTATGAGCCCGTCTTCGTCGAAATCGTCCACCGAACATTCTCGGAGATTCCGCGGCATGCTCGATGCCCGCGGCGAGGTCATGCACCGAGGGTTCCGACCCCTGCCGGAACCGCGTGCGTCACAAGCATAGACAGCGATGCAACCACCGGCCAGGCGGTAGAGGGGCAGTGCAATTCCGCCCGTGCCGCTCCGGACCTTCCCTTTGCTTCACAAACGGCGCCTAGCCGCCGCCGGCAGATTTTGCCGACGCCCGGGCTCTGAACGGGGTTTTGATTCATGGTCATCGGGAGCAATTGCGACGTCGCGATCATCGGAGCGGGTCCGTATGGATTGTCCGCCGCCGCCCATCTGCGCCGCGCCGGGGTCGACGCGCGGGTCTTCGGGCAGCCGATGGAGTTCTGGGAGCATCAGATGCCCGCGGGGATGCGGCTGCGATCGCCCTGGCATGCCTCTCACATCTCCGATCCCGCCGGCGCGTTCACGCTCGATCGCTACGAGCGCGAGAGGGGCGCCGCGATCGACAGGCCGATCCCCCTTTGCGACTTCATCGGGTACGCGCGATGGTTCCAAAGGGGCATCGTGCCCGACCTCGATCCGCGAAAGGTCACCGTCATCCGCACCAACGGCGGACGGTTTCGGCTCACCCTCGAGGATCGCCAGGTCATCGAGGCGCGCCGCGTCGTAATCGCGGCGGGGATCGCGCGATTTGCCTTTCGCCCGAAGGAGTTCGGATGCGTGCCGCGCGCGCTCGCGACCCATTCCTGCGAGCATCGCGACTTCGCTCGTCTGGCGGGCCGCAGCGTGATCGTGGTGGGGGCGGGCCAGAGCGCGGTCGAAGCCGCGGCGCTGCTCAATCAGGCCGGCGCGCGGGTCGAGCTGATCGCGCGGGCACCGGCGATCAACTGGCTTACGCGAAGCTCGCGGCTCCATCGTCTGCCCGGCTTCGCCCGCGCGCTTCTGTATCATCGCACCGACGTCGGCCCCGCGCTGGTAAGCCAGCTTGTGGCGCGTCCGCACCTGTTCCGCCTTTTGCCGCGGCGAGCCCAGGATCGGCTCGCCCAACGTTCCATCCGTCCCGCCGCTTCCGGATGGCTTCGGCCGATGGTCGAAGGCGTGCGCTTTACGATGGGCCGCCGTATCGAGGGCGCATCGCACGATCGCGATCGCGTGCGCATAACCCTCGATGACGGCTCGATCCGCGAGGCCGATCATGTGCTGCTCGCCACCGGCTATCGGGTCGATATCGCCCGCTACTGCTTTCTGCCGGCGGAACTGCTGAGGGCGATAAGGCAGGCCGACGGGTACCCGGTGCTGTCGGGCGGCTTGATGTCCTCGGTGGCGGGGATTTATTTCGTCGGGGCGCCTGCGGCCTACAGCTTCGGTCCCCTGGTCCGCTTCGTTTCCGGCACCGCTTTCGCCTCCTCGTCGCTCACCGAATCGATCGTGAATTCGTTCGCGAGAGGTGAAGGAAGGTGACGGACGGGGACAGGCTCGCCGGGCCCGGCGCCATCGTTATCGGCGGCGACTATCGCGGTCTCGGCGTGGTGCGAAGCCTGGGCCGCCGCGGCATCCCCGTATGCGTCGCTACCGACGATCACGTGATGGCGGCGATGTCGCGATACTGCCGGCGGCGGCTCAGATGGCCCATCGAGGAGGATGCCCAGCTCGATTTTCTGCTGGAGCTCGGGGCCTCGGGCGAGTGCCAGGGATGGTGCCTGTTTCCGACCGGCGACGAGACAGCGGCCTTCATCGCCCGCAATCATTCGAGCCTCGCCGAGCATTTCGTCCTTACCACTCCGCCCTGGGACATCCTGCGATGGGCTTATGACAAGACGCTGACCTACCAGCTTGCGGCGAGCGCCGAAGTGCCCTGCCCGGTCACCTTCGTTCCCGAAAGCCGCGCGGAACTCCGTGCGCGGGAATGCAGCTTTCCGGCGATCCTGAAGCCCTCGCGAAAGCATCGCGTAAACAGCTTCACGCGCGAGAAGGCCTGGATGGTGACAGGAAGGCAGGAGATGCTCGCACGCTACGACGAGGCGTGTGATCTGCTCGAGCCCGAATTCATCATGGTCCAGGAACTGATTCCCGCAAGCCCGAACTGCGAACTGTCATACGCGGCGCTGGTGTCGGAAGGAGAGCCGCTTGCCTCGCTCGTGGCGCGGCGCGCCCGCCAGTATCCGATCGATTTCGGCAGCTCCAGCTCGTTCGTCGTCTCGATCGAGGACCCGGAAGTCGAATCCCTGTCGACCCGGCTGCTCCGCGCGACGCGCCTGAGCGGCCTGGTTGAAGTGGAGTTCAAGCGCGATGCGCGCGACGGAAGGCTCAAGCTTCTCGACGTGAATCCGCGGGTGTGGGGATGGCACACCCTGGGTGCGCGGGCGGGCGTCGATTTTCCATACCTCGCATGGAGACTTGCCCGTGGCCTCGATGTCCCCCGGATCCGCGGCGGCGCGGGAATCCGATGGGTGCGGATGACGACGGACGTGCTCGCGGTGTGGCAACTGATGCGCCGGCGCAGGCTTTCCTTGCGAGAGTATCTCCGCTCGATGCGCCCGGTGCCGGCATTTGCGATCTGGGCCCCGGACGATCCGCTTCCCTCGCTGCTGGAAATTCCCAGCCTGATAATCGCCCGCCGCAGTATCCGGCTGTCGATGGAATCCGCGGCCGAGGAATCGGTCGAACCCTCCGATCCCGCCGACGAGATGGAATAGCGCGGCTTCGGGCACGGGCTTCGCGGCACAGTACCGCCCATCGCTGCGAATTCGCTGCTTTCCGCACCCATAATTTGTGTACTTAAATTAACTGTAAGTATCCGCGCGCCCGTGTGTCGGCAACGCATCGCGGGAAGGTCCGCGCGGGTTTCGTTCGCGCGGCGCCGCGGGGGCGTCGGACAGGCGCGATCCGCCGCCTCTTGACTATACGTAACCCGTGGGTTACATATTTATCGCGATGAGCCGGACTGTCGACGATCTGCGTGAACTCCTGCTTCGGTTGTGGGAAGCCGCTCTCGAGGCCTTCAAACACTACATGGAGGAAAAGAAGAAATGACCATCCGCAAATCCATCTGGGTCGCCCGCCCGCCGGAAGTCTCCTTCAAGGTGTTCTGCGAGGAAATCACCCAATGGTGGCCCGGCGGCTTCGGCGGCAAGGAGGCCAAACTCCACCTCGACCGCGCGGTCGGCGGACGCTTCTTCGAGCGCCGGCCGGACGGCACCGAGTACGAAATCGGAAGAATAACGGCCTACGAGCCGCCCTCGCGCGTGGCGTTCACGTGGCGCGCGCCGAGCTGGGAAGACGTTACCACCCTGGTGGACATCCGCTTCACCGCCGAAGGCGAGGGCACCCGCGTCGAACTCGAGCACAGCGGATGGGAGCAGGCGGCCGTGGCCCGGGACGCGCGCACGAACTACGATTCGGGATGGGAGACGATTATGGGCCACTATCAGCGCGCGGTTTCGCCCGCCGCCTGAGAGAGAGAATCGCTCCTGGGACCTGCGATTTCGGCTCGGAGCGCAGACGCGATAAAGAACAACCTGGCCGCGGAGGCAACCTGTGATGAAACTTTACTACTTTCCCTCGCCGAATCCGCAAAAGATTCGGTTCGCGCTCAATGAACTGGGGCTCGAATGCGAAACCGTTCCGGTTGACCTGACCAAACGCGAGCAGCGCAAGCCCGAGTTTCTCGCCTTAAACCCATGCGGCCGGGTGCCCGTGCTGGTCGATGGCGACACGGTCCTGTGGGAATCGCACGCGATTCTCGCATACCTGGGCGAAAAAACCGGCCGGCTGTGGCCGGTCTCGGCAGCGGGCCGCGCCGATGCGCTCAAATGGTTGTTCTTTCTGACCGGCTCGATCTCGCCGTCGGCAACCGAGGTCGCCTTCAACCGGATTGCGGTAAGGCTCACCGGCGGCACTCCGGATGAAGCCGCGATCGCGCGCGGTGAGAAGGGGCTGGTCGATCCGATGCGCATCCTCGATGCGCACCTGGCGAAGCACAAGTGGGTAATGGGCGATGACTTCTCGCTGGTCGATTGCGATTTCGGGCCGGTGCTGAACGTGCTCGAACGCGCGCAATTCGATCTGAGGCCATTCCCCAACGTGCGCAACTATCTCGAGGCAATCCGCGCGCGCCCGGCATGGCGCGATACGCCAAAGCTCCCCGGGCTCTGATCGCGGTCCACGCCGCCGTGAGGGATGCTCGAATGGCCGTCGATGAGCGCAGTCTCTGTTTCGATTTCAGTTCGCGCAACGGTTCGGTCATATGGCGGCTGGGCCAGTCACCCGGCGGCCGCGCGGTCGTCGGCGCCGCATCCTCGCTCGCCGAAGCCTCCAGGGAAGCCTCGGATGCGCTCCGGGAGATCGAGCCCGCCGCGGCGCCGGCTGCATCGGCGATGATCAAATCGATCGTCGCATGGAGCGGCCTGCTCGACAGCTTCGGGCGCAATGTCTCCGGGGTTGCGAAGTGAAGTCAACGCCCGCATCGCTCTTTGACCATCGGCGCGCGGCTCCTGTAGAGTCGGCTTGATGCGCGGCTCGTGCCCGCGCGGGAAACCCCGATGGCAGCGGCATTCCGAATTGAGCCCCTCGATGCGACGTTCGGCGCGGTCGTAACCGGCCTGCGCATAGCCGCGCTCGACGAGTCCGCCTGGCGCGAACTCTATTCGGCGTGGCTCGAGTACGCGCTTTTGATCTTCCCCGGGCAGGACCTGACGCGCGAAGAGCAAATCGCATTCGCGCGGCGCTTCGGCCGGCTCGAGTTCGAACTGGCGCCAATCAGCAACGTCAGAGGTGACGGCTCGCTTATCTCCGAGGCCGACGACAGCGATATCGTCAAGGTGCTCAAGGGGAACATGGGATGGCACGCCGACAGCACCTACATGCCGATTCAGGCCAAGGGCGCCGTCTTCAGCGCCCGCGTCGTGCCCGCATCGGGCGGGCAAACCGGATGGGCCGACATGCGCGCGGCCTATGATGCGCTCGACAACGAGTTGAAGGTGAAGGTCGAGCGCCTGTCCGCCCATCATTCGCTCTACTACAGCCAGTCAAAGCTCGGGCATGTGCCGAAAAAAGGCAGCGATTGTAGCGGCTACGGCTTTCATGACGGTCCCGAGCCGCTGCGCCCGCTGGTGAAGGTGCATCCGGAGACCGGGCGCAAATCGCTCCTGATTGGCCGCCATGCGCATGCGATCCCCGGGATGGAAGAGAGCGAAGCCGAGCGGCTTCTGGAGGAGTTGATCGAGTTCGCCTGCCGTCCGCCCCGCATCCACTATCACACCTGGGCGCCGGGCGATGCCGTGGTGTGGGACAACCGATGCCTGCTGCATCGCGGCCACCCCATGGGACATGAGCGAGCCGCGCGTGATGTGGCACAGCCGCATCGCCGGCGATCCCGCCTCGGAATCGGGCATCGACTGATTCGAAAAAGACACCCTGCCCGCTTCGCCATCTTCGGCAAAGCCGGCGTGGGTTATCACCCGCGCTTTTCCGGATGCGGCAATGTGTTGCCCGTGAATCTCGGAAGCGCGTCCGTGGTATCAAACCATCCAAGGCGATGCTCGACGAACTGATGAATCATCGGGGCGAGCCTTTCGGGTTCATCGAGAGCGCCCAGCCGCACTGAATAGTAGCGGCCGTTCACGGCCAGCGGATGGCTTGGATTGAAGTATTCACCGAACACGCCGCACCCGCAGGTTCCGCAGAAATGATTCACGCCCTCCTTTGAGGTTCGGTATGGCGTGGGCCGGCCCGCCGCAAGCCGCATCGCGTCCCCGGGCACCTGGAGCGAGACGAGTACCGGTGCGCCGCTTCGGCGCCGGCACGCGCGGCAATGGCAGTAGATGACGTCGAACACGCGATCGATTTGGAAGCGAATCGCGCCGCACTCGCATCCTGCGCCGAATGGCCCCTCAATCATGAGCGCCGTTCCGGAATTCGCGGTTTCATTCGAGTGAGGCGCGCCTGCGGGTGAGCAGAATCGCGGTCCCCCACGTCACCGCAATCGCGACCGCGGCATAGAAGAGGCCGAATATCGGAGATCCCCAGTTCTGCGGGGTCTTCATCGTGAATAGCGCCATGTTGATCGGAACCCAGATCGCATACGCCCACGCCATCGGCATCGCGTATCGCTTCCGGCGCCAGATTCCAGCGGCACACACGAGCTGATAGATCCCGAAGGCCGGAGCGAGAATCGCATTTTCGATACCTTCGGTGCGCGTCCCCAGGAACACGAACCCGGCGCGGCCGCCGCTGAAGGGCTTCGATAGGTTCGAGATCGCGATCAGCACGAAGAGGATCGCGAAGATCGTGAGTGCCGTCCCGCGCCCGTTGTCCTGTTCCATCGCGACTCCCCCGCGTGGTTTCGATTCACACATTACACCTAATACCGAAAACGGAATACCGGATTTCACATCGCCGGCCGGGGGGACCGGCGTTTCGGAGCCCTGGGGCTGAACGCGGTTGAGATCGCTTCGCCCTATCGGGCTGGAATTAATTTCACTACCATCGCGTAGGAATTGGCGACCATCTGTGCGACTAGGCTTCACATGCCGTCTCTTCCATTGACAAAAACGCCCACGAATCGATGGCAGAATGATTGCTTACTCCGCGCCGGAACCGGTTCCACAACCCGCCATAGGAGCCGATATCATGCTTCATCTCCCTTCGATTCCCGGTTCGAGCCGCCTGCGCGCCGCACTCGCCCTCACGGTTGCGACATCGCTGATGGCGGCCGCGACCATTCCGGCGCTCGCCAAGTCACCGGCAGTGCCCGAGACGGGCGATGTGGTGATAGCCGGCGGGGTCGACGGCGCCGGTGGTGCCTCTTCGTCGGCCGAGTTTTACAACGTCAAGCGACACAAGTTCTTCGCGACCGGGTCGATGGCATCGCCGCGCGCGGGCTTGCAGGCTCAATGGTTTCCCGCGACCTCCGTCAATCGGCCCACGAATCTGGGAATTGTGATCGGCGGCTTCAGCGGCACTGCCGCTCCCTCCGGGATGTCGCTCGACTTCGATGTCTCCGCGCTCGCGACCGTAGAGGCGTACGATCCTTCAGACGGCTCCTTCGGTCCCGCGAGCGGCCCGATGCCGCAGGGGCGCGCGTTCGCATGGTGGTGTCGGGAAGTTGGTGGAAAAGTGAAAAAGCGTCAAGATCCGGGGAGTTGAGCCACAACTCAGACCCGCTGGCAGGCGGGTACCGGAGGATGACGCTATGGAGAGGAATAGCA
>Ga0070741_10017885_pt1 | contig 11572 bp, 6 predicted proteins | sample Coa_R1_4_FD_66440 | JGI IMG/M metagenome (GOLD analysis project Ga0070741, IMG submission 66440) | Surface soil microbial communities from Centralia Pennsylvania, which are recovering from an underground coalmine fire - Coalmine... | ecosystem: Environmental > Terrestrial > Soil > Unclassified ...
TTGACCTGCCCGTAGAGCTGCCGCAAGAGATCGACCGCGCCCGAGAGCTCGGTCGGCGCCGTCGCCGCGCTCACCACCTTGCACGCGCCGCTCAAGTTGGTGATGTAGAAGTTGAGCGGCACCGTGCCGGCGGCGATCGGCGCCGGCGCCAGCTTGAGGTACAGCCGCGTGGTGGTCGGCTGCCCCACCGACGAGAAGCTGGAGAACTGGTACGCGCCCGGCATCAGCGTCACGCGCGGCGAGTTCGGCACCAGCATGGTCGACGTCGACTCCGACGGCTGGTAGCGCAGCGCCAGCGCGTAGAACTCGGCGGTGGTCATCGGCGGCGTGTAGACCGAGTTGCCCATCGGATCGGTCAGCGACGACACGCCGACGACGTCGTTGAAGTTGAAGGTCTGCGCGCGCACGTAGACGGCGAACGACTGCGCGCGATCGGGCAGCGAGATGACGCCGGGATCGCCGTCGAACTCGAGCGTGCCCGTCGTCGGCAGGCAGCCCTTGAACGGCGCGGTGGTGCCGATGTCGAGCAGCACCGACATGTTGGTGCACGTCATGTTGGTACCGTGGCAGTCGCCGGTGTTGGCGCACAGCTCGACGCAGAGGCCGAGCTGGCAGGCGCCGCGGTCGCAGTCGGCGTCGGTGGTGCACGTGGCGCCGGGCGCGGCGGTGGTGCGGCGCGCGGTGCACGCCGGCTGGATGCGCGTGGTCGGCGTGAGCCCGTTGTTGCCGATGACGTTGAGCGCGCACGTCTGCCCCGACGCGCACGCGGCGTCGCGGTTGCACGAGACCTCGCACGTGCCGAGCAGGCAGTAGCGCGTCGAGCAGTCGGGATCGCCGCCGCACGCGCCGCCGACGGGAACGCCGTCGTACGGCATGCACAGCCCGCCGGCCGCGCACTGGAACCCTACACCACAGTCGGCGTCCTGCGCGCACTTGGGCACGCACACCTGGCCGAAGCACTGGTAGCCGTCGCGGCAGTCGCCGCTCTGCTGGCACGGCTTGAGGCACAGGCCGGCGCCGTTGATCTCGCCGCACGTCTGCCCGTCGCTGCACGCGGCCGAGCTGCAGTCCGCCGTGCAGTAGCCGCCCGGCAGATCGGCGAGGCACGTGAGCGGCGCAGTGCAGCCGTTCATCGCGTCGCACGGCTGTCCGACGGAGCCTTGCGGTGCGCCGCCGCTGCACGAAACGAAGACCAATAAGCAAGGGACCAACGAACCGCGAATTAACTTCACCGAAACATATTAGCAGACGCGTAAGATGCGTGAAGATGCGAGCGTTCGTCGGCGTGCTGCTCGTCGTCGCGCTGGCCTCGGTCGCGCCGGCGCCGCTCGCGCGCGCCGAGGCGCCGCTGCCGCCCGAGTACCGCTACCGCGAGCCGCAGTACGCGATCGGCGCGCGCGTGCGCGGCATCTGGGTCACCACCGCGATGCTGTCGTCGTTCCTCGCCACGTCGACCAGCACGCAGAACGTCTCGCTCGGCCTCGAGTTCATCTATCGCAAGCTGCGCTACGACGTGGTGACGTCGCTCGACTTCAGCTTCACCCAGCCCGACGACGGCAACTACCTGTCGAGCGGACACGACCCGGCGGTCGATTCGCACTACGTGCAGTTCCGCAACTTGAGCTTCCTGTCGGCCGACGTGTCGATCATCGGGCACACCTGGATCACCAACTGGTTCGAGATCCGCTACGGCGGCGGCGTCGGGCTCGGGGTGGTGCTGGGCGACGTGCTGCTGACCAACAACTCCGATCAGTGCACGCTGGCGAACGCGGGCGACATCCGGCTGTGCCATCCGCTCGGCGTCGACCTGACGGCGCCCGATCGCGAGGCGCAGCTCAAGGCCACCGAGCAGCCGCCGGGGACGCAGCAGTCGGGCGACACCGCGCAGACGCCGCACCGCCACGTGAGCGCCGACAAGCCGCCGGTGGTGCCGGTGGTGAACCTGCTGGTCGGCTTCAACTTCCGCCTGCAGCGGCACCTCACGGCGCAGCTCGAGGTCGGGTTCCGCGACGCCATCTTCTTCGGCCTGGGCGCGCACTATTGGTTTTAGACGCCGTCTAAAGCTGGATATCCCCCAATTCGATATCAGCGTCCCCGTAGTTTGCGCACCTCACCGACGCGCATCGTCAATTTCTCGGCGTCGAAGTATTCGGCCAGCGGGATGGAGAACTTGCGCGAGGCGCCGACCAGGTCCTTCCACTCCTGCGGCGTGATCTCCTTGCGCGCGGTCAGGTGCGCCTCCAGGCGGCCGCGCAGCTCGTCGAGCGCGGGGCGGTAGAAGACCAGGTCCTTGATGCGCACCAGCGTGCCGCCGCGCGCCAGCAGCTCGATGGCGCGGTCCAGCTCGCGCGCGTCGGCCTTGAGCGCGGCGGCGGCCTCGACGGGGCGCGGCGGCTGGAGCGCGGCGTCGCGGTAGAGCGCGCTCACGCGCTCGGCGAGCGGCTGAAGGCCGGCGGCGGCGTGGCTCTTGCGCGCCTCGTGGCCGGGCAGGCGCACCACCTCGCGCTCGACGGCGAGCTTGCCCGCGGCGGCCACCTGCTCCAGCACCAGGTGCAAGAGGCGCACGTCGCCCGAGACCTTGGCGCGCAGCTCCTCGCGCGGCATGCCCTCGGCGAGCGGCTGCGCGGCGTGAAACGCCGTCACCGCGTCGACGGCCAGGCGCTCCAGCTCGACGAGCTGCGCGCGCGCGATCACCGCGCCGCGCTCGCGATCGAAGCGCACCACGTGCCGCGCGCCCTGCAAGCGCGCGAGCGCCGCCTCCACCAGCTTCGGCGAAAACGGCAAACGCATCTGCAGCGCCGCACGCGCGATGCCCGCCGCGCCTGCGCGCGCCACCTCCAGCGCCACGCGCTCGTCGACGTTGGCCGCGCGCATCGCCGCTTCGTTGGCGCGCAAGGTGGCCAGCAGCTCGGGCGTTCCTCGACGGTGGCGCGCGCCGAGCGTGCGCAGCACCACGCCGCCGCCGAGCGTGGTGCCGTGGTGCCGCTGCAGCGCGAAGCCGCGCAGGATGAAGCGATCGCCCGGCAGCGCCACCAGCGGCTCGTCGAGCGCGAGCTGGGCCAGCCCCTCGGAGCCGGGCGGAAGCTCGGGCGCGTCGTACAGCGTCACCGTCGCCAGCGTCTGCGCGGTGCCGGCGTGCACCAGCACGCGCGCCTTGCGCCGCAGCGCCGCCTTGCACGTCGCCAGGTAGCGGATGCGCACGTCGAGCAGCCGCCCCGCCTCGAGCGCGCCCGGCTCGACCAGCACCTCGCCGCGCTCGAGCGCCTCGCGCGGCACGCTCAGGTTCACCGCGGTGCGCTGCCCCGCCACCGCCTCCTCGACGGCGGCGCCGTGCACCTGCACGCCGCGAACCTTCGCCGGCGTCGGCGACGACGCCACGCCCGGCAGCGCGGTCACGTCCATCCCCGGCCGGATGCGCCCGGCCCACAGCGTGCCGGTGACCACGGTGCCGAAGCCCTTCATCGAGAACACGCGATCGATCGGCAGGCGCAACAGGCCGTCGGGATCTTTTCCCGGCGCGTCGCGGAGCCCCTCCTCGACGGCGAGCTTGAGCGCGTCGAGCCCTTCGCCGGTCTTGGCCGAGCACGCGACGATCGGCGCCTCCTCGAGGAACGTTCCCTTGAGCACCTCCGCCACGTCGGCGGCCGCCAACTCGCGCAGCTCGCCGTCGACGGTGTCGATCTTGGTCAGCGCCACCACGCCGCGCTGGATGCCGAGCAGCCCGCAGATGTCGAGGTGCTCGCGCGTCTGCGGCATCACGCCCTCGTCGGCGGCGACCACCAGCACCACCAGATCGATCCCGACCGCGCCCGCCACCATCGCGCGCACGAACCGCTCGTGGCCGGGCACGTCGACCACGCCCACGCTCGCGCCCGACGGCAGCGTGAGGTGCGCGAAGCCGAGCTCGATGGTGATGCCGCGCTCTTTTTCTTCTTTGAGCCGATCGGTGTCGATGCCGGTGAGCGCGCGCACCAGCGACGTCTTGCCGTGGTCGATGTGTCCGGCGGTGCCGATGACGCGCCCGACGGTGGTGGCCATGCGCTGCTACTTGACCGCGGCGCGGACCGTCACGCGGAGCAGATCGCCGTCGGTGGCGACCTTGCCGTCCATGCGGTGCAGGCGCGCGAGCCCATCGAGGAACTCGCGCGGGAAGGTGGCGAGGAGCTGCATCTTCGAGAGCTGCGGGCCGTCGGCGTGCGCGGTGAGCAGCGGCACGCCGGCGCCGGTGGTCGGCACGCCCGGCGTCTTGAAGATCCAACCGAGCGACTCGTCGGAGTCGGTGACCGTGAGCGCGGCCGGTCCGTTCGATAACGTCTCGAGCGCCGCGACCACGCCGCCCATGTCCTGGCTGAGGTGAAACACCGTCGGGGAGCGCTTGCCGAACGCCATCAGCGTGCCGCCGCCCGGCGCGGTAGCGAAAAATAGATCGAGGATCGCGCGCGCCGCCGGATCGAACGTGGCCGCGATCGCGCCGCGCGGAGTCGCGCCGTCGCGCAGGACCAGCGCCACGTTGCGCAGCTGCCCGAGCGCGTTCACCGCCGTGCCCATCATCGGATCGCCGCCGCTCTTGCCCGACGCCTGCGCTTCGCCGGCGATGGCGCCGAGCGCCTGCGGCCACGAGCGCACGAACACGTGGCCCCACGCCGGCGCGCCGCACCGGTTCACCGATTCGCTCAGCGTCTCGAACGACTTTTGCGGGCCGGTGCGCTTGAGCGAGACGAACGGCGTCAGGTTGGCGGCGTAGAGCGCGAGCGTGAGCGGCGCCTTCTTCGACAGCGACTCGACGTCGAGCCCGCCGTCGTCGACGGGGCGAAAGCGCAGACCGCCGAGCTGCACCAGCCCCTGCGTGCCCCACGCCATCACCCACTCGATCCCGTTCGCGTCCACCGACAGCGACGCCGCCGCGTCGTCGAACGTCGGCACCGCCGCCGCCCACGCCTTGCGGCACGGCGCGTACTCCTGGCCGCGCGGCTTGTTGCCCGGCGCGTCGGCCACCTCGAGGAACGCGGGCAGCTTGCGCCCGTCGCCGTAGATCACCGCCGCCGCCTCGGGCGTGAACAGCCGGCGCGCGCCGCGTCCCGGCTTGAACGGCGTCTTGACCGCCAGCGGAAACAGCTTCGCCGCCTCGAGCGCGGTCGGCGGCTTTTTGGTCGACTGCCACGCGCCGAGCGCGTCGACGATCAGCGCGTCGCCGTCGATGCGCGCGATCACCACGCTGCCGTCGGGGAGCGTGGCCGAGAGCCGCACGCCCGCCTTGCCGAGCGGCGACGCGGGATCGACCAGCTGCACCGGCGCCTGCCCCGACGCGGCGATGGCGCCGAAGAACGTCGTGAACATCGGCTGGTCGCGCAGCGTGGCCACCGCGCGGTGGTGGTAGCGGCCGTTCGGCAGCGGCTCGAACAGCGACGCGGCGATCGGCGCCGCCACGTCGAGGCCCGTCGGCGCCAGCAAATTGGCGTCGAGCGGATCGACGCCGAGCTGCGCCTTGAGCTTCGCCACGTCGGGGATCTGATCGACGCCGAGCCGCTTGAGCGCGCTTGCCAGCGCGATCGGGCGCAGCTCGGCGTAGAGCGGCGCGCCTTCGATCAAGCGATCGAACGGATCGGCCGACGCTCCGCCCGGCGCCGACGACGCCAGCGCGAGCGCCAGCGCCAGCACGCGCATCACGCGACCACCGCCTGCGCCGCGCGCGCCTTCAACTCGCGCTTGAGCACTTTTCCCGTCGGCGTGCGCGGCAGCGCGTCGACGAAATGGACGCGCCGCGGCCGCTTGTAGTCGGCGAGCTTCTGCCGCACGTGCTCCACCAGCTCCTCCGCCGCCACCTGTTTGCCGTCGCGCAGCACGATGAACGCCACCAGCGTCTCTCCCCATTCCGCGTCCGGCACGCCCACCACCGCCGCTTCGTGAACCGCGGGGTGCTCGTGCAGCCGCTGCTCGATCTCCCACGGGTAGATGTTGACCCCGCCCGAGATCACCATGTCGCTCTTGCGATCCGCCAGGTAGAAGTAGCCGTCGGCGTCGCGCCACGCCAGATCGCCGACGGAGAGGAAGCCGTCGCGCGAGGCGGCCTTGGTCGCCGCTTCGTTGTCGTGGTAGCCGTCCATCATCATGCTGTTCTTGGTGTACAGCTCGCCCACTTCGCCGACGGGAACTTCGCGGCCTTCGCCGTCGAGCAGGCGCGCCTCGTTGCCGGCGACCAGGCGGCCGATGGTGCCGGGGCGCGCGGTGTGCTCGCCGGGCAGCGCGAGCGTGACGATGCCGGTCTCGGTCGCGCCGTAGAAGTTGTAGAGGATGGGACCGAACGCGTCCTCCACGCGCCGCGCGACGTCGGTCGGCAGCGGCGCCGCGCCGCTCATGATCCAGCGCAAGGACGACGTGTCGTAGCGGCGCAGCGTCTCGGCCGGCACCTGCATCAGGCGCGACAGCATCGTCGGCACCACCAGCATCGACGTGATTCGCTCGTGCTCGATGGTGCGCAGCACCTCTTCGGCTTCGAAGTGGCGCAGGATCACCGAGCAGCCGCCGACGAACATCACGATCGCGCCGAACGCCGGCGCCATCGAGTGGTAGAGCGGGCACACCACCAGGTGGCGCTCGTCGCGGCGCACGGGAAATTTGGAGATGAAGTCGATGACCGTCTGCAGGCCCATGCGGCGGAAGTCGCGCTTGGCGCCTTTCGAGCGGCCGGTGGTGCCCGAGGTGTAGACCATCACGCCGCCGTAGCCGCCGCCGGCGACCTCGGCGGTGCGCGTCGGATCGCCGGAGGCGAGCAGCTCGTCGTACGAGCGGAAACCGGGCGCTCCGCCGACGGCGATGCAGCGCTCGCGCGGCGGCCCCTTGCCGCCGAGCTCGGCGAGCGCGCCCTCGACGACCGGCGCGAGATCTTCGTGGAACAGCAGAGCGCGCGCGCCCGAGTGCTCGAGCAGGTACGCCACCTCCGCGGCCTTGAGGCGATAGCCGATCTGCACGCTCACGCCGCCGACCGCGCCGAGCGCCGCGACCAGCTCGAGATACTCGTGCCCGTTGTGCAGGAGCGCGCCGATGCGCTCGCCCGGGCCGATGCCGAGCGCGACGAGGCCGTGCGTGAGCCGGTTGATGCGCTGCTCGAGCTCGCCGTAGTTGAGCCGCGTCGCGCCCGACACCACCGCGGGGCGCAGCGGATCGCCGGTCGCGTGCAGGTGCACGACGGCGAGCGATCCTTTCGGCGCGCGCCCCTCGACGCGATCGCGCGCCAGCTTGAGCACCGTGGTCGGCCCGAGCGCGCCGCTCATCCCCGTCGCGCGAAACACCTGCACGCCGCGCCGCACGGTGTCGACGGTGCGCCGCAGGTTGCGCAGCCGCTGGCCGAAGTCCACTAATGTCCTCCGAGGATCGACAGGTGGTGGTTGACCTCGGCGCGCGCCGGCGCCTCCGACGGCGCCAGCTCGAGGTAGCGTTTGTAGGCCTTGACCGCGGCGTCGCTCTCCTTCGCCTCGCGGTGCGCGTCGCCGAGGATCAGGTACGCCTCGACGGCGTAGCTCGAGTCGTCGCCGCCGAGCTTGAGCGCGCGCTCGAGCTCCGCGATCGCCGGCTTGCGCCGCCCGGCGTCGTGCAGCGCGCGCCCGAACTTGAACGCCGCTTCGCCGAGCTGCGGATCGGCGTGCACCGCGTCTTCGTAGGCGTGGCGCGCCTTGTCCACCTGCTGCTGATCGGCGTAGCAGTCGCCGGCGACCAGCAGCGCCGGGCCGCGCAGCCGCTTGTCGTGAAACAGCGTCTGCACCTCGGCGAGCGCGTCGCGGCTGGCGCCGAGCCGCACCAGCATGCGCGCGCGCCCGAGCGACGCCTCGCCCTCGACGGGCGGACGCTTGGCGAGGCCGTACTCCTGCAGCGCCTGATCGATCTTGCCGAGCGCCTCGAGCGACTGGCCGAGCACCAGGTGCGCCTCGGGCAGATCGGAGATCGTCGCCGCGCGCCGCGCCTCGATCATCGCCTCGTCGGCGTGGTGCGCCGCGAGCTGCGCGCGCGCGTAGGCGAGGTGCGCCAGCGGCGAGCGATCGTCCTCCTTGATCACCGACTCGGCCAGCTTGCGCGCGTCGTCGAGCTTGCCGAGCGAGAGCGCCAGGTCGGCGGCCTGCAGGCGCAGCGCCTGCGTCGGCACGCCCTGCGCGATCGCCTTTTGATAGAGCGCCCACGCCTCGTCGCGGCGGCCCTGCTTCGCCGCCAGCAGCGCCTGCCGCTCGGCGAGGCCGGGATGGTCGGGCGACTTCTGCGCCACGCCGTCGTACTCGGCGCGCGCCTCGTCGAGCTTGCCCTCGAGCTCGAGCGCCGCGCCGAGCTGAAGCCGCGCCGACGGATCCTCCGCGCGCAAGGCCAGCACGCCGCGAAACCGCGCCTCCGCCTGCGCGCCCTTGCCGAGCGCGAGGTACGCCTGGCCGAGCTCGAGCATCAGGTCCGGATCGTTGGTGGCCTTCGCCTCCGCCTGCGCCAGCACCTCGAGCGCGTCGTCGTTCTTGCCGAACAGCGCGAACGTCGACGACTCGGCGAGATACGCGGGAATGAATTTCCCGTCGGCGGCCACCGCGTCCTTGAATTTTTGCAGCGCAGCGGCGCGATCGGGGACCTCGCGCGCCAGCAGCAGGCGGCCCTGCCAGTAGAGCACGCGCGCGTCTTTCGGCGCCTGCGCGATCGCCGGCGCGAGCGTGGTCTCGGCGTCCTTCACCGCGCCGGTCTCGACGAGCGCGCGGGCGAGGCCGAGGCGCGCGTCGAGGTTCTTCGGCTCGGCGGCGGTGACCTTGCGCAGGCCGGCGAGCGCGTCCTTGCAGCGGCCGGCGTCGCACTGCACGCGCGCCAGCAGCACGCGCGCCGTCGAGGATTCGGGATCGAGCGTGAGCGCGCGCTTCAAGCGATCCTCGGCCTCGTCGCGGCGGCCGGCGGCGGCGGCGAGCGCGCCGATCGAGCTCCACGCGTCGCTCAGCTCGCGCGGCGCGGCCGACGACGAGCGCTTGGCGATCAGCTCCTCGAGCTGCGACTGCGCGCCGCTCGCGCCCGCGCCCGACACGCGCGCCAATCCGACCGCGGCGCCGAAGTGTTGCGGCGATCGCGCCAGCGCGCGCGTGTAGAGATCGCGCGCCGCCGCCGCGTCGCCGAGCCGCTCCTTGGCCACGCCGTCGCCGTACAGCGCGGCGGCGCGGCTCGGCTCGGCGGCGAGCGCCTTGGCGAACGCGCGCTCGGCCGCGGCCGCGTCGCCCGCCGACAGCTCGGTCCAGCCGAGGTACACCAGCGCCGACGCGTCCGACGGCGCGGCCGCGAGCACCGCGCCCAGCTTGGCGCGCGCGTCGTCGAGCTTGCCGGCGGCCAGCGACTTGAGCGCGCGCGCCTTCTGCGCGTCGGGCGACTGCCCGTCGGCGCCTCCCGCGTCGAGCGCGGCGAGGATCGTGTCGGCGGCGCGCAGCTCGGCCGGGTTGCCGAGCCGCGCCTGCGCCAGCCGCGCCTGCGCCTCGAGCGCCTGCGCCTCGATCGACTTCGGCTGGCTCTCGACGACGCCGTGCAGATCGAGCGCCGCCTTGCGATACGACGCCAGCGTGTCGTCGGCGAGCAGCTTGCGCGCCGCCATCAGCTTCGACTCCGCGCCGCCCTGGCGATTGCCGAACAGGTTGGCGCCGAAGAATCCCGCGCTGGTCAAGAAGCCGAGGCCGAGCCCGACGCCGCCGACGAGCAGCGCCACCACCGCCACCGCGATCGGCGCGCGCCGGCGCTTCTTGCGCGGCGCCTCCTCGACGTAGTTCGACGGCTCGTCGGGCGCCGCCGCTTTCTTGCGCGCGGCGGGCAGCGGCTCGGCGGCGATCGGCCGCGGCGCCTCGCCCGGCTTGGGCGCGACGTCGACCGTGTCCGGCACCGGCGCCACGTCGGTGACGTCGGGCTTGGGCGCGACGTCGGTGGTCTCGCGCTTGGGCACCGGCAGCTCGTGCTGCTTGGGCGCCAGCTCCTGCGACTCCTGCTTGAGCCCCGGCAGCTCGTGGTGCTTGGGCGCGACCACGTCGATCGAGTCGAGCTCGATCGGCGGCGGGCCGTAATCCTCGACGGGCGCCGGCCCCGACGCCACGTCATCCGCGTCGGGCGCGTCGAGATCGATGCCGACCGAGGGCGCCGCGCCCGCCCGCTTCGGCGCCAGCAGATCCGGCTCGTCCTCGACGACCCGCGGTATCTGCGAGCCGCTCTTGCGCCGCGGCGCCGGCAGATCGATCACGTCCTGCGACGGCGCCACCTCTTGATGCGGCCGCGCGCCCACCGGCCCCGGCAGATCGACGATCTCCTCGGTCGACAGCGGCACCGGATGCTGCGGCGGACGCGCCGCCTTGGGCGCCGGCAGATCGATCAAGTCTTCGTCGTCGACGCTCTTGCCGTGCGTGACCACGCGCAGCGGCGTATCGTCGTCGTGCTCGGGCGAGAGCTCGACGCCGTGGTCCTGCAGCGTCTTCGGATATTGCGGCGGCGGAATCGGCGGCGGCGCCGCGCCCGCGCGCCGCACCTGGAAGCTGTGCAGGCACGCCGGACACTTCATCGTCATGCCCGACGGCGGGATGCGGTTCTCGTCCAGGTCGTACTGCGCGCTGCAGCTCTCGCAGATGATCTTCACGGCGCGCGAAAGCATATCACGCGCGGCCCCCGTGCCGTCGAGACCCTTGACAAGCAATACCCAACTGGCATAACAGCGTCCCTCTCGTCCGGAGGAGTGGCCGAGCGGTCGAAGGCGGCGGTCTTGAAAACCGCAGACGTGAAAGCGTCCGGGGGTTCGAATCCCTCCTCCTCCGCCGGCTGAAAATCGAATAGTGGGACATGCAAAGAACGCCTTCTCGCTAATGGGAGAGATGGCCGAGAGGCCGAAGGCGCCCGCTTGCTAAGCGGGTATAGGGCCAAAAGCTCTATCGAGGGTTCGAATCCCTCTCTCTCCGCGACGGCAATACGCGGCCATAGCTCAGCTGGATAGAGCATCGGTCTACGGAACCGAGGGTCGGGAGTTCGAATCTCTCTGGCCGCGCTGAAATCGATGGACGAACAATTCATGCGAGCCGCGCTCGACGAAGCGCGCGCCGCCGCGACGCTCGGCGAAGTTCCCGTCGGGGCGGTGGTGGTCTCGGGCGGCGCGATCATCGGCCGCGGCGGCAATCGGCGCGAGCGCGCGGCCGACCCGACGGCGCACGCCGAGATCCTCGCCATCCGCGAAGCGGCCCGCGCAGTCGGCGGCTGGCGGCTGGTGGACGCCTCGCTCTACGTGACGCAGGAGCCGTGTCCGATGTGCGCCGGCGCGATCGTCAACGCCCGCGTCGCCCGCCTCATCTATGGATGCGACAATCCCAAAGCCGGCGCCGTCCGCACGCTCTACCGGCTGCTCGAAGATCCGCGCCTCAACCATCGCGTCGCCGTCGAGAGCGGCCTGCTCGCCGAAGAGTGCGGCCGGCTGCTGACGAGCTTTTTCGAGGAGCTGCGCAACAGACATTAATAAGGAGAGGTGGCAGAGCCTGGTCGATTGCGCCTGATTCGAAATCAGGTGTACCCGCAAGGGTACCGGGGGTTCGAATCCCTCCCTCTCCGC
>Ga0070741_10017886_pt1 | contig 11572 bp, 8 predicted proteins | sample Coa_R1_4_FD_66440 | JGI IMG/M metagenome (GOLD analysis project Ga0070741, IMG submission 66440) | Surface soil microbial communities from Centralia Pennsylvania, which are recovering from an underground coalmine fire - Coalmine... | ecosystem: Environmental > Terrestrial > Soil > Unclassified ...
CGCCAGAGCCCCGTCTTCATCGTCGGCACCACCAACTCCTTCAACTCCGTCAACCCAGTGATCGCTTCGGCCCTGAGCTTCCCCTTCATCAAGGCCGACAACGACGCTTTCGTCGCCAAGCTGGCGGGCGACGGCACCATCGCCGCCAACACCAATTCCTTCTTCCGTGTCCTGCGCACCAACAGCACCGTCAACAACGAGCAAGGCAACGACATCGCCCTCGATTTCCAGCGCAACATCTACATCGCCGGCGATAGAAGCCTCCCCGGCGGCGCGGCTTCCGACACCTTCCCGTACGTCAATCCCTTGCACCCCCTGCCCACGACCTTCAATGGCAACGAGGTCTACGTCGCGGTCTTCGATCCCACGGCCCAGAACGTGATCTTCGGCACCAACCTGTACAGCTCCGCGACCGGGCCTGCGGGTAACCAGACCGCGGTCTCGATCGTCCCCGATTCCGTCAACAGCATCTGGGTCATGGGCCAGACCGGCACCACAGCCGCCAACTTCGCGGCCGCCACCGGCTCAGCGAGCTTGCTCGCCGCCGGCGCCGGCGCCGACGACATCTACGTTGTGAAGATCGGCCCGCCCACCGCCGGCCAGCTGCCGCCCGATGCCCGCGAGCTGAACGACACGTCCGATATGGCCAGCAATATGGGCACGCTGAACTTCGGGCTGATCAACACCCAGCTTTACAACTTCAACACGCTGTGGCACTCGGGCAGTCCGGTCTTCGTGGACTACGACTGGTATCACTGGACCATGAGCCAGACCGGCAGCTTCACGATCCAGCTCTCACGCATTGCTCCCATCACCAGTGGGCCCAATGCCACGCCGAACTCAGGCGGCGACCTCTGGCTCCGCGTGTACCGCCGCGACGGCGGCCTCCTCACCCAGCTCGGCTCCAGCACCCTGCTCAATTCCGGCCTGCAACAGGTCACCGTCCCCGTCAACGCCGGCAACGACATCTACGTCGAGGTCGCCCCCTACAACTTCACCCAGGCGACTTACTTCGTTCGCGTGTTCCTGACCTGATTGCGGGGCCGCTTGCGGCTTGGCGCCGGCAAGGTTCCCGCGAACGCTAAGCCGCGAGCGGACGAAAAACTGTTTCACCGCCCGGGCTCTCTCTTCTACAATACGGTTCACGGCTTCGACATTCCCGCGCGGCGGTCTTGTTCCAGGAGGCACCCATGAAACGCTGCATCCCGCTTCTGCTCCTCTATACGCTCCTCCCGCTCTGGACCTTGCTGGAGCACGTCACCGTCGTCGTGGCGGTGCAAGACAAGGACGCCGCCGATCTCATCATCCACAACGCCAAGGTGTTGACCGTGGACGACAAGTTCAGCATCGCCCAGGCGGTGGCGGTCAAGGGGGAGCGGATTCTGGCCGTGGGCTCGAACGACACGGTCCTCGCGCTGAAGGGGGCCAAGACACAGCTCATCGATGCCAAGGGGCGGACGGTGATGCCGGGGCTCTACGACAGTCACACGCATCCCACCGGGGCGGCGACGAGCGAGCTGACCGAGCCGATCCCGCCGCTCAAGTCGCTCGACGATGTCTTCGCCTACATCACCAAGAAGACGCAGGAGCTGCCCGAGGGCAAATGGATCGTCCTCCGCTTTGCCTTTCCCACGCGGCTGAAGGAGGCCCGCTTTCCCACCAAGGACGAACTCGACAAGGTCGCGCCCAAACATCCTGTGCTGTACAACGCCGGGCCCGCCAGCATGGTCAATTCCATGGCCCTCAAGATCTCCGGTGTCACCAAGGACACGCCCAATCCCGGCGGCGGCGTCATCGTGAAGGACAGGAAAACCGGCGAGCCGACCGGCATGCTCCGCGGCGGCGCCACCAGCGTGCTCAAGAATGTCTCGTCCGGCACGACGGGCAAGGCGAGCAAGACCCGGCGCGAAGCCGTCATCGAACTATTCAGCCTCTACAACTCGTACGGCCTGACGAGCATCGCCGATCGCAACGCCAGCCGGGACGCCCTCGATCTGTATTACGGGCTCCTCAAGAGCAACGAGCTGACCTTGCGCATCAACGTCGCCCGCAGCTTCAGCCCGTCGCCCGGGCGCGAGGAAACGATTCGCCGGCTCGAAGCCCTGCCCGGCAAGGACGGCCTCGGCGGCCCCACCGGCGCCGGCGGCATCTGGATCCGCATCGGGCCCATCAAGTTCTTCCTCGACGGCGGCATGCTCAACGGCACCGCCTACATGCGCCAGCCCTGGCCGCCCGGACCGACGTACCAGATCGTCGAGGACGACTACCGCGGACTGCTCTTCCAGCAACCCGAGACCGTCAAGATGCTGGTCGAAGAGGCCAGCAAGCGCAAGTGGCAAGTGACCGCCCACACGGCCGGCGAAGGGGCCATGGATGTGCTGCTCGACGCCTACGAATTCGCCGACCGCATCGTGCCCATCAAGGAACTGCGGCACTGCATCACGCACGCCAACTTCCCCAGCCAGCACAACCTGGAACGCTGCAAGCGCCTCGGGGTTTGTGCCGATGTGCAGCCCGCCTGGCTGTACAAGGACGGCGCCACGCTGGCCCGCGTGCTGGGCAAGGACCGCATCCGCTGGTTCCAGCCGTACAAGAGCTGGCTGCAGTACACCGTCGTCGGCGGCGGCAGCGATCACATGATCAAGCTCGACCCAATCCAGTCCACCAACCCCTGGCAGCCCTGGCTCGGCATCTGGACCACGCTGACGCGCCAGACCGAGCCCGGCCTGGTCCTCGTCCCCGAAGAGGCCCTGAGCCGCGAGCAGGCCCTGCGTCTCTACACCATCAACAACGCTTACTTGCACCACGAAGAGAAGGACAAGGGTAGCCTTGAAGCGGGCAAGCTCGCCGACCTCATCATCATCGACCGCGACTACCTGACGTGTGCCGTCGATGACATCGTGAGCACCCGCGTGCTCCGCACCATCGTCGGCGGCAAGACGGTATTCGAAAGGAAAGAGCCCTAGCAGGATGGTCGCCCGTCTTGCATGGACCAGACACCTGTCGAACATGCTCGGCACACAACAGCAAGAGCCGCAAGTCCTTAACCTGCGGCTCTTTACTTCAGCGAGGGCGACGGGACTCGAACCCGCAACCACCGGATCGACAGTCCGGTACTCTAACCAATTGAGCTACGCCCCCGAAAATGACTTACGTCAATTCCATTTTCTCCTCGACACCCGTTCTGCCACCAGGTACCCTCGATGGACCGAGAGCTGTCGCGCCCGGCACAACAGTGCCACTATGGGAGTGCTACCACCTGAAACAAATTCTACCAGCGCCGCAGCGTCCGGCAAGCCCGCGAATCTCCGCGGTGCCCCCCTTGGCGGCAAGTTTCTCACGACGAAGAAACGCCTGCTCGAAAAGAGCGAGTTAAGTCCGCACTCGTTCGCCCCAGGTCGACCAGGTCGGCGCTCGCCTCGGCGATGCCGGTGCTTAAGGCATCCATGGTCACGGTCTCGCTTCCCCAGGCCAGACGATAGCGCGGCAGTCTGACTGCGAGTGAAAAACCATAGGGCGTCTGTCGTGGCAGCCCCACGGTTGCCCTCGCCTTTGGCACGCCGTCGCCGTCACTTCCTGTCGCTGATGCACCACAAATGGCGGAAGGTGCGGATGAAGACCTCGCCGTTGGAAATGGCCAGCGATGAGTTCGTCTGTTCGCCGGCGCCGAGGGAATTGTTGGCGAGCACTTCGTACTTGGGGCTGGCCTTGAAGACGAGCGTTGAGCCGTCGCGCATGAGGACGTAGAGCCGGCCCTCGGCGTGAACCATGGAGCCCCAGGTAGTGCCGGCTCCGGGGCGTTTCTCGACCTTCCACACCTCGTTGCCGCTGGTCAACTCGTAGCAGCGCGGCGTGCCGTTCTCATCGACCACATACACGTGATCGCCGACGATCATGCCGCTGCCGACGCGCTGGATGTTCTTGGGGTGCAGCCATAGGCGGTCCTTGGTGATATCACCGGCGCCGCCGACCTTGACCGCCATGGCGGCGCCGCCGAAGCCGCACATCTGCACGGCGATGCCATTGCCAAATAGCGGCGACGTATAGCAGTAGCTATTCACACCATGGCACAGCCACAGCTCTTTGCCCGTCCTGGGATCGTAGCCTTTGAGATGATTGCTCGGCGGATCGGGCATGCTCTTGGCGTCGGGGCCCGTCGCGAGAAGGAGCTGGTCCTGGCTGTTCACCTTGACGATAAGCGGCGTGCTCCAGGAACCAGTCTTTTCGTCGTGCTCCCACACGGTCTTGCCCGTGCTCTTGTCGACGGCGAGGAGGAAATTGCGGGCGCCCTTGGCGGCCTTCTTGCCCTTGGCGGGCTTGTCGTCCTTCTTCTCGGCCTTGTCATCCTTGGCGGGCAGGCTATTGGGGCCGCACCAGAGAATGGCAAGGTTCTCATAGAGCACGGGCGACGAGCCGTTGCCGAACTGGTGCTCCCAGTGGCCCAGGTCGGTCCGCTTCCACAGTTCCTTGCCGCTGTGATCGAAGCAGTACATGCCGGCCGAGGCGAAGCTGACGACGACGCGGTCTGCGTCGACTGCGGGCGAGGCGTTGCCGTACCACTTCTGATTCCAGTTTTGTTCGGCATGCGGATAGGGAATGTCTTTTTGCCAGAGGATCTTGCCGTCGGCCCGGGCAAGGCACATGAGGCTGCGGATGGTGCCGCCGGTATTGGCCTGGGTCAGAAAGATCTTGTCGCCCCAGATGACGGGTGTCGAGTTACCCTGGTCGGCCAGGGCGATCTTCCATTTGACGTTATTCTTGTCGCTCCAGGTGAGCGGCACGTTCTTCTCGTCGCAGAAGCCCTGGCCGGTCGGCCCGCGCCAGGCAGGCCAGTTGGCGGCCCCTGCCATGGAAGCCACTACAAGCACGAGCGTGACCGCAGCGCAGCGTCTCATGGAACATCACTCCCGTTTTCGAAGGCGGCTCGCGGCCGCTCAGCCGCACCATGGGCTGGGACCGGCATCGCGAATTCAACCATTATAGACGGGAAACGTGCGATGGCTCTTCAAGGACGCGCGGTGCGGGCACGATGCCCGGTGTGCGCAAAAAATCTCACGACAGGCGCCGCGCTGAGAGAGCTTCGTCTCCCACATTATTTCACGGCGAGAACGCAGTTCTGCGTGCCGAATTCGTTGCTAGCGTGTTCGGTGCATTGCGGATCGTCGCACCAGGCGCCGTCGACGAGGAAGCGGTACTCGTAGCGGCCTTGCGGCAAGGACAGGGCAAGCTTCCACACGCCACTTTTGTCCTTCTTGAGCGGATGGGCATCGGTCTGCCATGCGCAAAACGACCCCGTCACAAGGACCGCCTGCGCGTCGGGAGCATGCAAGGCGAACGTGACGCGTTTCTTCTTGGCGGCTGCTGGTTTGGCTGCGGGCTTGCGAGAAGGAGAGGCTTTCTTGCGCGGCGGACTCTTGCGTTCGGCCATGATTGTCGATTCTCCTTGAAGGAGTTCTGTCCCCCTTTCGGGTAGGCATTGAGTCTCGCTGGCATTTTATGAGGAAAGAAAGTCACGGGGAGAAGAAAAAGTTGGTATCGCCCGCAGTTGGACGGTATAAAAGAAGCGAATCTCGAGCGATACACGAACGCTTATCAGTTGCTATTCCGAAAAAAAAGCTGGAAATCGTTCAACTACTGAGGGGGGAGCGAATGTTGCATCGCCGCGATGCCATGATGCGTCTGGGCCATTTGGGCCTGGGAGCACTCACCTTGCCCGGGTTGCTTCAGTGCGCCCAGGCCGGGCCGGCAGAGGCGCCGCGGCGCGGGCGGGCCCGATCCTGCATCGTGCTGTACCTGTGGGGCGGTCCGCCGCAGCAGGACATGTGGGACATGAAGCCCCACGCCCCCGACGGCATTCGCAGCATCTTCCAGCCCATCCAAACCGCGGTGCCCGGCATTCACGTGTGCGACCAGATGCCTCTCCTCGCCCGCCATACTGGCAAGCTCGCCTTCCTCCGGTCGATGAGCCATGCCAGCACGGTGCACGAACCCTCGGTGTATCACACGCTCACAGGCCGGCAGAATCCTGCGCTCGTCTCGCCCCGGAACCAGCGCCAGCGGAAAGACGCACCCAATGTCGCGGCCATGGTCTCGTACTTTTCGCCGCCGCAAGACATGCCTGCGAGCGTGACCATCCCGCGCCCGATCGGGCACGATGGCGTGACCTATGCCGGCATGTTTGCGGGCTGGCTTGGGCCCAGGCATGACCCCATGGAGTTGCGCGAAGCTCCCAACTCCAACGATCGGCCGGCTCATCCCCTCGATCTGCCCGTGGATATTACGTCATCACGCATCGTCGCACGTCGCGGCTTGTTGCAGACGCTCGAAGAATACGACCGCATCCTGCAGCAGAGCCGGGCGACCGAAGGACTGGGCGGCTTTCACGAGCAGGCCTACCGCATGCTGTCGTCGCCGCAGGCCCGCCGTGCCTTCAATCTGGAACATGAACCCGCACACCTGCGCGACCGCTATGGCCGTAACGAGTACGGCGAAAGCTTCCTGCTCGCGCGCCGCCTGGTAGAAGCCGGAGTCCGTCTCGTCTCGGTCATCTGGATGTACTTCATGCCCAGTGGCCGCATCTCCAACGTGTGGGACACCCACGGCGGCATCGGCGGCCTGGGCAATGTCGGCGGCTTCGACATGCTCCGCGCCCACTACTGCATCCCGCCGCTCGATCGGGCCTTCTCTGCCCTCCTGGAAGACCTGCAGGTGCGCGGCTTGCTCGACGACACGCTGGTCGTCACCATGGGGGAATTCGGCCGCACGCCGCGCATCAACAACAATCAGGGGCGCGAGCACTGGGGCCCGTGCTACACGGCCCTGCTGGCGGGAGGAGGCATCCGCGGCGGCCAAGTGTACGGCGCCAGCGATTCCATGGGAGCCTACCCGCGTGACAACCCGGTCGCGCCCGAGGACCTCCTCGCCACCATCTACGAAGCCATGGGCATCGACCCGCATAGCGAGGTCCGCGACCGCGAAAACCGGCCCATCCGCATCTGCGATGGCCGCCCCGTCATGTCGCTCTTTGGTTAATACGTTCCTTTTTCCTGAGGAGACCGCCATGTCCCGCCCGCATTCTTTATTTGCGTCATTGCTGTTTTTTGTCGTGACCGTGTTTTGCGTCTCCGGCTGCCAGAGCAAGATCACCAAGAAGAACTTCGACAAGATCAAGAACGACATGACCCTGGCCGAAGTGGAAAAGATCCTCGGCGAGGGCACCAAGCAGACCGATGGCAGCGGTACGGCCGCTCAGTTCGGCGTCGTCGTCGCCAGCGGCAGCACCGGCAAGAACAACGAAACTTACGTCTGGGAAAGCGGCGACAGTTCAATCACCGTCTATTTCGGTAATGGCAAAGTGATGAACAAGACTTCCAAGGGACTTTGAGCCCTTCCAAAGGCCGTCCCCCAGCTCTGGCTCAAAAAGGGGACAGGACCTGCAGAGCGGGAAAGTCCTGTCCCCTATTTGAGACAGAGCCTCGCAAACCCAAACGCTTCAGGTTGAAGGGTTTCAGTCCCTGCCCGCAACTCGCGCGCAACCGGCATTCTCGGCACAAGTGGAGCGAACGACTGTCTTGATTTTGTCCCCTGCGCCCGTTGTGCGGCCTTGACCGAGTTTTCTTGGAGTCGGGATGGCGCGTATTTGCCTGCCGGGAGCGCAGGCTTCGCTTTTCGCGGAAACAACGCGGCTGCCAATCGTGAGGGGTAGCGCCGCGCCCGCGTGTTGAAACGAGACGATCTATCAACAGCTTTTTGCCACGCGAACCGAATTTTTTAACAAGGACAGTTCCTCCAATAGCTTTCCACAGGAAAGGGATTTCCATGCGTGCGCTATCAAAGGGCCTTCCAGCCGTCCTGGCGTTCTTGGCCGTGGGATCGGGCACCGTGCGGGGCCAGGAACCGCCGCCGCCGACACCGCCGGGCATGCCGGCGCCCACCGTCGTCGCGCCCACCATCGTCGACTGCAACGTCTGCGATAGCTGCTGCCACAAACGGCCCTGGTACCTTCAGCTCGATGCCATCGTCCTGCACCGCTCGGTCGGGACTTCGCAATTGATTGCCGCGGACGCCGCCGGCAACCCGGCGCTGCGTGCCGACACCGGCCGCTTCAACTGGGACGTGGGCGCGCGGGCCATGGTGGGGATTCCTCTCTCCGCTGTCGGCACCCTGCAACTCCTCTACTTTGGTGCATACGACCAGCGGAACCCCGCCACCTTCGCAGGGGCCGGCACCTGGGTCGGCTCCCCCGGCACGGCCGGCGACAACTTCTTCTCCAACTATCGCTCCTACTTTCATAACGTCGAGATCAATTACAGCCGCAACCTGAACCAGCGCCTGGCGCTGCTCGCCGGCTTCCGCTACCTTAGCTGGCAGGAAAACCTGAACAATACCGTCAACACGGCGGCCGGCACCAGCATCCGCGACTACTTCACCAACAACAATCTCTACGGCGGCCAGCTTGGCGCCGCCTGGACTGCCTGCCTCGGCCAACGGCTCAGCGCCACCATCACGGGCAAGGCCGGCCTCTACGGCAACGACAGCAGCATGAGCGCTCGCGCCAACATCGCCAATCTCGGCGCCGCTCCCACGATTACCAACGGCAGCGCCAGCCAGGCGCAGGTTGCCTTCATCGGCGATCTCGGCCTGGTCGGCACCTATCGCGTGAGCAACCACCTCGCCCTGCGCGGCGGCTACAACCTGATGTGGGTCGAAGGCATTGGCCTGGCCCCCGACCAGGTGAACAACTCGAACTTCGCCGCCAATACCTTCAGCGACAACACCAGGGGCGGCGTGTTCCTGCACGGCGGCCTCGGTGGCGTCGAATTGAGCTGGTAGTTCCCTGTTTGCGCCGCGATCCCTCAACCACTGACAAGCACTAGAGGAGTGCATGACCCATGCACTCCTCTTTTGTCTTCCCACTCAACGGCTGCGCGGCCGGAGCGCCTGACCAGCCACTTCGTCAAAATGTCAAGCCGTGCTATGGTGCTTGCCTCATAGCCAGGAGGATTCGTCTCTGTCTCAGAAAGGGGACACGACCTTTCTCCCCCCCCTCTGCAGAGGTCGTGTCCCCTTTTGCGACAGCGCCGGAGGATTCTCGTCTCATCGAATCTGACTTCTCCCTACGATGGCTTGATAGGGAGACTATGGCTTCGCATACGCCGCACTTGTGACTTGCTTTTGCTGCACCGGAACATACTATGGGCCAGTATAACTCAGCGTCTCATCCTCATAGTTTCAGGAGATTGAAGAATGGCCAAGCGAAAGGGCTCAGGTGTCAACAAATCCGAGGAGATCAGGAACATTTTGAAGGCCAATATCAAGATGCCTGTGCGGGAGGTCGTGTCCACCCTGGCGGCCAAAGGCATCACCGTGAATGCTGGCCTGGTTTACTTCGTCAAGAACAAGATGAAGCGCGCCCGGAGGCGCGCCAGCCGCGCGCAGGCGGTAGAGGTCGGGCGCAAGGCGGGCATCGGCAATCCAGCGGAACTCGTGCTAAGAGTGCGTGCCCTGGCTGTAGAAGCCGGCGGGCTGAACAACCTCAAACACCTCGTGGAAGTCCTGGCCGAGTAACTCGAGGTCTGTCTGAGCGTCCGTCTTGTATGCTGAAGGTCACGAACATGCGACAGGATTCGTTATCGCGGCGTAGATTCCTGGCAGGTTCAGTCGGCAGTGCAGCCGCGGGCGCCCTGGTGGGTGAGGCTGCACGCAGCGGCAGTCCGCAAAGCCCGGAGTCCCGCCAGGCGACCGGCGTCAAAGTGGGCGAAGTAAGCGATACCGCCGCGATCGTCTGGATCCGGCTCACGGCCGAGGCCTTGCCGAACGCTGCAGGAAAAAACTTTCCGCGTGGCAAGCCGATACTCTTGCCCAAGGACATCAAAGTCGAACAGTTGCGCGGTGCCTGCCCGGGTGCCGCAGGACAAGTGCGGCTTCGCTATGGTCCGCGCGAGGATCTGAGCGGCGCCCAGGCGACCGCGTGGCAGCAAGTTACCGCCAGGACTGACTTCTCCCATCAGCTTCCCCTGACCGGATTGCAACCCGCCACGACCTATTTCTATAGTGCTGAGACCGCCGGCCCGGGCGGCAAGCCGATGCACGCGCCCTTGCGCGGCCGATTCGAGACGGCGCCCCCTCCGGACCAGTATGCCGACATCACGTTTACCGTCCTCAGCTGCGCCGCCATCCGCGATCTCGATCATGCCGATGGCTTCCACATTTATCCGGCCATGGCCAGCCTGCGTCCCAAGTTCTACATCCACACCGGCGACAACGTTTACTACGATAGCGATCTCGTCCTGGCCAACTCTGTCGAACTGGCGCGGCACCACTGGCACCGCATGCATAGCTTGCCGCGCCACGTCGCTTTTCATCTGCAAGTTCCTGCCTATTTCGAGAAGGACGATCACGACTGCTGGCAAGACGATTGCTGGCCGACCATGAAGAACGCGCGGATGGCGCCCTTCACGTTCGACCAGGGCCTGGCGGTCTTTCGTGAAGTCGTGCCCATGAGCCCGCGCACCTTCCGCACGTTCCGCTGGGGCAAGGGCCTGCAAGTCTGGCTCACCGAGGGCCGCGACTTCCGTTCGCCCAACACCATGAAAGATGGTCCCGACAAGACCATCTGGGGCAAAGAGCAAAAGCAATGGTTGATGCAAAGCCTGCTTGCCAGCGACGCCGACTTCAAGGTGCTCGTGAGCCCCACGCCGATCGTCGGGCCGGATCGACCCAACAAGCGCGATAACCACAGCAATGCTGCATTTCAGCACGAGGGTGACGAAATCCGCCGCTGGATTCGCAAGCATCTGCCCGAGCGCTTCTTCTGGATCAACGGCGACCGGCACTGGCAGTACCATTCGGTGCACCCGGAAACGGGCTTGCACGAGTTCGGCACCGGGGCCGCCAGCGACCCGCACGCGGGCGGCACTCCCGGCGAGGACAAGAAGGTCCACCGCTTCCACCGTGTCGCCGGCGGCTTCGTGTCCGTCAGCTTTGTGCGCCCGGGAAAACGCGCTCAGGTCATCGTCCGCCACCACGACATCATGGGCAAGACGGTGCACGAGCATCGCTTCGGCTAGAACCAAGAGTAGGGCCGGGCTCGGCCGCCCTTTCCCTCACCCTTATTGTCTCCCTCGTCGTATTGTCTTCACTCTGCCCAGCTTTCCTCGTTTCCGAATATATGCGGGTGCGCCTGTTTGCCCCAACCCGTAGAATTCCTGCCGCTGACTTCGATCACGATGAATTACTCGCGGCTGCATCCAAGTGGCCTTCAACGCCAAGCCGGAGAAAGGGACAATAGGCCCGTCCGAAAACCCGATGCATGCAAGAAAAGGAATGCGGGCATGATCGCCGTGCGATGTGTTGCGCTTGCTGTGCTACTCGCATTAACGCTGTTGGAGGCGCAGGCGTCGGTCCTGCGCAGGGACCTCGACCTGTTGAACCAGCGTCTGCATGGGCGGGTCGTCGACCTGACGAATAATCACGGCCAGGACAGGCGGCTGTGGTCCAGCGCGTTGCAGCAATACCGGGACATGTACGTGTATCTGCCGCCCGGATTCGATCCGGAGCGCCGTTATCCGCT
>Ga0070741_10017887_pt1 | contig 11571 bp, 9 predicted proteins | sample Coa_R1_4_FD_66440 | JGI IMG/M metagenome (GOLD analysis project Ga0070741, IMG submission 66440) | Surface soil microbial communities from Centralia Pennsylvania, which are recovering from an underground coalmine fire - Coalmine... | ecosystem: Environmental > Terrestrial > Soil > Unclassified ...
GCTCGCCGACACCGACGAGCACGCGATGGCCGCCGCGCGCGTCATCGCCGCGCAGTGGGACGAGCAGCACGCCGGCGTCTCGACGATCGACCTGCCGGAGCTGCTCGTGCGCACCGGCCACGACCCGTACGTCACGCAGGAGCAGGGCGCCCTCGACGAGGGCTTCCGCGCCGCCAGCGGCACGCTCGAGCGCACGTACTTCATCCCCTACGTCTCGAACGCGCCGATGGAGCCACGCGCGGCCGTCGCGCAGTGGGAGGGTGACCGGCTGACGGTCTGGGCCGGCACGCAGCGCCCGTTCGGCATCCGCACGGAGCTCGCGCAGCGCTTCGGCATCGACGAGTCGCAGGTGCGCGTCATCGCGCCGGAGATCGGCGGCGGCTTCGGCAGCAAGAGCCCGTATCCCGTCGCGCACGAAGCCGCGCGCCTGGCGCGGCTCGCCGGCCGGCCGGTGCGCGTCGCCTACACCCGCGCCGAGGACATGATGTACGCGACGGTCCGCCCGGCGGCGGTGATCGTCGTCAAGAGCGGCTTCACGCCCGACGGCAAGATCGTCGCCTGGCAGTTCGATGCCTATCACGCCGGCGACCGCCCGTTCCTCGGCCGCCGCGGCTCCGACTCGCCGTACGAGACGCCGCACGTGCGCGTGACGACGTACACGTCGGACAGCCCGCTCTCGACCGGCTCCTACCGCTCGCTCGGCGGCGCCGTCAACCACTTCGCGCGCGAGGTGCACATCGACGAGATCGCCGAGGCCGTGGGGCTCGACCCCGTCGAGCTGCGGCTGCGCAACCTCACGCACCCGCGATTCCGTCGCGTGCTGGAGCGCGCGGCGGATGCCCACGGCTGGCCGTCGCGCGCCGCGCATGCGGGCAACGGCGTCGCCATTGGCGTCGACGTCGGCAGCTACTGCGCGACCTGCGTGAAGCTCGACGTGCAGGGTCGCGAGGTGCGCGTCGACCGCGTGACGGCGGCGCTCGACTGCGGCCTCGTCGTCAACCCGGAGGGCGCGACGAACCAGGTCGAAGGGTCGATCGTCATGGGCATGGGCACTGCGCTCTGGGAGGCCGTCGACTTCCACGACGGGCGCGTGCTCAACGCCGGCTTCACGCGCTACCGCGTCCCGCGCACCAGCGACGCGCCTGCCATCCAGACGCTGCTCGTCGGCGACCCGGAGACGCCCTCGACCGGCGCCGGCGAGCCGGGCATCGTCCCCATCGCGGCGGCGATCTCGAACGCCGTCTTCGACCGCACGGGCCAGCGCCACCGCGAGCTGCCGATCACGCGCTACCGGCGCTGATCCCGCCGCCCTCCTCCTCCGTGAGTGCCAGACCGGCCGACCTCGGCCGGCGCGTAACCAGAACACCGCGGGCGGTGGAGGCTACCCGTGCTGCGCCCCGGCGACGTCCTCCGGCGTGTTGAGGTCGAGCAGCACGGCGGCGTCCTCGAACGGCACTTCGTACACCTCGGCGGCGTGGCGGCGCAGCACCGCGCGGATGCCCTGCGTCGCTTCGTCGATCGCCCGGAGTTCCTCCCGGAGCGATGCATCGAAGATCACCGGGTGCCCGCGATGCCCGAGGTGCGCCGGGACGGTTATCCGCGCGCCCGCCGCGCGGTGCGCTTCGACGAGCGCGCGCAGCAGCGCCGCCGGCCGCGGCTGGTCGACCGCGAGCAGCAGGACCGCCGTCGCGTCCGCCGGCGCCGCCTGCAGCCCCGCGAGGATCGAGCTGACTTTGCCCGTGCGGTACGCGTCGTTCCGCGCGATGCGCGTCTTCGGCGCGCCCGCGGCGACGCGCTCGATGCGCTCCGCCTCGTGCCCGCTGACCAGCACGATCGCCGAGACGTCGTCGACGGCGGCGAGCTGCGCGAGCTGGTAGGCGAGCAGGGAGGGGCTGTCCTGCCACGGGAGGAGCGCCTTCGGCTCACCCATGCGCTTCGACTCGCCGGCGGCGAGCAGGATCGCCGCGACGCCGGGCACGTCAGCGCGCGGCGTCGATGCGCGCGACGCGCTCGACCAGCCGCTCGGCGCTCATCGGCCCGCCGTCGCCGCCGAGGCGGTCCATCGTGACCTCCGCCATGATGCTGACCGCGATCTCCTCCGGCGACACGGCGCCGATATCGAGCCCGATCGGCGCGTGGATGTCGCGCAGCCGCGACTCGGGGATGCCGTCGCGCAGCAACTGGCGGTAGATCAGCGCGACCTTGCGCCGGCTGCCCATCAGCCCGACATAACCCGCGTCCGAGCGCGCCGCCGCGGCCAGCGCCTCGTAGTCGTACTTGTGCCCGCGGGTGACGATCACGACCGCGGAGTTCCGCCGCATCGGATACTGCGCGATCGCCTCGCCGATATCGCCCGCGATCACCGCGTCCGCCTCCGGGAAGCGGTCGCTGCTCGCGAAGTCCTTCCGGTCGTCGATCACCGCGATGCGGTAGCCGAGGAACGACGCGACCGTCGCGACCGCGCGGCCGACGTGCCCGCCGCCGACGATCACGACTTCCGGTGGTTCGGCGAAGACGTCAGCGAACGCCGTCGCGCCGTCCGGGAGGCGCACGACCGACGGCCTCGGCCGCGGCGCGTCGAGGAAGTTGCGCGCGACGCGCAACGCCGCGTCCTGCCGCGCGCCCAGATCGCCGAGGACGGCGCCGCCGGCGAACACGGCCAGCCGCCCGGCTTCGGCCGGCTCGATGACGCGGAGCACGACCGCGCGCCCCTCGCCCTCCGCCGCCCGCTGCAGCGCGCGCGCCAACGGCAGGTCATCGGCGCACCACGCCGGGTCGATGTCGATGCGCTCGGTGCCGCCGCACGCGAGCCCGTAGTCCACGGCGATATCCTCGGTGAGCTCGAAATCGAGCAGGCGCGGCCGGCCGGACGCCAGCGCGTCCGTCGCGGCCTCCCACGCCTCGGCTTCGATGCAGCCGCCGCCGAGCGTGCCCGCCATCGACCCGTCGGCGCGCACGAGCAGCCGCGCGCCGACCTTCTGCGGCGTCGAGCCGTGCGCGTCGACGAGCGTCGCCAGGGCGCAGCGCTCCCCGGCTTCCAGCGTGCGGACGAGTTCGCGCGTGACTTCGAGTTGCACGGATGGCCTCCGGGATTCAGTCTAGTCCATCAGCGTTCTAATGATCGCCTGCGGCAGAGGCAGTACAATCGCCGCCTCGGAGGTGCGTATGCGATTGTCCCGGCTGCTCTACAAGGGCGCGCGCATCGCCAACGACGTGGAGGCGCTCGAGAAGCCTGAGCGCCTGCCGCGGCGCGTGCGCAACAAGGTCAAGGGGCGGATCCTCGGGCGCGTCGGCTTCTGGCGCCGGCTCTGGAAGTAGGAGCAAGAAACCGGCCGCGGGGGCCGGTTCCGTCGTGCGCTCGCGTGGTGCCGAGGGCCAGAGTCGAACTGGCGACACCACGATTTTCAGTCGTGTGCTCTACCACCTGAGCTACCTCGGCACGCGGCGCAGTGTATCGGCGCCCTTCGCGGGGCGGCAAGCGAACGAGGATCGGTGCGCGCGTCGTGCGGCGCACGCTCACCGCGCCGCATGCGAAGGCTCGACGACGCGGTGCTCCGGCGTCGCGATCGTCGGGAACGAGATGACGAACGCCGCGCCGTCCGCCGGATGCGCCGAGATGCGCCCGTCCTGTGCTTCGACAGCCATCGTGACACGGTCAGTCCGATGCCAAGGCCGGTCGCGACGCGCGCCGAGCGCGGCGAGCGGTAGAACGGCGCGAAGACCGCTCCGCCTGGTCCGGCCCGAAGCCCTGACCGTGGTCGCGCACCGTCACGAACGCGCGTCCGTCGCGCTCCTCGACGATCGCCTCGATCGGCTCGTCGCGCGGGCTGTGCTTCTCCGCGTTGCTCAGCACGTCGTCAACACCTCGCGCAGCGCCGACAGCGAGACGAACACCGGCGCGGGGTCGCCTTCGACGCGCGCGTCGATGCGCCGGTGCGGATGCGCGCGCCCGTGCTCGCGAACGGCGAGCCGCTCGACGTCCTGCAAGGCGCACGGCCTCGCGGTCGAGCGCCTGCCCTTCGTTCAGGCGGGCCAGCACCAGCAGATCGTCGATGATGCGCTCGAGCCGGCCCGCGCTCTGCGCGATGTCGACCAGCGACTGGGCCCCATCGCTCTCGGCCAGCATCGACCCTCGCCGCCCGAGCAGCTCGGCGTTGCCCTTGATCAGCGTCAGGGGCGTTTTCATCTCGTGCGAGACGAAGCCGAGGAAGTGGCCGTGCGCCGGCGATCTGCTGGCCGCAGGGCGCGGCAACCTCGCCGAGGGCGGTCAGGCGCGGGCGTGCGGGCGCCAGCCCTCGGGCGGCGGCGCGTCGGCGGGCCACATGCGAATCGTGGCGCGCGTGGTCTCGCGGTAGCAGTAGGCGATGAACAGCACGCTCACCGGGAAGAACACGACGCGGCTGACGATGACGTACGCCGCCGTCGAGAGCACGGCGAGCATGCCGAGGCGGATCGCGGCCGTCACGGCGCTGATCGCGACGTTGAGCAGCGTGAGGCGCACGAACACCGGGTGGTCGACCGGCACCACCGGCGCGATGCCCGGCGCCACCTCGCGCGCGATGGCGCCGATCAGCGGCTTGCGCGCGAGGACGGTGCCGACGCCGACGCCCACGAAGATCACGTCGCTCACGATGTTCTGCGCGACGAACGCCGTCTCGCTCTCGGAGAGCAGGCCGATGATCGTGGAGGCGGTGACCACCGCGAAGGCGAGCACCGCGAGTGCGCGGATCACGCCGCGCCCGGGATAGCGGGCGAAGACGGCCGCCGAAGCGACAAACGACGACACGATGGCGATCTGCGGGCTCGCGACCTGGCGCACGACGAGGAACACCAATGCCGGCACCATGCCGGCGAACACGCGCGTGTCGATCCGCATGCGGCCGCTGCGGTACGCCGCCTCGAACTCCTCGTCGCTCATCGGCGTCGAGGCCGGGCTCGCGGCCGCGGAGGCGTCGGCAGGTTCCATCGCGATCGCCATCATCGCCGCCCGGAGCGGCGGCGTCATCCCTCGCCGGGTGCGATTTCGTCAAACGGCGACTCGATCCGGGCGCTGCCGCTAGCCAGAACGCGTGGCTATACTTCGCGCGATCTGCAGAGGTGCCCGATGGCCGTCCTTCTCGTCGCATCCGCCGAGCCGGGCGTCGGCCGCAGCGTCTTCGCGGCGGCGCTCGCCTGGCGCCTTGCCCGTGATGGCAAGCGCGTCACGCTCGCGCGCCTGGCGGGCGACGAGGGCGCTGCGGCGGACGCCGCCGCCTTCGCATCGATCGAGGAGCTGATGGCGCCGGCGCAGCCGGTGCAGGCCGGCGACCTGAAGGACGTCGCCGGAGACGTCGTGGCGGAAGCGCCGGCGGGCCCCGTGGACGCGCTTGCGAAGCAGCTCGATGCCCGTGTGGCGCTCGTCGCCACGCCATCGTCGCGCCCGCTCGACGTCCCGCCCGACCGGCTCGAGACGCGCATCCTCACCCGCGTCCCGGAGGCCCAGGTGGCGAGCCTGCGGGTGCCCGGCGTGGCGGTCGTCGGCGAGGACCGCATCCTTGCGGCGCCCTCGGTCGACGACATCGCGCGCGCGACCAAGGCCGAGTACCTGCACCGCGCCGACGAGCCGATCTCCATCGAGCGGGTGATGCTCGGCACGATCGCCTCGGACGCCGCGTCGCCGTACTTCGGGAACCGCGAGCGCACGTGCGTGGTCACCCGTCACGACAAGACGGATGTGCAGCTCGCCGCGCTCTTCACGGATATGGTCTGCCTGGTGCTCACCGGCGGGAAGCCGCCGAGCCCGTACCTGCTCGACCGGGTGAGCGGCCGTCGCGAGGAAGTCGCGGTCCTGCTCGCGCCCGGCGACACCGTCGAAACGATGCGTGCGATCGAGGGTCTGTATGGCGCGAGCCGCTTCGACGGCCGCGGCCGCATGGAGCGCGCGGTCTCCCTGCTCGACGTGGCGCTCCCCGTCCCCGCCTGAGTGCTGCCCGCGACGCGGCGCTCCCTCCCGCGTCCTCGGCCTGCAATGTATGATCCGATCCCACCCGCGAGGTCGTTTCCGGAACGCCGCGCTCGCTCTCGAGGAGTAGAAATCGGGCATGAAAGAGTACAAGACCGAGCAGCTTCGCAATCTCGTCCTCCTCGGCCACGGCGGCACCGGCAAGACCTCGCTGGCGGAAGCGGCGGCGTTCGCGAGTGGCGCCATCAGCCGGCTCGGCCGCGTCGATGACGGGACGACGGTCTCGGACTTCGAGCCGGACGAGCAGAAGCGCAAGATCAGCCTCTCCCTCGCGCTCGTGCCGTGCGAGTGGGCAAACCACAAGATCAACCTCATCGACTGCCCCGGCTACGCGGACTTCGTCGCGGAGGTGCGCAGCGGCATTGCCGCCGCCGATCTCGGCGTGATCGTCGTGGACGCGGTATCCGGGCTGCAGGTGGGCACGGAGCAGGCATGGCAGAACGCGGACCGGGCCCGGCTGCCCCGCGTCATCTTCATCAACCGGATGGACCGCGAGAACGCGAACTTCCAGCAGGCGCTCGACCAGCTCCAGGCGCGCTACGGGAAGAAGGTCGCCCCGCTGCAACTGCCGATCGGCGCCCAGGACAGCTTCTCCGGGGTGGTGGACCTGCTCCAGAACAAGGCGTACGCCGGCGAGAAGGGCGCGGCGGCCGAGGTGCCGGGCGACATGCAGGCTGCCGTCGCGGCGGCCCGCGAGCAGCTCATCGAGGCGGTCTGCGAGGCGGACGACGACGTCATGGCGCGCTACCTCGAGGGCGAGGAGCTCTCCGCCGACGAGCTGACCGGCGCCCTGCGGAAGGGCATCGCCGCCGGCGTCACCTACCCGGTGTTCGTCGGCTCGGCGGCGAAGAACATCGGCGTCACGGCGTTCCTCGACGCCATCGTCGCCGACGGGCCCTCGCCGGCCGATGTGGCGCCGCGCATCGCCCGCGCCGACGGCGGCGAAGAACCGCTGAAGGCCGACCCTGCCGGCCCGCTGGCCGCGCTCGTCTTCAAGACGTCGGCGGATCCTTTCGTGGGCAAGCTGACGTATTTGCGGGTTGTGTCCGGCACGCTCAAGGCCGACTCCCACGTCTGGAACGCCAACCACAACGTCGATGAGCGCATCGGACAGATCATCATCCTGCGCGGGAAGACGCAGGACCACGTGACCGCCCTCGCGGCCGGGGACATCGGCGCCGTCGCGAAGCTCGCGCACACGGTCACGGGGGACACGCTGTGCCAGAAGGACCGTGCGGTGACGCTCCCGGGGATCGAGTTCCCGCGCCCGCCGTACAACGTCGCCGTCACGCCGAAGGGGAAGGCCGATATCGACAAGCTCGGCCCGGCGCTCCAGCGCATCGCCGAGGAGGACCCGTCGCTCGTCGTGCGCCGCGATGAGACGACGGGCGAGACGATCATCTCGGGCATGGGCGATGCGCACGTCGAAGTGGCGGCGGAGCGGATGAAGCGCAAGTTCGGCGTGGACGTCGACTTGCACGCGCCGAAGGTGCCGTACCGCGAGACCGTGACATCGAGCGTGGACTCCGAGTACATCCACAAGAAGCAGACCGGCGGCCACGGCCAGTACGCGCGCGTCAACATCAAGGTCGAGCCGAACAAGGGTGGCGGGTTCGAATTCGTCGACAAGGTGGTCGGCGGCGCCGTGCCGCGCAACTACATCCCCGCCGTCGAGAAGGGTGTGCAGGAGGCGCTGCACGAGGGCGCGCTGGCGCACTTCCCGATGGTCGACATCCGCGTGACGCTGTTCGACGGCAAGGACCATCCGGTGGACTCGTCGGAGATGGCGTTCAAGATCGCCGGCTCGCAGGCCCTCAAGCAGGGCGCGCTCAAGGCGAACCCGGTGCTCCTCGAGCCGATCGTATCGATGAAGATCCGCGTGCCGGAGTCGAACACCGGCGACGTCATGAGCGACCTCAACGGCAAGCGTGCGAAAGTGCACGGCATGACGCCCGAGGACGGCGGCATGACCGTGATCGATGCCGAGGCGCCGCTCGCCGAGGTGTTGCGCTATGCCACCGACCTGCGCTCAATCACCCAGGGCCGCGGCAGCTTCGAGATGGAGTTCGACCACTACGAAGAGGTGCCACAGCACCTCGCGCAGAAGGTGATCGCCGAGGCGCAAAAGAACCATGAATAGTCAGGCGGGCACGATCCGGAACACCGGGTAGCGCGCGGCGACCATCGCGAACTCGCCCACCGGCGCATCGGGCCGCACGGGAATGTGCGGCCGCCCGCCGATCGCCCGGCGAACGAACCGCTTGATCACCGGCGCCCGCTCGTCCACGGGCAGCAACTCGAGCCGGACGCGTACGCGCGCGCCGTGGTGCAGGACTGCCGCGCCCCCCGCCGCGCGCACGTTGCGCACCCACTCCGAGCGGTCGCCGAGCATCGACACGAGATAGCGTTCGCCATCGAGCGTGACGGGGACGACGGCGGTCGCCGTGAACTTGCCGGTCCTGCGGCCGGGCACCTCGAGCGTCGTCTGCAGCGGCACGAACGGCAGACGGGAGACCGCGGCCATGCCGTGGTTCACGAGACGGCCGAGGCGCGTCGGCCGCCGGTCGCGGTAGAAGACGCGGTTCGGGATGCGCGTCGAGCCGTAGGCGAGCGCGGCGAGCGCGGCCGCAGTGAAGGCGATACGGCGCAGGGGCCCATGCGCGGATGCTCGCGCGCCGGGCCGCGCCGCGCGAGTGCCGTCCGGCAGGGCCGAAGGATGCCAGACGAGAGGAGGGAGCGGCCCAGTTGCCGCTCCCTCGCCGCTTCTTCTGAGTGCGGGTGGCTACTGCTCCATCGCGAGGCCGGCGATCTTCCACTGGCCGCCGACGTCCCGCCACGTCGCGACGGCGGTGAAGTCCTGGTCGCCGGAGAATTTGATCTTGAACACGTGGTCGTCGCCCTGGACCTCGTGGCTCTGGATGTCGAACGACTTGAGCTGGGGCATCGCGCCCATGTTGCCACCGCCCGACATCACCTGCGCCATCGCTTCTGGCGTCAGGTCGTTCATCACGCGCATCAGGTCGCCAATGAGCAGCGCCTGGCAGTTCTGCTTTACCGCTTCTTCGACATCGATGTCCGGCATGGATGCTCCTTGCTGTTCGGCCGTAACCGTTGTTGCGGGCGGTGCGGCGCGAAGGGAGCGCGCGCTCAGCCGGCGCGATCATAGGAGCAGGTCCGAGGCTATGTCAACGAACTTCGGCCCGCGCCCGGGTTGCCGCTTCGCTTGACATGCGCGATCAGCCGCCGATACGCTCGGCGCAGTGTCAACCGGCGCCCCTCCCTCGAACGCACGTCCCTCCCACAGTTCGCGTGTCCTCATCGGCCTGGCGATCCTCGTCTTCGCCGCGGTATCCGCCTACCTCGCGCTCGTTATCGTCACCCACATCGACAGCATCTTCTTCCCCGGGAACGACATCACCCTTCCCGGGGGCACCACGGTGACGAAGATCCTGCCGGGCGTGGATGCCTCCGGTGAGAGCGGCTCGAAGGACCGGATCAACATCCTGGTGATGGGGCTCGACCGGCGCCCGCGCGAGGGCCAGGCGCCGACGCGGACGGACACGCTGTTCGTCGTCACCGTCGACCCGAAGACGCACTCCTCGAGCATCCTCGGCATCCCGCGCGACCTCCTCGTGGACATTCCGCGGAAGGACTCCGGCACCTACACGGACCGCGTGAACACGGTCTACGTCGAGGGCGAGCTGGCGGACTATCCGCAGGGCGGCGTCGGGCTGCTCAAGGACGTGCTCGGCGCGCCGCCGTTCGACATCAAGATCGACCACTACGTGATCATCGACTTCAGCGGCTTCGAAAGCTTGATCGACGCGCTCGGCGGCATCGACGTGGACGTCCCGGACGAGGTGTACGACCCCTACTACTCGGAGACCGAGCTGCCGGGTGACTACGACCCGCAGCACTTCTACCCGGGACGCCAGCACATGGACGGCCAGACCGCGCTCGCCTACTCGCGCATCCGCTTCAGCAGCGATGACCTCGACCGCATTCAGCGCCAGCAGCTCGTGATCTTCGCGGCGATCGACAAGGCGAAGTCGCTCAACGTGCTGAGCAACGCCACGAGTCTCTGGGACAAATACAAGGACGCGATCCACACGGACATCAGCGATGCGCAGATCGCCGGCTACGCGTTGCTCGCGAACCAGGTGAAAGACAACCTGCAGGCCGTCTCGCTCGCCAGCGCCACCGTGCCCTGCACGACCGCCGGCGGCGCCGCCGTGCTCTGCGGCAGCGATGAGCGCATCTCCGAGATCGTGAAGGCGGTGTTCGAGGACAAGCCCGACCCCAGCGCCGCGCCGCTCGCGCCGACGCCGCAGCCGGTCTCGGTGCAGATCCAGAACGGGACGGGCACCGACAGCCTGGCGAGCCGCGTCGCCGCGTACGTCGCATCGCGCGGATACCCGGTGGACGACCTGAACGCGACGAACGTGTTCGATGGCCAGATGCACGAGACGTCCGAGATCCTCGACGTCGGCGGCTCGCACCGGCAGGCGGCGTACCTGCTCGCGAACTGGCTCGGCATCCCGGTCACGCGCGTGCGCAACGCGACCGCGGCGGAAACGGCGGCGCTAACGGGCGACCCGGCCCTCGTCGTCATCCTCGGGCAGGACGTGGACTTCGTCAGCCTGATCCAGTCGCCGACGACGACGACGCCCGGCGGCTGATCAGCGCTGCTTCGCCATCCGCTCCTTGATGCGCGTCAGCGCCGGCGTCGCCGATGGGTGCACGTCGTTCAGCAGCCCCAGGTAGTAGCTCACGTAGTCGCCGAAGTGCACCGCCCAGAGCACCTGTCCGAGCAGGTGCCGCCCCGGGACGTCGAGGACCTCCGCCGAGACTCCCTCGGAGGCGAGCTCGGCGGTCGTCGCTTCGATGCGCGCGCGGACGCGACGGTGGATCGCCTGATGGCGGAGGAACACGGCGTGCAGCAGCGGCACGACTCGTCGCGGCAGGCCGTAGCCCGCCTGCGCGTTGTGGTTCATTTCGGGCAGTTCGTCCCAGATCGCCCACGAGTTCGCGTTCTCGTTGACCTGCGTGCGCCAGCGATAGGCGACCGGCGCCAGTGCGCCCGCGCCGACGAAGACCGGCAGGTGCCCGGCGAGCCGCCGCGCGAGGCGCTTCGCGGGGTTCGCCTGCTCATCAACGTGGCGCGCGATCTCGCCGCCGAGGGTGCGCAACTCGCCTGCCGCGTCGCTCAACGGCCCCGCGAGGTCCGGCAACAGCCCTGTCTTCGAACAGATCGCGAGCGGCGCGATGAAGCTCCAGCCGAGCGCGGCGCGGGGTTCGCCGCCCCATTCGAAGAGAAGCGACGGCACGCCGCGCTCGCGCGCGATCTGCGCCAGCCGTCCGCCGGTCGCGATGGCGATGCACCGGGCGCCGCGCTTGAGGGCGCGCTCGAAGGCGGCGACGGTCTCCTCCGTATTGCCGCTGTTGGACGATGCCAGGACGAGGGTGCGTTCGTCGACATAAGCAGGGAGGGTGTACGAGCGGACGGTGAAGACCGGGGCCGTCGCGCCGAGGTCGACACCGAGCGCCTGCAACAGCGACCCGCCGATCCC
>Ga0070741_10017888_pt1 | contig 11570 bp, 11 predicted proteins | sample Coa_R1_4_FD_66440 | JGI IMG/M metagenome (GOLD analysis project Ga0070741, IMG submission 66440) | Surface soil microbial communities from Centralia Pennsylvania, which are recovering from an underground coalmine fire - Coalmine... | ecosystem: Environmental > Terrestrial > Soil > Unclassified ...
CTGGATCGGGCCTTCAGGCGTCAACGTAGAGCAGTCGCTCATGCGTAGCCTGAGAAGCTGTTGCTTAAAAGCAGAACCTTCTTCTATGAAGCTGTCTGTTTTAGCTGACAGAGTGGTCACTGTCGTCATTTGCGCTCCATCGGCAAGAATCGTTGTTTGCGGCCCACCACTCGCTCGATCCAGGCCAGGCGCTGGCTGATGGCAATGATCGGGTTCGTAATGGCCCGTGAAACGCGATGGGCCACAACATCCGACTGGTGAATGACGGCGCGCGCAGCCCGCAGCCTGGATGGTATCCACAGGTACAACTTGCGCGTTCCAGCGAACAACACCACGAGCGCCACGTAAGGCACCAGGCAGATCAGCACGGCGGGAACCAGGATCAACAGGGACATAAAATTGGCGATAATCCCAAACTGGCGCGGGGAGAAAGCAAGAACCATGAGCACCAGCACCACAATCATCACCCCGGCAGCCAGCGCCACCGGGCCAACGATCTGCTGCCACACGGCGCGGCGATGCCTGGCGCGAACTTCAGCCTGGGATGGATACTCTGGCATTCGTAGACGGTTCAAGCGTTCCTCCTGACTGCCTGTACTGTCCAGCATCCTGATGCAACTTACTGCTACCGACCAGACGTAATTGTAACGCGCGGCCTGCCGATTCGGATGAATTTCAAAGATGTGCGCCTGAGCATCTGGTGAGAAGTGACTTCACCCGCATTCCGAATGCGTGCTGGTCAGTCCAGTTGTGTGCCCAGTTCGCCCCTGCCGTTCTGTGCTCCCTGCTCCATCTCCGCAATCTTGCGCGCCACCTGCTCAATGGCAACGCGCTGCTTACGGTACAGGTCAGCCTCGCTCATCGCCAGCCGGTGCGCCACATCCCGCACTTTGCGGCCCTGGACGAAGCGCATCTCAAGGATGTTGTACAGAACCCACTCCGCGGTGGTCATGCTGCGCTGGCCTTCTGGCTTCAGGCTCTCGATGGCACGGGACAGCACGGAGCGAACGGCACGGGCCGGGTTGTTCTCATTCTCCTCAAGCGCGCGGGACACGACGCTCAGTTGCAGGAGACGGCTTTCGGTCAGTCGTGGCCCGCCCCAGTAATCGCGCAGCGCATCCTTGATCAGATCGGCGAACTCGGGGTGTTCGACAATGGCCTGGGTGGAACGGGCGAGCGCTGCTGCGTTGCCATAGCGCACCGGATCGGGCGTTTGCCGGACCGTGTTCGTCTCGGCCATCACCCCTTCCAGTTTGGCAAACAGTTCTGCCTGAAGCTGCATATCGTCCAGCACCCGTGCCACGCGCAGGGTGAGCGCGTCGAAGATGGTTTGCTCTTCGGGCAGCAGGTCAGGCTGCGGCGAGCGTGCCCAGATGCCCACCACGCCGATCAAATTCCCGCTGTGGCCGTTGGGCCGCGTGCTGCGCAGCGGAACCAGCCAGAAAGACTGCCAGACCAGCATGTTGCCGTGAACCTGTAACCCTTCGGGCGGCGTGCCGTCTCCGGCAGCAACGGCCAGGAATTCCGGCGACGAGAGCCAGGTTTGCGAGGGCAGCAGCGAGCCAACCACCTGCACCAACTGAGTCCCGTTAGGGCCTATCGAGGCCACAAACGCACTCGGAACCCGCAAATAGTCGCAGATCGCCGCCAGCGTCGCCTCAATCAACTGCCGGGCGTCGGCTTCGGTCAGCAGCCGTTCGCTGAACTCCTGAATCTGCCGTGCCTGATCCTGGTCGCGGGTATAGATCAGGAGCCGCTCCAACCTGGGAATGATCAACGCAAAACCCCACTGTGCGCACAGCACCGTTGCGACGGCGGCAAAAGGTAGGAACTCCACGCCGGGCAGCCCCAACAGGCGGGAGGCCGGCACAAACAGGATCACCAGCAGCACGATCACGGCCAGAACTGGCCCACGCAGCATGAAGCGCAGCAGTTCAGCCTTGATGACCCGATCTGGCTTGTTGGAGCCAAAAAACGACAGCGGGTAGGACATAAAAGCCAGCATGGCTGCAATGCCCAGATTGCTCACGTTGATCACGATCCACAGCCACAGGGTATTGCTCGGCACTGGTTCAGGAAAAAGCAGCGAGTAGGGGAAAATGCCCGCCGCAGGCGTCAGGAACACCAGCAGCAGGTAGGTCATGCGGCGATGGGTGGCTGCCGTCAGGCAGCGCCGCCGCGCGCGCAGCACGTTGCGCACGGCAAAGACTGTGGCGGCTGTAAAGTAGATCAGGTACAGGCCGAAGAGCGGCCCGGCCCGCATCATCGCCATCGGGCTGATGATCAGATCGCGGACGATCAGGTCAGTTCCGGTGGCAGTCAACAGGAACACAACACCGTACAGGTAGAGGATGCGCACCACGCGCCGCCGCCGCCCGCGCGAAAGGAGGCCCGTCGTGGACAGCAGTGCATCGGACAGGTGAAAGAGCGCGGCGGGCGCAAAGGCGATCCCGATCCATTGGAAGCGCAGCCAGGTCTGCACGGAAAAGGACGATTTGGCAATGGCAATGAACACGTCGCCGACATAGACCGCCGTCACACAGGCCAGCAGCACGCTGGCCGCGCGCACCACGCGGTCATGCAGCCCGCGTGTCAGGTTGTAGAGCAGCATAGAGGCGGCAATGATCACCGTCGCCGCTGAAATGGCCTCGTTGAACTGCCTGAGCGCCAGGATCAACAATTCACTGGACATAACGACCCTTCATCCGTGAGCACCCGCTGTGGTAAAAGGTTGGTTACCTGCTCACACTCGTACATTTTGCCCGAAGAACAGGGCAATATCGTGGTTGGGATAATAGCGGTCATTGAAGCCACAAAAACTCAGCCCGTGCTTCTGCAGAAAGCAGATCGCCGGATAGTTTTTGGTCTGCGTTTCGACGGTCAGCCACTGCATCCGCTGATGGCGTGCCCGGTTATACGCTTCGTCGAGCAGCGCACTGCCTATTCGCTGCCGCCGCCACAAGCGCCCGACGGCCAGGTCCGTCACCCAGGCATTGCGCGGCCCTGCATCGAAGCGCATCCTTAAATACCCGCGCACAACGCCCGAAGTCTCGGCAACCAGGAACACTTCGCGCCGCCCAATGGCCTGTGCCAGCCAGTCAGGGTCGCGTGGGTAGACGACGCGCATCAGCCGGGGCAGGCGCACCGTCCGGAAGCCAATGGAAATCGCGCCCGCCTCGTCGCGCGCATCCATTTGCCAGACATAGTCCGTTTCGTAGGAGACATCGATCTGGATGCACGCATCCACGTCGCTCTCCGTTGCGTCGCGGATCGCCAGATTCTTCGCGTAGCCTGTTGCCATGAGTCGCAATTTTACCCGGTTGCCCGGACGCGAGGGTAACAAACGCTTCTCATTGTCTCTCGACGGCCCTACAGTCAGTCATTAGAATCCGAGGCAATGACGCGCTCACCGCAGAGGGAAAGCTATGCAGCCTGTAGAATATCGACGGGACAATTTCCTGATCAGCACAGACCGATCCCGACTCGACATCGGGGTCATTCATGGTTTCCTGACGGAATCGTACTGGGCAAAGGGCGTCCCGGTCAGCGTGGTACAGAAATCGATTGAGAACTCCCTGTGTTTCGGCGTCTATGACACCACGTCCGCCGTTCAACAGATTGGCTTTGCGCGGGCCATCACCGACTACGCCACCTTTGCCTACCTGGCCGACGTGTTTATCCTGGAGCCGCACCGGGGCAAGGGCCTCTCCAAGTGGCTGATAAGCTGCATCCTGGCGCACCCGGAGCTGCAAGGCTTACGGCGCTGGATGCTGGCGACACGCGATGCGCACGGGCTGTACCGGCAGTTTGGCTTTGAGGCAGTGGAAGGTTCGACCCGTCTGATGGCGATCACTCATCCCGATGTTTACCAGCGAATGAGGGACAGTTAGCCTCCTTTGCCCGGCAAGCGCAGGCTAATCGCCCGGTGCGCTTCGGCAAACTGTACTATACTCTAGGGGCGATTGGCGTTGTCTGTTACCGGAGAAAGCTATGCAGCCTGGCAGGCGGTCAGAGACCACCCTGTACGCGGTAATCGCATTTGTGACGTTGTTATTGACCGGAATCGGACTGGTTATCATCGTTTCGTTTATTCAAACACAAAATCAAGAGCGTGCTCGCGTGCAGAGCACAGCCATTGCAGCCCAGCAAACAGGCACACAGATGGCCCTGGCGATGATCCCGACGGCCACTCGCCGACCCACCTCAACGCCTGTGCCCAGCGCAACGGCAACACCGAGCGCCACCCCAAGCCAGACACCTACACAGACCTTCACGCCGTCCATGACGCCCACTGGCACACTGCCCCCGACGGACACGCCGACGGACACGGCTACTGCCACGCCAACGTCCACTCCCACCGCGACTGACACGTTGACGCTCACACCATCGCCAACTCACACCTTGCTTCCGTCACAAACCGTCGTGGCTTTTGTCCCGACGGCAACGCCGCTGCCGACAGCTACAGCCACCGCTACCCTGACTTCAACGCCTACAGCCACCTCAACGCCGACATTCACCCACACCTTCACCCATACACCGACCTTCACCGCCACGATGACATCCACCACCACACCAACACCCACGCAAACCCTGACTCCAACGGCATCCTCAACGGCCACGCTCACGCCGACCACCACACCCACGCCCATTCCCAGCGCGACGGAAACACCTGTGGCGACGCCGACGGCTACCCCCAGACTATCCGGCGCGCCTGCCGCTGTGCCGATGGTTCCAACCGGTGATTACGACATTCTCAATATCCTGCTGCTGGGCAGCGATCAGCGGCCTGGCGATCAGGCTTACCGCACGGACACGATCATCGTCGTCTCGGTCAACCGCACGACGAACACCGTCAATATGCTGTCCATTCCGCGCGATCTGTACGTCTATATCCCCGGCTATGGACAGGATCGCATCAATACGGCAGCCATTCATGGCGACCTTGCCAGGTGGAAGGGGGGCGGTGCGGCGCTTCTGGCCTATACGATCAGCTACAATCTGGGTATCCGTGTTGACCGCTACGCCCGGATCAACTTCGACGGTTTTAAGCAGATCGTGGATGCGCTGGATGGGATCGATGTGCCGGTGGATTGCCCGCTAACGGATTACCGGCTGGCCTCGCCAAAACTTGACCCGAATAACGAAGCTAATTACAAGATGTTTACCTTGCCCATTGGCTACCACCATATGGACGGTGCACTGGCGCTGTGGTTTGCCCGCTCCCGCGAGACGACCAGCGATTTTGACCGCAACCGCAGGCAGCAGATGGTGCTGCGCGCTATCTGGCACAAGGCGCTGGAACAAAACTTGCTGGATAACCTGCCTTCTTTGTGGGATCAGGTCACGAAGATCGTGGATACGAACCTGACGCTGGTGGACGCGGCCAGCTTGCTGCCTATCGCGCTCGACATCGACGCGACCCGCCTCCACAGCTACTTTCTCGGCCCCGGCCAGGTCACCGGCTGGACAACGCCCGAAGGGGGTCAGGTGCTCCTGCCACAGCCCAATGCGATCCGTAACCTCGTCACCCAGTTCTACATTCCACCCACCGAAAACCGGCTCGTTACGGAGCAGCCCTCACTTGAGATTCTCAATGGAACCAAACACAAAGCCTGGGACAAGATAGCTGCTTCGCGCCTGGCCTGGGAAGGCTTCGTACCAGCGGAAGCGGGCGAGGCCGAGACCACCGATTTCCCGCGCACGCTCATCTATGACTACACGGGCGACGCCAAGCCGTCCAGCCTGAAGACGCTTCAGCGCATTCTGAATGTGCGCAAGGACGACATTATCGCTGCGCCCAACCCGGATCGAAAGGTCGATTTCCGAATCATTCTGGGCGCATCCTACAACGCCTGCACATACAGTCCATATCGCTCCTCCAACGGATAGGGGCGGGCAGTCGGCTTTGATCCACATCAAAGACAGTTCGGCGAGCGAGGCTTAGACTCGTCCATAGAAGGATGAGGAAACCCGCCCAATGCCCGACGATAGCCCGATCACCTCGGATATGAGCGTTGACGACGTGCTGAGTGCTTACCCGCAGACCGCCGCCGTCTTCGTCGCTCATGCAATGGCCTGCGTAGGCTGCGTGCTCAGTCCTTTCCACAGCCTGGCCGAAGCCGCGAGAACCTATCACCTGGAATTGGACACTTTCCTCGACGAACTCCGCAATAACATCGCTCCAAAGGATAGGCCACCATCGGCCTGACCTGCCTACCGCGTACCACATCATCGCTGCTATATAAGCCAAACTTCACGGCTGTTTCAAACACCATCAGACGTTTCCCCGACAGGCATCTAACTCCCCGTCTGGTGACAGTCAAACATCTGCCGCCCTAGAGTGAAGACAAGCGACGAAACATTGAACAAGCTCATTGAGAGGAGCGGACAATGGATTATAGCTTGCACATGCTGGCGAGAGCGGAACACGAACTGTTGGCCCGGTCACTCCGCCCTGTTCCTGAGCATGGCTACCAAGTAGCGGAGCGCAGGAGCAGAAAATGGCGTCGACCCAAATGGTGGATACGACCCGTATTCACCACCCTTTTACGTTTAACCACGAAATAGGGGAAGCTCATGTACGAGCTAGACCACATGCTTAATGGGCGAGGCAGCCGTCAGCATCTTCAGCAAATGATCCGCGAGGCACAGCAGGCCAAGGTTGGTCGAAATATCGAGGCTGCTCAACGCAATGCCAAGACCGTCTTGCCACTGTACGCCATCCTGATCGCGGCTATCCACATCATACGCCGTAAGGCGACAGTGAATCCCATCGAATAGCACATCTCGAATATTGTGGCATCGCACACAAAGGGAAATACCTATGGAGAACAAGCGCACAGGCTGGCTGTGGCGCCTGGCTTTCGGGCTGTGTCCGGCTGTCGCCTTTGTAATCTTTCTGAGTATCGCTGCATCGAGAACTGGAATGTCCGCTCCTGGGCCGCAAATCGTCGACTATCTCTTGCCTGGTCACGCATTGCCCCAGGGGGCCTCATGCGACAACGGTGAACCTGGTTTCCGCAATTTTCGGTACTGCATGGCATTTCAGGCGGGAGGGAAGCTGGTCCGCTTTATCTATGACCGGCGCAAGCAAGTCATTAGCAGCGCTTCGCTCGCTGGGGAAGGCGTCACCGTCGGCGACCTGATCCTGGCCTGGGGAACCCCGACTTGCTATTCGGATCATTTTGGCTGGGTTCGCGTCTGTTGGGCTGAGAAAGTGGTCTGGGTGTCGGTTCCGCTCAGTCCTGCCAGCCCGGTCGATACCATTACTTACCTGGACCCTACCGACCTGCTGCAGGATCAGCTTGCCTGGCATGGGTTTGTCACTGCCGGCGGACCGCGATTTTAGGATTGTATGGACTGGATTGTTGCTCTTGGGATGGCTCAACTGACCCCTCAGACCCTGGAAAGGAGGAAAGCAAGCCGATTGGGAGCCTCGTGACTGCGAATGCCTGACCGATACTGTTCTAAGGAGAAAGTCAACTATGTTCAAACGGACAGCGCTGCACATGATGTTCAGGCTGCTTCTCGTGGTGATAGCTTTAGCGACACTGGCTACCCTGACCAGCCACTTAACGAGTGCCCATGCCGCCGCCAAGGCCACTTATACCGTGATTGTCGGAACGGATACCTCCTACGGCATTGAAAGCCTGGCCTTTTTCCCGCAAACGCTTAAAGTCCACAAGGGCGATACGGTGACCTGGCAATTTCGCGGCTTTCATGACATGCGTTTTGACCAGAAAACCCTCGATGCCGTTGTCGTGAACGACATTGACGGCAAGCCGCAACCCGAATTCAATCCGCAGATATTCAACCCCAATGCCAGGAGCGGTGATACCTTCAAACCAGGGATCAATTCGGGTGTGCAGTTAGCCGTTAATCCTGATAACCCGGCCTTTTCGCTGGTGATGGACACTGCGCCAGGCACATACAGTTACCTGTGCGATGTCCATCCCGGCATGGTCGGCACGCTCATCGTGGTCGATGACCAGACCGCTATCCCTTCCCCAACTGATGTGGACAAGGTGGCCCAGGCTGATCTGGACAAGGCCATCGCTGATGCCGACCTGGCTATCCTGGCGGCTGTGAAAAAGTCGGCTGCACCGATAGAAGGCAACACCCTTCAAGTCGCGGTGGGCTTGCAAACCAACAATATCGCCGTCACGCGCTTCTTCCCTGAGATTGCCACCATCCAGGTCGGCCAAAGCGTGAGCTGGACTGTGACGAAAGGCTTCGACCCGCACACCGTCAATATCCCGCTGTCAAGAGAAGGCCGCGTCGACGCTTTCCTCCCTCTAGTCGATGCCAAGAAGAGCCTGCATTTGGTGCTGGGTGAGGCGGGGAATGCCAATGTGAAAAGCGGCGCGGAACTGCCCGCCGATGGCATAGCTAGGAGTGGCCCCCTTGACCCTGGCGCGAGCTTCACGCTCAAGTTCACCAAGCCGGGCGTGTATGCCTACTACTGCGCGATTCACCCCACCCAGTTCGGCATCATTGAGGTTGTCTCACCACAGCCGCAATAGTGTCTCACTGTTCACCAGTCGCGTGGAGCGTCCTCTGGCCGTGAGACGCTCCACGCGACATCATTGCCTATTTGTCGGCTGCTTCCGTGAGCAGTTTGGCGACGAGAGCGCTTACTTCCCATCCTTGACCACGTGTCCAGGCGGCGGCGAAGCGATCTGAATCCAATCTGGCTCTGAGTTCTTCGCGCAGTTTCTCAACTGCATCGGGGCCTAACTCAAATGTGGGATGATGCACACGATGGCCGTCCACCAGTGCTAGAATCTCGGTAGCAGCTTCCATTCTGCCTTCGTGAAGCAGGAGCTGGGCGAACCAGAGTACAGGTACAAGCGCGAGGTCAGCGTAACCGGCATCCCAAAACGTGCGCAGCGATTGACGCAGCAAGTCCCAGGCCTGGCTGTAGTCCCCTTGATGCAGGGCGACAACGCCAAGAAACAGCGCGCTGTCTGCGATATAAAACGCACTGCCAAATGCTTTCGCCAACGCCAGGCGCTGTTTCGACCAGTATTTAGTCTGTTCATAGTCTCCCAGGCGAAATGCACTGTTGGCCTCCACGGTGTAGCACCCCAGCAAACCCCATTGGTTACCCAGGGCCTCGCAGATGGCTCTGGCCTGCTGCATCGGACGCCGGACGGCATCTTGGTCATCGTTGCACATGCTGGCGGCACCACCAGACCACAGTAGATAAAGCGCTTCGTGACTGCGGTCGCCCAATTGGCACGCCAGTTCATAGCCTGCTTCAGCCACCCGTCGCCAGCTCTCACGGTCCTTAAGGAACATTGAAACCAGGCACAGGCTTCGATAGGCGGCGACCAAATCCTCAGGGCTGTTGTGCCGCTCGAGCAGGCGGATAGCGGCTTCTACGGTGCTTTTCGCTTTCTCCGACAAGCCGACATCGTTATAGAACCAGGCTAGCCGTGCCCAAAGCCGCGCTAATGCCACCTCGGTCACGTCCGATTCGGGAAGCGACTGTAAAGAGTGGGTGGCTGTTTCGAACAGCCCAACTCCTTCCTGGCAGCGCGTGCGCACATCGAAGAAGAACCAGAGACTGTCGAGGAATTTCGGCAGTTCGTCGAAGGCTTGCTGATCGACCAGTACATGCCAGGCAGTGCGCACATTCTCAAAGTCAGCTTCGATTCGGGCCAGCGCCTCGAATTGTTGGTAGGTGAAGATCTCGCCCCGCCGTGCTTGCATGAAATTGGCAAAGAAGGCAGCGTGCTGGGTCTGGATCGCAGGCTGTTCGCCCGTCTCGGCCAATTTGCCCGCCGCAAACCGCCGCAGAAGTTCATGGATCGCAAACCGCTCGCTGCTCTCGGTCTGGATGAGTGCCTTGTGCGCCAGCCCGCGTAGATGACGAGCGTTCGCGCCAGTGACGGCCTGTGCTGCTTCCATCGTAAACCCGCCGCGAAAGACCGACATCCGCCCCAAGATCGCCCTTTCGTCAGCACTCAAGCGACTCCAGAGATGTTCAAAGGTGGTGCGGACACTGCGCTGGCGCTCAGGCACATCGCGCAATTCGGTTTCGAGTATATCGATCCCCTGTTGAATCTCAGCAGCGATCTGTGCCAACGATAGCACGTCCACCCAACCCGCCGCGAGTTCGATCCCCAGCGGCATCCCGGCAATCAAGCGGCAGATGCGCGCTAGAACCGCAAGGTCGTGGGCTTGAAGCTCAAAATCGGGCCGAACACGACGGGCGCTCTGCATGAACAGTTTGGCCGCATCGTAATCCAGCGCGTCTTCCGGCGTTTCCCAGATCGGGAAATCCAGTCCACGAAGGCTGTAAACCATCTCGCCACGCAGATTCAGTCGTTCACGGGAGGTTGTCAGCACTCGAATGTTAGGTGCGGCCTGGATCATGTTGGCGACCAACGGCCCGCCATCGAGCAGATGCTCGAAGTTATCCAGCACCAGCAACATCGAGCGCTCTTTCAGGAAATCGATCAACTGCTGCGCAGGCGTATTTTCACCGTAGAAGTTGAACCCAATGTTCTCGGCGATGATTGTGATGATGTCGCCGGCAGCACTCAAAGGCGCAAGCGATACAAAAAACACACCATCGGCATAGCGGCCAATCTGAGTTCGCGCGGCTTCGAGCGCCAGGCGCGTCTTGCCCATGCCGCCCGGCGCGAGGATCGTGATCAGCGCCGTGTTCGGGTCGCGCAGCAAAGCGGCAAGGTCATCAAGTTCCTGTCGCCGCCCGACGAAAGGGGTGGCTTGAGTGGGCAGATTGTGTTTCGCAGAGGCAGGCGGGGCATCGGAAGGTGTGTCCAGCAAGCCAAGGGACTTTGCCCATTCGGCTGCCTCCTGGCGGCTGCCAACCCCCAGCTTGCTATAGATTTGCGTGTTGTACCAGCGGACAGTCTTCTCCGCCAAAAATAGGCGTTTGGCAATCTCCTGATTCGACAGGTGTTCGGCCAGGCAAGCCAATATCTCAAGCTCGCGGCTGGTCAGCGGTTCGGGCGCACTTTCGATCAAACTTGAGACGATGTGTGCCATGCGACTACCCCCATCCAGCAAGTCATTCAAAGCCTACTTTTATGCGGTTTTGGGTTCGTCTGTGAGTAATATGCAAACTTTTCGAATGAGACAGCTATGGAAATATCCTTCGCCCCGATAGACGTTAGCTCGGAGAGACGGGTAAACTCACCTGTGCAGGCGCACGAGATGTGGAGAAACCGCAGAGGTATCTCTCATTCATCCGCGGTTTTCGTTCGCACAACAATTGAGGTATTAGCGACGATATAAGCATAGCATGACTCTGGTAAAATGTGTGTGCACAAATGTGCGTTTTTCGATGACTCAAATGCGCACTGGCCCTCCCAACAGGTTTCGCAGGTGGGGAAGATTGCCACTAACAAAGAGGTGACAAGGAGTGGAGTACAGCAGGCGTGACAACAGTTTCGTGCACCTTTCGGATATGGGCGCTTTAGAGCGTGTTTGAAAAATAGGGAAGGTGCTCCTGGTAGGTAAAATTGAGGGTACCAGCCAACAATTGAACCCAGCAGGAGCACAGAGAAGTGTGTCACAAAACAGAACGGTATCCAAGT
>Ga0070741_10017889_pt1 | contig 11570 bp, 8 predicted proteins | sample Coa_R1_4_FD_66440 | JGI IMG/M metagenome (GOLD analysis project Ga0070741, IMG submission 66440) | Surface soil microbial communities from Centralia Pennsylvania, which are recovering from an underground coalmine fire - Coalmine... | ecosystem: Environmental > Terrestrial > Soil > Unclassified ...
AGGCCGGGCAGCCCGAAGATCTGCTCGGTGATCACGACCCCGCCCAGCAGGAAACCGGTCTGGAGCCCGAGCACCGTGACGATCGGCACCATCGCGTTCCGGAGCGCGTGCCGGAGGAGCACCGCGCGGGCCGACAGGCCCTTGGCCCGGGCAACCCGGATGAAGTCCTGGCCGAGCACCTCCAGCATCGACGAGCGCGTCATCCGCACCACGACCGCCGAGAGGCCGAGGGCCAGCGAGAGCACGGGCAGGAACATCTGCTGGAGGTTGACCCACGGGTCGGCCCACGGGCTCACGTAGATGAGCGCGGGCATCCAGCCGAACAGGTACGAGGCGCCGAGGACCAGGAGGACCGCGATCCAGAAGTTGGGGACCGAGAGGCCCAGCACGCCGACGATCTGGACGAGCGTCCGGACCCGGGCCGTCCGCGACACGCTGGCGACGACGCCGAGCGGGATCCCGAACAGCGCGACCCCCGCCACCGCGAGCAGCGCCAGCTCGACGGTGATCGGCAGGCGCGACACCAGCAGCGCCACCACCGGCTGCCCGGTGCGGAACGACCAGCCGAAGTTCCCGCGGAGCATGTTGCCGAGCCAGAGGACGTACTGGACGGCGAGCGGCTTGTCGAGGCCGAACTCCCGGAGCACCTGGGCCCGCTGCGCGCGGCTGAGCTGGCCCTCGGTGCCGGCGATGATGTCGACGATGTTGCCGGGGAGCAGCCGGACCAGCAGGAAGATCAGGACGGAGACGCCCAGCAGCGCGAAGACGGTCCAGACGGCGCGCCGGGCGAGGTAGCGCATCTACGCGGCGTCCCGCCCCCCGGGGGCCCGGGGCGCGCGGCGGCCGGAAGGCCGGCGCCGCCAGCGCGCGGCCGCCTGCCGCCCCGGGAGGCGCCCACGGCCGCTGGCGGGCCGGCGCGCCCGGCGCGCGCTCGCCTCCCCTCGCCGGGGGCGGCCGCGCCGACCGGGCCGGACGCTCAGGCGAGCCAGGCCTTCTTCAGGAACAGCCGCCGGCCGGTGAACGACTGGGAATACCCCTGGAGCCTGCTCGACACCGCCTCGATGTTGAGCTTGGCGTACCACCACCAGTTCGGGCAGTCCTCGACGAGCGTCCGCTGGATCTGCTGGTAGAGCCGCCGCCGCTCGGCGTGGTTCGCGCTGGAGCGGGCCTCCGCCATGAGCGGATCGAGCTTCGGGTTCACGTAGCCCTTGTTGAGGTTCCCCTTCGAGTGGAAGTAGGGGTAGATGTAGCCGTCGGGGTCGGGCCGGAAGGTGTTGGCGGAGGCGAAGATCTGGCCGCCCTCCTTCCCGCCGCTCTGGTCCGACTTCCGGTTGTCGGCGACGAACGCCCCCCATTCCATCTGGGTGACGGTGACGTCGATCCCGATCTTCTTCAGCGACGACTGGACCACCAGCGTGTTGGCGACGAACTCCGGGTACTGCGGCGAGCACTTGATCTCGACCTTGAACCCGTTCGGGTACCCGGCCTCGGCGAGGAGCTTCTTCGCGCCCTCCACGTCGGGCTTGAGGTACGGGAGCGACTGGGGGTCGAGCGACCAGTCCCCGTAGCCCGTCGGCACCGTGCCCGACGGCACCCCGGCCCCGTAGACGGCCTTCTGGATCACCTCGTTCGTGTCGACCGCCATGCGCATCGCCCGCCGGACGCGGGCGTCGCTCAGCGGCTTGTCGACCACGCTGATGTAGTGGAGGGCCACCCACGCGAACGGGCTCTTGGCCACCATGATCCCGGGGACGTTCTCGAGCTGGGCCGCGCCCTGGGCGCTCAGGAAAGCGTACTGGATCTGGCCCGCGCGGAGCGCGGCCAGCCGCGCGTTCTCCTCGGTGAGCACCTTGAAGACCATCCCGTCCAGGTAGGGCAGCGGCTTGTCCCAGTAGTCCGCGTGCCGCGCGTAGACGATCCGGTCCTGCGGCACGTACTCGACCAGCTTGAACGGACCGGTCCCGATCCCGGTGATCTTCAGGTTCTCGCGCTCGGCGAGCCCCTTGGGGATGATGCCCGCCGCCCGCATCCCGGCGAACGACCCCAGCAGCGGGCTGTACGGCGCGTCCAGGTTCACCTGCACCGTCAGGGGGTCGATGACCTTGATCTCCTTGATCGGGTCGAGCCAGCTCTTCCACGGCGAGGCCGTCTTCGGATCGAGCACCCGCTCGATGCTGTACTTGACGTCCTCGGCGGTCATCGTCTGGCCGTTGTGGAACTTCACGTTCGGGCGCAGCCGGAAGGTGTAGGTCTTGCCGCCGTTCGTGATCTCCCAGCTCTGGGCCAGCGCCGGGATGACGTTCGTCTTCTCGTCGTACGTGGTGAGGCTCTCGTAGATGTGATCGTAGGCCTGCATCGACGAGAAGTTCGAGTTCGTGTGGGGGTCGAGGCTGATCGGGTCGATCTCCGCCGCCGCCGTCAGAGTGCCGCCCCGCTTCGGCGGCCCGCCCCCCTGGGCCCAGGCGAGCCGGGACGCCGCCCCCAGCCGGTCGAGGCCGGCCAGCCCGCCCCCGAGGGCGAGCCCTCCGGCCAGCAGTCCGCGCCGACTCAGCGCGCCACTCCGCTCCTGTCCGCTCCGTGCCATGTGCGGTCCCTCCCTCGGCGCTCCAGGCTGCCGATCTCCGAGATGCATCCGCCCGAGCGGATGCGGCGGCTCACCGCCCGAGTGCCGCGTGGAATGGCGCCACTCTAGCACAGGGTCCGCGAGCCCGGCGACGCGCCGGCCCGATCGTCTATCCTCGACGCCGGGAGCCGCGACCGACGCGCGCCACCGCGGCGGACCCGAGGCGGCGGGCGGGGGCGCCTCACCGTGGGCCTGCCGGTTCCGCCGAGCCAGAGAGGACGTGGACGATGCCCGCCGCGAGGCGGTGACCATCCTCCCGGACGTGCCGCAGCCGATGCGCGACGGCAGGATCGTCCGCGCCGACGTCTACCTGCCGCGCCGGCGGCCGCCCGGCGCCGGCCCTCCTCGAGCGGACCCCCTACTCCAAGCACGACTCGCCCGAGTGCCAGGTCGGCGCCCCGGCGTTCTTCGCCGCCCACGGCTACGCGGTCGTGATCCAGGACGCGTCCGCGGCCGGTTCGCGTCCGGCGGCCGCTTCGTCCGTTCGAGGACGACGGATGGGGAGCGAACCAGGACGGCTACGACACGGTGGAGTGGGTCGCGCGGCAGCCGTGGTGCGACGGGCGCGTCGGCACGATCGGCAGGTCGTACGCCGGGGCGACGCAGTACCGGCTCGCGCCGGCCCGGCCGCCCCATCTCCGCGACACCAGCGAGCCGCCGGGCACCGCGACGCGCGGGCAGGTGGCGCGGAACGTGGTCTCCCACGACCCCGCCCGGCCCTCGCGCGTCGTGCTGCCTGTCGTGTGACCCGGGGCGCCGGGCCGGGCAGGCGACCGGGTGCGCGGAGGCCGGCCGCGGGATCATGGTGGCGTGACCCCCTGCGGTGCTGGCCCGCTCGCGAACCCCGCCGCTCCAGCGAACCGGGTCCCGGTTCGACCAGTGCTATCCTGAGCGCCGGCATGGGCGAGCAGAGCGCGATCGAGTGGACCGACTCCACGTGGAACCCGGTCACCGGCTGCACCAAAGTGTCCCCGGGCTGCAAGTTCTGCTACGCCGAGCGGGTGACGGAGCGGTGGGGCCGGCGGAAGTTCACCGACATCGTGCTCCATCCCGATCGTCTGGAGCTGCCGCTCCGCTGGCGGGCACCCAGGCGGATCTTCGTCAACAGCATGAGCGACCTGTTTCACGAGCGGGTGCCGTTCGAGTTCATCGACCAGGTCTTCCAGGTGATGGCCCGGGCCGATCGCCACATCTTCCAGGTCCTCACCAAGCGGGCCGACCGGATGCTCCAGTGGTTCCGCGAGCGGGGCGGAGCGTCGATCCCTGCCCACATCTGGATGGGTGTCTCGGTCGAACTGGCCTCGTACCTCTGGCGCATCGACCGCCTCCGCGAGGTGAATACGACCGTGAGATTCGTCAGCGCGGAGCCCCTGCTCGGCCCGCTGAGCACGATCGACCTCGACGGGATCTCGTGGCTCATCACGGGCGGCGAGTCGGGCGGGCCGCCGGAGCGCGTTCTGGTCACGCGGACGGCCAGGGGCTGGGAGCCGAAGCCTGAAGCGCTCAGGTGGGTCCGCGAGCTGCGCGACATCTGCCTGGCGCACGGCGTCGCGTTCTTCCACAAGCAGTGGGGCGGACCCACGCCGACTGCCGCGGGCCGCCGCCTCGATCGCCGGATCTGGGACGAGATGCCGGCAGCGCTCCGGGAGCCCGCGCTCCTCTAGGCGGCGTGCCCGTTCCACGGACCACCCGCTGGCCGCTCGACCCTCACACTCGCGCGAAGCACCAGATCCTCCGCTGGTACCTGGACGCCTGGCTCCCCATCATGGCGAGGTCGAACCGCCGCATCATCTTCCTCGACGGGTTCGCTGGGCCGGGACGCTACGCAGGGGGTGAGGAAGGCTCACCGCTGATCGCCCTCCGGGCGCTGCTGGAACATCCGCACATGAGTTCCCTGCCTTCTGGCGCGGAGATCCGCTTTCACTTCGTCGAGGAGCAGACGGAGCGCGTGGCAAGCCTCGAAGCCGAGATCGCCGCGTTCAAGGCCGCGCATCCGCTTCCACAGATCTCCTGGTCGCGCGCTTCAAGGGGCGCGGCTGGACGCCGATCGAGGACATCGAGAGGTTCGTCCTTACCGAGACCATCTACTCGGAGTCGATACACCTGAAGCGCAAGACCCTCGACCCCATGGAGCGCGCTCGCGCCATCACCGTGCGGCGTCCGGCGGGAAAGAGGAACATCTCGGGCCAGTACCCGCCTGGAACGATGATCCGCTTCGCCGACCGACCACCGTCGACGTGATCCATGGATTCCCCGGCGATACGGCCAAGCAACCCTCTCGAGGCTGCTGGCCGGTGTTGTCACTTTCGACATGATGGTCCCCCCGGGGGTCGCCGTCTCGGGGGTGACCGGCGGATCGGCCGCCGCCGGGGCCGAGGCGGCGCCCGTCCGCGGGCCGGGACCCGGTCCCGAGGCTCGGAGGTCACGCCGGAGCGTCACGCCGCGGTCGGCCACCGGTCCGACGGGCGGCGCGCCCGGGTGGCGCGACCGGTGCGTTTGACCCCGCCTCCCCGAGTCGCCTATGATCGCGCCGCGGATCGGCCGGACGCCCCCGCCTCGCCTCACCCCGAACGACGGAGGACGGCCATGCTGGACCTGCACGACTTCTCCCGGGACTGCCAGGACCTGCTCGAGCGGAAGCTGCGGCGCGGCGAGATCGACCGGCGCCGGTTCCTCGCCCTCGGAGCCGCACTCGGGCTCGCGGCGGTCGCGCCCGGCCGGGCCGCCGCCCAGGGAAAGCAGGTGGTGCTCGTGAACTGGGGCGGGATCGCCAACGACGCGTTCAGCCGCTTCTACGGCAAGCCGTTCGAGGAAAGGAACTCCGGCGTGAAGGTCGTGATGGACTCCTCGGGCCCCTCGGCGGGCAAGATCCGCACGATGGTCGAATCGCGCAAGGTCACCTGGGATCTCTGCGACTCGTCGGCCAGCTCGTCGATCCTGCTCGGGGCCCAGGGACTCCTGGAGCCGATCGACTACGGCGTCGTGGACCGCGCCAACCTGCTCCCCAGGGGTTTCGCCTACCCCCACGGGGTCGCGCCGTACTCGTTCAGCTCGGTGCTGCTCTACGACGCCGGCAAGTTCGGCGCCGACCCGCCGAAGTCCTGGGCGGACTTCCTCGACTTCCAGAAGTACCCGGGCAAGCGCATGCTCCGCCGGGACGCCACCGCAGTGCTGGACGCGCTGCTCATGGCCCAGGGGGTGGCGCCGGAGCGCGTGTACCCGCTGGACGTCACGCGCGCGCTGGACGCGGTCAAGCGGATCAAGAACGACTGCGTCTACTGGACCTCCGGCTCCGAGTCCGAGCAGATCATGCGCACGGGCGAGGCGGCGATGGGGGTCATCTGGCACACGCGGGCGAAGGTCCTCCACGAGGAGACCAAGGGCCGCCTCACGTGGACGTGGAACCAGGGCATCCTGCAGCCGGGCGTGTTCGTGGTGCCGAAGGGGAACCCCGCCGGCCCGCTCGCCCAGCGAATGCTGGGCTCGATGACCGCCAACTGGGAGGCGCAGATCGGCCTGCTCGAGTTCCTCGGCAACGGCCCCACGAATCCCCGGGCGGCCGCGAGCGTGCCCACGGCGCTCCGCCGGTTCAACCCGACCGATCCCGAGAACGCGAAGGTCCAGCTGGTGATGGACGGCGAGTGGTGGGGGAAGAACTACGCCCAGGCGAACCAGGACTACCTGGATGCGATCTCGTCGTGACCCCTGGCCGGGGGGGGGCCGGGCACGCCGCGGCGCCCCGGCACCCGGCGTGACTCGTCGCCCCGGGACGCTCGCCGTCTCCGGCGGCTCCCGGGCGGAGGCGGCGCGGCAGCATCGGGGGCCGGCGAGCCCGCGCGGCCGGGCCGCCACAGCCAGCCGGCCCGGCGCCGGTGACGGGAGGAGCCCCCGGTGGACCGCCGGCGGCCGCTGAAGGTCGGGGTCGAGCTCCCGGTCGCCCAGGACAAGGGCCGGCCGGGCACGCCGCGCTGGGCGGACATCCGCGCGATGGCCCGGACGGCGGAGGCGGTCGGGTTCGACTCCGTCTGGATCGAGGACCACCTCGTGTTCCGCCGCGACGGGCAGGAACCCCAGGGCGTGTGGGAGGGCTGGGCGCTCCTGACCGCCGTCGCCGCGGTGACCTCCCGGGTCGAGCTCGGCCCCCTCGTCTCCTGCATGTCCTTCCGCAGCCCCGCCCTCCTCGCCAAGATGGCCGACACGATCGACGAGATCTCCGGCGGGCGCCTGATCCTCGGGCTCGGCGCGGGGTGGCACGAGCCGGAGTACCGGGCGTTCGGGTTCCCCTTCGACCACCGGGTATCGCGGTTCGAGGAGGGCCTCCGGATCGTCCACGGCCTCCTGCGGCACGGCGCCATCGACTTCGCCGGGCGCTTCTACCAGGCGCGCGACTGCGAGCTCCGCCCCCGCGGCCCGCGCCGGGAGGGCCCCCCGATCCTGATCGGCTCGATCGGGGCCCGGATGCTCGGCCTCGCGGCCCGGTTCGCGGATCTCTGGAACGCGTACTTCACGCACACGAAGAATCGCGCGAGCGGGGTGGCGCCGCTCCGGGCGGAGGTCGACGCCGCCTGCCGTGCGGCCGGCCGGGACCCGGCGACGCTCGGCCGGACCGCGGCCGTGTTCGTCGACATGGCGCCCGGGCGGCAAGACGGGCCCCCGCTGCCCGCGCACTGGCAATTCCCGCCGCTCGCCGGCCCACCCGAGGCGCTCGCCGCCGAGCTCCGCGCCTACGCGCGGGCCGGCATCTCGCACGTGCAGCTCTGGCTCGAGCCGAACACGGTCGAGAGCCTGGAGGCCTTCGCGCCGGTCCTCGATCTCCTGGACGCCTGAGTGCCCGGGACGCGCGGCCACCGCGCGCCATCGCGGCGCCCGACGGGCCGCCGGGCCCCCCGGCGAGGCGATCTCCGGCGCGCCCCGGGTCCCCGTCCCCGCTGCCGGCCCGCGGCGGAAGGCGTGAGCCTCGTGCCCGGGGTGCCCGGCGAACGGGGCGCCTCAGCGTCGGTCGGCAGCGCCGCGGACCTGCGCCGGATCGCGTTCAGCGGGCGGGGGCCGCGTCCCCCTGGCCGGCCAGGAGCGCGGCGAGGGCCCGTGCGTAGGGCTCGGCCCGCTCGTGGTCCGGGTGGGCGGCGAGGCGGCCGATCACCGCCCGGACCTTCTCCGGAGAGAGGCGGCCGCCCACGTAGCGCCGGCGGGTGAGCCAGTAGACGCCGGCCGGGTCGTTCGGTTGCCGCGCGACCAGCTCGACCAGCACGCGCTCGCCGTCCGCGGCGGCGCCGAGCTTGAAGTCGGCGAGCGCCAGCAGCTCGTGCGCTCGCGCGATGAGGCGCGGCTCCCGCACTTCCCCGATCGCCCTCGTCAGCGCGTCCCGCGCCTCGGCGTAGCGCTGGGCGCGGAAGGCGGCGACCCCCAGCTCGAGCGAGGCGAGATCGCTCCGCCCGACGAGCTCCCGCCGGACGAACGCCTCGCTCAGCGCGAACGGGCGAGTCACGCGCAGCACCGACTGGCCGACGGCCTCGGCCGCCAGGAGGAGGACCGCGACCGCCACGCGCCTCGCGAGCGGGGCGGCCGGTCGCCCGGGACTCGCGCTCCCCGCCTAGCCCAACTTCCGCAGTTCAGGGGGGGTGAGGACGGAAAATCGCGCACTTAGCAAAAAAGTCGGCACTACATTTCGGCGGTCAGGAGGAGCGGTGGACGGATGCGCAGCCGCTCGGGCAGGTCGAGGCCGAGTCGGGCCAGGAGGTGCGCTTGGGCCGGCTCCGGGCGGACGACGCACCGGAGGCGGAGGTCACGGCCATCCACGGTCGGGAGGATGACGTCGGTGCTCTGGATGCGGCCGAGTTCTTCGAGGACCGTGCGGGGGCTATGGCCCAAGCCCGCCCGGCTCTGCCATTGCTCCAGGGTCTTCCAGAGCACGTAGGCGAGGAAGCAGACGAGGATATGCGCGCGCACGCGATCCTCGCGCTGATGCCAGATGGGGCGGATGGACAGGTCGCTCTTGTGAATCCGGAAGGCGGCCTCGGCCTCGGTCAACTGGATGTAGGTGCGCCAGAGGTCCTCGGGACTCCAGTCCTGGATGTTCGAGCGGAGGACGTAGCAGCCTTCACTCCAGCGAGCCCAGTCTTCCCACTCGGGGCGGATCGTCCAGGTCAGGCGCGCGCCGGCCGGCACGCTCGAGTCTACGGTGAGCGTGATCGCGTAGCGACCCGCGGCGCGGGCGTTGTGCGTGAGGAGGCGGCCCAGTTGCCGCTCTACGGGGCCGCGCTCCACCGGACGGCGGGCGTGGGTGAGCCGCCGCGCGAGCCGCGTCAAGCCCGCGTCGATGCGCTGGCTGAAGCGGGCATGGATGGCCTGCTCCTTCTCGCGCCGGTCCCGCGACCGGACCAGGACGAAGGTTTCCAGCCCGTCGGGGCCGACGCACTGCTTGGCTTCGATGCCGTCGCGGACCTCGTGCCAGTCACGCGTCTCCGCGAGCTGGCGGTCCCAGTGGTGAAGCTCACTCTTGGGCGTGCCGACCAGGTAGCGACGGCCCGTCTGGCGCAACCAGGCGAGATTCGCCGCACTCGTCATGCCACGGTCCATGACCCAGATCCGCTGGGCCACTCCATAGCGCGTCTCCATGGTCTCGACGATCTCGCGGACCGTGGTCACATCGGTGCGGTTGCCAGCGAAGAGCTCGTAGCCCAGCGGCAGGCCCTCGCGGGTGACCACCAGCGCCACGCAGACCTGGGGGCAATCCGGTCGGTGATCGCGACTGTGGCCGCGGCGCGCCAGGGGATTGCGCGCCGCCTGCCCTTCGAAGTACGTGCTCGTCACATCGTAGAGCAGCAGATCATAGTCGAGGGCGAAGAGTTCCCCCAGCCGCGCGACCAGGTGCTGCTCGAGGGCCGTCTTGTGCGGCAGCAACTGATCAAGGGCGCGATAGCAGCGATCGTCGTTGACCAGCGGGGCCGGCAGCGCCAGCAGATCTTCCAGGGCGGTCCGGCGATACCAGTCCTCGGCGATATGGAGCTCGCTGGAGGGCTCGCACAGCCGGGCCAGGACCAGGACGGCGGCCATGGTCGCCCAGGACACCTCTTCCCGACCCGCCGGCAGCAGGCGCTCGCATACCTCGTCCAGGCGCAGGGCCCGCCAGAGCGTCCAGCCCAGCCAGACATTGCCAAAGGTCCGTCCGCGCTCCACGCGGATGCGATCGAGTCGAACCCGGACCGGTGCGGGCGGCGGCTCGCCCGGCGTGAAGAGATCGGTCTGCTCCCGCTCGCCGGTGATCGCGCGCGCCAGGGCCTTCGCCCGCGCCCGGCCCTCGGCATCCAGCTCTCCGAGCTGGGCGACGGTCTGCTGGATCACCTTGCGCCCCACGCGCACCGAGCGGACCAGCCGCCAGTAGGTGTGCGCCTTGCCGTCCTTCACGCGCGTCGTATGGCGCAGGTACATCTCCCTCGCATATGCACTCGTGGCCGAGGCGAAGTCAACGAACTTGGTCGGCACTACACGCGCTCGCGATCATCGTGTGCACGACAACACGCGCAGTTACGAGCGAGCCGACCCCGGAACTGGCCGGGGTCGGTCGCCTTACTGCGGAAGTTGGGCTAGCCGCACGCGCGCAAGCCGGGCCGCGAGGTCGGTCCGGTAGACGAGCCAGAACACGGCGGCCGAGAGGAGGACCCCGGCCACCACGTCCAGGAAGTAGTGCTCGCCCAGGTACACGACGGCCAGCGAGACCAGGCCGAGATAGGCTGTCAGGAGCCACCCCCACCGGCCGAAGTGGTGGAACGCGACCAGCGCGCACAGCGCTGGAAACGCGGCGTGCAGCGACGGCATCGCCGCGATCGGGTTCGTGTCGAAGGCCCGGCGCAGGCTCGGGAGCGTCACGTTGTACACGTCGTCGAGCACGCGCCGGATGGGAGGGATCACGTGGAGGTCGGCCGCCATCCACGGGGGCACCGTCGGCACGACCAGGTACCCGACCAGCCCGAGGTACATGATCAGCAGCAACGCCGCCGCGAACCGGGCGAACGCCGGCCGCCGGCAGAGCCACAGTACGAGCCCGAACAGGAGGAACCCCACGAAGTGCGACGCGTGGACCAGGACCAGCAGCCGCTCCTGCACCCCGACCGGTCTCGCGGCCAGCCACGCCGCCTGGAGCCGCGTCGGCAGGGTAGCCCCCCCGAAGAGCGCCTGCTCCAGACGCACCACGTACCCGAGGTAGAGCGGCAGCTCGAGCACGTTGACGGTCGCGTACACCCAGGCCCGGAGGGCGTCGAACAGGACCAGCCCGGCCAGGAACACCACCCAGTCCTCGAGGAACGCCACGAGCCGGTTCGACAGGAGGGCGACCAGGAGCAACGCGGGGACGACGAGCGTCTTGAAGACGGGGCTGTAGAGGCCGGCGGCGGCAAGGCCGGCCAGCCCGCCGACGTACGCGACGACGACGGCGACCAGCAGCACTCGCGTCCGGCGCTCGCCCGGCAGCTGTCCCATGGAGGTCGGGCCACTCTTACCACGACGACGCGCGCGGCCCGGGTGATTTTCCGGAGGTCGGGCCGGGTCCCTCACCCGCCGGCGCCCTCGAGGCAAGGCGGGCCCGTCGCCGGCCACGACGCCGGCACGCGGACCGGTCCGTGCCGGAGGCCGAGCGGCGCCGGGGCCGGCGGCCGCCCGCGTCGCCGTCCGGTCAGCCGCGCCCGATGAACGGCATCTTGGTCGCCATGATGGTGAGGAACTGGACGTTCGCGTCCAGGGGGAGCCTCGCCATCATGAGGACCGCGTCGGCCACGTGCTGCACGTCCATCAGCGGCTCGACCGCCACGCGCCCGTCGGCCTGCGGGACGCCCTTCGCCATGCGGGCCGCCATCTCGGTGAGGGCGTTCCCGATGTCGATCTGGCCGCAGGCGATGTCGTACTTCCGGCCGTCGAGCGCGGTCGACTTGGTGAGCCCGGTGATCGCGTGCTT
>Ga0070741_10017890_pt1 | contig 11570 bp, 6 predicted proteins | sample Coa_R1_4_FD_66440 | JGI IMG/M metagenome (GOLD analysis project Ga0070741, IMG submission 66440) | Surface soil microbial communities from Centralia Pennsylvania, which are recovering from an underground coalmine fire - Coalmine... | ecosystem: Environmental > Terrestrial > Soil > Unclassified ...
GTCGGCTCCGCCGTAGGCGACGTTGTCGGCCTCGATGATCGCGTTGCGCTCGTCGAGGAACGACGGCTCGGGCGGCGAGAGCTCCATGCCGCGGGTGATCAGGGCCTCGGCCTTGTCCGAGCCGAGGGCCGTCCGGATGTCCCAGAGGGTCTGGGCCCAGATCTCGCCGTCGGCGTGGACCTCGGGGAACCCCAGGACCTTGCCGAAGTCTCCGTACGTGAAGCCGCCGGGGCCGGTCTTCGCGCCACCCGGGCACTTCGGGTCGCTGCTGCCGACCGGGCAGTCGATCGCATCCTGGCGGATGTTGAGTCCTCGAGTCACGTACGCACCCTCGATGACGTCAGGTCCGGGTCCGTCGACGATGAATCCCTGCCGGACCAGGTAGTCAAGCGCGTACCAGTCGCTCCAGGCCTCGCCCATCGCGCCGGCCTGCGCCGAGCTCACCGCCCCGCTGCCGTCGGCGAACGTGATGAGGCGGTTCGACAGCCCGTGCGTGTACTCGTGGTACACGACGCTCGCGTCGTCGCCGCCGTTGCCCGCGACCGCCGAGAACCCCTGGCCGGGCTCGAACAGGTACATCTGCATCGTCGGCGAATGTCCGTCCGGCGGAGTCTGCATGTTCGCGTTGTCGATGTGGTTGTCGTCCGGAAGGCCGTTGTCGGTGTTCGCCCCGTCGTCGGTGTTGCCGAGCACCGGGTCGCCGCCCTTGCCCTGGCCGGTCGAGTTGACGACCTGGAAGTTGCCGGCCGCCTCGGTGAACCCGATCGGCGAGGCCAGCAGGTGGTCGTGGAAGGTGTTCAGGAAGTAGTAGACCTGGGTCGCGTCCTGCGCGGCGTTGGCCTGCCAGCTGAACGGGATCTGCGGGTTCCAGGTGCACGGGTACATCGTGGAGCAGAACCCGCCCGTCGTCGTCGTGTCCGTGACCACCGGGAACTGCCACACGCCCGGCGCCGTCGCGCCGACCTCGTCGCCCGGGTCGGGCCTGTCGTCATCGTTGAAGTCGAAGAACGCGTGCGCGTTGTTGCCCGACAGGGCCGAATCGCTCGCCACCGGGAAGCTCAGCGGCTGCTGGGGCAGGCCGCCGTTGTTCGGCAGGCTCGGGCCCGGGTAGTAGGGCCACACGTAGCCGGTCCCCGTCGAGTCGAACTTCACCTGGTTCTCACGGAACAGCACCCGTCCGGTGATCGCGTCGACGATCGACAGGTACACCTCCGTCGAGGAGACGCGCGCGAGCACCTTCCAGGCGAGCGTCGCTCCGCCCGAACGCGCGAACAGCACGAGCGCCGCCATGTCCCCGCTCGCAAAGGAGGTCGCGCGCTGGGCGCCGGCCGTCGTCTTGGTGATTCGGCCGGGGCTCGTTGCGGCTCCGCCGACGTTCCGGCGAACGGCCGAGACCGCAGCCCAAGCGCTCACGCGCGGTGTGGTGGTCCTGGGCGCGAGTCCGGCAACCGGAGCGCCCATGACGTTGATCAGGCGCCCGTCCTTGGTGACGCTCGCGCGCAGGTCGCTGTCGAACAGCGGGATGCCCCGGTAGCGCTGCTGCCAGATCAGGTGGTGCGTGCCGAGGATGTCGACGTAGTCCTTCACGAGGTGGAGGCTCCGAAGGTCCGCGTTCGACAGGCCGAACGCCGACAGGTGCGCGCGCACGTAGTCGAGCGCGACGCTCCGCGCCGGTGCGGCGCTCGGACCGGTGAGGAACCCGTCGAGCCTTGCGACCACGCGCGGCGTTCCTGTGACCGGGCTCACCTCGAGCACGCCCTGGGTGCCGAGGTTCCGCGCGAGCACCGCCTGCGCCCTCGCGACGCCCAGCGGGATCCGAACGGCCGGCGCGCCCTCGCGAACGTCGAGGAACGGGAGCCCCTCCTGCCGCGCCATCTGCCGGGCGATCCGGATCTGGTCGCGGTCCGACGCGTTCTTGCGTGCCGACGCCGGCGTGCCGACGGTGAACAGCGCGATCGTCACGAGCGCCGTGAGCAGCGCTGCGATCCTCACGCCGTCGGTACGCCGGGTCGTGGAACGTGGATGCGATCCGCGCGGCATGGTGCCCCCTTTTCTCTCCGCGCAACAGTGCCGCTAACGCTAACATCCTGCGCGGGTCCGGGTGGCGTGCCCGGCGGCTTCTTATGGGGTACGCGGGTCCGCCTAGCCTCGCGTCCAGTCACCGGGCGGGATCGGGAGCCGTCCACGGATGGAGGACCCCCTCCCCGGCGCCGACGAGATCTCCACCGTCCCACCCACGGCGTCGATCCGGTCGATCATCCCCTGAAGGCCCGTGCCGCGAACCGCGCCGGTATCGAATCCCACACCATCGTCGTCGATGGTGAACGACAGAACGTCGTCCTGGGCCTCCAGCCGGATCGACGCGGACGTCGCTGCCGCGTACTTCGCGACGTTGTTGAGCGCCTCGAGGACGCAGAAGTAGACGGCCGACTCGACCTCCTCGGGATACCGGGCGATCCCCTCGGCGGCGACCTCGACGGGAAGGGGGGCCTTGCGCGCCTGAGCGCCGATCGCCTCGACGAGACCCTCGTCCGCGAGGAGCGGCGGGTAGATTCCATGCGCGAGATCGCGGAGGCACTCGAGTGCGTCGGTCACCTCTGCGGCGAGCTCATCGAGCGACGCTCTGGCGCGCTCGGCGTCCTGGTCGACGAGTCGACCCGCCAGACGCAGCTTGACGGCGAGGGCCACGAGTTGTTGTTGCGCGCCGTCGTGGAGATCGCGTTCGAGCTTGCGCGCCCGCTCGTCCTGCGCGCTGACGATCCGGCGGCGGGACTCGCGAAGGTCCTCCACCAGCTTGACGTTCCGGAGCATGGGCCCCATCTGCGCGGCGAGATCGGTCACGAGCCGCTCCCGACCGGGATTCATCGGGTCGTTGGCCGGCATCGCGACCGTGATCGCGCCGAGGAGTTCGCCTACGTGCCGCACCTCGAACGCTCCACGTGAGGCGAGCTCCTCCATCGGGAGGGGTGCACCCGGCTCGGGGGTCTCGGGCCACTCGGCCTCCGGCCGGAGCTCGCCGCCCGTCGCGAGCCATATCGTCGCCCGCTCGGCGCCGATACCGGCGGCGAGGATCGAGGCCAGACGGGGCAGCACCTCCTCGGTCGCGTACGTGTCGGCCATCCGGTGTGAGATGCCGCTCAGCACCTCATAGGGGGTGGCCCGCCCGCCGTAGACGATCCGGTCTGCGATCCTGCGCGACGTTCGCAGCACGGGGACGAAGAGGAGGCCGATCACGAGGCCCACGACGACCGAGACGCCGCGTGGGGTGCCCTTCCACAGGGCGACCTGCCCCACCGTGGCCAGCAGGGTCGCAGCGATCCCGCCCAGGAGGACAACGACGACCCCCGCGATCAGGGTCTTCTTGACGACGACGTCGAGCTCCCAGAGCCGGTACTTGAAGGCGGCGACCAGCGAGGCGGTGGGTGTACCGACGAACAGGACGAGGAGGAACGGGATCCAGAGGAACGTCCAGAAGGTGTCGCTCTCGACGGCGATGCCGGTTACCGGCGAGGTCGCCATGGCCAGGATGGCGAGGAGCACGATGCCCACGCCCGCGCTCCCCACGTAGGCGAGCCACCGGATCTGCTGCCGCTCCTCGCCGCCCGAGCGCCGGTAGCGGAGCACGAGCGCGACGACCCCGAGCAGCGCGCCCGCGAACAGCACGAGCCCGGCAGCCCCGGTGACCCCGTCGATCGTCCCCTTCCACTGACGTGGCGCACCGAACGGGTTGGCGACGGATTGGGGCGTGTACGTGAAGCCTCCCGCGAGCGGCCCGGGGGTGACGACCCAGCCGATGAGGTTCGTCGCGGCCGCCGCGAGCATCGTCCACAGGACCGGACGCCACCGAGGCGTCGGAACCCGCCCGTCGGGGAACAGCAGGAAGACGAACGCCAACGGAAGGGTCATCGCCTCAAATCCCACTCGACCGAGCCACGCCGCGTACCGGAACTGAGGGACGTGGATGCCCGCCGAGAACGGAAGCTGTGCGTACGCTCCCGACACGAGGGCGATCGCGCCTGCGAACGCCACCACTGCGTACGCGAGGCCGATCCGATTCGTCGGCTGCCGTGACGTGATCAGCGCGCCGACGGTTGCGAACCCCAGCACGAACAGCGGGATGAGGATGGATCCGGGGAGACGCCCCTCCTGAGTCCTCGCGAGCCGTACGAGCGGGATCCAGGCGACCGTCAGGGACGCCGTGCCGGCCCACACCGCCCAGGCCGCAGGTCGGGCCATCCTCCAGCGGGCGGGTTCGACCCTGTCCGTCATGCCGGCGGTCCCGATCCGATCGGGATGCGCCCGCGAACCTGCGTCCCTTCCCCCGGGACGGATACGATCTCCACGCTTCCGCCAACCGCGTCGATACGATCGATCATCCCCTGAAGGCCCGTGCCGGGGCTCGCTTGCTCTGCGTCGAACCCGATGCCGTCGTCGGAGACCGCGAAGAGGAGCTCGCCGACGCCCTCCGCCAGGCGGATGAACGCGCGTGTTGCCCGTGCGTGCTTGGCGATGTTCTGCAGAGCCTCCAGGCACGAGAAGGAGACAGCCGACTCGACATCTTGGGCGAAGCGCCCGATCGCGTCGGCGGCCACCGTGACCGGTACCGGCGACTTCCGGGCCTGGGCCTCGATCGCGGCCGCGAGCCCCCTGTCCGCGAGGAGCGGCGGGTAGATCCCGCGAGCGAGATCGCGGAGGGTTTGGAGCGCATCCTCGACATCGATCTGGAGCTGTTCGACGAGCGCACGGGCTCGCTCGTCGTCGCTACCGATCAGACCGGCGAGCAGCCTCCCTTTGACCGCGAGCGCCACGAGCTGCTGCTGCGCGCCGTCGTGGATGTCGCGCTCGAGCTTGCGCGCTCGGGCGTCCTGCGCCGACACGATCCGCCGCCGTGACTCACGGAGCTCCTCGACGAGACGCACGTTGCGGAGCACCGGCCCGGCCTGGGCCGCGAGGTCCCCGATCAGGGCCTGCCTCGTCGGGGTGATCGGATCGTTCGCCGGCATCGCGACCGAGATCGCGCCGAGCACCTCGCCCTGATGCCGGACCTCGACGGCGTCGTCGGGGATCGTGACCGGCAACGCTGCATCTGGCGGCCAGGTCGCGGAGGCACGAAAGGCATCGGCGACCTTCAGCCACACGACGGCCAGGTCGGCCCCGACCCCGGCCGCGACGATCTGGGCCATTCTGGCGAGGACGTCCTCGGACGAGTAGGTCTCGGCGAGGCGCCCGGAGAACTCGGCCAGGACCTCGTAGGGGGTCCTCCGACCGCCGAACACCAGCCTGTCGGCGATCCTCGTCGCGATCCTGCGCAGCGGCCAGATCGCAAACCCCATCGCGGCCCCGAGGACCAGGACCGCGATCCGGCTCTCGGCGGCGCCCGAGGCCAGGCTACCGACGATCGCGATCGCCAGGGCACCGGCCGCCACGATCGCTGCGGCCAAGATCGCGTAGACGGCCGTCTTGCGGATGACGACGTCGATCTCGAACAACCGGTACTTCAAGATCGCGACCGCGACGGTGATCGGGAGCAGGAGCAGGGCGCCCAGGTTCACGATCACCAGGAGCTCAGGTGGCGAGTCGACGAGGTTTGTCGGGACGGCGGTGACCAGGACCAGCCCGCTCGCGAACAGGAACCACCTCAGCTGCTCCCGCTCCTCGCCGGCGGAACGGCGGAACCTTCGGATCAGCAGCGCGGTCGATGCCAGGAGGCAGCCGGTCAGGGCAAAGAAGGCGGTCCCGCTCAAGGCGCCGAACACCGCGGCCGGCAGTCTCGTCGGGAGCGGATTCAGAATCGTGGGTGCGGGGTAGATGTAGGGCTCGATCAGTGCGGCGATCGGGCCGCCGAGGAGGGCCGCGATCCCGGCGATCCACGCGGTGAGGCGCTCGGCCCTCGTCCGGAGCCGGCCGGTGGGGAAGAACAGGAACAGGAAGACCGTCGTGAGCGCGATCGTCGGCAGCCAGAGCCCGTCCGAGATCAGCTCGACGGCGGCGCCGCCCGGGAGCGAGCCCGGGTTCGTGTCGAGCGCGTGGAACGCGTAGGTGCCTGCGAAGTGGGCGAGCGCGACGGACATGCCGGCGCCGCAGAACAACCAGCCGATCGGATGCCCGGGTCTCCGCGAAGCGATGATCGCCCCGACGATCGGGAAGACGAGCAGAGCGGCGCCGAGGAGGATCTCCAACCGCAGGGAATACGCTGCGACGACCTCGAAGACCCCCGTCGGGCGGCCGCTGTGCGTCACCAGGACCGAGGTGGCCGCGGCGAGGGTCGCGGTCGCCCCGACCGAAGACCATGCGAGCCGCCCGGGCTTCGCGGGGATCACGCCGGCCCGTTCCGCAGCGAGGCCTGTTCCCCGGAGCGAGCTCACGGAGCACCCCCCACCATGCGGCCGATGGTCGCATCCCGCTCGCCTGCGGCCAAGGGGGTGGCCCTGCGCATCGGGGGGCGGGGAAGCCCATTCCCTCGGGGGTGCTGGCTCTCCCTCCGGTTGTCGTGCGAGCCGGCTGGAGCGCTCCGGCCGCGGGACCTACCGTGGGCCGAACGGGTCCAACGAGCGGCCGAGAGAACGGTCCGCGAAGATGCGCCACCACCGCGGACGCGGGCTCGCCCTCGTGAGGCTCAGGCCGGGTGATCGGTCTCGCGCAGGAACGCGAGCACCGCCATCACACGGCGATGCACCTCCGGCTCCTCCGTGAGACCGAGCTTGTGGAACAGGGAGTTGATGTGCTTTTCGACCGCGCGTTCGGTGAGGAACAGCGACCTCGCGATCGCCGCGTTGTTCTTGCCTTGCGCCATGTGTCCCAGGACCTCCCGCTCGCGGTCCGTGAGCCGGGCGAGAGGCGAGTGGGCCATGCGGTCCTTCGCCGCGACGAGCGCCTCCACGACCTTCGGGTCGAGCACGGAACCGCCCTTCGCAACCTCGGTGAGGGCGCGCACCAGCTCCCCGAGGTTCGAGACGCGCTCTTTCAGCAGGTAGCCGAGCCCTGCTGCGCCGTCCTTCAGCAGCTCGTAGGCGTAGTCCTCCTCCGCGTACTGAGAAAGCACGACCACACCGATGTCGGGGTGCTCCACCCGGATTCGCTTGGCGGCATCGATGCCCTCGGTCGTGTTGGTCGGCGGCATTCTGATGTCGGTGAGAACGGCATCCGGCCGGTGCGCCTCGACGGCCGCGAGGAGTCCGTCGAGGTCGGCGGCCGTTCCGACGAGCTCGACCTCGTCGGAGGTCTGCAGCAGCGCAGCTGTCCCCTCCCGCACGAGGAAGTTATCCTCCGCGAAGACCACGCGCACCATGCGCGGATCGTACACGGGGCGGGGAGGGCGGTATGACCATCCGCGTGGTGCTCGGCGAGGACAACGTGTTGGTGCGCGAGGGCGTTCGAGCGCTCCTGGATTCGTACGACGATATCCAGGTGGTCGGTGTCGCGACCGATGCCCCCACGCTGATGGCCGCGGCCGAGAAGCACGCCCCCGACGTCGTCGTGACCGACATCAAGATGCCACCGAGCTTCCGGCTCGAGGGTATCGACTGCGCGCACGCGATCCGCGAGGGGCATCCCGAAACGGGCGTCGTCGTCCTGTCCGCCCACGACGACGAGGAGTACGCGATCGCGTTGCTCGGTCGTGGGCACAGCGGCCTCGCCTACCTGCTCAAGGATCGCATCGCGCAGGGTGACGAGCTGGTGCGCGCGATCCGGGAGGTGGCGGCGGGCGGCAGCGCCGTGGATCCGGCGATTGCCGAGCGCCTGTCTGGTCGCGGCGACGCCCCCCAACGCGAGCGGGCGCTCCTCGACATGATGGCCAAGGGCCTCGGCTACGCGGAGATCGCGGCCGCGCTCGGAACCACGCAGGAAGCGGTCGACCGCCAGGTGACCGAGCTGTTCCGAAGGCTGGCGGGCAACGGCGTCGGCTCGAGCCTGGTCGACGAGTTCAAGCGCCTGCACGCGGCGGTCGTGGAGCAGGCTTCCTCACGCCGGACGCTGGCGTCGTTTGTGCCGAGCCAGCTCGCCGAGCGGTTGGCCCTCCGACCGGGCGCGCCGATCGAGCCCCAGGAGGTCGAGGTATCCGTCCTGTTCTCCGACATCCGGGGGTTCTCGACGCTCGCCGAGCGTCTGTCGGCGCGAGACGTCGCGACGATCGTGGGCCGTCACCTCTCTGCGATGGCCGAGGTGGTCCTCGCGCACGGCGGGACGATCGACAAGTTCCAGGGCGACGCCGTGATGGCGGTGTTCGGCGCGCCCGACCCACAGCCCGACCACGCTGAGCGCGCGCTCCGCTGCGCGATCGCGATGCAGGCGCGCCAGGCCGAGCTGAACGCGGAGGGTTGGGGGATCGCCGACCTGCCGGAGCTCGGGATCGGGGTCGGCGTGAACACCGGCCGCGTGATCGCCGGCACGGTCGGCGGCGGCGGCCGTCTCGAGTACACGGTCGTCGGGGACGCGGTCAACGTCGCCTCGCGCCTGCAGTCGGAAGCCGGAGCCGGGGAGATCGTCGCGGCGGCCTCCACCGTCGAGGCCGCCCCGTCGATCACGAGCGAGCCCATGGGCCCGCGGGTGGTGAAGGGACGCGAGGAGCCCGTGGAGGCCTTCCTTGTCCGTGCGGGCTGAGGCGGTGGGCGAACCCCGCGCGCGATGGCCGTGGGCGGTCCTTGCGTGCTTCCTCACGATCATCGGGACCGCGATGGTGTTGGTGGCACTGAACGGCGAGGACCTGTATCTGCAGATCGGCTACGTGATCGCGTTCACGATGTACGGCGCGGTCGGCGCTCTGATCGCGAGCCGGGATCCTCGGAACACGATCGGGCGGCTGTTCACGTGGGCATCGGTCCTCGTCGCGCTCTCGTTCATGTCCGGAGAGCTCCTCACCTACGCCGTCGGACACCGAGAACACGGCTGGTGGGTGGTGGTCTGCGGTCTCTTCAACGGTGCCGGACGGTTGTTCGGCATCGGCTCGGCCCTCCTCCTGCTGCCCCTCCTGTTCCCTGATGGCCACCTGCCGTCGGGGAGGTGGCGCCCGTTCCTCTGGGCCGTGCTGGGGCTCGGAGCCGTGCTCTTCGTCTCCCTGGTCTTCGGATCGGAACGGCTGACGGGATCCGGCGATGCCGGAGTCGTGAACCCGCTCTTCGTCAAGGCGATCGGGAGCTGGCCGAACCTGGACCCGGTGATCGGGGTGCTGTTCCCCGGCGCCTTCGCGGTGTCGATTCTTTCCCTCGTCCTGCGGTTCCGCCGATCCAATCCGGAGGAACGCCAGCAGATCAAGTGGGTCGCCTTCGGTTCCTCGGTAGCGCTCGTCGCGCTGCTCCTGTCGGGCTTCTTCCTCAGAGACGTCACGCTGGCGGGCGCCCTCATGGGCGGCCTCGCGTTCTTGATGTTCCCGGTGTCCGTCGGGGTCGCGATCCTCCGGTTCCACCTCTACGACCTGGACGTCGTCGTCCGCAAGACCGTCGTGTACACGGCGCTCGCCCTGTTCGCGACCCTCGTGTATCTGGCTCTGGTGGTCGGTCTGGGCGCGTGGCTCGGCCGCGGCAGCTCGCTCCTCACCATGGTCGCCGCCGTGATCGTGGCCGTCATGTTCCAGCCGGTCCGCGGCCGCCTGAACCGGCTCGCCAACCGCCTTGTGTACGGTCGGCGAGCGACGCCGTACGAAGTCCTCTCGGCGTTCTCCGAGCACATCGGCGGGGCAGATGCGGACGAGGACGTGCTCCCGCGGATGGCCAGGATCCTCGGTGAGGGTGTCGGGGCCGAGCGCGCCGACGTGTGGCTCGCGGTCGGCGGCGAGTTGAGGGATCTTGCCGTCTGGCCGCCGGATGGCGTGCCGTTCGACTCGATCGTGCACCCCGGCGATGGGCTCCCGGCGATCCCGGGCGCCGACCGAGCGTTCCCTGTGGAGCAGGCGGGGGAGCTCCTCGGAGCGATCGCCGTGCGCAAGCCCGCGAGCGATCCGATCTCGCCCGCCGACGAGAAGCTGGTCGCCGACCTGGCCGCCCAGGCGGGGCTGGCGCTCCGCAACGTGCGGCTGACCGAGGAGCTCAAGACGCGTCTGGAGGACCTCAAGGCCGCGCAGAAGCGTCTCGTGTCCGCCCAGGACCAGGAGCGTCGCCGGCTGGAGCGCAACATCCACGACGGCGCCCAACAGCAGCTCGTCGCGCTCGCGGTCAAGGCTCGCCTGGCTCGATCGCTTGCCGAGCGGGACCCGGTCCGGGCGACCGAGATGCTCGGGCAGATCGAGGGCGAGACCCGGACGGCCCTCGAGGACCTGCGCGATCTGGCGCGCGGCATCTACCCGCCGCTGCTCGCGGACAAGGGACTCGTCGCCGCGCTCGAGGCACAGGCCCGCAAGTCCGTCGTCCGCGCGGAGGTCCGTGCCGACGGCGTCGGGAGGTATGCGCGTGAGGTGGAAGCGGCCGTCTACTTCAGCATTCTCGAGGCGCTGCAGAACGTGTCCAAGTACGCGGAGGCTTCCGGGGTGGTCGTGACGCTCTCGCGGGCCGATGGATCCCTGTGGTTCGAGGTGACCGACGACGGCCGCGGGTTCGACCCGGCGGTCACCGGGTACGGAACGGGCTTGCAGGGCATCGCGGATCGGCTCGCCGCGCTCGACGGGACGCTCGAGATCCGGTCGGCCCCCGGCCAGGGCACGACCGTCGCGGGTCGTCTCCCGACCGCCGAACGTGAGACGGTGGACGCCACGTGACCGCGATCTCGCCCCGTCCGCGCTCGACCATCCGCTGCCTCGAACGGTGGGCGGTCGGGCTTGCGATGGGGTTCATCGCGTTCTTTGTCGAGAAGGCGGTGCTTCGCGCGATCCGCAAGGGGAGCGTCGAGCCCAGGCCGTCCGAGGCGACGCCCATCCACGCCGTGGGCTCCGACGTCGGACCCGTCGACGAGCGCGACGAGTCTGTAACGGACTAGTTCCGACGGAGCAGGTCGACGATCAGTCCCAGGGTCAGCAGGCCGCCGACGACGCCGAACGCCACGGGCACCCACGTCGCGACGCGCTCGGACATCGCGGTGAGCCCGGCGCCGAGGAGCGACGCGCCGGCGGTGAGGGCGAGCGCGAGACGCCGGCCCGCCCGGCGGATCGTGGTCTCGAGCGTGGCCGCGCGGAAGTTCACCTCGAGCTTCTGCCCCGGGCGAGCGCCGATCAGTCGCTCGACCGCCTCGACCACGCGGAGGAACCGCACCTTGAGGCGCTGCGACTGGTAGAACAGCGCCTTCGGGTCCAGCTTCGTCCCCATCCCGTGGAGCACCTGGCGCATCAGGAACTTGCCGGCCACGTCGAACGGATCCAGCTCGGGGTCGAGCTCGGCCGTCGCAAGCTGCATCTGCGCGAGCGCCTTGCCGGTGAGCGCCAGCGAGGCCGGCAGCGGCACGTTGTGGCGGATCGAGATCTCGGTCATCTCCTGCAAGATCGGGCCGAGCTGCATGTCCTGGAGCGAGGCCGTCCGGTACGTGGCCATCAGCGCGCCGATCTCCTCCTGAAACGCGGCGACGTCGAGATCGCTCCGGTCGATCGCACCGGCCAGCATGAGCGTGACGTCGGTGAGGAACGCGACGTCCTCCTGCCAGAACGCCAT
>Ga0070741_10017891_pt1 | contig 11570 bp, 15 predicted proteins | sample Coa_R1_4_FD_66440 | JGI IMG/M metagenome (GOLD analysis project Ga0070741, IMG submission 66440) | Surface soil microbial communities from Centralia Pennsylvania, which are recovering from an underground coalmine fire - Coalmine... | ecosystem: Environmental > Terrestrial > Soil > Unclassified ...
ATGGGCATCATCGCCGGATGGCTGGCCGCAATCCTCGGCCTTGGTTTCTACGCGCGAAAGCGAATCGGCGTCAAGACATGGCGCTTCATGCACCGTTTCACGGTCGTCGCGTACCTGCTCGCGCTCGGTCATGTGGTGGGCTCAGGAACCGATGCCGGCAGCCCGTGGATGATCGCGCTGTTGACCGCCCTTACTGCGCCGATCGTATTCGCCTTCACCTATCGCATCCTGCCGGGCGAGCCACCGCGCCGCCCGGCTGCGGCGCCGATGTAACCAGCGGCGGGGCTCCGCACCTTCCGGGTGCACCCGGCGGGGCCCCACCGATGGTGCATCGGCGATCAGGTGCGAGGGTGAGGGGATGAGCGATGCGCTGAAGATACGCGCCTCACCCAACGACTGGTGTTATGAGCGATCTCCCGAGATCGCTGCCGCACGTTGACGATTCGCCACAATTGACCGATGGAGCAGCGCAATTTTTCGGCCGAAGACGCGCGCAGCATCGGCGAACGGATCGGCATCGACTGGACGAGCTGTCGGTTCGACGTCGAGCAATTCCGGATGGGTCTGAAGGTCGAGCTCGAACACGGACGGCGTGATCCGAGCACGAACGTCAGCGACGACGACGAGCTGACTACCGGCAAGATCGCCTGGGCGCACCTCAACGAGTTTCCCGATTACTACACGCGTCTCGCCGGTATGGAAGCCGAGGCTAAACGGTATTGGACCAAGCGCGTAGAGGATCAGCGCTCCTAGCGAGGCGATAGGGCTTCAAGCCCTCAGCCTCAGACGGAACGAGCGTTTCGAATCGGGCCGAACCGGGGCTCTTTGGACGATGGCGACTGGTCGCCGCCGGCGATCGATGGCGGGCACACAATGGGCTCGTTGACCTGGCCATTCGGCGACAGACCAGCGATCGCGCGATCACCCAAGTTTCAGGCACGCCCCCGCACTCCGGGGCCGTCAAGATAATGGGGTGTCTACTTCGCCGACGGCAGCCGGACCCGCCCTGATCTGCTTTGACGGATCGGACGACGCTGCGGCCGCAATCGAAAGAGCGGGCGGGATGCTTGCGCCTCGGGCGGCGGTCGTGTTGACGGTCTGGGAGCCGGTCCGGTCCTGGGCGCCATACGATCCTGCCACGATCCTTAGCGCGCCTTTGTCGCGGCTAGCCTCACGCGAGCTCGGTCTCGACGAGATCACGCGAGATCTCGGACGCGAGTTTCTGCAGCGCGGGCTGGAACTCGCGGCCGTCGCCGGCTTCCGGTGCGAAGGGCGCTCTGAGAAGGGCAAGCCATGGCAGATCATCTGCCAGGTCGCCGATGAGCTAGACGCCGAACCGATCGTCATGGGCGCGCGCGGCCTGGGGCGGCTGGAGTCGGCGCTTCTGGGCAGCGTGTCAACAGCGGTCATCTTCCACTCTAAGCGCCCGGTGTTGCTGATCCCGCACCACAAAGCCGGTGGAACGTAGGGAGATGCCCGCAACAATCACCACCGCCGCAGGACCGCTGACCAACCGCCCAGCGCCTTGTGCGGTGCCGCGTCAGTACCACTGCTGAACTGCACGAGTTGCGCTCTTGACGTATGACTCCTCCGCCGCTGCAAAGCAGGTCCGGAGTTCGTCCATCTCATCGCGGTGACGTGCTGACGGTTTCCTGATCTTCTCATCGTTGACTTCACCGTGCGACCGTCTGGACCGCTCGATGTAATCCAGTTGCTCACGGTTGATGTTGGCGATCAGGCCCTTGGTGATTCCGTAAAGGAAACGGATCTCAGCAGCTCGCGGAAGTAGGGAATCCCACAGGCCTTGACTGCCTCCCTAAGCGTTGCGCGGCGGCAGCCAGAGCGGGCGACCCAGTGCGCCGGCACCACCCGCGACCGGTGCGTGTGACCCAGCGCAGAAAAGTGCTACCTCACCCCCCGGATCGATCTCCTGTTGGTAAGCGGGATCTGAACGGTTCCTTACCGCGTTCTTGACCGGCAAGTTCACGCTGATTGTCCACAACTCGACGAAGGAGTGCTACATGGCTCTTGTAACAACCCTAAACGCAGTTCTGGCTTTCGCCGTGATCGTGATGGTCATCTCGCTTTTGGTGTGGGCGATCCTCACACAACAGCGTGACGCACCAGATGCTCAGCGTCGCCCGAAGCTCGTGTCCGAGGCGACCCCCGCTACACGTCGACCACTGCATGAGCCGGTTGCCAGGCTGGCTTAGGCGGCTGTGGTCACGCGTCGGTGGGCGGCCAAATCCACTACAGATCGAACGAAAACCCGAGTCTCCCCCGTCACCGATTCCGTGGCGGCGGGTGGCGGGACTCGTGCGACCTCTTCGACGGGGCGTCATCGCAATGGTTGGCCTCACGGCTCCGCATCTTTTCCGGGTGCACTCGGCGGGGCGCTACGGATAGCGCATCCGCGATCAGGTGCGATGGTGAGAGGATGAGCGAGGCGCACGCACCCGCAATCCTGCGCGTGGGGCGGGTGCGCAGACCAGGGGACCTCGGGCACCGAAACGTCCTGACTTGGTTAATCGAGCGTCGTGCTCAGATCCTTGCATCGATCGCGGTCGCCGCGCTGGTGGCGGGCGGTGCGCTGTACGCGGTGGGAGCGGGCGCGGCGGCCCAGACGCTGTGGCGCGTGACCGTAGCGCTGCTGGCAGCCGAGCTGGCGGTCGAGGTCGGGCGCACGGTCCTCGTCGAGCACAGCCTCGGCGTCGACACGATCGCACTGATCGCCATGGTAGGTGCGCTGGCGCTCAACCAGGAGCTCGCCGGAGTGGTCATCGGGTTGATGTTTTCCGGCGGCGCCTCACTTGAGGTGATTGCCTCGAGGCGCGCGCGGCGTGAGCTGACGGCGCTGGTTCAACGCGCTCCAAGGGTGGCGCAGCTGCGCGCCGGCGAGCGCATCGAAGAGGTCCCCATCGAGCGGGTGCGGGCGGGAGAGGTGGTGCTGGTGCGCACCGGCGAGGTCATCCCGGTTGACGGCACGGTGACCAGCGCGGAGGCCGTTATTGACACCAGCACGCTCACTGGCGAGCCCTTGCCCAAGACGATCGGGCGAGGAATGGCCGTTCTGAGCGGCTCCGCAAATGTCGGCGCGCCGTTTGACGTTCGGGCCGACCGTCCGGCGAGTGACAGCGCGTACGCGGCGCTGGTGCGATTGGTCGAGCAGGCGCAGACCCAACGGGCCCCCTTGGTGCGGATGGCAGATCGCTACGCAGGTTTCTTCCTGCCGGCCACGCTTCTGGTCGCAGGCCTCGCGTGGGCATTGAGTGGTGACCCCGAGCGAGCGCTCGCAGTCGTAGTCGTGGCGACCCCATGTCCATTGATCCTCGCTGCGCCGATCGCTCTGGTCTCAGGGCTCTCGCGCGCTGCACGAGCGGGCGTGATCGTGAAGGGCGCGGGGGCGATCGAGACGCTCGGTGAGGCGCGGACGGTGTTGTTCGACAAGACCGGGACCGTGACCGTCGGCACCCCGGAGGTCCGTGAGATCATAAGCCGCGACGGGTTGGAAGAGAGCGAGTTGCTGCGGCTGGCTGCCTCGGTTGATCGCATGTCCGCGCACGTGCTCGGCGAGGCGCTGGTCGATGCGGCCACCGAAGCGGGACTCGATCTGGTCATCCCTGAAGAGGTCCACGAGGAGCCCGGACAGGGGATCGGCGGGTCGGTGCAAGGCAGGCGCGTGCTCGTTGGAAGCCGCACCTTCATGCGCAACTGCGGCCTTCCGCAAGCCGACATCGCTGCAACAGCGCTTTCGACGACCATGGGATCGGGCGAGGCACACGTGATCGTCGCGGTTGACGGCCACATCGCCGGCGTGATCGTGATGGCAGACGAGCTGAGACCCGACGCCGAGAGGCTGGTGGCCCGCCTACGTTCTGAGGGCGTTTGCCAAGTCGCGATGCTCTCCGGCGACCGCCGTTCGGTTGCCGAACGCGTCGGGCGAGAACTCGGCGTCGACCGTGTCTACGCTGAGCAATCCCCCGAGGACAAGCTCGAGGTCGTGCGCAGCATCCACGCCGAGCCCTCTCTCCGACCCGTGATCATGGTCGGCGACGGCGTAAACGACGCACCCGCGCTGGCGATCGCCGACCTCGGTATCGCTATGGGTGCGGCCGGCGCCACGGTCTCATCCGAAACGGCAGACGCCGTCATAACCGTCGACCGGATCGATCGCGTGGCAGACGCCATCCACACCGGCCGCCACGCGCTCCACATCGCTCGCCAAAGCGTTCTCGCCGGCATGGGCCTCAGCCTCGTCGCGATGGCCGTCGCAGCGGTAGGTTATCTCCCACCCCTCGCGGGAGCGCTGTTCCAGGAAGTGATCGACCTGGCAGTGATCCTCAACGCGCTGCGCGCGCTCCGCGGCTAGCAGGCCGCGCGGCGCTCGGCGTCCTCTCGAACCACGTCGAGCAATCCGTTGACGAGCACATGGGCTCCCGACCCGACTCCTACCGTCCAGTAGCGGCGAAACCAGGCGTGGGCATGTTCGTCAGTGGTGGCGGTACGCATCATCGCCCACAGCAGCGTCCGCTTGTCGTCAACGCGGCGCGTACCCAGGGCATAAATTGTCTTTGCGAATCCAGGCTCAGCCCAGTCCTTGAACGCGGTCGCGTCGACCTGCGCAAACTCGATCACGGGCCGCCAGAACTTCCCGACCAGGCCGAGCGCGATCTCCTCCGGCGGCCGCTCGCCGAGGAGCACCCAGCCGCCGCCGCTCATTGGCAGCTTCGTGGTATCACGCAGCGTCAGTCGTTCGGGCGCAGCCGGTGGGTGCTCCCCGTGCAGCCGCTGCCACACCAGGTCGGGCAGAACCCGCACCGCGCCCAACAGCGCAACCAGCGGCCGCTGCCGCCCCACCTCGATCAGATCCACATCCATGAGCGCATCCCAAGTCGTCTGCCGATCGGCGACGACGACAGTCGCCACCTCGTCGGAGACGTCGTAGACCGGCAGAAACTCGTCCGCGAGCATTGAGCCCCTCACGCCGCGCACGCCTCATGCGCAACGGCCACGCCCGCCTCGCCCAGCCCCCCGGCGATCTGGCGCGCATTCCCGTACCTCGGCTCGTTGACGACCGGCGCGCTCACGGCTCTCTCCATATCGCTCGACATTCCTGTTCGCAACTCTTCGAGTCCGCTCTGAAGATACGCGCCTCGAAGCGACCGAGTAAGGAGCTCTTGAAGGCGCTCTTACCGCTGTCTTGCCCGGCCCTTCCAGGCTTACCCGCATCAGCTCACAGCTCATTCCTAAGGCGTACGAAAGGAGGTGAGCTCGATGGCCAAGAAAGACGACAGTCGTAGGGACGGCAAGAAGGGCGAGCGGCGGGACAAGTAGCAACTGTGTTCGCCAGGCGGTTCGGGCGCGTCGCGCCATCAAAGTCGCGGCGCGCCCGGCGACGTTAAAGGGGCTCCACGAAATCATTCGGTGTCGCCTGGCATCGATTCCGCGACGCCGGGTCGCCCGGTTGCTGCGGCCCCGCTGGCGACCACCGCACCAGCCGCCTGCGGCGCCCGAGGTAAGCGCGATCTGACAGGCCGCTTACCGCCGTCTCACCAGGGCGCCCCATGCTGAACCCATGTACCGCCCGACCGCATATGAGCGATGAACGGTCCCACTGTTCAACTTTCGGAAAATGAGCGCCGTGGTGCCTCGGTCCTACTAGTCGAGGACGAGGTCTCGATCGCCGATCCGTTCGCCACCGCGCTCGAGCGCAGTGGCTTTCGCACGACGGTGGCGCGGACGGGCGCAGAGGCCATTGCTTTGGCGAACACGGTCGATCCGGACGTCGTGTTGCTCGACCTGGGCCTTCCAGACATCGACGGACGGGACGTCTGTCGAGTCTTGCGACGAGAGTCCTCCGTGCCGATCATCGTCGTCACAGCCAGCGGAACGGTCACTGACCGGGTGGTGGGGCTGGAGCTCGGCGCCGACGACTACGTTGTCAAGCCGTTCGCCATAACCGAGGTAATCGCCCGCATCCGCGCGGTGCTACGCCGCGGACGGGTCACGCCCGATGCGGGCGAACTCAGGATTTGCGACCTCACGATCGATCTGGGCGCCCGCCGGGTGTGGCGGGCAGGGCAGGAGCTCGAGCTTACGCGCAAGGAGTTCGATCTCCTGGTCCGGCTGGCGCGTGAGGCGGGCCGAGTGGTCAGCAGGGAGTCGTTGATGTCAGATGTCTGGGATATCAACTGGTTTGGCTCGACAAAGACACTGGACGTTCATATCGCCCTGTTGCGGCGCAAGCTTGGAGATGACCCAGCGGCGCCGATCTACATCCACACGGTCCGCGGCGTCGGCTTTCGCCTCACAGACGAAAAGGTGAATTCGAGTTGAGCCTCCGCGCGCGGCTGATGGCGGCGCTGTCCTATGTGTTGCTGCTGGCGGTGGTCGCCTTTGCGGTACCACTGGCGATCAGCCTGCGCGAGCGCGTAAAAGCCGAGGTGCGCACACAGGCACTGGCACAGGCGGATCTTGTGGCCGCTTCAGCGGCGGACACGCTGCGGCCGACGACTCGGGCCAGCCTTTTGAACCTCGCGAGAATCTCCTCCGTATCGGTCCGCGGCCGGGTGCTGATTGTGGATACCCGCGGGATCGTGCTCGCCGACAGCGCCGGGCCCGGAGAGCTCGGTCGAAGTTACAAGAGCCGGCCAGAGATCCAGACGGCTCTCCGCGGCCGACAGGTGCAATTGGAGCGCGCATCGCGGACGCTTGGCCGGCAGATCCTTGCCACCGCTGTGCCGATCATCCACGACCGGCGAGTCGCGGGCGCAGTACGCGTGACTCAGAGCGTCGCGGCTGTGAACGACGCGGTGCGCCGCGCCCAGCTCGGCTTGGCATTGATCGCGGTGATCGTGCTTGCGTTAGGGCTACTGGCGGGCGCCGTGATCGCCAGACAAATAGCGCAACCATTACGGCGCCTCGAGGATGTCGCCCGGCGCGTCGCGAATGGTGATCTAGATGCCCGCGCACCGCTGCGAGGCAGTCGGGAGCAGCAATCGCTCGCGGCGTCATTTAACGAGATGACCGACCGCATTGCGCGCTTGGTACTGGCACAGCGCCGCTTTGTGGCTGATGCCTCGCACCAGCTGCGCACGCCCCTGACGGGGTTGAGGCTGCGACTGGACGGCGTAAGGGCCATGGGGCTTGACCCAGCCCGCGACGCCGAGGTGAATGCCGCGCTCGTGGAAGTCGATCGATTGGCCCGCACCGTGGACGAACTGCTTGTGTTGAGCCGCGGTGGTGAGCGTCACCTCGTCGGCAGCGCCTTAGACCTGGCAGAGCTCGCGGCCTCGGCGGTCGAACGCTGGCGTACCCTCGCGCGCACGAACGGCATGCTGCTGCGCCACCAACACACCGGGGGAAGCTCGACGGTCTGGGCAGCCCGGACGGATGTGGAGCGTGCCCTGGACATCCTGATTGAGAACGCTGTGCACTATTCGCCGCATGGCTCCTCCATCACCGTCATAAGTGAACCCGGCCGTGTGGAGGTTCGCGATCGCGGACCAGGCATTGAGGCCGACGAGCGGGAAGCTGTCTTCGACCGCTTCCGTCGCGGACGAGCCGGGCTAGCCGGACCTCCGGGAAATGGACTTGGGCTTGCGATCGCGCGCGAGCTGATCCGCGGCTGGGGGGGCGAGGTTACGCTCGACGATCGCCCCGGAGGTGGCTGCACCGCGATCGTTTCGCTACCGGAGCCTCCTGAGTCCTCACACGGTTTGCCGGTCGTTAACCCACCTGTGGATACCTTGGCGCCATGATCCGCCGCACCATACTTTGGGTGATTGCGGCAGCGCTGGGCATCGTTGCTTCAGCAGCGGTCGCCTGGGCTGCGAGCCAGCTGGCGGATCAGCGGATCGGGCTGTCCTCTGCCCCGCCCTCGGTCGTGCGCGGCCTCGCCCCGGGGAGCTCGTCAGGCGCGATGCACTCGCTAAGCGTCCTTGGAACGTTGCGATCGCCCACCAGCCGTGGCCGCGCTGGTCCTCCAGTAGACGACCCAGGCACCAGCCGCCGCCGCGCGCGTCCTCGGGGAGACGACTCAGGTGGGAGCGGTGGCCACGAGTCCACCGGTCCCGACGACTGAGCGTTTCAAGCGCCCAGGTGAGATAAACCGGCTCGCCAATGTCGTGAGCGAACGGTTGCCCGGACTTGGGCGGGCCCCCAGTTAGCGAGAGGGGGAAGGGGCGTCCACTCCCGCCCGCGCCCGACACTCTGGGAATTTGAGGAGGCGGCCAGTCGCGTTAGGGGGCCCGCAACGACCAGAGTAATCCTGAGGAGCGCGCTTCGAGCTCACATTTCCGCAGATTTGCCGCGATTTAACCGTTGCTTGGCTTGATCTTGGGAGTCGCCTTCTGAGGCGTCGGTCCGCAGCCTTCCGCGGCCGGTCTCCGGGGCGCTACGGATGCTGAGTCCGCGATTCGCTGCGATCCTGACGACATGGGCCATGAGGCTGATCCGCCGCGCCGCCTAGACCGGTGGCGCGCAGCCTCCGCATTCATCTCCGCCAAGCGGGTGTATTGGTTAGGGTTGCCGCCGGCAGGTCGAGCGCGAACTGCTCGTCGAACGCAAAACCCGCTTCTAGCGCTCTCCGGGCCGGGCACATCTGCGCGACCCGTCTGAGTCGCTCGACCTGATCGGCCGCGAGCCTCTCGGGAAGATGAACTGCGATCTCGACACGTCTGGGCGTGGAGTCCGTGTCGTACGTTACGTCCACACGCACAGCGTCGAGACGCCAATTGCGCCGCTGCGCATATAGGACGATCATCGTCGACACGCACGAGGCGAGCATGGCCGGGAGAAGCTCGTGCGGAGCAGGACCCTGGTCCGTCCCACCCAGGCTCCTAGGCTCGTCGGTCGTGATGGAGTGGCGTCCGTTGACGTCGACCTCGTTGCGCAGCGAGCCGGCGATCGATCGTGCGCTCGCAGTCAGGCTCATGATGATTCCATCATGGCCTGGCGGTTTCGGTCGCGCATCGACGCGCTCTACTCAACGGCCTCAGTAGTCGTCCGCACCGATGTGAACGGTCAAAGCATGAACGGCCCGATCCGTCCTCACGGATAGACCTGCTCGCTGGTGTCGGTGTCGACTAGCCGAATCGCGGTGCTCGGGCAGGCCTCCGCGGCCGCGAAGGCCAGCTCGTCTGGTCCGCTGCCAATGACGACTGCGCAGTCCTCGAGCGCGAATATCTCGGGCGCGATGTCGACGCAGTCACCGTGCGCCGCGCACACGCCATCATCTATTTCAACTAAGTAGCTCATGCGGTCCCTTTCGTAACCAGATTGCGTGCAAGGGGAAGGGCGCGTGGCCGATCGACCAGTAGGACGGCAACCACCCGGCCTCCGCGTGTGAAGAGCGCGGTGAAGTGACGCGAGGCGGGCTGTCCGTCAAACGTGACGCGATCGGCGAGCTCCGCGTGACCGACGTACTGGATCCTGATTCCGTACTGGTCGGTCCAGAAACTCGATAGCGAGGCTGGCCCAGGGTCACATCCGAGCATCGCCCGGGCCGCGTGTGCTCCCTGAAGGGCGGCGGCCTCCCAATGCGATCCCAAGACATGGATGCCGAGTTGCCGATCGAAGGTTCGTGCCGAGTCTCCTGCCGCCATCAGTGTCGGAATTGAGGTGCGTCCATGCTCGTCTGCGCGAATGCCGCCCTCCGCTTCGAGACCACTACTCGCTAGCCAGGCGGTATCAGGAGCGACGCCTACGGCGACCAAGACGTGGTCGGTATTAAGCCGTTGGCCGTTTGAGAGTTTCAGCGCGCGTACCCGGCCATTGCCTTCGACGCTTGTAACCGTGCAACCGGTGATTACCTCGACTCCCTCCGCGCGATGTAGCTCGGCGAACCAGCTGCCAAGCGCAGCTCCCAGGATCCGTTGCAGCGGGAACGCGGCGGCCTCAATCATCGTCACTTCTGCATCGAGCTCGCGGGCCGTAGCGGCTACTTCCTGTCCGATGAAGCCGGCCCCGATCACGGTTAGCCGCGGACGCTGGGATATCACGTCGTGTAGTTCCTTTGAATCGTCGAGCGTTCGCAGCAGCGATACGTTCTCGTAGCCGGCCAACAGCGGCAGTGTCCGCGGCCGGCAGCCAGTCGCGATCAAGGCTTGGTCGTAGTGAAGCGTGCCGTGGTCGGAGAGTCCGATCCGACGCTCGGCAGGCCGTAGTTCAGTTGCCCTGATGCCCAGCAGGACATCGATGCAGTGGCGCTCGTACCAATCGACCGGTCGGAAGGGCACAGAGTCAGTCGAACACGTGCCGGCCAACAGCTTCTTAGAGAGCGGGGGCCGGTCATACGGCCGGTGAGGTTCACCGCAGACGAGTCGGAGCTTGCCTTCATAGCCGCTCCGGCGCAACGTCTCGGCGCAGCGCTGGCCCGCCAAGCCGCCACCCACGATCACGATCCCGTCGCCTCTACGCTGGCCATTGCTTGTGCTCATGATCTGGAGCTTGGCGGCCATGGGCAAAAAAATGACTGGCTGTACCTGAGAACCAGCTCAGCTTTGCCAAAGCTTTGCCGTCGTTTGGAGGACCGCTAAACGGCTTGGCGTCACAGTGTCGGAGGCACCTCGACCTGGAGGGATGACACCGATGCGTAAGCGAGACACCCGGATCGCTGCGGTTGTCGCGACGGCTGCGGCAGCAGCGCTCGCGGTCTACGCGCTGCGACCGACCCCCGCTTCCGGTCCCACCACGGGAGCGGCCGCTAACCGATCCGCGGAAGTCCGCACGCAGGTCATTCGGCGCACCGTCCATGTCGTTCGGCACGGGACCGGAACCAGCGCGGCGAGCCCGACCGGGTCGGCGGGCTCGCCCGCACCGGCGTCTCCTCAGCCATCCGCGGCTGTGCGGACGGGCGCAAGTGGCGCGCATGCATCGGGCTATGGGAGCCCGGGCGCACTTGCGACACGCACGAGCGGTTCGCACTCCACCTCGTCGCGTGGCGCCCCGGTGAGCACGCACACGAGCGGCGGCACCCCATCCACCACCACCCGCCCGACGACACGCACGAGCGGCGGCACCCCATCCACCACCACCCGCCCGACGACACGCACAAGCGGCAGCCATGCCGGCAAACCGGTGACACGCTCAAGCGGCAGCGACGATGGTCATGGCGGCGACTAGCAAGCGGACCAAGACCGCATCGCCGGGACCCGACCGCATGAGCTCATGGTTGTTCGTGGTCGCGGCATTCTTGGCCGTGCTAGCGCTGCTTGCCTGGCAGCTCAAGTCGAGTCCCGGCGCGCCCACGGGCTCTGTGATCCTGCTGCGCCGCATCTACGAGACGCGCCTGATCGAGACCGTCCATGGACCATCACCCGGTACGCCAGCGGTCACTCAATCGGTCTCGAGTAGCGGGTCGGTGCCAGCACCATCTGCGGCGCCAACCACCTCCTCCTCTTAAAGCCGCGGTGTCCTGTGACCATCGAACTCGACTACACCTTTCACGCAATGGGCAGCGATGTACGTCTTCTGATCGGCCGGGCGCTCCTCCGCAGTGCCCCACCCCCCTTGGAGGCGGCGGACCGCGAACGAGCCTTCGTGCTCGATTTCTCCCATCGGCTCTCGCG
>Ga0070741_10017892_pt1 | contig 11569 bp, 10 predicted proteins | sample Coa_R1_4_FD_66440 | JGI IMG/M metagenome (GOLD analysis project Ga0070741, IMG submission 66440) | Surface soil microbial communities from Centralia Pennsylvania, which are recovering from an underground coalmine fire - Coalmine... | ecosystem: Environmental > Terrestrial > Soil > Unclassified ...
ACGTCGGGGATGGTCTGGACGCGCAGGCCCAGCGTGCGTGCCACGGCGGCGACGCGGTCGCGTGGGGTAGCACGTGGGTGGTGGGCCTCGGTGGCGTAGACGCGGGCGACGGCCGGCGCCAGCGCAGCGAGGATGCCCGGCGTGTCCTTGTCGGCGGTCGTGCCGAGCACGAGCAGGCGGCGCGGCGCGGGGAAGTAGCTCTCCAGGGCTGCGGCCAGCACCGCCGCGCCGGCCGGGTTGTGCGCGCCGTCGGCCAGCACCAGCGGTGGGCCCGGCGCCAGCACCTCCAGCCGCCCCGGCCAGCGCACGCGGGCGAGCCCCTGCGCCACTGCCGCCGGCGGGACGGCCAGGCCGCGGTCGACGAGCGCTTCGGCGGCTCCCACCGCGACCGCGGCGTTCGTCCACTGGTGGTCACCGACGAGCCCTAGCCGCAGACCAGCATAGGTAGCGTGCTGCCCCACCAGGTCGCTGCCCTCGCGCCGCACGGCGAGCTGCACCGCCGCCCCGCTGTCCCCGCCCTCGCCGGCCAGGCGCAGCTCGGCACCCCGCGCCGCGGCGACTTTCGCGATCACCGCCAGCGCTTCCGGGGCCTGGGGGCCGCTCACGGCGATGCTGCCGGGCTTGATCACGTCCGCCTTCTCGGCGGCGATGGCGGCCAGCGTGTCGCCCAGCACCTCGGTGTGGTCGAGGGCGATCGGCGTCAGCACGGCGACTTCCGCCTGTACCGCGTTGACGGCGTCCAGGCGGCCGCCGAGGCCGATCTCCAGCACGGCCACGTCGACGTGCTGGTCGGCGAGATGGAGGAGCGCGAGCGCCGTGGCCGCCTCGTAGGTCGTCACCGCGCCCAGCTCGGGTGCCGTCCGCACCAGCGTGTCGATCGCGGCGCGCACGCGCTCCAGGCCGGTGGCGAACGCCTCCGGCGCGATGAGCTGGCGGTCGACCTGGATGCGCTCGCGGTAGGTGTGCAGGTGGGGCTGAGTGTACAGGCCGGTGCGGTGCCCCGCGGCGCGCAGGATGCTCTCCAGCATCGCCGCCGTGGAGCCCTTGCCGTTCGTGCCGGCCACCACGACCACGCGGTAGGGCGGCTCGGCCACGCCCAGCAGCTCGAACAGTCGCCGCGGCCGGGCCACGTCGGGAGCGGGGCGCCCGCCGACCGCGGCCGTCTCCCAGTTCGGCAGGCCGTAGAGGTAGCGCAGCGCGTCGGGATAGTCTGCCACTCGCCTGGCCTCGTCGTTCCTGCTAGGGTCCGAGCCGTCCGCCGATTCTAGCTGGCTTCTCCCGCCGGCGGCATCCCTCTCGGTAAGTGGCACGGGCTGGCCGCTGAAGCGCTCCCATTCCATCCCCAATTCTCACCGCAAGCCGCGCTAAAATGGTGCGCGCCTGCAAGCCGCCGGCAGCGATTCGTGAGAGCGGCGCCCTGCCCTCGCAGCCCGGCGGATATCTGTACAGAGGACGATCGCTGTGAGCCAGCATGCCGCGCCTCGCTCAGCCCACCCCGGCCAGGGACCTGCGAAACCGCTGGGAGCGGCGCTCGGCGCCCTCGCCACCCTTGCCCTGCTGGCGCAGGCGCTGGGCGTCCTCGCCGCGCCGGCTGCCGGCCGGGCACAGGAGGACGCGATCCGCCTGCAGCTCCTGGCCGTCAACGACTTCCACGGCGCGCTGGAAACGGTGCCGCGGACCAGCGATGGGCGGCCCGTGGGCGGCGCCGCCGTCATGGCCGCCTACCTCGACCAGCGCGAGGCGCAGGCGGCGGCCGAGGGCGCCGCAAGCCTGCGCGTCGGCGCGGGCGACCTGATTGGCGCCAGCCCGCTCGTCTCGGGGCTGCTGCGCGACGAGCCGACGATCCTGGCGCTGAGCCAGATGCGCCTGCGCTACTCGTCGGTCGGGAACCACGAGTTCGACAAGGGCGTGGCCGAGCTGCGGCGCCTGCAGTACGGCGGCTGCGCGCCCCCCAAGGGCACCGGATTCTTCCAGTCGAGCGCCGATCCCGCCGCGCTCGATCCGGCCACTGGCTGCTTCCGCGGCGCGACGTTCCAGTATCTCGCCGCCAACGTGATCGACGACGCGACTGGCGAGCCGCTGTTCCCGCCCTACGCGGTCGAGCAGGTGGAGGGCGTGCCGGTCGGGTTCATCGGCGTGGTGCTGAAGGAGACGCCGGCCATCGTCGTGCCGTCCGGGGTGGCGGGCGTGCGCTTCCTGGACGAGGCCGCCACCATCAACCGCTACGTGGCGGAGCTACGGCAGCAGGGCGTGCGGGCCATCGTCGTGCTGATCCACCAGGGCGGGCAGGGCGCCCGCGACGGCGGCGCGATCCGCGGCGCGATCGTGCCGATCGTCGAGGCGCTGGACCCCGAGGTCGACGTGGTGGTCAGCGGCCACACGCACCAGTTCTACCAGGGGACGATCGCCGGCAAGCTGGTGACGCAGGCTGGCTCGTACAGCCAGGGCTTCGCCGACGTCCGCCTCACCCTGGACCGCGCGACGGGCGACGTGGCCGCGAAGCGCGCCGAGATCGTCGACACGCTGGCCGACGAGCCGCCGGGCAATGCCCCCGACCCGGCCATCGGCGCCCTGGTGGCCAGCGGGGCGGCCCAGACCGCCCCGCTGGCCAATCGCCTGATCGGCCAGGCCGCCGCGAACGTCACGCGCAGCCAGACCCCCGCCGGCGAGTCGGCGCTGGGCGACCTCGTCGCCGACGCGCAGCGCGCCGCGATGGGGACGCAGGTGGCCTTCATGAACCCCGGCGGCCTGCGCACCGACCTGCGGGCGGGCCCGGTCACCTACGCGGACCTGTTCGCCGTGCAGCCGTTCGGCAACAGCCTGGTGCGGATGGAGCTCAGCGGCGCGCAGATCGTCCAGCTCCTGGAGCAGCAGTGGATCGACCAGCCGGCGCCGCGCATGCTCCAGGTCTCGGGCATCGCCTACGCCTGGCAGCCCGAGCGGCCCGTGGGCCAGCGCGTCGACCCGGCCGACGTGCGCATCGGCGGCCAGCCGCTGGCCCTGGACCAGGCGTACAGCGTGGTCGTGAACAGCTTCCTCGCCGAGGGCGGCGACAACTTCACCGTGCTGCGCGACGGCACGGCTCGCGTCGGCGGCCCCCCGGACGTCGACGCCCTGGTCGACTACCTCGCGCGCTTGCCCCGGCCCTTCAGCGCCGCCACCGACGGCCGCATCCAGACGCGTTAGCCCCGCTCGACGGCGTCCGCCAGGCGCGCGACCAGCGCCATGGAGCGCACGTTGTGGACGCGTACCACGTCGGCGCCGGCGCGGATGCCGAGCGCGACGGTGGCAGCGGTGCCCTCCTCGCGCTGGTCCGGCGGCAGGCCGAGCGTCAGGCCGATGACCGACTTGCGCGAGGTGCCGAGCAGCAGCGGCCGTCCGAGCGCTCGCAGCTCGCCCAGGCGCGCCAGCAGCGTCAGGTTCTGCTCGCGCGTCTTGCCGAAGCCGATGCCTGGGTCGACGAGGAGCTGCGCGGGCGGCAGGCCGGCCGCCTCGGCCTGGGCTACGGTGGCGCGCAGGTCGCGCAGGATTTCGCCCAGCAGGTCGGCGTACTCGACGCTGGCGTGATGCGTGCCGAGGGGGCCGGCGCTGGCCGCGGCCGGGCGGTTGTGGGTGACGACCAGGGCAGCGCCGTGGGCGGCGGCGACGGCGGCCAGGGCGGGGTCGCCGCGCAGGCCGGTCGCGTCGTTGACCAGCACTGCTCCGGCGGCCAGCGCCGCCTCGGCGACCGCCGCCTTGTAAGTGTCGATCGAGAGAGGGAGCGGTACCGACGCACGCAGCGCCCGCAGCACCGGCAGCACGCGCGCCAGCTCGACCTCGGCAGGAACCGGCGGCGCGCCCGGCCGCGTCGACTCGCCCCCTACGTCCAGGACGTCGGCACCAGCCGCGGCGAACGCCCGCGCCTGCGCTACGGCGGCGGCCACGTCGGGCAGCGCGTCGCCGGAAAAGGAGTCGGGCGAGAGGTTCAGGATGCCCATGACGTAGGTGCGCGCGCCCCAGGTCCAGGTGGTGTCGCCCAGGCGCGTGGGCGGGGGCGGGGGGCCGTACTGGTGGGCGAGCGTGGCGGCAATCGCGCTACCCAGGGCGCCGCCGAGATGCTCGGCCAGCGCGGCCTGCTCTGCGTGCGAGCCGGCCACCAAGGCGCCTCGCGGGCCGAGTACGACGCGCGCTCCGACCGCGTCAGCGGCGCGACGGAGCGCCGCCGCCTCGTGTGGGTGCAGGCCATCCAGCCGCAGGACGAGCGGCATGTTACCCGCGGCAGCCACGCTCGACAGGAAGCGCGGGTTCCAGCGCAGCAGGGCGTCAGGGGGAGCCATTGGCCCGCGGGAGGGCGCGGTAGACGCGCTCGACGGTGCGGCGCAGGCGCTCCGCGCTCGCGCCCACGCGGAGCGAGGCGGCCACGGCGGCCCCCCCGGCCCCCACGCCCTCTTTCACCAGGAAGTCCTCGTAGCGGCGCAGCGGCGCGTGGCGGGAGGCCGCGAAGCTGAGCCCGCTGCCGAGCACGGCGTAAGGTCCGAGCTGCGCGACCAGGCCGGCCAGGTCGGCCGTGGGATCGTGGAGCACCCAGCGCGTGGTGGCGATCGCCACGCGGCGCGGGTCGAGCGGCCGGCCCTCGGCGCGGCGTAGCGCGTGGACCAGCGCCAGCACTGCCGCCATCTGCGTGCCGCCCGCCAGCAGCACGGGTACCCGCCCGCAGGCGCCGAGCGCCAGGCCCGCCACCGCGGCCTGCATCGGGTCGCCCACCGCTGCCACGGCGCGCAGCGGGTCGCGCGCCACGGCGGCGGGATCGAGGTGGGCCAGTCCTTGCCGCGCCGTGGCCTCCTTGAGCGCGTGGGCGTTGGCGGCCATCGAGCTGCTCACGCGGCCGGCGGCGTCGAGGCCCAGCGCCAGCAGGACGGCCAGCGCGGTCGTCGTGCCGCCCGGGACGCTCTCGCCGAGCACCAGGTAGTCGGCGCAGCCGGCCAGTTGCGCGCCCAGCAGGTAGCCGCGCTGGTACAGCCCCGCGGCGTCGGGCACGGCCTGGCCGCCGGTGAGGCAGGCGCCCGGCACCTCGCCCAGCCGGATGGCCGGCGCCTGCGGCCGTACCCGGGTGCCGGCGTCGACGACGAGGACAGGGATGCGCGCCAGGCGCAGCGCGGCGATGGTGATGATCGCCGGTCCGGGCGGGCCGAGGGGGTTGGCCGGCACGCCATGCAGGCAGCGCGCGCTACCGTAGTACAGCGCCTCGGCGTCGGCCGCCGGGGTCAGCTCCCGCAGCTCGGGCGTGGCGCCCGCCGCCGAGAGGCCGGGGATGCGCGCCGTGTCGGTCTGGGCGATGGTGCAGATGAACAGGGGCCGCTTGCCGCGCAGGCGCGCCGCGAGCGCCCGCGCCCGCCGCGCCGCGTGGGCGTAGAGCAGGGCCGGCGGCTCGGGCCGCGGCGGGCGCGGCGGACGGTGCGACGGCGAAGCTACCATGGACGGACCGGAAAGCGCGCGACCATGCCGTAGAGCTGGCGGGCCGCGGCGCGAAGCTGCTCGGGCGTCAGGGCGAACTCGAGGAAGACGTCACGGCGGCCCACCACGCCGCTCCGCCGATCTGGCGGGCGCAGCTCCAGCTCGAAGTACACCCGCAGGCGGGCGCCGGCGCCGTCGGGCAGCGGATCGGCGCGGAACTCCAGGTTCGGCTCGACGAACCCGCACCAGGGATGCTCGAAGCGCCCGCGGGCGAGCCGGCCGAACCAGCCAGCCAGTCGCTCCACCTCCCAGGTCAGCAGGGCGGGGTCCTCCACCGACCAGGTCGTGTCACCGTCCCGCGCGTCGACGCGGATCACTAGCCAGTTGGAGTCGTACTGCTCGTCCTCCACGTCGGGCGACTCGTAGCCGAGGACGTCCAGCTCCAGCCGCTGCTGTCCGTCCGCGCGCTCCAGCACCAGCGCCATCGTGGCCGGACCTACTGGTAGCGGCCGAGGCGGCCGATGGCGTAGTCCGCGAACTGGTTGTCGATCAGCTCGCGCGCCGTGAGCCCTTCGCCGACGTAGCCCCGCCGCACGTACCAGGCGAGGTCGTTCTGCAGGGCGTCGGGGTCGATGTAGCCGTCCGGCGCCACGGCCGGGATGATGATGCGGTCGTACATGGCGCGGTCCTTGAGCGGCGTGTAGCGGATCAGTGTCTGGATCACCGCTTCGCGATCGACGCCGCGCTCGAAGGCGTTCACGTAGTCGCGCACGCCGCGCAGGTACCCCACCATCCAGCGCCGGCCGGCCTCGGGCTTCTGCTCGATGAAGATTGGCGAGTAGGCCCAGACCGAGGTGACCATGCCCGGCGTCAGCTCGTCGGCGGTGCGCCAGCGCACGGCCACGCCGCGCTCGGCGGAGGCGGTGGCCGTCGGCTCGGTCTGCAAGCCGACGTCGATGGAGCGGTTGGCCAGCGCCGCCGTGATGTCCGGCAGCGGAATCTCCGTCACGTCGACGTCCGCCGGCGACAGGCCGCCGCGGACGAGCGCCGCGTCGAGGATCTCTTCGGTGGCGCTGGCGCGGGCCGGGATGGCCACCCGCAGGCCGCGCAGGTCCGCGTAGTCGCGGAAGGCGCCGCTCTGGATCAGGTCGGTCCGCACCATGATCCCGACGATACCGTGGCCCGGCGCCATGTTGTTCGACGTGGCGACGAAGCGCAGTGGGATGCCGCGCAGCACGGCGTTGAACAGCCCGGCCGAGACGGCACCGGAGGCGGCGTCGAGCTGGCCCGTGCCCAGCAGCGGCACCATCTGGCTGCCCGTGTCGAAGTTCTCGATCTGGACGTCGAGCCCCTCCTCGCGGAAGTAGCCCCGCTCCTGGGCGAGAAAGGTGCCCCCCGTGCCAGTCGTGGGCACCAGGCCGATCTTGACCGTCACCGGTGGGCTGAGCGGCGCCACCTGGGCCGCCGCCCGCTCGCCCGGCCCGAGCGCCGCTGCGCTCGCCCACCCGGTGCCCCCCTGCGCCCCGGCTAGCCACACCAGCGCCAGCGCGAGCGCCACCATCCCGAAGCGTCCAGCCTGCACGCCGCGGACCACAGCATCCTCCTCCCGGCGGGGTCCCGGCCCGGCTCGAGCGCCGATCTCCTTGGGCGTTCGAGAGCGGCCGGGCCGTGGGCTCAGAACGGCCAGAAGCGGCGGCGCTTGTGCTCTTCGACCACCGCCTCGCGCGCCGCCACCGCGTCGCTGCCTACTCGCGTCTCGCGCTGTCGCTTGTGCGCCACGATGGCATCCCAGATCTCCTGGCGGGCCTGGACGGTCGTCGCGCGCTCGAACTGCTCGTACAGCGCGCGGAGCTCTGGCGTCAGCGGCGCGTCGTCGGTATTCATCGCTCCTCCCCTCGCCGCGCTCGCGTCGCGCGGACCCACCCCGAGGTTGCGCACATTGTAGCGCGGGCGCCGCCGCACCGGCTGGCGCGCCGGACTGCACGGCCCGCCGGATTGGCCGGCCCGCGTCCTCTCGCTAGCCCCACCAGCGCAGGAGCACCGGCAGGGCGACGAGCAGCAGGGTCTCAACCAGCTCGTCCAGCGCGCCGTAGGTGTCGCCGGTGAGGCCGGGCAGACGGCCCAGGCAGTAGCGGGCGAACAGCCAGGTCGTCGCGGCCGCCAGTCCGAGAGCAGCCAGGCCGGCCAGGCCCAGCAGCAGCACGGCGGCCCCGCCGGCGACGAGCGTCGCCGCCAGCAGCGCCCGCCCGCCGGCCTGCTCCTTGAAGCGCCGTCCCAGGCCCTCCACCCGCCCGTAGGGAAAGGCGACGATGGCGTAGACCATCGCCCAGCGGGCCACGGCCAGCGTGACGAGCAGGATCGCCGGCCGGGCGGGCGTGGGGAGCGCGCCGAGCGCGGCCCACTGGGTCAGCAGCAGCATCCCCGCGCCCACCACGCCGAAGCTGCCCACGCGGCTGTCGCGGAAGATCGCCAGGCGGTCCTCGGGCGAGCGCAGGCTGAACAGGCCGTCGCAGGTATCCATGAAGCCGTCGAGGTGCAGCCCGCCGGTCAACAGCGCCAGCAGCACCAGCAGGAACGCGTCGACGAGCGGCCGTGGCAGCACGACGCTCAGGATCAGGTCGGCGCCGGCGAGTAGCCCGCCCAGCACCAGCCCGACCACCGGAAACCAGCCCAGGGCCCGCCCCAGCGCCGGCCCATCCACCGGCAACCCCGCGGGCGTCGGCAGATGGCTCAGGAACTGCACCGCGACCAGGAAGCTCATCGCCCCCTCACCCCCGGCCCCTCCCCCACCAGGGGGGAGGGGAGTAGGACGGAGGGGCGGTCCCCGTCTCCTCTGCGTCCTCGTCCTCCCCCCTCGCCCCTTGTGGGAGAGGGGGCAGGGGGGTGAGGGGTAGTGGCCTCTCAAGCATAGCCACCGAGCGCGAGCGGCACCAGCACGAGCGCCAGCAGCTCCGTCACCTCGGCGATGGCCCCGTAGGCATCGCCGGTCAGGCCCGGCAGCCGCGTGCGGATCAGGCAGGCGAGCCCGTGGACGATGAGGCCGGCGGCGGCGAGCACCAGCGGCGCCGCCAGGCCGACCACCAGCCCGAGGGCGACGAGCACGAAGGCCGAGGCCGCGAGGACGCGCGGCGTCGTCGCCTGTGCCTTCAGGGCCAGGCTCATCCCCGGCGTTCGCCGCGCGTAGGGGTAGGCCCAGTAGGCCAGCACGATGGCCCAGCGGGCGAGCAGCGGCGCGGCCAGGAGCGCGGGCCAACGCGCGCTCACGGGAAGCGCCTGCAGGGCGGCGAACTTGCCGAGCAGCAGCAGGCAGGCGGCCACCGTGCCCGGATCGTGCGCGCGGCTGTCGCGCATCAGCGCCAGCCGTGCCTCGGGCGAGGTCGTCGCGCACACAGCGTCGCAGGTATCGACCAGGCCGTCGACGTGGAGCGCCCCGCTCAACACCACGAGCGCGGCAACGAGCAGCGCATCGACCACCGTAGGCGCCAGCAGCGGGCGCAGGGCGAGGTCGAGCGCGACGAGCAGCGCGCCCAGCAGCAGGCCGACCGCGGGAAAGTAGGGGAGCGCCACGCCGAGCTGCTCGGCGCTGGCCGCGTGGGGCCGCGGCGCCGGCAGCCGGGTCAGAAACTGCAGCGCGATCCAGAAGGCGGCGACGAGCGGTCTCCCAGGAGAACGTGGGCGAAAACCGAAGGACGAAGGCCGCGTGAGTGGCCTTCGTCCTTCGCGGTACTGGTCTGGGCTGGGGTGGCGGGCGCTAGACGGCCGCCGGCGCCGGGATGCTCTGCTTGGCTTCCTTCGGCAGCATCGGCCCGAGCATCTTCTCGATGGCCATCGTGTGGCTGCACAGGTTCCAGCCCTGGAAGAAGTCGCAAGAGCAAGTCCAGCGGCCCTCGTGGTAGCTAACGGTGTGCGAGTCGTTCTCGCCGTTGAACGTCGTGCTGAACTCGGTGATGCAGAGCCGCTCGGGTTCGCGAGCGTACATGTTGGCCTTCTGGATCTTGCTGATGAGGCTCGAGTGCATGCCTGCCTTCTCCCTCGCCGAGCGTTTCGCTGCGACCCATCAGATCAGAGCGCGGAAGCCAACGACTAAAAAACGCCTCTGTGCAACCGCACAGGACGTTTCCTGATGCCTTAGCTCCCGCCTGACACAACGGTGGTTTCCCGCACTACTGCTCCGCTCGCGCCGCGCGTCCCCACCGCCTGCCATCCCACTAGTTACGGCGGGATCGTCTAGACCACCTTAACGTAGAGTATAGTGTGGCACCTACAGGCTGTCAATCTGATAAGGCAGCTCTTACTTTTCCCTAGCAGGTGAGGTGTGTAGGAGTGGCGTGCTAGGCGGCGGAAAACACGCGCGGGGCGTGCGGATCGGGTATCACTGGATCGTGCTCGGGCTGGTCTGCCTGTCGTCCACGAGCATCTCGTACATCGCACAGGGGCTGCCGGCGCTCGTCCCCCTCTTCCAGACCGACCTGGCGCTCAGTCGCGCGCAGGCCGGCTCCCTCATCGCCGCCATGAACCTCGGTCCTCTCTTCTCGTCGCTTGGCGTGGGACGGCTGGTGGACCGCATCGGCGAGCGGCCGGTGCTCGTCGGCGGAACGCTGGGCACTGGCCTGGCTGCGCTGGCCGCCTCGCAGGCCCCGAGCTTCGCGCTGCTGGCGCTGCTCCTCTTCGTCACCGGTGTGTTCGCCAGCGTGAGCGGCCCTGGCGGTACCAAGGTCATCATGGTCTGGTTTCCGCAGGCGCTGCGGGGGCTGGGCATCGGCATCCGCCAGACATCGATCCCGCTGGGCGGCGCGCTGGCCGCGGCGACGCTGCCTCTCCTCGGGCTCACCTGGGGCTGGCGCGGCGCGCTAGCGCTGGCCGGCCTGGTCGTTGCGGTCTCGGCCCTCGTCGTCCAGGCCTTCTTCCGCGAGCGCCCCGCGAGCAGCAGCGCCGCGCGCCACGGCAGCCAGCACGGCATCCGCACGCTGCTGCGCTCGCGGAGCGTGCTCGCCATCATGGGTGTCGCCTTCGTGCTCACCGTCGCGCAGTGGGCCTCCGTGACCTATCTGGTGCTGTTCCTCCACGAGTACCTGGCCCTCGACCTGCCGCTGGCCGCGTCTTACCTCGCTGTGCTGCAAGTGGGCGGCATGGTCGGCCGCACCGCCTGGGGCCTCATCAGCGACACGATCCTGCACGGCCGGCGCAAGCCGGCGATGGTCGCTATCGCGCCGGCCGCGCTCGGCTGCGTCGTGCTGCTCGCCCTGCTGCCGCCCGGCACCCCGCCGCTGCTGCTCCTGCCGCTGGTCGCCGCGCTCGGCTTCACCGCGATCGGCTGGAACGGCATCTTCCTCGCCCTGATGGCCGAGCAGGCCCCGCCGGACCTGGCGGCCACGGCCGTGGGCCTCGCCGTGACCGGCGTCTTCGTCTCGATCGTGCTGACCCCGCCGCTCTTCGGCCTGGTGGTCGACCGCAGTGGCTCCTACCAGCTTGCCTGGTGGCTCCTCGCCGCCATCCTCGCCGCCGGCCTGCCGCTCCTCGTCTGGATCAAGGAGGGCCGAAGGAGTTGGGCGCCCCCTCACTCACCAGGGGGGTGAGGGGGCGCTCTAGAACAGCCGGAGCTGGCGGGGGGCGTCGAGGTTCCAGTGGAGGCTGAGGCGGCCGCGCGCGGCCACGTGGATCGGTACGTCTGGGTAGCCCGCCGCGCGGGCCGCCTGGTGCGCCGACTCGCCAGCGCGGCGCTGCGAGTTGTTCACCTCGCTCAGGTGCGCCAGCCACACCGCCTGGTGCGTCCGCGTGAGAGCGCTCATCAGGCAGGCGGCGGCGTCGGCATTGGAGAGGTGGCCGACGGGGCTGGCGATGCGCCGCTTCAGCGCGGCGTGGTAGGGCCCCTGCGCCAGTTGCGCGGCGTCGTGGTTGAACTCGAGCACCAGCAGCTCGGTCTCGCGCAGCCGCTGCTGGACGGCTTCGGGCACGTGCCCGAGATCGGTGAGGATGCAGGCCCGGGCGCGGGAGGTGCTGAGCCGATAGCCCACCGGCTCGGCCGCGTCGTGGGGCACGGCGAACGGCTCGACGGTGAACCCGTCGACGGTGAACGGTACGTCCGCCGTGACCGTACAGGTGGTCGCCCCGGCCGGCAGGCGACTCGCGGCAGCGC
>Ga0070741_10017893_pt1 | contig 11569 bp, 19 predicted proteins | sample Coa_R1_4_FD_66440 | JGI IMG/M metagenome (GOLD analysis project Ga0070741, IMG submission 66440) | Surface soil microbial communities from Centralia Pennsylvania, which are recovering from an underground coalmine fire - Coalmine... | ecosystem: Environmental > Terrestrial > Soil > Unclassified ...
GCCTTGATCATTTGCTCAGGAAAAATTCGTCTTGATTATAGTTTGCGGCAAACTTGCATCTTGGGCACACTATTGTATGAGGCCGGGCAAATCTGTCCAGTTCATTGTTCCTGCTAGAAAGTTGTATGGCAGTCTCCAGCACAGTACCGCAACGCCTGCATTTTACAGAGAAATATTGCGACATGGAACTATAGTCGAAAAGTATGATCGATAAATAAATGGTTGTAAACTAGTATTTTGTCTACAAGCTTTAGAGAAAAATTTACGGAAAACTGATTCATTAACCCTTAAATCGTAAGATTAAATTTCCATTTTGTGCACAACGACGATCTAAACAACGTCTGGATTTGTACGAATTGCCAAGAACACTTTGCATTTTTATCGGACGTGGCAGACCACAAGGAACAGACAGGACATACAGAAATTTCACAAATTAACCTAGAGAACGGGAAGGCAACCGGCTCGCGCAACGACTCTAAATGGCGAAGCGAAAATAGGTAACCGACACAAAAGGTAGGAAAGCCTTACTTCTTGGCTCCAAGTGTCCTGTTCTTAAGCCTCATCTGACTTCCGTGGCATTTCCTGCACCTTGAGGCAGTGATCGGGTTCTTGCCACCGCACTTGAAGCATATCTTGAAGAACAACCTGCGCTGCTGTGCGATCTGTTTCTTTGTAGCGTCCGTAATTGGCATATGTCGCTCTTGGTTCCATGGAAGGCTCTTTTCTACCTTTCTATTCTGCAAACATGTAGAGAACTGTCAGGTCTTCTTTGTTGCCGTAGAACCTGTGTGGCAGGCCTGCAGGTACGAATATTATCGAGCCTTTTTTCACTGGCTTTTTCGCCTTGCCAAGCTCGATAAACCCGCTTCCTTCTATGACGCAGTACAGCTCATCGGCAGAATGCGGCTCCTGCGTGTCTTTTTCTCCCGGGTGTAGCACGATTATCCCGGCTTCAAGGTCGCGTACTTTTAAAAAGTCCAGAAAATAGCCGCCTTCTTTTTCAAGTTGCTTTATCAGGTCATGCAGTTCAAAGACCTTTTCTTCTGTCATCGGTGCTTGCCCCTGTCCATTATAGAGCTGACTAGTTGCATCAGCACAGCGTGCGTTTCGCTGTCGTGCTTTCTCATATAGTAATACAGCTCTTCAGTTGCAGCATGGTAGTCTATTCCAAGGCTCTGGGCAATGCCAAGTGCGACATGCGACATGACCAGCTTGCGAAACACGATGTCAACTCCATAGTTGGCGGCATCTGCCAGCAATTCATCGAGCGTGTTTTTGAATTGTGAATCAAGGTAGCGATCCTTGGCATCCCTTGTCTTGATCGCAAAGGTCATGCCCATCATCCTTTGCTTCATGTGTATGTTTTCCACCATTTCGATAAAGCGGTCGTTGAGCTCCGGCTTGGCAAGCAACACTTCAGTCAATAGGTCTGCCGCGTCTGTTTCGCTCAGGTCCATTTTGCCTACAAGCGTAAAGAGCACGTGGCAGGCCGCGCACCCGTTTCCCTTGACGCGCGCAGAATCCATTGCAACTGCGTTTACTTCCTGAGAGATTATTTGCTCTGCCGCGCTTTCTTTCTCAGGGTCCAAATCAGGATGACTGCATGATGCTCTGCTAAAAATGTTGTACAAAAAGAAAAAAGAACTGCTGTGTGGTTGTCCTTGGCTCTACTCTGCAAGTATTTCTGGCCAATCTAATTCATTATTTAGACAGGATCTTTCTTCGCTTCTTCCGCATACCATACAACATAATTTTGATAGCATCAGTCAGTCTTCGCCCTGCTTGCCTTCTTTTGTCTTGTCCGTCGCACCCTCGTCAAGCTCCTTGTCAATCCTTTCCTTCAGCGACATGAACCGGCCAAATCTGTCATTCCACTCTGAAAAGAACATCCGCTCTCTAAGGCCGATGTAGAGCCAGATGGATGCCAGAATTACAGTGATCGCAATAAAAGCTATCATCATCATAGCGATGCCAGGCAGCCTGTTCATGAGGACTGCCAGAAACCCGGGGTGGAGCGTGATCACTGCCGCCACAATGAGCGCAACCGGCGCGAGTATGAACGACGACACTATCAAGAATGTGAACATGTTCTTAGTGGTGTTGAGATGGAAGATCAGCTCGTCGAGCACCTCGAATATGCTTCCCCTCCTTTTTTCAGAGTCAGACATCGGGCATGCCTCCTTTCCAGAGATGGAAATAAAATACTTCGTTAACTTTGTTACCGAATATCATTTTTTCATCGCGTCCCTTCTTGGAAACATTTCTTCGTACGGGTCTAAGATGAGGCGGCAGAACTCGCGCCCCTTTTCTGTCACGCGGTATTTTATTATCTTCTTATTGCCCCACGGCTCCTCACTTCTCTTTATTATGCCCTTTGCCTCCATGTCGTCCAGAATGTCCTTGTGTTTGACAAGGTTGAGACCGCAGTAGCTCAATAGAGAAGTCTGGTTAAGCTCCCCGTACTCGGTGAGCTTCAAAATGATGTCCTTTCTTATGTATATGCGGTCTCGGTACTCGTGGGAAGACAAGATCCTGCTTTGGATTTATCCAGTACTAGGCAGGCATTAAGTTTTGCCAAATCATGATTCACTACATAAAGAAGCCGGTGTACCGGGCCTTGCCTATTATCAGCCCGCTCGCCCTGTCCCGCAAGATGTCTGTCGAGTCCTTTGGAACCAGGCCTTCCGGCCTCACAAGGTGTGGCGTGCCATTAATGCTTGCCAGAACGTACTCGTAGCGCCACAGCAGGTACCTGTCCTGCTCTGTCATCAGGTTTTTCACCGGCACAGACTGGACAGTCCGCCCGTATGCGAGCAGGGTGTTGTCCTGCCATACAGGGTACTTTGACCACTCCGAGTCAGGCGACTCGGGCCTGTTCCTTGTGAACAGGATGGACGGTCGGTAGACGATTATCATGCTAAAGGCGGCCATGCCGGCTCCAAGGAAAAAGTACATGTTGACTGCAACCGCCCTGATTTGGGGGGAATCCTGAACAAAAGAAAACTTTGTGTCTCCAAAAGTCATCTCTTGACTCACGATGGCCGGGTAGTATGGCAGTGCTATAGAGTAGTGCATCAGCACGATCCCAAGGATGCAGATGATCATGGGGACTGTCCCTTTCCAGACCACCGACAGGAAAATGAAGGAAACCAGCACTGCCGCGATGATCTGGACTATGTTTGCGAGCTCGGGCGCGGAGAGCTGAAACGTCGTGGTAAAAAGGTGCAGAAAAAGCAGCAGGATCATGCACACGATGTCAAGGGTGAACAATTTTGACTGGTTACGCAGGAACCAGAAGTACATCCTGCCCCGCCTGCTTTTTTGCGATGGAGCAGAAAACCCTGCTGCCATGGAGATATAACGCACAACTTCGCATTAAGCCTTGCGCGGGATCGCAACGTTTTTTGATGCAATAGGGTACAGATTCAGGCAGTGGCTCCATTCGGGCTTTTTAAAAAGAAAGACATCGATTCTTCGCCTGCCGACCAGCCGGCCGCCATAGAGGCTGGCGCGCTTTCAGTTCAGCAAGCGCAGGACCTTTTGCGCAACATAGAATCTGCAAAGGTGCAAGAGCTGGCTTCCCGGCTTGCCCCTGTCAAAGAGTCTGCGTCCGAGTCGCTCAAGACAATAGCTGGGCTTGCAGACAGCATGGAACGTGAAAAGATAAAGCTCGAGGACCTTGAGCAGAGGTACAGGTCGGTAGTCGAGAACTCGCGTAAGACCGTGGTTTCTTCGCTCAGGCGCGAAGCATCGGCTGAATTTCAGCTGCCCCAGTCGGTGAATGACGCCAAGAAATTCAAGGAAAAGTTTGAGACGATGATGAACCGGATTGGCGAAGTCACTGGCTCCCACAGCAAGGTGCTCAACGTTTTCATGAAGAAATACGCAGGCAAGATGAAGGACGAGTTTGAGGCTCTGTCAAAGCGCCTAAATGAGGTGAAATCGGCAATGGCTGAATTTGAGCAAAAGCGCGCGCCGATAGTGAAATGCAGCGGCATATTGAATACGGCATCACAAAAGGCGGCGTCCATCAGGTCAGCCGAGGCTTCCGTACAGAACATCGAAGATGACATCAAAAACACTGAAAGCGAGCTCCAAAGCCTAAAAGGCGAGCTTGGCGCGCTCAAGGGCTCGACAGAATTTGACCAGGCGGCGGCAGTTGTTAAAAAGATAGAGGAAGCGGAAGGCCAAGAAGAGCAGTTGCGCGAGCAGATGGTGGACCTCTTTTCACGCGTCTCGAGGGCGTTTACAAAGTACTCGTACAACATCACAAAAGAAACAGAGGCACGCCTAAGCGTGCTATCCGAAGAACCTTGGAAGGTGCTATATGAGGCCGACGTTTCGCCGTACTCTTTACTCCTGCTTGAAATCCGCAAGTCCATAGATTCAGGCCAGGTCCAGCTGAAGGATTCTGACAAGGTGTTGAACTATCTTGACGTTATACTAAAATCCCTACCAGAACTGCAAGGCAGGGCACAGGCATTAAGGGCAGAAACTGATTCGCTGCACCAAGGCGACGTAAAGCTGGTGCACCGGGCAAAAGAGATCGAGGAAAAGATTGCACAACACGAAGAAGAGATGGCAAAAAACCGGCAGTTGCAGGAGCAGCAAAAGCGCCAGATTGCGGAAAAGACTGCAGAGCTTGGCGAGCTGCTAAAGGAGGCAGGCGAGATTCTGAATGAGCTTACAGGCCGGAAATATTCGCTGGAGTACTAGTTTTTTGACAGGTCGTTTATGACGCCCTCAAAGGTAGAGTATGGGTATGCTCCCCTGAGGAGCTTTGGAATCTGCCCATCAGCTATCAGGATAAAGCTTGGAGTGGCGTCAAGCCCAATGCTCCGGGCAAGGTCGTAGTTGTCCTTCACCAGACTTGCATACTGACCTGAATCTAGGCATTTTGAAAATGCAGGCATATCTGAAACTCCGGCATCTTTTGCGAACTGCCCGAGGGCATCCCTTGTCACCCAGCCGGTGTTCTCGCCCTTCCAGTTCTTGTACAAAGTGTCGTGGTATTCCCAGTATTTGCCCTGATCTGCGGCGCAGTAGGATGCTTCTGCCGCCTTTGACGAGGCCCTGTCTGCAAGGTCGTTAATAGGGTAGTCCTTGAAGAGAAACCTTGCCTTGCCGGTGGCGACATAGTCAGTCATCACTGCATTCTTGGTGCTTTCATGCCAGTTGTGGCACCAAGTGCACTGGTAGTCGCCAAATTCCACTATAGTCACTTTGGCATCTTTGCTTCCAAGCGCTGGCGCATTTTCCATCGAAGGCGATAAGAGCTGGGTCATTATTTCCTCCGCGTTCTTGCCGCCAGCAGGCTTGTTTGTTGTAGTGGCTGGAATTGATGTCGCGTTGCTTGACATGAGCATTGCTGCAGCGCCGCCGGCCACAAGCACGCCTATAGCGACAAGCGCGTATATCGCGATTTTCTTGACCATACGTCAAATCATTTCCAGAATATCGACACGACGCCAAGACCCAGTATGCAAAGCCCGGCGTACGACACGAACTGAACCCCGAGGAAGAGCCCAAGCAGAGCCACACCTATGCCACTGGCTATCGTTATCGCCTCGCCGACTCTTCGCTGACTACTCAAAAAGCGCCGTTTTTGGTTGCGCATCAATAAGAAGGGAGCAGGCATTGGTTTTATAAAATTACCTGTCCAAGCCTGAAGCTTGTTTTGGCTGTCAGGCGCGAGCTTTTCATTCATGAGAAACAATACCTGCAGTCATACAGGCTTTGGTATCACGACTGCGTCTTCCGCCTTGAAGTCCTCGAGGAGGGAATTGCGTATGCTTGTCAGCGTTTCGTTCGCCTTGTCAAGGGTCATGTTCCTGTCAAGCTCGACATGCACCTGCGCGGAGAATTCCTGTCCGACTGGCCGGAGAAGGATCTTTTCCACCTTGACTTTAAACTTGCTTTCGATGTATTTTGTTATTTCCTGCTGTAGCTCGGGATTCTTGACCGCGTCTATCAGCACAAGGGTTGACTCCTTTAGCGCTGTGGCAGACATGAAAAAGATGTAGACAGCTATCAAAATGCTGCCTATAGAGTCCATGTAGGGAACTCCGAAATATGCGGCAAGTACGCTTGCAAGCCCCACGAATGACGCGGTGCCGTCTTTGATCGAGTTCTTGGCGTCAAGGTTGAGCGAGACTAGGTTGTACTCCCTTGCCACTTTTCGCACCTTAAAGGCGCGGTGGAGCGACACGCCTCCTGCGGCTGCAAGCGCTATCATCGTGATTTCAACGTGCTCTATCTTGATCGGGTTTAGTATCCTCTGGTAGGCGTTGTAGACGATGAACGCGCCAAGCACCAAGATGACAACGGCTGCCACGAACGCGGCAAAGCTCTCTATCTTGGCGTAGCCAAAGTGGAACAGCTTGCTCCTTGGCTTTTGCAGCATTCTTATGCCAAACCACACGATGAACGACACAAGCGCGTCTGCAAGAGAGTCAAGGCCGTCGGCAAAGAGCGTGAGGCTGCTGCTGGCCGAGGATACCAGCATCTCTGCGACGCCGATGCCTACCAGTGTCCATATCGATACCCAGGCCGCTTTTCTGGCCTCTTCAAAAACTCTAGACTTGTCCAAAAAGTGGTTAATTATAGAGAAGCTTGTTCTGATTAATTATACCTTTGTCAGCAAGCTAGGCAGCTGCCAGGTGCTTTCTCACTGCAATGCATATGTCGTTTGTATGGAACGGCTTTTGCAGAAACCCGTCCTTTATCGACGGCAAGACCTTCTGAAGTTCCTTGTCTATTTCGTATGCAGTCATGACAAGGACCTTTATGTCCTGCCTTATCTGCTTGGCGCGCCTTGCAAGCTCGGAACCTGACATGGAAGGCATCCTGATATCCGTAATGATGAGTGAATATTTAGACGCATTTTCTTTGAAATGCTCAAGAGCTGCCACAGGGTTTGTAAAGGCGTCAACCGCGTAGCCCCATCGTAAAAGCGAGAGTTCTACTATCCTCAGTATGTCCGGCTCGTCGTCTACCGCCATTATGCGTACCGGTTCCAACTATTATGATGATGATTTAATTTATTTAAGGCTTGAGTAGCCTCTTCAAAGAGAAATTATAAGCGGGTCTGCAGATGCTGCAAATCCATGCAGGCCAACACAGCTGTAGTGCTTTACAGCGAACAAGACATCATAGAGGCTATTCGGCAATTCCAGGCCAACACTAAAAAGTTCTGGGGCGCCTGTGTCGACTCCACGCTTCCGGCATTTTCTGTCGGAAAAGTGAAGCAGGGGTATGTTGACGCAAAAAAGCGAGGAGTCAAGATATTATACATTACTGAAATCACGAAAGAGAACCTGCAACACTGCAAGGAGATAATGAAGTTTGCAGAACTCAGGCATCTTGACGGTGTCAGCGGCAACTTTGCGATAAGCGAAACGGAATATGTAGCAGGGGTAAAACGCGGCGACTCGCTGGTGAGCCTCGTGCGGATTAACATAAAAGAGATGGCGCGTCAGCAGCGCTACGTCTTTGACACGCTGTGGAAGCAGGCAGTGCCTGCAAATGAAAGGATAGCCAGGATGAGCTGATTCAGACCACGTTAAAACGCTCAATAGCTTGCGATCGTGTCCTCTGGCAGGGGCGCGTCCTTTGCCGCTTTGTACTTGAATATGTGAGCATAGTCCATCCCGAGTATGACGTTTCTACCAACGGCGATTATTGTCGACTTGGGCACGTCAAACCTGTAGTCATAGTGACCAAACACCACGATCTCGGCTCCTGTTTCCTTCATGACGTGGCCGAGGTGTTCCTCGTCCTGTGTCCTCACTCCCTTGTTAAAGAGCGACTTTGGATAGTCAGCTGCCGCCATCAGGCTACCACTTCCACCTTGCTATTCATCTTCCATGTCGCTTCTAGCGCGGCAAATGTAGGAGCAAATCCAAGCGCCACCCACGCGATTGTTTCAAGTATGTTCATGATGTAAGTATTGCAAAGTTGTTACATTAACAGTGCTCACGTTGGGCGCTGACTGTACATCTATCGTGCTTAGATAACCTGAGCATGTCGTAAGAATCAGCACTGGTTGTGCACAATCAAAAGCCGGCCAAAGCAATCACAAGCAAAACAGACAAAGGGTAATGACAACTGCTATCAACAGAGATATTGCTGAATAATTTCAGCCTAAAAGACTTCACTCACAATTGGGGTGGTGGCATCAATCTCCAAGGCAATTCCGGCCATCTTCCCAATTGTGGCCGGTAAAGCAGTCACGGATCCTTTTTGGAAAACCTTTCTCTCAGATAAAGGAGTCCCTTGACCAAGTCCCTTGCCTGCTCCGGGGTAATGTTGCTTTCTGCAATGAATGACGCGTCAACGCCCAGTTCAAGAAGCTTTGCCACGTCCCAGTGCATCTGGAGCAGATTCGGCGCTGGCTCTTCGGTCATGACAATAATCACTCTCAGTCCTATTATAAAAGCATAAGTATCTTATATGAAATGTCACTATAACATTGTTCCCAGTATAGGGCATAAGCCTTAACTTCCCACATCAAACATTAGGAAAAAATCTGGAAAATTGCTTAAATAACAAATCATGATCCCTGTCCTTATGAACTTCGGAAAGAGGTCTTTTTGAAAATGGGAATAGATGAAAAGAAGCTCAATGAATTTCTCGGCAGAGCGGTGAGTGACTGGGGCGCGGCAATGGGCGCGATGCTCACTTTTGTCGGCGACAGGCTCGGGCTGTTCAAAGCGATGGCCGGGGCCGGCCCAATGACGCCGGAGGAGCTTGCAAAAAAGACAGGCACTCACCCGCGGATGATAAGAGAGTGGCTTGCCGCGCAGGCCGCAGGAGGATATGTTGCATACAATTCCGGCACCGGCAAGTACAGCCTGCCAGAGGAGCAGGCGTTTGCCCTGGCAAACGAAGACAGCCCTGCCTACATCCTTGGAGGATACCAGATCCTGACATCGGTTTTCAAGGATGAATCAAAGATAGTCGAGGCGTTTAGGACGGGAAAAGGGCTGGGATGGGGCGACCACAACAGCTACCTCTTTGAGGGAACAGAAAGGTTCTTCCGGCCAAACTACGTCGCCCACCTTACGACAGAGTGGATTCCTGCCCTTGAAGGCACGGAAGCAAAGCTCAAGCAGGGCGGCGCCAAGGTGGCTGATGTTGGCTGCGGCCATGGCGCGTCAACCATCCTTATGGCAAGGGCTTATCCAAATTCAAGGATTATCGGGTTTGACTATCACCGGCCGTCGATTGAATGGGCAAGAAAGCAGGCAGAGAGCGAAGGTCTGAAAAACGTGACGTTTGAAGTGGCCGGCGCGACAGACTACCCCGGCGACGATTATGATCTGGTCGCGTTCTTTGACTGCTTCCACGACATGGGCAATCCCGCTGGCGCGGCGGCGCACGTGCTTGGCACGCTGAAGAAGAAAAATGGCGCCTGGATGCTTGTAGAGCCCTTTGCCCACGACAAGGTGGAGGACAACCTGAACCCCATTGGGAGGGTGTTCTATTCTGCATCGACGATGATATGCGTGCCAGCGTCGTTGGACGAAAACGGTCCGGCACTTGGCGCGCAGGCCGGCGAAGGAAGGACAAAAGAGATCGTGACATCGGCAGGATTCACCAAATTCCGGCGCGCAACCCAAACGCCATTTAACCTTGTCTACGAGGCAAGGCCCTAACCCTTCTTTTTTAGCTAAAAAATTATTTTTAACGGTCATGGTATTTAGCAATGATCCAATATTTTTCGCAATCAAAAGTACATGAACATAAAGGATGATAATTTGTTGGCCACAAAACGGTGCCACTTATTTGCTATGTTGTACCAGCTGGGGCATGGAAGGTATGAAACGAAGTGCCATGATCGTTGGCGCGATAGTGGCCGGAGCCGCAATAGGAGGAGCTCTGTTCCTGCTTTATCCAGACATGATGTTTAAGGGAACAGGCTTTCAGAATCAAGGAGGGCTGCCAGGGTCTTCGCCGCAAGCTATCGCAAACAGCAGCACGACAACTGCAAGCAACTATGGCGGCTATGGAACCACACCGTAAAAAAAGTATTTCCCATTTTTCTTTGCAAACATTTCCAAGATGTGTTATTCCAGTGCCTACCACTCAAAGTCAATCTTTGTGGCAAGCGAATAGGCATCTTCAAGGTTGCAACAATTGCAATTATTTATGGCACATTCTCTTCGCGATTCATGATCGCATTTTCTGCATTTGCACTTCAGGTAATCGCCATCTTGCCGGATCACTGTGCTCATGCGCAATCAGGCGCGTCTTGATTTATAGACATTTGCATTGAACGGCGATCCAGCATTATCCAGATACAGAAGGCTCTGCGTTAAGTTGTTCAAAGGTTTTTGGCGCGCTTGGCCGGCTCCAATTCAAGCATCTGGCCCAGACGATCATAGCCCTTTAGAAAGTCAAGCCCTTTTTTTGTAGCCCTGTACTGCGTTGCCTTTCTCTCCAACAGTCCATTTTCAAGCATTACATGAAGGTAATCCTTTAGTTGATCGTACGATAGGTATGCGCCGTACATTATCCTTGTCTTTGACGCGCCGCTGCTGGCAATTTTTAGTATTTCCGAGATGATGTCTGTCCTGCTACGGTATTTCACGGAAGCAGAGGGAACTGTTTTACTTAAAAATAAGGTGGCGTATTGATACAGAACATTCTTCTATACTACTTTATAAGATAGTTCTACTTGATTAAAACTGCCTCATTTGATCTCCAAAGAAGAATACAACAAATTCCTGAGCAACATTCAGAGCGAGATCGACAAGGCAGACAAGAGCAGCAAAGAGAAAGCGGAAAAGATTCTAAAAACGATGACAGAAGATTATAACAACCGCGTAGCCGAGCGAGTAGCATATGAGCTCCAGATGGCACAGTCGGAGGAAAAAATGGGCAACCAGTCAGCTGCAGAGCGCCACAGGATGATGGCAGAGATTTTCAGATCTGTCCTTCAGGCAACAAAATAATATTAGATGTAACAGCCTCGTTTTAGTGCTTACTATCTATGACAGGCATCACTTTGTCTGTCATGATGCTGTCAGTGTTTCTGGCATCCGCATCGAGCGAAATCAGAAGCAAATGACCGTTCATCAGCGGCACGGTGACCCTTACCAACAGCTCATATCGCGTCAGCGCATAGCGCACCTTTCCCATCTTGGCCTCCCACGCTTGCCTTGTAGAATGGCGAATAGTGGCAAACAGCGCGTATCTCTCTGTTTCTTCAACGGTCATGAGCGGTTTGAGGTCCTTGCGGTACCTGCTTGCGATGATGTAACCAAGCTTGTTGCAAACGGCACAAAAACGAATCGATTTGTCTAGCGGCAGGACTAATTCCGGCAACCCTTCGTATCCTTCGATATCGCTTTCCGTTGATTAATAGACGATAGGCGAAGTTAAAAGGATTTACGGCACATCGGGTTTGTCCTTTTTCAATTATTTAGAGATTAGCTGATATTCTTTCCGGTTTTGACAGTTTCAAGTCTATCTCTGATAAATATTATTTTGTCACTTTTCGTTTGACTCCGATGTGTTTTGTTAGGAATTCCGATGATTTTACTATCTACTTGTAAGGATTTTTTCC
>Ga0070741_10017894_pt1 | contig 11569 bp, 8 predicted proteins | sample Coa_R1_4_FD_66440 | JGI IMG/M metagenome (GOLD analysis project Ga0070741, IMG submission 66440) | Surface soil microbial communities from Centralia Pennsylvania, which are recovering from an underground coalmine fire - Coalmine... | ecosystem: Environmental > Terrestrial > Soil > Unclassified ...
CAGGCGACTTTCGGCAATCTGACAGTGAGCGAAAGTCACGTCTTTCGCGAACGGGCGGAAAGCGCCGCAGGCGACTTTCGGCAATCTGACAAGTGAGGTCAACATGTCGAGTTTTGCGGTATTAAAGCTGGAATACAGCGCTTGCGTCGAGGCCCTCACGGAGGCCTTGCGTACCGAGGACGAGACGGCATTCTTTGCTGCGGTGGACCATATCGTGCACATGCGCGAGCCGGGAATGTTCACCGAGCTGCGCCAGCTCACCGGCGATCTGCAGAAGGCACTCGAGCGCTTCGGCGTGGAGTCTCGCCTGCAGGACATCGCCGAGAACGAGATTCCGGATGCGCGTGCCCGGCTGTCTCACGTCATCGCCCTGACGGATGAGGCAGCGCACCGCACGCTCGATCTGGTCGAGCAATCCTGTCCGCTCGCGGAGCGCACCGCGCAGGAGGCTGCGACTCTGATGGAGTCGCTCGAGGCCTACCGGATCCGGGCCAATGGCGCGCACGGGTTCGAGGGTGTCGTGCGCTCCATCGATGCCTTCCTGCCACTGGTCAAATCCATCGAGGCTTTCCTGCCGGCGGCCCGCTCGGACTCCGATCTCATCCGCCGCAATCTCTCCGATGTGCTGCTCGCCCAGGGCTATCAGGACCTCACCGGTCAGATCATTCGCAGCGTCATGAAGCTGGTCGCCGAGCTCGAAGGGGCGCTCGCCAGCCTGGCACGCCTCTCGGGCGACCTGGTGGAGCACGCCACGATGGGTCAGACCGAGGGCGCGGGCCAGGGCCCGGCGATTCCCGGCGTGACCAAGGGTGAGATCGCCTCCGGCCAGACCGACGTGGATGCACTCCTGTCGGATCTGGGAATGTAAGGCATCGCGTTGGATATCCTGAGCGTCATCGGACTGGTGCTCGCGCTGAACGCCGTGCTGGTAGGCGCGGTGCTCAAAGGCGCGGGCCTGATGGCGCTCGTTTCCGCCGCCGCCTTCATGATCGTCGTGGTCGGCACGCTGGCGGCGATTTTCATCCAGACGCCGCTGCCGGTCATGCGACGCGCACTGAGGATGTTCCCCTGGATCATGCGGCCGCCAACCCGGGACGGTCAGCTGCTCATCGCGAAGATCGTCGAGTGGAGCAACATCGCCCGGCGGCAGGGCCTGCTGGGGCTCGAGATCATGATCGACCGCGAGCCCGATGATTTCGTGCGCAAGGCGCTGCAGCTGGTCGTGGACGGGACCGAGCCGGATGCGATCAGCAGCGTCATGTACGTCGATCTCAACATGCGCGAGCACGCCGACACGACGGCTGCCAAGGTGTTCGAGGGCATGGGCGTCTACTCGCCGACGCTCGGTATCATCGGCGCGGTTCTCGGGCTCATGGCCGTGCTGCAGAATCTCGCGGATCCGAGCAAGCTCGGCCATGGAATCGCCGCCGCCTTCACCGCGACGGTCTACGGCATCGGGCTCGCCAATCTGTTCTTCCTGCCGGTCGCAGCGAAACTCAAGGTGCTGGTACAGCGCCAGACGCAGCTTCGCGAAATGATCGTGGATGGCATGCTCTGCATTGCGCAGGGCGAGAACCCGCGGGCGATCGAGGCGAAGCTGCAGGGCTACCTGCATTGACACAGATGCGCCATACGACCGCACGCCGACGCAGGGCGCACGAGGAGCACACCAACCACGAGGCGTGGGCCATCCCCTATGCGGATCTCCTGACGCTGCTGCTGGCGTTCTTCGTAGTGATGTACGCGATTTCTTCCGTGAATGCCGGCAAGTATCGCGTGGTCTCGGATTCCCTGTTCGCCGCATTTCATGGCAGCCCGCGAGCCGCCACGCCCATCCAGGTGGGTGACAAGCCAGTCGACAGCGGTGCCGACGCGCAGGCCGGTGTCGTGCAGCAGTCCACTGTCAAAGGACCGGGCCCGTCGCAGCTTGCGCCGGTGCCCGTCGAGGTCGGCCTGTCACGCAGTCGCGGTGATGTGACCCTGCCGGGAAAGCTGCCACCCCAGGCGGCCGCCGCCGCCGCAGCGCTCTCTCAGCTCGCCGACCAGGTCGAGCGCGCAATGAGCGACCTGGTGCAGAAGGACATCGTGACCGTGCGCCGCAATGACTTCTGGATCGAAGTCGAGATGCGCACGGATATCCTGTTTCCGAGCGGCAGCGCGCGGCTGTCCGATCCGGCTGTCGGCATCATCGAGCGGCTGGGCAGCGTGCTTTCGCCCTTTCCCAACCCGATACGCGTCGAAGGACATACGGATAACAAGCCCATCAGGACGGCGGTGTTCAGCTCCAACTGGGAGCTCTCGGCCGCTCGCGCGGGCAGCGTCGTACGCGTGCTCGCGAATCATGGAGTCGCTCCGGACCGCCTCGCGGTGATCGGCTACGGTGAGCAGCGGCCAGCCAAACCCAACACGACATCCGAGGGCCGTAATGCGAATCGTCGCGTGGTCGTCGTGATCCTGTCTACCGAGCTGATGCGCCAGACGGACCCGGCGAAGCTCACTCCGCCGACGGCCGCAGCCCACGGTGCCGCGAGCGTTCCGCAGGCCAACAGTGTCCCCGCGCCGAACGCTCTGGGGTTGCCTGTCGCCCAGCCGGGCGAGCCTGCGACTCCCGCTCGCGGCGGCGCGATCGCCTCCCCGGGTGACACGCCCCAAGCGGTCCCCGTTCCCACTTCCGCGACCGCGATCAAACCCCAACATAACAGTGGCACGGAACCTGCACCCTGAGTGAGGAGTTCGGCGCGCAGCGCCGGAAACCCGACATGCGGCGCGGCTGGACCCCTGGGCAAGTGTGAACTCGCTCACGCTGAGCGGACGCAAGCCACGCCTTTTCGCCCCCGGTAAGGAGATCAACGCCCATGAGCGTGCCTTCTGTTGAATCGATGCTCGTCGCCGGACGCGCTGTGTTCCTGGTTTTCTCCTTCATCGTGGCGGCGGTCACATTTTCCCGATGGCGGCGCGCGGCCCTCGCGCAGACTGAGCGTCTCCTGGCGCAGCACGATCTGCTGCTGAAGCGCTTCAGCGAGCTCGAATCCCATCTCGAGGGGGCCCGAGCGGCCCTGGCCGAGCTGGGCGAGCGTCTCGATCGGCCGCGGCACGTGGCGACCCCCGCTGGCTCGGCCTCGCAGGGCTACGAGATCGCCGTCCGCCTCGCTCGGGGCGGTGCGACTCGGGAGGAGCTGATCTCCAGTTGTGGCCTCTCGCAGCACGAGGCAGAGCTCGTATGGCGGCTGCACGCCCCGCGCAATGCGCTCGCGAGGCTGAAGACCGCATGAGCTCGCGTGCCGGGGGGCTGGTGGAACTGCGTCCGCTTTCGCCGAAACAGGCTCAAGCATCGTGGCTTTCGTGCCGATAGGACGGCGTTGCCGCATTTTCGCCTACAGCCGCCGCAGAGATGAAAAAGCGCAGGAAAACCGCCTCGCAGCCGGTCGCCCACCCCCGGCAGGCCGCCCGCCATGGGCAGGCTGCGCGCAATGGGCAGGCCAAGCGCAAGGGTCAGACGGGGCGCAAGGCCGCCGCTTCGGCGACGCCACGCCGAATCAGGACTGAGCGCAGATCCGCTATCCCTGAGCACCCGAGGGCGCCACCCGCCCCGAACAGCGCTTTTACCCTGGCGGGGGATTGCACGATCTCGGAAACCACGGCGCTCAAGGAAGGTCTTGGCCGTCTGCTCGCGGAGGCGCGTCCCGTGACACTCGAAATCGCCGGCCTCGAGCGTGTTGACACGGCCGCCATGCAGTTGATCGCGGCATTCGTGCAACACCGTGAGCGTCAGGGACTGGCCATCGAATGGCATGGCAGCTCCCCTGCCCTCAGCTCCGCGGCGCGGCTGCTCGGCCTCGCAGGCCTGCTCAAGCTACCGGCATGACGATCGATCTCGCACAGTTTCACGATGCCTTCTTCGAAGAGAGCTTCGAGGCGATCGACTCCATGGAGGCCGCGCTGCTGAAGCTCGATGTCGGCTCGCCCGACAAGGAGCTGATCAACACCATCTTTCGCGTCGCCCACTCCGTCAAGGGCGGCAGTGCGACTTTCGGCTTCAGCGAAATTGCTTCCTTCACGCACAGCCTGGAGACGATGCTCGATGAGCTGCGTGGCGGGGCCATGCAGGTGTCGCCGTCCATCTCCGACCTGCTGCTGAAGTCGGTGGATATCATGCGCGCGATGCTGCGAGCCGTGCAGCTGAAGCAGCCTATCGACGCGCAGCGGGTCTCGGATCTGCAGTTCGATCTGGAACTGACGATTGCGCAGAACAAGGCAGCCGCCGCTTCGAACCCGACACCGCTCCCCGCTGCCTCCGTGGCGTCCGCTGCCTCCGCACAGAAGGTAGCGGCCGCTCCGCAAGCGCACTGGCGCATCGAATTCCGCCCTTACACCGAATTATTTGCGCGCGGCAATGATCCGCTGCGCATGTTGCGTGAGCTCGCCCGGCTCGGCGAGCTCGAAGTCCAGGCTGAACTGGAGGCCTTGCCCTCATTCGAACATCTCGATCCGCAATCGTGCTACCTGGGCTGGCTGCTCGAGCTGCGCGGCGATGCGAGCGAGAGTGCGATCCGTCAGGTCTTCGAGTGGACCGAGGGGGATTGCGATCTGCAGATCGAGCGCGTGTTGTCCGCTAGCGCGGACAACTCCGCTGTGCAGGGGGCTGCTGCCAGCGCTTCTGCTTCAGCCGCCGCGTCATCCGTAGGGCCTGCGGGCGGCTCCGATGCTTCGGCTGAATCCAGCTCCGCACTTCTGGCGGCCACCTCGCGCGGCGCGCCGGCCGCCCCGGGCCCCACCGCGCCGGTCACAAAGGACGAAACGAAGATCGAGCTGCCGATGCCGACTGCGCCGGACTCCGGCTCCATCCGCGTGAGCGTCGAGAAGATCGACGAGCTCATGAACACCGTCGGTGAGCTGGTCATCACCCAGGCAATGCTCAGTCAGCTGAGCTCGGAGCTCGAAGGTACCGTTGCCGAGAAGCTGCGCGGCGGGCTGGCGCAACTCGAGCGCAACATGCGCGAGCTGCAGGAAAGCGTCATGCGCGTGCGCATGCTTCCGATCAATACCGTGTTCAGCCGCTTCCCACGCATGGTGCGCGACCTGGCGCAGCGGCTGGGCAAGCAGATCGAGCTGAAGATGACCGGCGAGCAGACCGAGCTCGACAAGACGGTGCTCGAGAAGATCGGTGACCCCCTCGTACACCTGATCCGCAACAGTATCGATCACGGCATCGAATCCCCAGCGGCCCGAGCGGCAGCCGGCAAGCCTCCGGCGGGCACCGTGCACCTCGATGCCTGCCACCGCGGCGGCAACATTGCCGTCGAGGTCAGCGATGATGGGGCCGGCCTCGACAAGGAGCGGATTCTCGTCAAGGCGCGCGATCGTGGCCTGATCGGCGCGGACGATACCCTCAGTGACGAGCAGGTGTACGACCTGATCTTCATGCCGGGCTTCTCCACCGCCGACAAGACGACGGATGTATCAGGACGCGGCGTGGGCATGGATGTCGTGCGGCGCAACGTCAAGGAGCTCGGTGGAAAGATCGAGCTGCGCAGTCAGCGCGGCAAGGGCTCCAAGTGCGTCATCACGCTGCCCCTGACCCTCGCCATCGTCGATGGCCAGTCGGTCGCGGTCGGTGCCGAGACCTACATCGTTCCATTGGTCTCCATCGTCGAGTCGCTGCAGCTCAGATCCAGCAGCGTCAGCCGGCTGTCCGGCCAGGGCGAGGTGTTCTCCTTCCGCGGCTATTACCTGCCGATCGTGCGCCTGTACGAGGTGTTCGGCGTGGAGCCTCGCACGCGCGTGCTCGATGAGGGTCTGGTGGTCGTCGCCGAGGGCGAAGGCCATCAGCGTGTCGGATTGTTCGTGGACGACCTGCTCGGCCAGCAGCAGGTCGTCATCAAGTCGCTCGAGACCAACTACGGGCACATAGAGGGCGTATCCGGAGCCACGATCCTCGGTGACGGCTCCGTGGCCCTGATCCTGGACGTACCGGGCCTGATCCGCGCGCTGAGCGCCCGAGCAGCGGCCTGACGATCCAACCAACAGGAGATAGCCATGTCGTCCAACACCACGGAGCAGATGGCCAAGGCCGCTGGTGCGGAATTCAACCAGGTCCTGACCTTCGTGCTCGGCAGCGAGACCTATGGACTGGATATCCTGCGAGTGCAGGAAATCCGTGGCTGGTCCGCCGTCACGAAGATTCCGCATGCGCCCGCGCACGTGCTCGGAGTGCTCAATCTGCGCGGCTCGATCGTGCCGATCGTGGACCTGCGCATGCGCTTTGCGCTCGAGCGGGCCGAGTACACGGCCGTGACCGTGATCATCGTGGTTTCGGTGGTTTCCGCAGCCGGCCGGCGCGACTTCGGCGTCGTGGTCGATGGCGTCTCGGATGTGGTGAATGTCAACCCCGCCGAGGTGAAGGCGGCTCCGGAGCTCGGCGCCCGAGGCGCGACCGACTACATCCGGGGCCTCGTACCGAGCGCCGATCGGATGATCGTGCTGCTCGATATCGACCGATTGATCGGCGGCGACCTGACTGCGCTCTCTTCGAGCCTCGCTCCGGCCGCGGCGGCTTCGGCGGCCTAGCCTGCAGGCGCAACGGACACGGCAGTGCATTCAGCAGTTGAAGTCCTGCTCGATCATCTGGGGCGCCTGCGACTGTGGCAGAAGCTCGCGCTGCTCGTCTGCGCCATGCTCATTCCGGCAGTGCTGCTGGGCTGCTTCTATTTCGGATCGACGTCGGCTGCGATCGGACGGGCCCACGAGGAGCTCGAGGGAGCCCGCTATCTCAAAGCTGTGGGCGCGCTCTCTGCCGAGATCCTCACGCATCGGGATCGCGCCTTCGCCGTCCTGGTAGGCGACAAGGCCCGCCAGCCCGAGTTGCTCGCGCAGACTCAGGAGGTCGACACCCGCATCGCGGCGGTGGATGTGATCGACGCGGAACTGGGGACCCGTCTGCAGGCTTCTGCCGCGTGGCAATCCGTGAAGGCCGAATGGGCCGCGCTCAAGACGAAAACGCTCCAGCACACTGCCGACGAGGACGATGCGGCGCACCTCGTTCTGGCAGCACACCTGGACCAGCTCGCGGAAGCGATCGGCGTCCGCGCGATGACCTCATTCGATCCCGAGTCGGAGACCCGGACACTGGTCCGGGTGGCTTCGGACTACGCGCCGGCGCTGCTGAGCGCCGCCGGCGAGGTGCGCCGGCACGCAGTGCGGGCGGCAGCCAAAGGTTATCTCGGCGGCGATGACCGCATGGGTATCCGGCTGTTCCACGATCGACAGTCGCAGCTGCTGTCCTCGCTCGAAGGAGCGCTCGAGCAGTTGCCATCGGCGGCCCGGAAAATTCTGCAGCCGCAGCTGCAATCCAGCAGGTCGGCCTGCGATGCCTTCAATGCCGTCATCCAGTCGAGGATCCTCGGCGCCCCCAACATCGAAGCCGGCGCCGGAGAGATCTACGACTCCGGTACGGCCGCGGTGCGCGAGCTGAAGAGCACTTCCCTGATGGCGTACGACCTGCTCAACACCAGGCTCGCGGAACGCCTGTCGCGCCTGCGCGAGCGACAGATGTTCTCTGCCGCGATCACCGGTCCCGCGCTCGGCCTCGCGCTGCTGCTGGCGTGGCTCATGGTCCGCTCCCTGTCGCGGCGTCTGCGCCAGGCAGTCGATGCCTTCGCCAGGATCGCCGACGGCGAGTACGACAACTCACTCGACACGCGCGGCCGGGATGAGGCCAGCCAGGTGCTGCGCGCGCTGCAGCAGATGCAAAGCAGGCTGCGTTCGCAGATCGAGGCCGAACGTGCGTCCGCGGCGGAGAACACCCGCATCCGTCAGGCGCTCGACAAAGCGTCCACCAGCGTGGTGCTCGCCAATGCGAGCCACGAGATCATCTACGCGAACGAGACCGCGCTGGCCACCTTCGCCGCCGGCCAGAACGAGATGCGCAAGAGCCTGCCGCAGTTCGATGCCCGGCATCTGCGGGGCACGCTCCTGGAGTCGCTGGCAACCCAGAGCGCACGCGAACGCCAGCTGCTCGAGACCCTCAGCGCCCCGGATTCGCAGGAGCGCAGGCTCGGTGCCATGACCTTCCATACGGTGAGCAGCCCGGTGGTCGATGCCAACGGGCGGCGCATCGGCACCGTGGTGGAGTGGACCGATCGGACTCAGGAGGTCGGCACGGAGCAGCAGATGCAGAGCGTGATCGCCGCTGTGCTCGATGGTGACCTGCAGAGGCGCATTCCGCTGCAGGGCATGAGCGGCTTCTTCGCCGCCGCGAGCCGCAAGGTCAACCAGCTCGCCGACAACATGGCCGAAATCGTCGCGCTGGTGAAGGGATCTGCCGCGCAGATCCACGGAGGCGCGAAAGAGATCACCGGCGGCAACACCAACCTGCAGATGCGCACCGAGGAGCAGGCCTCCTCTCTCGAGGAGACCGCATCCTCGATGGAGGAGATGACGACCACGGTCAAGCGCAACGCGGAGAACGCAAGTCAGGCCAATCAGCTCGCGGTGGCGGCGCGCGGCCAGGCCGAACAGGGCGGCATGGTGGTCGGCAAGGCCGTGCACGCCATGTCCGACATCAACGAGTCCGCCCGCAGGATCGCGGCCATCATCGGCGTCATCGACGAGATCGCCTTTCAGACCAACCTGCTGGCGCTGAATGCGGCCGTGGAGGCTGCCCGCGCCGGCGAGCAGGGGCGCGGCTTCGCGGTCGTCGCCTCCGAGGTCAGAACTCTGGCCGGTCGCTCGGCTACCGCAGCGCGGCAGATCAAGGAGCTGATCCATAACAGCGTGCGCAAGGTGGAGGACGGATCGGTTCTCGTCACGCAATCGGGGCAGACGCTCGAGCAGATCGTGACTTCGGTGAAGAAGGTCTCGGACATCGTGGCGGAGATTGCCGCAGCATCCCGCGAGCAGTCGGCGGGCATCGGGCAGGTCAACCAGGCGGTCCTGCAGATGGATGAGTTGACCCAGCAGAACGCGGCGCTGGTCGAACAGGCCACGGCCGCATCGCAGGCGATGGCCCAGCAGTCGCAGGCGCTGCACGAAATGATGAGCGGCTATCGCCTCGGCGAGCGCTCAGGCATGGATGAGGCGGCTCTGTCCGCTCAAACACCAGCGAGTCCGCAGGATGCGGCCGGACAGCCGGCGGCAGGCTCGGCGCACGAGCCGCGCGAGCTTGCGGATCGGCTCTCCATGCACCCCGGCGTGGCCGCGGGTGCCGATGCGGGCAAGGCGGCCTGGCAGGATTTTTGACCGGTTCAGCCGGACAAAGGCAGAAGGACATGAAGTTTCTCAGTCGCTTGAAACTGTGGCAGAAGCTGGCCGTGCTCGTGCTCGCCATGGCCATTCCGAGTGCGCTGCTCGGAATCTTCTATCTCAGCGGCGCCAATGCGCAGGTCGCCCTCGCTCAGAATGAGATCGAAGGGGCCCATTACGTGCAGGCGGTGGGCGCCGTGCTGGCCGAGCTCGCCAATCATCGCGGCAGACTCTTCGCCGTGCTCGCCGGAGACAGCGCGCAGGCTGATGAGCTCGCCGCTTCCGATCTGGCGATGACCCGGGACCTCGCCGCCGTGGATGCCAGCGATGCTCACGTCGGAGGCCGCTTCAAGGTGACCCAGGCCTGGCAGGGCATCCGCTCCGACTGGGAGCGGCTGCAGGCGGAAGGACCGAAGCTGCCCCCTGATGAGGCGGTCGGCCGACACACCGAGCTCATTCAGCGCATTTCCAAGCTCGGCGAGAAGATCGCGACGCGTTCCGGGCTGAATGTCGATCCTTCTCCCCAGACCTCCTCTCTGATCCAGATTGCCACCCGCGATGTCCCGGAAGCCCTGATCCAATCCGGTGATGTGCGCTGGTATGCAGCGCGCGCCAGCATCAAGGGCTATCTCGGCGGCGACGATCGAATGGCCATCCAGCTCTATCACGATGCCTACACCGAGGCTTTCGATTCCGCCGCGCGTGAGCTGGAGCGTGCCTCGGATGAGGCCAAGGCGCGTGTGCAGCCGAGGATCGAGGCGGCTCGCTCCGCCTTCGACTCCTTTTTCGCGATCGTCAAGACTCGCATCCTCGATGCGCAGAAGATGGACATCAGCACCTCCGAGATCTTTGCGCAATCGAGCAACGTGAGCACCGGTCTCAAGGAGCTGTCGGACGTCAGCTACGCGACCATGACGGCCGCCGTCGAGCAACGCCTGCGAGCCGTGACGACCTGGCGCAATCTGACTGCCGGTATCACGGCCCTGGCCCTCGCTTTCGCGCTCGCGCTTTCCTGGCTGATCACTCGCGCGATGGCGCGACCGCTGTCTCACGCGATCAACGTCTTTGGAAAGATCTCCGCCGGCAAGTACGACAACGAGATTCGTCTGAACGGGACCGATGAGGCCTCGCAGGTCCTGAGCGCGCTGCGTGAGATGCAGGGCAAGCTGCGTACCCAGATCGAGACTGAGCGCGCGGCCGCGGCCGAAAACACACGCATCCGCCAGGCGCTCGACAAGGTCTCGACCAGCGTCGTGCTCGCCGATGCCCAGCACAAAATCATCTACCTGAACGACACTGCCCAGGCGACCTTCACCCGCAACCAGGCGCAGATACGGCAATCCCTCCCCGGCTTCGATGCGCAGCATCTGCAGGGCTCGAGCGTGGAGGCCCTGGCCGCCGATCCGGCCCGCCATCGACGCATGCTCGACAGCCTTGCGGGCACTGACGTGGAAGAGCGCAAGTTCGGCAGCTGCACGTTCCGGACGGTCAGCAACCCGGTGCTGAGCCAGACAGGCGAGCGCATCGGCACGGTGATCGAGTGGACCGACCGCACGCCCGAGGTCGCCGTCGAGAAGGAGATGCAGAGCATGCTGAGCGCCGTGATCGGCGGCAATCTCGGCCGGCGCATCGATCTCGCCGGCAAGTCCGGCTTCTTCGAGGTGATGAGCCGCGGGGTGAATCATCTGGCCGACAACATGGCCGCAGTCGTTGCACAGGTGAAGTCGGTCGCTGCCGAGGTGCATCGCGGCGCCGAAGAGATTTCCGCCGGCAATGCGAATCTGTCGCAACGCACCGAGCAGCAGTCCTCCTCGCTCGAGGAGACGGCCTCTTCGATGGAAGAGATGACCACGACGGTCAAGCAGAACGCGGACAATGCAGGCCAGGCCAATCAACTCGCCATCGCGGCGCGCGATCAGGCCGAGAGAGGCGGATCGGTCGTCAATCAGGCCGTCAAGGCCATGGCGGACATCAACGATGCCTCGAAGAAGATTGCCGACATCATCGGCGTGATCGACGACATCGCCTTCCAGACCAACCTGCTCGCTCTGAATGCCGCCGTTGAGGCAGCGCGTGCCGGCGAGCAGGGCCGTGGCTTCGCCGTGGTCGCCAGCGAGGTGCGCAGCCTGGCCGGACGCTCGGCGACGGCGGCCAAGGAGATCAAGGAACTGATCCAGGACTCGGTGCGCAAGGTCGAAGACGGCTCAGTGCTCGTCACGCAATCCGGGCAGACACTGGAAAAGATCGTCTCGGCGGTGAAGAAAGTGTCCGACATCGTGGCCGAGATCGCCGCCGCATCGCGCGAGCAGTCTTCCGGCATCGAGCAGGT
>Ga0070741_10017895_pt1 | contig 11568 bp, 14 predicted proteins | sample Coa_R1_4_FD_66440 | JGI IMG/M metagenome (GOLD analysis project Ga0070741, IMG submission 66440) | Surface soil microbial communities from Centralia Pennsylvania, which are recovering from an underground coalmine fire - Coalmine... | ecosystem: Environmental > Terrestrial > Soil > Unclassified ...
CCGGGCTCGCACCCGCTCGAGCCGCTGCCGCTCGGCGACTCGAGCCGCGTCGTCGTCGGCGAGCCCGTCGCGGCGATCGGCAGCCCGTTCGGGAACGAGAACTCGCTCGCCGTCGGAGTCGTCTCCGCCACCCTGCGCTCGATCGAGTCGCTGACGTCGCAGTACAACCTGGTCGACGCGATCCAGGTCGACGCGCCGATCAACCACGGCAACTCCGGCGGGCCGCTGTTCGACGCGGCGGGGCGCGTGATCGGGATCAACGCCCAGATCCGGAGCGAGAGCGGGAACGCAGAGGGGGTCGGCTTCGCGGTCCCCATCAACGCCGCGCGCCGTTCGATGGAGCAGCTGCTCGCAAACGGGAAGGTCGACTACGCGTACGTCGGGATCACGACCGAGGACCTCACGCCGGGGCTCGCGCGCCGCTTCGGGTACGCGGTCCGCTACGGCGCGGTGATCACCTCGGTCCGCCCCGACAGCCCGGGCGAGCGTGCCGGGCTACGAGGCGGGTCCGAGCAGCGCGACTTCAACGGGCTGGCCTTCACGTACGGCGGCGACGTGCTCGTCGCCATCGACGGGCAGCCGGTTCGGAGCGCGAACGACGTGGTGCGGACGGTCGCGGAGCGCCTCCGCCCGGGCCAGGCGTCGACGTTCACGATCGTCCGTGACGGCTCGCGGCGACGGGTCCGCGTCGTGCTTGCCTCGCGCCCGCAGGATCCGGGTGCGCGTTAGCGAACCGGCGCGGCCGGTTAAGAGAGATGTGAGCCGTTCCTCCGCGAGCGCCGCGGGATCCGGTAGAAAGGGGCAGTTTCGCGAGGTTCATGAGCGTCCCAGAGACATCCCGGCACACGGAGTCCTCCAGTGCCAACGGCGGCGGCCAGCACATTCGGCTCCGCATCCCGGCGCGCGCGGAGTACATCACCCTCGGCCGGCTCGCGCTGACGGGCCTCTCGCGCCTGCGCGAGCTCTCGGACGAGACGCTCGCCGACCTCAAGCTCGCGCTGACGGAGGCGTGCTCGAACTCGGTCAGGCACGCCTACCGCGACGGGCGAGAGGGTGTTGTCGACATTGACTACAACCTCCGTCCCGACCGTCTCGTCGTCGAGGTCAGCGACGACGGCCCGGGCTTCGACTACGTCGAGGCCGACGGCGAGGATCGCGAGCTGACGGAGGGCGGTCTCGGCCTCGCGATCATCCGGTCGCTCTCCGACGAGTTCGAGCTATGCAGCAGGGACGGAGGCGGGGCGTGCCTCCGGTTCGTGAAGAAGCTGCCCTAGCCGCTCGCGCGAGTTTCCGCTCGCTGCCCCGGGGTTACGCTTCCGCGGCGTGGAAACCTCGCGGCGCAAGCTGATCGTCGTCTCGAACCGCGGCTCGGTCAGCTACAGCCGCGACGCGGACGGCGCACGCGTCGAGCGGCGGGGGCAAGGGGGCCTCGTGACGGCGCTCCGGCCGCTCGTCTCGCACCACGACGTGACGTGGATCGCCAGCGCGATGTCGGACGAGGACCGCGTCGTCGCCGAGGAGGCGGGCGGCGCCGCGCTCGAGGAGACGGGCCGAGACGGGGCACGGTACCGCCTGCGGCTCGTCGCGCACGACGCCGACGACTTCCACCGCTACTACAACGTCTTCGCGAACCCCACGCTCTGGTTCCTCCAGCACCACCTGTGGAACCTCGTCGAGGAGCCGAGCTTCGACCGGCGGTTGCACGAGGCCTGGGAGAGCTACTGCGCGGTGAACGCGTCGTTCGCCGACGCTGTGGTCGAGCAGCTCGGCCAGGATTCGGACGCCGCCGTCTGGTTCCACGACTACCACCTGTACGTCGCGCCGCGGCTCGTTCGCCGCGAGCGACCGGACGCGCTGCTGTCCCACTTCGTGCACATCCCCTGGCCAGGGCCCGACTACTGGACCGTGCTGCCCGAGCCGATGCGTCGCGCCGTCCACGACGGGCTGCTCGCCAACGACGTCGTCGGCTTCCACACGAAGCGCTGGCGGAGCAACTTCCTCCGGTCAGCGGAGCGGACGCTGCCCGCCGAGGTCGACTTCGAGTCCGGCACCGTCGACTACGACGGCCACCGGACGGTTGTCACCGCTCACCCGATCTCGGTCGACGTCGGCGAGTTCGACGAGCTCGCGACCAGCGAGCGTGTGCATGCGCAGGAGCGCGAGCTCGAGGAGCTTCGCCGTGAGCGGCTGATCGTGCGCGTCGACCGAACCGATCCCTCGAAGAACATCGTCCGCGGGTTCCGGGCGTTCGAGCTCTACCTCGAGCGCTACCCGGACGCGGTCGGCCGGGTCACCCTCCTTGCGCTGCTCGACCCGTCGCGCCAGGACATTCCGCAGTACGCGGCCTACCTGAAAGAGGTCGAGCACACCGTTCGCGGGATCAACGAGCGCTTCGGCGGCGGCGACTGGCAGCCGATCGTGCTCGAGATCGACGACGACTTCCCGCGCTCGGTCGCCGCCTACAAGCAGTACGACGTCCTGCTCGTGAACGCGATCTTCGACGGCCTAAACCTGGTCGCGAAGGAGGCCTCCCTCGTCAACGAGCGCGGCGGGGTGGTCGTGCTCTCCGAGAACGTCGGCGCCTGCGAGGAGCTCGGCGAGTGGAGCCTGGTCGTGAACCCGTTCGACCTCGTCGGCCAGTGCGAGGCGATCCGCGAGGCGCTCGCGCTGGACGCCCGCGAGCGACGCGCGCGCGCCGAGGCGATCCGCGCGCACGTGCGGGAGCACGACATCGACGCGTGGATCGGGGCCCAGCTCGCGGACCTCGACCGGGTCGCGGCGCTCCCGTCGAGCTAACGTTGGGCCCGTGACCGACCTCTCCCACGTGGACGAGACGGGTGCCGTCCGCATGGTCGACGTCGGCGCCAAGCCCCTCTCGCGGCGGCGCGCGGTTGCCGCTGCGTCCGTGCGGATGGCGCCGGCGACCGCGGGCCGGCTGCGCGATCTGCCGAAGGGCGACGCGCTCGCGACCGCCCAGCTCGCCGGGATCATGGCCGCGAAGCGGACTGCCGAGCTGATTCCGCTCTGCCACCCGCTGCCCCTCTCGCACGTCGAGGTGTCGCTCGATGTGGGCGACGACGCAGTCGAGATCACCGCGGCCGCGGAGACGACGGCGCAAACGGGCGTCGAGATGGAGGCGCTCGTCGCCGCGAGCGTCGCTGCGCTGACGGTCTACGACATGGCCAAGGCGGTCGACAAGTCGATGGCCGTCGAGGGTGTGCGGCTGCTCGAGAAGACGAAGGAAGCGCCGTGAGAGCTGCGGTCTTGACGGTTTCGGACGGTGTCGCGAACGGGACCCGCGAGGACAAGAGCGGGGAGGTGCTCGAGGAGCTGCTCGCCGCCGAGGGGTACGAGGTCGAGCGGCGCGTCGTCCCGGACGAGCGCGACGTGATCGCCGACGCGATTGTCGAGCTCGCCGACTCCGCTCGGCTCGTGCTCACGACCGGCGGAACCGGCCTCGCGCCTCGCGACGTCACGCCGGAGGCGACGATGAACGTGCTCGAGCGCGCCGCTCCCGGGATCGCGGAGGCGATCCGGGCGGACGCGATCGCGCGCACGCCGCACGCGTTGCTCTCGCGCGGGATCGCAGGGGTCGTCGGCACCACGCTCGTCGTCAACCTTCCGGGCTCGCCGGGAGGCTGTCGCGACGGATTCGTCGTGCTGCGCCCTGCGCTCGCGCACGCCCTGGGGCTGCTCGCGGGCGAGGCGAGCGCGCACCGGCAGACCTGACGGGGAATGAGCACGATCGAGCTCCCCCGCCGCTTCGCCTCGCTCGTCAAGATCGAGCACACGGTCTTCGCGCTGCCGTTTGCCTACGTCGGCGCGTTCCTCGCGGTCGACGGGGTGCCGAGCGCGCACGACCTCGTCTGGATCACGCTTGCGATGGTCGGAGCGCGGTCGCTGGCGATGGCGCTGAACCGGCTTGTCGACGCCGAGATCGACGCGCGCAACCCGAGGACGGCGAACCGTGAGCTCCCCGCGGGCAGGCTCTCCGTCGCGCAGGTCGCCGCGTTCTGCGCCGCCTCGCTGGCGCTGTTCCTGGTCGCCGTCTGGCAGCTCGACCCGCTCGTCCGCTGGCTGTGGCCGATCCCGGTCGTCGGCTTCGTCGTCTACCCGTACCTGAAGCGCGTCACCTGGCTGGCGCACCTCTGGCTCGGGGCGGTCGACGGGCTGGCGCCGGTCGGCGCGTGGGTCGCGATCCGCGGCGACCTCCCGTGGGAGGCGTGGGCGCTGGGGGTCGCGGTCGCCGCGTGGGTGGCCGGCTTCGACCTCTTCTACTCGCTCTTCGACGTCGAGATCGACCGAACGCAGGGGCTGCACTCCTGGGCGACGCGTTGGGGCGAGCGCGGAGTGTTCCGCGGTGCGAGGACGCTCCACGCCGTGACCGTCGCGTCGCTCGCCGCCGCCGGCCTCGGCCTGCCGGTCGGCGTGCTCTACTGGCTCGGCGTCGCTGCCGTTGCGGCGCTGCTCTGGTACGAGCACTCGCTCGTCCGGCCCGGCGACCTGCGGCGCCTGGATGCGGCCTTCTTCACCACGAACGGCGCGATCAGCGTGGCCTTCTTCCTGTTCGTCCTCGGGGACGCGCTGGCGTGATCGCGGCGCGCGGCCTCGGGCGCCGCTTCGGCGAGAAGCGCGTGCTCGACGGCGTCGACCTCGACCTGCCGCGCGGCGGGTTCCTGCTCGTCACCGGGCCGAACGGCTCCGGCAAGACGACGCTGCTACGGCTCGTCGCCGGCCTTCTCGTTCCCACCGCCGGCGAGCTGCGCGTGGACGCGCCGCGCGAGCGCGTCGGGTTCCTCGGGCACGAGCCGCTCGTCTACCGCGAGCTGACGGCGCTCGAGAACCTCGACCTCTACGGCCGCCTGTACCGGGTCGCGGAGCGGCGCGAGCGGATCGGCATGCTGCTCGAGCGCTTCGGCCTCTGGGAGGCGAGGAATCGCCGCGCCGAGACGTTCTCGCGCGGGATGCTCCAGCGGCTCGCGCTCTGCCGCACGCTGCTCCACGATCCGGAGCTGCTCGTGCTCGACGAGCCGTTCAGCGCGCTCGACGAGGAGGGCGCCGCGCTCCTCGACCGCGAGCTTGCCGAGCTGCGGCCGCAGGCGACGTTCGTCGTCTCCACCCACGACCCCGAGCGCGTCGCCGCGCTCGCGAGCGACCGGCTCGCATTCGGCTGACGTGAATGCCTACCTCGCCGACGTCGCGGTCCTCGCGCGCAAGGACTTGAGGCTCGAGCTGCGCGCGCGGAGCACTGTCCCGGCGATGCTGCTCTTCGTCGTCGCCGCCCTCGTCGTCTTCCACTTCGCGCTTCCGTCCGACAGCTCGGAGCTCGCCGCGAACGGGATGCTCTGGGTGGCGATCGTCTTCACCGCGCTGCTCGGCCTGACCCGCGCATTCGTCGCCGAGCGCGAGCAGCGGCTGATCGACGGGCTGCTGCTCGCGCCGTGTGACCGGAGCGCGATCTGGCTGGCGAAGACGCTCTCGGTGCTCGGCTTCCTCGTGATCGCCGAGGTGATCGCGCTGCCCGCGTTCGCGCTCTTCTTCTCCGGAATCGACGGCGCGACCGTCGCCGGCGTCGCCCTGGCGGATCTCGGCATCTGCGCGGTCGGGACGGTGCTCGCCGCGATGGCGGTCGCCGGCCGCGCGCGCGAGTTGCTCCTGCCGCTCCTCTTCCTGCCGCTCGCGATCCCGATCGTCGTCGGCGGCGTCGGCGCCAGCGTCGCCGGAGAACCCGCCCGTTACCTGGGCTTTCTCGCGCTCTACGACGCCGTCTTTGCGATCATCTCCTGGGCGTCCTTTGAGTACGTGGTTACGGAATAACCAGGTCCCGGCGCTGGCGGGGCTCGCCGCTGCGCTGCTCTGCGCGGCGATCGCGCTGATCTTCTTCTACGCGCCCGTCGACGAGGACGGGCTGAACCAGAAGATCTTCTACTTCCACGTCCCGATCGCGTTCACGGCCTACGCCTGCTTCGGCTGGGGGGCCTGGAAGGGCCTGCTCGTGCTCTGGAAGGGGAGGCCCGGCGCGGACCTGGAGAGCTACGTGGCCATCCACCAGGGCGTGATCTTCGGCGCGATGACGCTGATCACCGGGTCGCTGTGGGCGAAGTTCCGCTGGGGCGTGTGGTGGACGTGGAGCGAGCGGCAGCTCGTCCTCTTCCTCGTCCTCTTCCTCTTCTACTCCGCCTACTTCATGCTCCGCTACTCGCTCGAGCCCGGGCCGCAGCGCGAGAACCTGTGCGCCGTGTACGCGCTGTTCGGCGTCGTCCTGATCCCGATTAGCCTGCTCGCGATTCGCCTCGCGGAGAACTACATCCACCCGGTCGCGTTCAACAAGCACGGGCCGCAGATGGCGACCTCGCAGTTCGCGACCTTCATGGTCGCCCTCGCGGCGATGGTCGCCCTGGCCGGCGCCCTCTACCGCGTCGAGCTCCTGGGCAAACGGCTCGACGCACGCCTGCGCGAGCTCCGAGAGCTGCTCGCGTGACGACCGAGCCGGCATGAGCGCGGAAGAGAAATACGTCGCGGCGGCGTACCTGGTCGTCTTCGCGTTCGTCGTCCTCTACATCGTGATCATGGCGCTGAAGCTGACGCGGCTGGAGCGGCAGGTCGGCGAGCTGACGGAGCTGGCGCGGAGGCGCGCCGGTGGTTGAGCTCCTCTTCTGGCCGGCGCTCGTCGCCTACGGCGAGGCGGCGCTCGCGTACGCAGGCGACGCGCGCCGCCCCGGCGCCGCCGGACGGCTCGCGACCTGGGGCGTCAGGGTCGGCTGGCTGCTCCAGACCGCGCTGCTCGTCGTGCAGGCCGCGCGCGCGGACGGTTTTCCCTGGGCGACCTGGGCCGGCTCGCTGAACCTGTTCGTCTGGCTGGTCGTCACCGTCTACCTCGTCTGGGGCTGCCGGACGCGCTACCGGCTGCTCGGCCTGTCGGTGATGCCGCTGGCGGTCGCCCTGCTCGTGCTCGCGCGCCTGGGCGGCGGGACTGGCGAGGGGTCCGAAAGCCGGTACTCGACGGTGTTCCTGGTTCTCCACGTCGGGCTCGTCTCGTTTGCGTTTGCGGCGTTCACTCTCGCCGCCGGGCTGTCGGCGCTCTACCTGTGGCAGGAGGCGCGCCTGAAGCACCGCCGACCGGCGGGGCTGCTAGGTCGCGCCCCTTCGCTGCTCACGCTGGAGCAGCTGACCGGGCGGACGATCGCCGTCGCGCTCCCCGCCCTGACGGTCGGGATCGTCGCCGGGCTCGTCCGGCTCCACCGCGACGGAGCCGCGCTCGACGCGCTGATGGCCGTGACGCTCGGTGCGTGGGCCGTCTACGCCGGCTACCTGCTCCTCCGCTACGAGGCCGGGTGGCGCGGGCGTCGCGCGGCGTACCTCGCGCTCGCCGGATTCGCCCTCGTGATCGTCGCCCGTGTCGGCCTCCAGCTCACGCACTTCTCATGACGCTCACCCTCGTCGGACTCTCGCACCAGTCGACGCCCGTGGCGGTACGCGAGCGCGCGTTCGTGCCGTTGCCGCAGGCGGGCGAGCTGGCGCGGGGTCTGGCGGCGGACGGGGAAGCGGTCTGCCTCTCGACCTGCAACCGCACCGAGCTGTACGTCGTCGGCGCCGAGGCCGAGCCGCGGGCGCTGGCCGCGCTCGCCGAGGTCAGCGGCCTGCCGGAGGACGAACTGCGGGGCGTCGTCTACCGGCTCGGCGACGAGGCCGCGGCGTTGCACCTCTTCCGCGTCGCCGCGGGGCTCGACTCGCTGGTTCCGGGCGAGGGCGAGATCCTCGGCCAGGTTCGCGACGCGTACGAGGCGGGCGCGCCGGGGCCGATCCTCGATCGACTCTTCCGGCAGGCGCTGCACGCCGGCAAGAAGGTGCGAGCCGAGACCGCGATCGGCGAGAACCCGTCGTCCGTGTCCTCGGCCGCGGCGGCGCTCGCGCAGCAGGTCTTCGGCGACCTCGACGGCTGCCGCGTGCTGCTCGCCGGCGCCGGCCACGTCGCCGAGCTCGCCGCGCGGAGCCTCGCCGCCCGGGGGGCGAGGGTCGTCTTCGTCGCGAACCGCTCCGAGGAGCGAGGCCGTGCGCTTGCGTCGCGCTTCGGCGGGACGGCGATCTCGCTCGACGAGGCCCCGCGCCGCCTCGCGGAGGTCGACGTGCTCGTCTCCGCGACGGGCGCCAGCGGCCGCACTTTCGCCCGCGACGAGGTGGAGGCGGCCCTGCGCAGCCGCAAGGGGCGGCCGCTCTTCCTGATCGACCTCGCCGTCCCGCGCGACCTCGACCCGGCGATCCACGAGCTGGACGGGTGCTTTCTCTACGACATCGACGACCTGGAGTCGGTCGTCGCCGCCGGCCTCGCCGGCCGGCGCCGCGAGGCCGCCCGCGCGGAGGCGATCGTCGCCGCGGAGGCCGATCGCTTCCGCGAGTGGCACGCCTCGCGCGAGGTCGTCCCCGAGATCGCGTCGCTGCGCGCGTGGGCCGAGGAGGTGCGGACGGCCGAGCTCGAGCGCGCCCGCACGCGGCTCGGGCTGTCGGAGTCGCAGCAGGCCGAGGTGGAGTCCGTCACCGCGCGGATCGTCGACAAGCTGCTGCACCTGCCGACGGTGCGGTTGAAGGAGGCGGCCGCGGGCGCGAACGGCGGCAGCTACGCCGAGGCCGTGCGGCACCTGTTCGGGCTCGACGACACGCGGCGCTGATGCTGCTCCGGGTCGGCTCGCGCGGCAGCCGGCTGGCGCTGACGCAGGCGGCGCTCGCAACCGAGCACCTCCGCGGCCCCGGGCGGGAGATCGCGCTCGTCCCGATCACCACGGCGGGCGACCGCGATCGCCGCCGGCCGTTCGGGCAGATCGGGGAGCGCGGTGTGTTCGTGAAGGAGCTCGAGGAGGCGCTGCTCGCGGGCCGGATCGATGCCGCGGTCCATTCGGCGAAGGACATGACCTCGACGGACGCGGACGGGCTTGCCGTCGGCGCGTACCTGCCCCGCGAGGACCCGCGAGACGCGCTCTGCGGCGCGTCCGAGCTCCGGCCCGGCATGCGGATCGGCACCGCCTCGGTTCGCCGCCGCGCGCAGCTGCTCGCGCTCGAGCCGGACCTCTCGATAGAGCCGTTGCGGGGGAACATCGACACGCGGCTGCGCAAGCGCGGCGAGCGCGGGCTCGACGCTGTCGTCCTTGCCGCGTGCGGGCTCGATCGGCTCGGCCTCGGCGGCGAGATCGGCCGCCGCTTCGAGCCGGACGAGCTGCTGCCCGAGGCCGGTCAGGGCGCGCTCGCGATCCAGGTGCGCGCCGGCGAGGAGGAGCTCGTTGCCGCCGCGGGCGACGCGGAGACGCGCCGTCGGGTCGAGGCCGAGCGGGCGTGCGTCGCCGCGGTCGGCGGCGGCTGCCTCGCGCCGGTCGCCGCTCACCACGACGGCTCGGTGCTCGTGGGGCTCGTCGCCGCGGAAGACGGCTCGTGGGTGGAGCGGCGCTCCGGCGACGACGCTCGCGCTCTCGGAGAGGAGCTCGCACGGCTCGCGGCCGCACGGTGATCCTGACGCGGCCGGAGGGGCGGAACGAGCGCCTCGCCGAGCGCCTGCGCGCCCTCGGCTACGACGTCGTCGCGTGCCCGCTGATCGAGTTCGAGCCGCTGCCGACGGGTCCGATCGAGCTCGACGGCTACGACTGGCTCGTTCTGACGAGCGCGACCGCCGCGCAGGAGCTGCGGCGCCGCGCGGGCGGCCGGCCGCGGCACGTGGCCGCGATCGGCGAGGCGACCGCCTCCGCGTGGGGCGGCGCCGATCTCGTTGCGCCCGTCTCGACGCAGGAGGGCCTGCTCCAGGCGCTGCCGCGGCCGGCCGGGCGCGTCCTCTTCGCCGCAGCCGAGGGTGCGCGGAGACTGCTCGCGGACGAGCTCGGCGCCGACTTCGTCGCGCTCTACCGGACGAAGCTTCTGCGGCCGAGCGAGCCGCCGGAGGGCGACCTGGGCGTCGTCGCCTCGCCGTCGGCGGCGCGCGCCTTCGCCGAGTTACGGCTCGGCGTGCCCGTCGTCAGCATCGGGCCGCAGACCACCGACGCCGCGCGGGCCGCCGGGCTGATCGTCGCCGCCGAGGCCGAGTCGCCGGCCCTCGATGCCGTCGTCTCGGCGGTGGTCGCGGCCGGGTAGCCTCCGTCCGTGTTCATCACCTTCCTGTCCGACTTCGGGCTCCGGGACGACTTCGTCGGCACCTGCCACGGCGTGATCAAGCGGATCGCGCCCGACGCACAGATCATCGACATCACGCACGGGATCGAGCCGCAGGCGGTGCTCCAGGGCGCGCTCGTGCTCGCGAACACGCTGCCGTACATGCCCGAGGGCGTCCATATCGCCGTCGTCGATCCGGGCGTCGGCGGCGACCGGCGTGCCGTGGTGCTCCGCGACGGGAGCGGCCGCCTGCACGTCGGTCCGGACAACGGCCTGCTCGTCCCTGCGGCCGAGAAGCTCGGCGGGGTCGAGGGCGCGTGGCAGCTGACGAACACCGCCTACATGCTCGAGCCGGTGTCGGCGACGTTCCACGGGCGCGACGTGTTCGCGCCGGCCGCCGCCCACCTGTCGATCGGCCTCGACCCCGCCGAGCTCGGGCCGGCGGTCGACCCGTCGTCGCTCGTTCGGCTCGCGCTGCCCGAGCCCGAGGTCGGCGCTGCGGCGGTCCGGGCGACGGTGCTCTACGTCGACCGCTTCGGCAACGTGCAGCTCAACCTCTCGCGCCGCGACGTCGAGTCGGCCGGGATCGTCCCCGGGCGCCGCGTCGAGCTCGACCTCGGCTTCGACCGCTACTACGCGACGGCGGCGCGCGCGTTCTCCGACGCCCGCGCGGGCGACATCATCCTCTACGAGGACTCGTACGAGAACATTGCCGTCGCGATCACCGGTGGGAACGCAGCGGAGATGTGCTCGCTCCGGCTGGGCCAGCAGCTGACGATCCACGCGGCGTAGCCACGCCCGGTGCGTTGATTCGTATCGTGGTCCGCTTGACGGAGGGTCCGACCGTTGTAGGGTTCCGTGGCAAGAGGACGTCCGCGGCGCGGTAGCACCGGCCCGGACGTCCTTTTTTCGGCCATGGCCGCCGCGGCGCAATGGCGAGGGCCGGAATCGAACCGGCGACACCACGGTTTTCAGCCGTGTGCTCTACCGACTGAGCTACCTCGCCGCGCCGGACAGTGTAGCCCCGCGGCGCTTCAGCGCCCGCGGCGGAGACGCTCGACGAGGGCGGCGATGATCTCGCCCTTGACGAGCACGCCGTCCGCGCCGGCGGCGGTGGCCGCCTGGTGGAGCGACTCGTCCTTGTCGCCCGTGATCGCGATCAGGCAGGCCTGCGGGTGCTTCCGGCGGAGCTGCTCGACCGCGTCGACGCCGTGCAGCCGCGGCATGTGCAGGTCGACGACGACCGCATCCGGCTCGAGTTCGTCCGCCAGGCGAACTGCTTCCTCGCCGTCGTGGGCGACGCCGACCACGGTGAGCTCGGGTTGCTCCTCGATCAGCCGCCCGAGCGAGGCGGCATAGTCTTGGTCGTCGTCAGCGACCACCACCCGGATTGCTGCATTCGTCGCCATCTGACCACGTCTCACCGCCTCCCCTAGCCTA
>Ga0070741_10017896_pt1 | contig 11568 bp, 6 predicted proteins | sample Coa_R1_4_FD_66440 | JGI IMG/M metagenome (GOLD analysis project Ga0070741, IMG submission 66440) | Surface soil microbial communities from Centralia Pennsylvania, which are recovering from an underground coalmine fire - Coalmine... | ecosystem: Environmental > Terrestrial > Soil > Unclassified ...
GTCGCCCCGGATGCGATCCGTTGGATCAAGCCGCGCGAACCGCTCATGCTCAATCGCGCGTTCACGCAGCCGCGCGAGCTCGTGGCGTCCTACATGCAACTCCAGGCGTCGATCGCACGAGCGGCCGCGGCGGCCGACCAGCCGATGGATCTCGCGCTGCGCCTTCGCTCCGATGAAGTACTCGTGCAGATCCATACGGACGTCGAGCCGACCGCGTTCCGCGGCGGAACGATCAGCATGGGAGAGGTCGAGCGGATCCGGCAGGTGGAGGACGTCGTCCGAAGCGGTTACGTGCGCCGGATCGGCACCGCACGGGTGACGCTGACCGACGGTGAGATCGACGCACGTCCGGGCGAGGTGTTCGTGGACTGCACGGCGCGCGGCGTCCCCTCCACGACGCGCCGCCCCGTATTCGGCCCCGACGGCATGACGTTGCAGTTCGTGACCCTCGGCAACGCAACGTACAGCGCGGCCACGATCGGCGTCGTTGAGGCATTGGCCGGAGATGACGTCGACAAGAACGCGTTGTGCCCGCCGTCCGCCTTCGACGGCACGCTCCTCGGTTTCCCGGCGACGGTGCTCCCCGTGCTTCAGGGCACGGCGGCGCGTGCGGCGGTGCCGGAGATCAACGCCTGGAACATGGGCACGCGGATGAATCCCGTCCGCGGAGCGGGCGACCGGATGGACGATCCCGTGATCGCGAGTGCGTTCAAGACGATCGGTGAGAACGCACCGAACGCGGTCGTCAACCTCACCCGGCTCGCCGGAAACTAGGTCAGTAGCGCCGTCGCGACGTCTTGTAGGGCGTGAAGACGGCGGCCTCCTCGTTACCGATCCAGTCGCCGTCGGCGAGGCGACGGAGGCTGCACTCGAGATCGAACGTGAGCCAGCGGGACAGCTGCGGGTGAGCGTGGTGCTCCCAAAGACCGTACGGACCGCGCAGGGTCTCGAGGTAAGCAACGAGGTCGCGCACGCGCCGGTCCTCGGGCGAGACGCCGCACCGTGACGCGAGATCGAGAAGAAAAGCCTGATCGAAGGTCACATAGAAGGTGAACCGTCCGGACGCACGTTCGAGCCCGACGAGCCGCGACACCTCCCAACCAAGGGTGGCGGGCTCGTGGGTTTCGCGCGCGAGCAGGTGGTCGACGCCGATGCGAGCGGTGTCCGATCGACTGCGTTCCGGGTGCAGCGCGAGACACGCGACGGCGCCCGTCGTCGCCGATCGGCATCCGTCCCCGCGAGTGAGCTTCCGGTAGTCGGGGTCTTCCCCGGACGAGCGGCCGTCGAGTCCGAGGTCGGCTTTGTGGGAGCCGGTCCAGGAGCCGTCGTTGAGGCGTTGGCCGACGAGCCAGTCGTACGCGCGCTCGGCGCGAGGGTCCGTCGCGAAACCGGCGGCGGCGACGCCCCGCAGCGGCAACAGCGTCTGCATGGTGATCACGCGGTAGCTCTCGGCCCGGGGCAGTTCGGGCGGCGGCGAGCCGCGACGTCGCTTGGACGAGGGCTGGTCCTCGAGCCAGGTCGGCCACGACCCGTCGGGCTGCTGGTGCTCGAAGATGCGATCGACACCGGCTGCGAGCTCGGCGCCGTCGTAGCCCAAGTACGCGAGCTGACACAGGACGTAGCCGGCTTCCTGCGGCTTGTCGCCGGACACCTCAAGTCGTGCGAGCAGCGATGCGACCTCCGCGCTCGCGTCGATCGAAGCGCGCCAGGCCCTGACCTCCTCGTCGTCATCGTTGGCACCTTCGAGCTCGACCGCTGCGCGCCAACGCAGCGACGGCGACGGGTCGCCGAGCAGCAGCGCGTTCATGCGAGCGCCTCGCGTATGAACGGCGCGCTGGGCGTGTCGGCTTTCGCAACGTCCTCGGGGGTGCCTTCGAAGATGATGTCGCCGCCCGCCGGACCTGCCCCCGGTCCGAGCTCGATGAGCCAGTCGCAAGTCGCGAGCAACATCGGATCGTGCTCGACGACGAGGACCGTGTTGCCGGCCTCGACCACCGCGTCGAGGGCGCCGGCGAGCACGGCGACGTCGGTGGCTTGAAGACCAACGGTCGGCTCGTCGAGTACGTAGAGCGCATTGGACGCGGTGCGGCGGGCCAGTTCCTTCGCGAGCTTGAGCCGCTGCGCTTCGCCTCCCGAAAGACTCCACCCCGGCTGCCGGACGATGAGATAGCCGAGGCCGAGAGCGAGCGCGGCGTCGCCTACACGGCGCACGGCATCGATGTCGCCCCACTCGTCGACGAGTTCGGCGATGGTAAGCGCCTCGACGTCGGCAAGTGTGCGGCCTCGCTCGACCAGCGCTGCGATCTCGGCGCGGTGGCCGGTGCCTTCGCACGCGTCACACGTCTGCGTCACGGAGGGCAAGAACCACATGCGTTCTTGCACCGCGCCTCTTCCGTTGCATGCGTCGCAGCCGTAGCTGAGGTCTTTGATCGTGATGCCCTGTTCGCCGGCGATTTCGCTCGCCGCGAACGCCTTGCGAATAGCGTCGATGAGCCCAAGGAACATGCCCGGTGACGCGATCTCGGCGCGCGACTGGTCGGCGACGACGGTGCGCGCGGGAGCGCCCGCGATGTGCTGATGCGAACCGGGTGCGACGCGGATCACGCCTCGGCCGGGGACGTCGGTCTTCGGACGAGCCAAGGCGAGGGCGATGGTGTCGACGACGAGCGAGGACTTGCCCGACCCCGACACGCCGCAGACACCGACCTGCACCCCGAGCGGGATGCGGACGTCGAGATCGCGCAGGTTGTTCTCCCGGACGCCGGTAACGTGCATCCACGCACCCGGCCGGCGACGGCGATCGCGGCGCGGAATGGATACGCGTCCTTCAAGCACGGGGCGGGTGACGGACGCATCGCTGTGCACGTCGACAACACGGCCGCCCGCTCGTCCGGCACCGGGACCGATCTCGATGACGTCGTCGGCCGCGCGGATGAAGGTCGGGTCGTGTTCGACGGCGATGACGGTGTTGCCGGCGTCACGTAGTTCGGTCAACGTGCGAGCCAGCGCCGTCACTTCGGACGGATGGAGCCCGCGGGACGGCTCGTCGAGCAGGACGGTCATGCCGACGAGCCCCGCACCGAGCACCGAGGCCAGCTTGATGCGCTGAGCTTCACCCGCCGAGAGCGTCCACGTTGTCCGGTCGAGATGGAGGTACCCGAGCCCAACCGAACCGAGGAAACGGAGGCGGTGAAGCGCGACCGTTCGCGCGTCAGCCGCAAGTCGGTCGTCCGGCTCATCCATCGACGCGAGAAGCGCCTCCAGATCGGCGAGCGACGACGAGAACAGGTCGTCGCGGTCGCGACCTTCGAGACGGACCGCCAAGTAGGGAGCGCGCAGTCGCTTACCGTCGCAGGCAGTGCACGGGATCGCTGTGGTGTTCGCTCCGCCGAGGTCCAGATGCGCCCAGTAGTTCATCCCCACGAACGCGTCCAAGGAGAATTCGTTGGTGGCCTTGGGTTCGCCGAACAGGAACGCGTGCTGCGCCTCCGCACTCATGTCCGACCACGGTGTCGTGCGCGGGTCGAACTGGAAGCGCTCGGCGAACGCACGAAGCGCGCCGTTTCCGCCCGTCCCTTCTTGACAGAAATAGCTGATGAGCCCGTTCTTGCGGAAGCCGCCGTCGCAGATCGGCGCGTCCGGCTGCACGATCCACGTGTCGAAGTCGAACTGACGTGTGACGCCTAGCCCCAGGCATTGCGGACAGATCGAGGCCGGCGATCCGATCACGTGGCGAGGTTCGAACGGCACCGCTGGCGTGTCGCAATCGGCGCAGATCCATGCAGCTTCCGGCACAGCGGAGGTCCGCCGTACATCGGTGCCGCCGCACTCGAGACACGTGCGCACGCCGGCGCGCGCAGCGACGAGCGCGACGAGCCGGTCGAGGTCGCTCGCCCGGCCCACCGTGGCCCGCGCTGCATCCGTGGTGACGAGGTCGGGCCGGTTCGATGCGGTGCCGGAGGCGTCGATGATCGTGGTCGGTCCCAGCCCAGTGAGCGAGTCCACCGGAGCTTCAGGCCCTTCGCGCACCGACTGCCGCTCGTAGACCGACAGACACTCGAGCAGTCTCCGCGTGGCTTCGGACGCGATCACGTCGTCGACCAGAGAAGATTTGCCCGAACCCGAAACGCCCGTCACGACTGTGAATCGGTCCTTGGCGAAATCGACATCGACGCCTTGCAGGTTGTGGGCACGCGCGCCGCGAACGCTGATGGCGTCGCTCGAGCGCCGCCGCGCTCGCGGCTTCGCGCGCGGCGTAACCCGGACCGGTCGCTCGTCGACCGGCGGGCCGCAGTGCAACAACCGCCCGCCGTCGGGCCCGCCTCCCGGCCCCAGATCGATGCGCCAGTCCGCCGCCGCGATCACGTCGGCCTGGTGCTCGACGACGACCACCGTGCAGCCGTTCTCGGTCAGTCGATCGAGGATGCTCAACAAACGGTCGAGATCGCCGGGGTGCAGCCCAGTGGTCGGCTCGTCGAGCAGCACGAGGTCACCCGACTTGGCCTTGGTCACCTCTCGCGTGAGTCGCACTCGCTGCGCCTCGCCGCCCGACAGGCTGGGCGAAGGCTGACCCAGCGTCAGGTAGCCGAGCCCGACGTCGACCAGCGTGTCGAGGATGCGCGTGACGGCGCGGTGCTCGGCGAACAGAGTGCGGGCGTCGTCGACACTGCATGCGAGCACATCGGCGATCGATAGCCCCGACCATGTCGCGTCGAGGATCTCCGGACGGTACCTTCGGCCCTCGCACACTTCGCACGGAACCCACACAGGCGCCACGTAACGGAAGCTGAGCTCGACCGCCCCCATCCCCTCGCACTCGGGACATGCTCCTTCCGCTCGGTTGAACGTGAACTCAGATGGCGACCGTCCCGTCGCACCACCGAACACGTCGCGGATGCGATCGAACACCTTCGTGTAGGTGGCCGGGTTTGACCGTGGGTTGTTACCCAGAGGTGTCTGGTCGACGGCGATCGCGCGCACGGTTCGTGCGTCGAACGCAGCGCACCCGACCGGTGCTTCTTCCCGCAGCGACGGCAGCAGCACGTCCCGAGCGAGCGTCGTCTTCCCCGCACCGGACGGGCCCGTGATCACCGTGAGCGACCCCGCTGGGATCTCGCAGTCGACGTCGCGCAGGTTGCGCAGGTTCGCGCCGGTGATGCGGATCCGCTCTTCGCTTACCGGCCGTCGGTCGCGGCGGGCACGCGCGGTCGCCGAGAAGCCATGGCCGGATGCTGTGTCGGCGCGCCAGAGCGCAGCGGGTGGACCCTGGAACACGAGCCGACCGCCGGAGCTCCCTCCTCCCGGACCGATCTCGACGACGTCGTCGGCCATCGCTACAGCGGTGCGGTCGTGCTCCACCATCAGCACGGGCCCCGGCAACGACGCGACCGCGTCGAGCAGTCTCTTCAGGTCACTGTGGTGCAAGCCGATTGTCGGCTCGTCGAGGACGTGCAGGAGGTCTTCGAGCCGTCCGGAGAGCACGACAGCGAGCCGGGTTCGTTGGGCTTCGCCCCGCGACAGCGTCGGCATCGAGCGGTCGAGCGCGAGGTGGCCGAGTCCCAGCGTTTTCAGCGGACGCAGGCGTCGCAGCAACTCGTCCTGCATCCGTCGCGCGCGCAGTCCAACCGGAAGCTGCTCGACGAACTCGAGAACTTCGCTTACCGAGCGGGTCATGAGTTCGGGAAAGGACACGCCGGCGATGCGATGCGACGACGTGTCGGTACCGTCGCGGAACGCGGCCGGCTCGAGCGGTCGAACCCACGCGCCGCAACTCGGACAGATCGGCGCTCGCAGCACGGGCGTGCCGCCGAGCCGAACCTCGTGGGAGCCCAGCGCGTCGGCGCGCGCCAACGTTTGTCGGATGTCGGCCGCGGGCGCTCCCGCGCGCAAGGTGGCCACGCGAACCACCACGTCGTGCGGTTTGGCTGCGTCGAGTTGCGGGATGCGGCTCGACGCACTTGCCGCCCACGGGCGTCCGTCGATCGTCACCGCATCGAACCGGCCGCGAAGACCGGCAAGAAGCCGAGCATGCGTACCCCGCAGGCCACGCACTACCGCGACTTCCACATCGACGCCGCTCGAGGAGGTCAGTATCTCCCGCGCGATAGCGAGCCGTACTTCGCGAGACACCGCCCGCACCGGGATGTCGCATCGCGGACAGCTGACGTCGGCGAACCGGGCGTAGAGGATGCGTAGAAACGGATGCAGACCGACCGATGTGGCGACGGTTGATGCTGGATTTCGATTCAACACGTTCTGCGCAACCGCGACCGCCGGTCCGAGGCCGTCGATCCGCCTCACGTGCGCGGCCGGCACCCGCACCCTGTTTCCACCAAGTGCGAGCGACTCGACGAACCGGCGCCGCGCCTCCGTGTAAACCACGTCGAAAGCCAGCGACGACTTCCCCGAGCCCGACACGCCGACGACGGCGGTCAACCCCGGTCCAAAGCTCACGTCGACGTCGTGCAGGTTGTGCTCTGCCGCGCCGAAGACGTCGAGTTCGCCCTTCATTCCGCTCGAACCTAACGGACCGGCGGTCGCGTCAGGACCGATCCGCTCCGCATGGCTACGCACTCGAAGACCGCCGCCAAGGCCTAGCGCCCTGCGTAGTCGACGCGCTCGAAGGGCCATGCGTCGGCGAGCCACTTCGTGACCGCCTGGTAGAGCGCTTCGTCCAGCTCGGCGTGCGAAACGCGCACCCATGAGCGGACGTCCGCGTCCGCCGTGCCTTCGCTCGGATAGATGTAAACGCATCCGACGACTTCGTCCCCCACGAGCACCGTGTACGTGAAGCCTTTGCGCTCGGCGAAGTGCAGCGCGTGGCGCGAGAGATCGCGCTCGTTCTCATCGAGCGTCATCTCGTGCGGCCACCGCCCGTCCGGGAACCCGGGGGTCGCACGAATGTGGTCGATACTCGACATCCAGGCCTCGTGATCGCGTTCGTTGTGCTCGACGCCGAGGGGGACGAGGACGAAGCGCTCGTTCTCGAGGCGCGTCGGCGGGTCGAAGTATGCGGGCACGAACATGCTCGTAGCAGACGCTATCTCGTCCTCAGAGAGGTGCGCGCACGATCGTGCCGACGCCGCCACCGTGCGAGGAATGCGACCGAGTAGGGCGCCCCGACTCGAACCTCGACCTCGGTACGGTTTCGCACCGAAGTCACCGACGCCCTGGTCACGGCGGCTCAAGTCGTCCGGGCCGGCTATCTGCGATGAGCGGCCATTCAAGGTCGTAAGCTGCCTACGAGAAGGATTCTCGGTAGACGACTGACTGATGGGCGGACAGATGACTTCGACGAGCTGGCAGTCTCTCCTCGACGGTCGGATCGACCCCGCTTGGGCTGACGAGATCGATGCCTTCGAGGCGCAGCTCCTGCTGCGCCGGCAGGGGAAGATCGAAGAGCGCGTGTTCGCTGAGACGCGCCTGCGCCGCGGTGTCTACGGCCAGCGCTACGACAACGGCCACCGCTACGACGGATACGGCACGCGCGAGCTCGCGTTCCCGGACGTTCCGAAGAAGGGTCCGGAAACGATGTGGGACGCGCCCGGCATGCAGCGCATCAAGCTGCCCTACGGCGGCTTGTCGCCCGAACAGATCGAGGTCGTCGCCGACTGCGCTGAGGAATATTCCGACGGGATCCTGCACGTCACCACCCGACAGGACTTCCAGCTGCACTTCGTCCACATCGAGGACACCCCCGACCTGATGCGGCGCCTGGCGAGCGTCGGCGTGACCACGCGTGAGGCGTGCGGCAACAGCGTCCGCAACGTGACGGCGTGCCCCCTCGCGGGCGTCTGCCACACCGAAGCCTTCGACGTGGCGCCGTACGCGAAGGCGCTGATGCTCTTCCTACTCGGACACCCCGACGTCCAGGACTTCGGACGCAAGTTCAAACCCGCGTTCTCCGGCTGCGAGCACGAAGCGTGCGGCCTCGTCCAGATGCACGACGCCGGATACATCGCGCGCGTCAAGGACGGCGTCCGCGGCTTCAAGGTCGTCGTGGGCGGCGGTCTCGGCACCGTCCCCTTCCAGGCGGAGGTGCTCTCCGAGTTCACGCCGGTCGACGAGTTCCTCATCGAGATCCAGGCGATCGCGCGCATCTTCGCGCGCATGGGCGAGAAGAAGAACCGCAACCGGGCGCGGATCAAGTTCCTCGTGTCGCAGCTCGGCATCGAGGAATTCCGCCGGCTCGTCGAGCTCGAGAAGAAGACGATCCCGCCGGACCCGCGCCACCTCGGACTCGTCGAGAACCTGCCCATCACCACAGCAGCGCCGATCCGCGAGCCGTCCGCGCTCAACGGTCAGGTGCACCCGGAGGGATACGACAAGTGGGCGGCGACGAACACGCAGACCCAGCGCCAGGACGGCTATCACGTCGTCACGGTGAACCTGCCGCTCGGTGACCTGACGTCGCAGCAAGCACGCGGACTTGCCGACATCGCGCGAAAGTTCGTCGGCGACAACATACGAACGTCCGTCGACCAGAACATCATCCTGCGATTCGTGTCCGGCTCGGATCTTGTCGGTCTGTACCAGGCCCTCAAGGCGATCGGGCTGGACGAACCCGGCGCGGGCACGATCGCCGACATCACGGCGTGCCCGGGAACCGACACCTGCAAGCTGGGCATCGCGTCCTCGAGAGGTCTGGCCGGCGCGCTGCGCGAGTACCTCGCGGCCAAGGCCGACTCGACGGACCCGGCCGTCGCGGCGATGAGCATCAAGACAAGTGGCTGCTTCAACTCGTGCGGACAGCACCACATCGCCGATATCGGCTTCTACGGCAACTCACGAGGCAAAGGCGGCCGGAGCGTCCCGCATTTCCAGGTGATCCTCGGCGGTCAACGCCGCGAGAACGCCGCGAAGTACGGCCTGGCCGTCGGCGCGGTGCCGAGCAAGGCCGTGCCGGACGTCATCGACACCCTCACGTCGCAGTACGTCAAAGGCCGCAAGGACGGCGAATCGTTCCAGGACTGGTCGATCCGTGTCGGCAAGCGCGGACTGCGCGATCTCATCACACCGCACATGGAGATTCCGAGCTTCGAGGACAGCCCGGAGTTCTACACCGACTGGGCGGACGGTCGGCAGTACACGATGGGCGACCACGGCGTCGGCGAGTGCGCGGGCGAGGTCGTCTCGCTCTTCCAGATCGAGGTGGTGCGCGCGGAGACCGAGGTCTTCGACGCCCAGGTGGCCCTCGAAGAGAACAAAGATCCCGATGCCGCGGAGGCGCTTGCGTACAAGGCGATGCTGTCGGCGGCGCGATCGCTCGTCCGCAGCGAGTACATCGACGTCGGCGACGACCCCGAGGAAATCGTCCGCGAGTGGAAGACCCGCTTCTTCGACACGGGACGCTTCAACGACCGCTTCGCCGGTGGAAAGTTCGGCCAGTACTTCCTCGACCGGCACGCCGACACGACACCGTCGGGCAGCCTGTCGGTCGCGGCCCGGTACGTCGAAGAGGCGCAGCTATTCGTGGAAGCCGCCGTCGCCGCGGACGCCAAGATCACAGCGGAGAAGACGGCGATCGCCGAGACCGCCGCAGACGCAAAGCAGTGAACCCGCTTCGTCTATCGGTGCGTTTCGCCGCCACGACCGCGATTCGCGATCTCGAACCGGCGATCGAGGTTTTCCACCGCTTCATTCAGCAGGGTCTCGTCGAGGGACTGATCCTCGACGTTGCCGATTACCGGCACGTCCAGCAGGGTCCGGGCGTAATGCTCGTCGGACACGACGTCGACTACGGGATCAATCACTCCGGTCTCACCGTCACGCGGAAGCGTTCGCCGGACGACGCGGGCGTGCAGTTCGTGGACCTGCTGCGCATGGGCCTCGGTGCCGCCGACGCAATCGCCTACGACGGCGCGTTGAAGGTCACGCTGTCGCCGTACAGCCTCTGCGTGACGGCCTTCGACCGCCGGATTCCTCGAGACGAGCTCGCCGAGGGGATCCTCGCCGACGTGGCGCCGGTCGTGACCAAGGTCTACGGAACCGATGCCGTCGTCCAGATCGTGAACGGCGCGGATCCGCGCCGCGGGCCGCGGCTCGAGGTGAGCGTCTCCGGCGATGTCGGGAACATCCTCGAAAGGCTCGGAGGCTCGAGGGCGCCGGGTCAGTCCCCGTGGGACGTCACCCCCGAGCACCTCGCCCGGTTACGGGATTCGGGTGAGGACTTCGTGCTTCTCGATGTCCGGGAGCCGAACGAATACGAGATCGTCCAGATCGGCGGGAAGCTCATGCCCCTGGCGACGCTTCACGAGCACCTGGACGAACTCGATCGCGGGTCGCACATCATCGCCCACTGCCGATCGGGCCACCGAAGCGCGAAGGCGGTCGCGCTCCTGCGCGAGGCCGGGTTCGGGGACGCGTGGAGTCTCAACGGCGGTCTGATGAACTGGATCGACCGGATCGACCCGAGCCTGCCGCGCTACTGACCTGCGCGGCCAGGTCGGACACGAGCCGAGAGTGCCGGTCAGTCATCCGCGACTGCCGTGCTTCGTCGCCCACACCGCGTAGAGCGGGTCGCCCCGGTGGTCGACGGGTGTGCGTCGTTGCGCGATCGGCTCGTCCCAGGCTCCCGACGCGCGGAAGTACTCGGCAACGACTGCACAGTGCTGCTCGTCGGTCGAATACAGCCAGCCATGGATTGCTTTGCTGGGAAAGCACCGGTTCGAGAACGTGCAGACGAAAACGCCGTCCGGTCGGAGGACTCGGGCGACGTCCGTGAAGACCTCGACGGGCCGGATGAGATAGTCGACCGACACGCAGCACGCCGCCGCGTCGAAGGTCGCGTCATCGAACGGCAGGCACGGATCGGCGTTCAGGTCGTGGATGACGCTCGCCGCCGCCTGCTCGTTGGCAGCCAGCTCTTCGGCGTTCATCCCGAGCACCGTCAACCGCCGAGGCCTGACACGGAAATGCGAGACCCACGAGCTCATGAGGTCGAGGACGTCACCGTTCAGTCCGAGTTCCTCGTACAGGCCGCCGACCGCGGCGATGGCGGCGTCGTCGATGTGGGTGACGAGACGAGGCGACGAGTAGAACGTGGCATCATCCGTCGCGTCGTCCCGGTTGAAGAAGCCTCGAGGGAACTGTCCGTCCTCAGGAGTCACCACAGCCGCCCGTCGTACCCGGCAAGCACATCGACACCATCGCAGCTCTATGCGGGCTCGTACACATCCGTCGGACGCGGACGTCCGCGCAGCTCGAGCGAACCGACCGGCACCCAGCCATCCTCCAGAGCGCCGGCCGCGCGGATCGTGGTTTCGCTCACCAGGACACGCGAAGCCCTCGTCTTCGCCTGATCCGTGAGCCGCGACGCTTCGTTCGCCGCGTCTCCGATCACCGTGTACTCCGCGCGGTCCTCGGTTCCCACGTCGCCGGCAACGACCCGGCCGGTGGAGACACCGATGGCTGCATCGAAGCCCGGGTACACGTCACCGAGCCCGACGATCTGGCGACGCAACGCAACGGCTGCGCTCAATGCACGGGCCGCGTGGTCCGGGACCTCGATCGGCGCGCCGAAGATGCAGAGCGCACCGTCCCCTTGGAATTGATTGACGAGCCCGCCCG
>Ga0070741_10017897_pt1 | contig 11567 bp, 9 predicted proteins | sample Coa_R1_4_FD_66440 | JGI IMG/M metagenome (GOLD analysis project Ga0070741, IMG submission 66440) | Surface soil microbial communities from Centralia Pennsylvania, which are recovering from an underground coalmine fire - Coalmine... | ecosystem: Environmental > Terrestrial > Soil > Unclassified ...
TCGCCGCGCATGCGCCCCTCCTGGTTGCTCCTGAGAGTGGCATGCGGACGCCACCGGTTCCGCGTTTTTCAGCATCCTGCTAGGAACACGACCTCCAGCGCGCGCGGAGAGACGATCCGCTTGGTGCCGGCGGTGATCTCGTAGAGGGTCCACCGCCTGGTCTCCGCGGCGTGAATCCCGTGCTCGGCGATGAACGCCCGCGGCTCGACGAACCCGTTCGCCTCGTAGTAGTCGAAGAACAGGGTCGGGCTGAACTGGTAGAACCCGTGGTTCGCAAAGTTGCTGGCGGGCGAGACATGCAGCACACGCCCGCCGGGCCGCAGCATCCGGACCACGTTCGCCAGCGCCTGGCGCACGTCGAAGACGTGCTCGAGCGTTCCGCCGTCGACGACGAGCGCGAATCGCTCATGCAGGTCGGCGGGGACCGGTCGGTTCAGGTCGTGCACGATGTCCGCCCCCTCCCCGGCCGATCGGTCCAGCGCGTGCAGAGGGCCGATCCCCAGGAGCCCGAACAGCGCCTCGTCGCTGGCGAACCGCTGGCGCCAGGTCCCTTGCCAGGCGGGAATCTTCGGCTGCCACGATCCGTCCGGGGGCCACGCCGCCGGAGCCACGCCTTCCCGCCGCAGCGCGCGCCGCACGTCGTCCGGCGTCGCCGTGACCCCCTGCCGCCCGAGCGTCAGCACGGGGCCACTGAATGGCCGCCGCGCGTGCTCGCGGATCAGCAAGTGCACGACCGCCCTCGACAGTCCCATCGTCCTACGCGCGCCGTCCCTCTCGCGGCGCGGATTCCCGCCCGGCGGGACGGCGTCCCCGGACCCGGCTACCGGGCAACGAGGTCACGAAGGATCGCCTTGTACCGCTCGATGATCGGTTCGGCGTCGTGGTGGGTCCGCGCGTACCGCCAGCCGCTCTTGGCCTGGCGGTCTCGCAGCGTGCGGTCCGCCAGCAGACGGCCGACGATCTCGACCAGGCGCTCGATGTCTCCGTCGGCACAGGCGCCGCAGTCGAACCGTCCCAGCACGTCGTCGGGGTTGACCTGGAGCGATGCGATGGGCGTCCCGTTCTTCGCCGCCTGGATGAACGTGTTCGGAAATCCCTCGTGCACGGACGTCTGCAAGAGCAGCTTCGCGCGACGGAAGTAGGCGTCGATGTCGCGGAAGGGGACGAAGTCAAGGTATTCGAGATTCGGAAGGCGCGCCGCTTCCCGCCGAATGACGTGATGGAGCGCCGTCTGTCCGAGCGCCGGCGGAGCGATCATGACGAACCGTTCCTGCGGAAAGCGGCGCGAGAGCTGGAACACGAGCTCCGGACGCTTCCAGGGCTCGCACCGCCCCACCCAGAGCACGCAATCCCGGGCAGCCTCGACGACCTCCTCCTCGGGCGGAATCACGTGCATCGACGGCATCAGCACGCTGACGCGGCCGTGGTGCCGGCGAAGCAGCGTCCGCTGCTCCTCGCTCTGCGCGACGACCAGATCCGCGCGCCTGAGCCCGTAGCGATACAGCGCCCCGGGTAGGAACCCGGTCGCTCGCTCGAATTCCCCGTTGCAGTCGATCTGGTGAGCGACCATGTACGCCATCTTCTGCCCGAGTGCCTGCGTCGCCAGCCGAAACAGTCCCGTGTGGGCACCCGCGGTGCGTTGAACCAGGACGTCGGCCCCGATCCCTCGGATGATCCGGACGAGGCGAGGACCCCAGCGTAGCGCTCGCATCAGGCCGGCATCCGCCCGCACGGGGATGCCGCGGTGGAGGACGACGCCTCCCACGACCTCGGACGACGGCTGCCCGTAGTCACCGGTGATGAAGTGCACCTCGAATCGGTCGTCCCGGGCCAGGCCCGTCGAGAGCAGGTAGAGCTGGACTTCAGCCCCGCCGAACGAGTCCTGCACGTCGGGATGGAAGAGGGCGTACGCCGTCGCGCCGACGAAGCACACGCGCACGCGGTCGGTCACGTCAGGACCCCGCGGCGCGCGTAGGACCACGCCAGCCGGTGGAACGCCGCGCACAGGGAGGCATTCACGACCACGCTCGCCACTGCCGCTCCCAGGGCGCCGAACCTCGGCACGAGCAGGGCGAGCAAGGCCGCGGTCATCAAAGCATGAGCGGCCAGTACGCCGATGACGGCCCGGAGGCCCCGCATCCCCTCGGCGTTGAGCAGCCACATGTACATCTGATAGAAGCCGACCAGGCAGGCGTTGATCGCGAGCAGCATGGCCAGCGCCCAACGCAGCGGGAACTCCTTGCCGAGCAGCCACACGATCGCGACGATCGAAGCGAGCGAACCCGCGAAGAGCGGTCCGACGAAGAGCGCGTACGCGCTCCGGAGTCGCGCGAGGATCGTGAGCTTCTCGCGCTCTCCCGCGATCGTCGGAAAGAAGACATTGACCCACCACTGCAGGGCCTTGCCGGCGACGAGGCTGGCCGCCGTGACGTGGGCCGCGTACACGCCGACCTCCTCGAGCGAGACGTACCGCTGCAGGACCAGACGGTCGGCGGCCGTGATCACCGCGCCGGTGAGCCCTCCCAGCGTCGCGAACCCGGAGTATCCGAGGACGCGTGGCCAGGTCTCCAGGCGCCGGCTGAATCGCACTCCGCCTCGAACGACGCGGACGGCGAACAGGGCCGCGGGAACCACGACGCTGAGCACGGTGGCGCCGATCAAGCCCCGAGCGTTCGGGGCGTGCCACACGAACACCGTGGCCGCGAAGGCCCCCAGCAGCGTGGCGGCCCCGAGGAGGGAACCAAGCGCGAGGACCCGATACCGGTGGAGCCCGCGAACCACGGATTCCCAGAGATTGTGCGCGGCCACGACCGCGGCGAGGGCCAGCGCCCACGGGAGCAGATCCGCGCCGAGACCGACCCGTCCCATCCACCAGGACCGCGTCATCCAGAGGCCGACGAGCGAGACCGCAGTGGCGACCGTCGTCGTGATCGCCATCGTGGAGACGAGGTCGTCGGTCCGTTCAGGCTCCGCCGGCAAGAACCGCAGCGCCGCCGTCGGAACGCTCAGCAGCATCGGCCAGATGAGGAACTGCACCACGCTCATGACCACCGAGTACCGGCCGAATTCCTCGGCGCCGAGGACTCGACCGGCCAGGGCGCGGACGGGGAACGCGATGGCGCCGGCCAAGACCTCGGCCGTGGCCAGGATTGCGATGCCCCGCGCCAGGGCGGTCGCGAACCTGCCCGGATTTTCGCGGAAGACGGTCCGGTAGAGAGCGGTCAGCGCGGAGGCGCCGCGTTGCGGGAGGTCTCGAGGAAACCACGCTCCGCACATCCTCCGGTCTGCGACGGGGGTGGGAGAACCCCCGCTCCGGCGCGTGCGGTGTGGCAGGCCAGGCGCGGTCAATCGCGTGGCGACGCCTCCCGACCGCCCGATCCGGCCCCGAAGCCGTGGCGCGCTGGGCGGACGCTCCCAGCTGCGGCGCCCATCACGCCGTCGAGATCGGTCGCGCGGAGGCCGTCCGCTGGGCCTCCAGCCAGGCCTGGAACATCAGGACGGGCCAGAGCGCGTACTGCCAGTCGGCCTCGCCGCGGACGTGCTCGCGCCACCGGGCACCGATGACCGCCGGCGCCAGGAAGCCCTCGCGCCGGAGCCGTGCCTCGTCGAGGAGCGCGCTCGCCCACTCGTGCAGCGGGCCGCGCAGCCAGGCGTCGATCGGGATCCCGAAGCCCATCTTGGGGCGGTCGACCAGCGCCGCCGGGACGTGCCGGGCCAGGACGCCGCGGAGGGGCCACTTCGACCCGATCCCCCGGCCGCGGGCGCGGATGGGCAGCGACCAGGCGAACGCGGCGACCTCCGGGTCCAGGAGCGGCACGCGCACCTCGAGGCTGACCGCCATGCTGGCCCGGTCGACCTTCGCCAGGATGTCGTCCGGCAGGTAGGTCACCGCGTCCATGAACATCATCCGCTTGAACGGATCGCGGATGTCCGGCCAGGCGCCGGGCGGATCGAGCGGGCTGGGGAGCCGCCGGCCGTTCGCCGGGGACACCGCGGTGTCCCAGTACGTCATGTACCGGGCGTACATCGCCTCCAGCCCGTCCGAGTCGAGCAGCGCGGCCACCCGGCGCAGCTGGCCCCCGCGGCCGGCCCGCCGCATGTAGGGCAGCGCCGCGGCGACGACCACCCGCGACGCCGCGTCCAGCGCTCGCACCGGCGCGCGGCGGATCGCGGCGACGACGAGCCGGCGGGCAGGCGCGGGCACGGTCCCGACGAGGCGGGCGAGGTGGTGCACGGCGCCGTAGCGCGGATAGCCGCCGAAGAGCTCGTCCCCGCCGTCCCCCGACAGCGCCACGGTCACCGCGCGGCGGGCCAGCTGGGCGACGAGGAACGTGGGGATCTCCGACGGGTCCCCGAACGGCTCGTCGTAGATCTCCGTCAGGCGCGGGATCACCGCCATCGCCTCTCGCGGAGTCACGTAGAGCTCGGTGTGATCCGTCCCGAGGTGCGCGGCCACGTGCTTGGCCTGCTCGGCCTCGTTGTACTCGGGCTCCGAGAAGCCGATGGTGAAGGTGCGCACCGGCCGGTCGCTCTGGCGCTGCATGAGCGCGACGACCGTCGACGAGTCGATGCCGCCCGACAGGAAGGCCCCGAGCGGCACGTCGGCCACCATCCGCTGCCCGACCGCGCGCGAGAGCCGCCGCTCCAGCTCCTCGACCGCCTCCGCCTCGCCGCCCCGGAAGGGCGCGCGGGCCGCCCGCTCCGCGGTCTCGCTGGCCGACCAGTACTCGACCGGCGCCGGCGCGTCCCGCGGCTGGTCGGCCCGGATCGCGAGGCGGCTCGCCGGCGGGAGCTTCCGGATCCCGCGGTAGATCGAGTGCGGCGCCGGGACGTAGCCTCGCCGGAGGTAGAGCGCGAGCGCCTCCCGGTCCACCTCGCCCGGGAACGCCGGATGCGCGCGGAGGGCCTTCAGCTCGGAGCCGAACAGGAGCGTGTCCCCGCACCAGCCGTAGTACAGCGGCTTCTCCCCGAACCGGTCCCGCGCCAGGTGGAGCGTGCGCGTCCCCACCTCCCAGGCGGCGAGGGCGAACATCCCGTTGACGCGCCGGAGCACGCCGTCGACCCCCCAGCGCGCCAGCGCCTCCACGAGGACCTCGGTGTCCGAGCGCCCCCGGAATACGACCCCGAGCGCCCGGAGCTCGGCGGCGAGCTCCCGGAAGTTGTAGATCTCGCCGTTGTGGACCAGCACGAAGCGGCCGTCCCGCGAGCGCATCGGCTGGGCCCCGAGCTCCGAGAGGTCGATGATCGCCAGCCGCCGGGAGCCGAGCGCGATGCCGGCCGCCGCGTCGACCCAGGCCCCGCGCGCATCCGGCCCCCGGTGCGCCACCGCATCGGCCATGGCCAGGGCCCGCGCCCGCAGCTCGGCCTCCCCGGTGGCCCGGGCGAGGTCCAGGAACCCGGCGATCCCGCACATCGGCCGCTCAGGCCCCGCGCGCGCCCCGGACGGCCCCGGCCACCGACGGGGCCGGCCGGACGCGGTCGAAGACGTACTCGTTGCAGCCGGTCGGCACCTCGGCCGGCACGAACCGGCGGAGGACGAACCCCGCCCGCTCGACGCGCTCCTGGACCTCGGACCGGCGCGCGTACTCGTAGGGATAGCCCCCGACCCAGTCGACGACGTCGTGCCAGAAGTCCATGCCGCGCGCCTTCCGGAGCGGGTTGCCGCGCACGACGACCGCCTTCGCCGTCCAGATCGCCGGGACGAGGGCGGCCGCGATCCACCACCGCGCGCGGCGCGGCGCGGCGTTGTACGCCCGCTTGACGAGCCGCCAGGCGCCGGAGGTCAGGTGGCGGTTGTAGAGGGCGAGCGCCAGCACCCCGCCGTCGGCGACCCGCTCGGTGACCAGCTCGATCGCGCGCCACATGGCCCCGGTGTGGTGGAGCGAGCCCCACGCGTACACGACGTCGAACCGGCCGAGCGCCCGGAGCGCGAGGGGGTCGAGCGCGGACGCGTGACGGAACGTCACCTCCGTCTCCGGCGCCAGCCGGGCGCGGATCCGCTCGCCCACCCGGAGGCACTCGGGATCGACGTCGATCGCCACGACCGGCCTGGCCCCGAGCCGGGCCGCCGCCACCGCGAAGAGGCCGCTCCCCGAGCCCACGTCGAGGAAGCTCCTGCCTCTGGGGTCGGTCGGCGCGAGCAGCGCGGCGAGCGACCGCGCGGCGGCGTCCAGGCGGCCGGCGTCGGCCCGGCGGGTCGCGTACGCGGCCCAGTTCGTGCCGAAGTCGAAGCCCGGCCCGGCGGACGCCACCACCGGCGTCACGTCAGGACGCCTGGCCGCCGGCCGCCGCCGGCGCGAGCGCCCCCGGCGCGGCCGCGACCGCCTCGAACAGGGCCAGGTAGGCGGCGGCGACGCCGTCCCAGGAGAACCGCGTGGCCCGGGCCCGCGACGCCGCGCCGGCGCGCCGGGCGAACGGCCGGTCGACGGCGAGCCGCCCCAGGTGACGGGCCAGCCGCTCGACGTCGCCCGCGTCGAAGAGGAGCCCGTTCTCGCCGTCCGCCACGAGCTCCCCGGCGCCCCCCGTGCGCGTCACCACGAGCGGCAGGCCGGCGGCCATGGCCTCGAGCGTCGCCACGCTCATCCCCTCGTTGGCGGACGGGAGCGCGAACACGTGCGCCTCCGCGTAGCACCGCCAGATCGTCTCACGGGGGACGTAGCCGAGGACGCGCACGCGGTCCTCGAGCCCGAGCCGCCGCACCTCGGCCTCGCACGCCGCGCGGGCGTCCCCGGTGCCGACCAGGTCCAGCGTGACGGCGACGCCGGCGTCGCGCAGCCGCGCCACGGCGCGGATCAGGTCGGGCTGGCGCTTCCGCGCGATCAGGCGGCCGACGCAGAGCACGCGGAGCGGGCCCGCGTCCGGGATCGGCGCCGCGGCCGGGAAGGCCGTCAGGTCGACGCCGTTCGGGATCACGCGGAGCCGGGCGCGGGGCTCGCGCGCCCCGACCAGCTCGGCCTCCTCGCGGCACTTCACCACGACCGCCTCCGCCGCCCGCCACGTCCGGCGGATCAGCGGCGTCAGGACCGGGTAGAGCGGGCCGTACCGCGCCTCCCAGCCGGGGATGTCGGGCCCGCCCACGCGCACGACGTACCGGAGCCCGCCGAGTCGACGGAGCGCCAGGGCGACCGCCCCGGCCGGGACCGTGCTCCAGGCCAGGGCGACGTCGTACGGCCGCGCCCGGTGGAGCCGCGCCGCCTCGCGGAGGGCGCCGCCCGCGTAGGCGAGCAGCTCGCGGCTCGACGAGTGGTGGAGATCGCGGTTCCGGACCGGCACCTTGCGGATCCGGATCCGCTCCGCCGGCCGGTCCTCCTCCCGGCGCCCGCCCAGGGCCGAGGTGACCAGGTCGACCTCGAGGTCCGGGATCGCGGCGAGCCGGTCGAGCAGCGCCCGGGTCACGGTCCCCGTCCCGCCGCCCAGCGGCGGGAACTCGTTATTGAGCATCAGGAGCCGCACCGGCTCCCCCGCGGACCACCCGCCGCACGACGTAGAGCGGCCGGTGCTTGACCTCCTCGAAGATGCGGCCGACGTACTCCCCGATGACGCCGATGGTCATCAGCTGGACCCCCGCCAGCAGGAAGATCGCGACGACCGTGGTGGCGAACCCGGCCGGGCTCAGCCCGACCAGGATGCGCTTCACCGCGTAGAACGCCGCCAGGAGGACGGAGAGCACCGAGACGCCGAAGCCCAGCACCGTGATCGCGCGGAGCGGCACGAAGCTGAACGAGACCAGCCCGTCGAGGGCGAGGTAGAGCAGGCGGCGGTACGTGTAGGCGGGCCGCCCCGAGTGCCGCGCCTCGCGCTCGTACGGCACCCCCACCTGGTTCAGCCCGACCCAGCTGCGGATCCCCCGCACGAACCGGTTGCGCTCCGGCATCGCCGTGAGGAGGTCGACGACCTTGCGGTCCATGATGCTGAAGTCGCCGGAGTCGAGCGGGATGTCGATGCTCGCGACGCGCCGGAGGAGCCGGTAGAAGGCGGCGTACGCCGCGCGCTTGAGCCAGGCCTCCTTGCGGCGGGTCCGGATCCCGTACACGACGTCCTGGCCCTCGCGCCACCGCGCGAGGAAGACGGGCAGGAGCTCGGGCGGGTCCTGGAGGTCGGCGTCCATCACGACCACCGCGCGACCCCGGGCGTGCTCGAGGCCGGCGCTGATCGCCACCTGGTGGCCGAAGTTGCGCGCCAGCTCGATCACGGTGACCCGCGGATCGCCGGCCGCGAGCGCCTGCAGGAGCGCGGCGCTGCCGTCGCGGCTCCCGTCGTCCACGTAGACGATCTCGAAGCTGGGCTCCGCGCGCTCGAGCGTCTCCACGAGGCGCCGGTGGAGCACCGGGAGGTTCCGCTCCTCGTTCGCGACGGGGAGCACGACCGAGACCACCGGCGGCGCGACCTCGGTCGGGCGCGCCTGGCCTCCGTCGGCCGGCGCCCGCCGGGACGGCGGACCCGCCGCCCCGCCGGCTCGACCGGGCCCCGCGTCCAGCGCACGGGCCAGCGCCCGGCAGAACGCGAGCGCCGCGGCCGGATCGTCCGTCGGGATGGGCGATGGCAACCGCTCGCCACCCGCCGCGGCGGGGTCGTCGGTCGGGACGGGCAGCGGCGGGGGCCCGCCGCCCGCCGCCCCGGGGCCGGCGGACCCGGAGGGCGGGGTGCCCCACGCCCCGCGATCAGGGGTCGCGCGAGCGGGCAGGGACTCGAACGCGGGCGTGCCGCGGGCGAGAGTCATGGCGCGCGCATGCCGTGCAATTATCCCGCCAGATGCGGGCGGCGCGAGCCTCATTTTTCGGCCGGCGGACAAGTGCCGGCGAAAACGGGCGTGCTAGGCTAGCGCGGGCGCGACCACGCCCCGCCACGATGCCTGCTCCCGCTGCCCCGCTCGAGGCCTCGCGCGCCACATCGCGGAGGCTCCTGCTCGCGATGGCGACCCTCTTCGGCTTCGTGGTCGCCGTGGCCCAGATCACGCGCTACGACGTCTGGGCGCTCCTCGCGGGGGGCCGGTACATCGTCGCCCACGGGCTCCCGGCGACGGATCCGTTCTCCTTCACCGCCGCCGACCGGCGCTGGGTCAACCACTCGTGGCTGAGCCAGGTCCTGCTCTATCTCGCCTACGCGCGGCTCGGGCCCGTGGCGCTCGTCCTCCTCAAGGGCGCGGCCGGCGCGGCCACGGTGGCGATCGTGTTCCGGTCCGCGCTCCGCCGGTCCCGGGCTCCGGTCGCGGCGGCGCTCGTCGCCGGCCTGGTCGCGATCGGGCTGGGGCCATGGTGGGAGCTGCGCCCGCAGGTCCTCACCTACCTCATCTGGGCGGCCTTCCTCGCCGCTCACGCGGCGTGGCGGGCCGGCGATGCGCGCGCGCTCTGGCTCCTCCCCCCGCTCATGGCGGCCTGGGTGAACGTCCACGCGGCGTTCGCCCTCGGGGTCGTCGCGCTCGCGCTCTGGATCGCCGGGCTCGCCGGTGTGCGGGCCCTCAAGCGGCTCGGGCGGCGATCGGGAGGGGAGCCGGCGCCGGACGGCCGGTCGCCCGCGCCACGCGCGCGGGACGGATCCGCGGATCCCGCCGCGCACCGCCCGGCCCCGCCGGCCCTGCGCCCGCTGCTCGTCGCGGCGGGCGTGGTCCTGCTCGCCACGCTCGCGAATCCGTGGGGGTGGCGCGCCTGGGCCTTCCCGCTCGCGATGACCACCTCCCGGCGGGCGCTGGCCGCGAGCGTCGACTGGTACCCGCCGGATTTCCTCGACCCGGCGCTCCTGCCGGCGCTGCTCGCGCTGCCGGGCCTCGCCCTCGCGCTCGCCCTCCCGCGCGTGCGGCCCCCGCTCGACGAGGGCCTGCTCCTCGGGTTCCTGATGGCCGCGTCCCTCCGATCGGCCCGGCACCTCCCGCTCTGCCTGATCGCGGGGGCCCCGCTGCTGGCGCGGCTCGTGGCGGCGAGCGCGAGCCGCGCCGTCGCGGCCCGGCCGAGGCTCGCGCCGCTCGGCACCGGCCTCGCGGTCGCGGGGCTCGCCGCGGGCATCCTCGGGGTGCTCGGCTGGACGCGCGCCCCCGACCGGAACCCGTTCCTCCAGGAGCTCGACGAGGTCCGGTACCCGGTGGAGGCCGTCGCGTTCATGCGGCGCGCCCGGCCGCCTGCGCCGCTGTTCAATGCCTACGTCTGGGCGGGGTACGAGCTCTGGGCGCTCCCGGAGTACCGCGTCTTCATCGACAACCGGTTCGAGGTGTACCCGCAACGGGTGATCGATGATTACGTCGCCGTGACCTACCTCGACGCGGGGTGGGAGGCGGTGCTCGACCGCTGGCGGATCCGCACGCTCCTCGTGGACCGGGGCTCGCCGCTCGCCCGCGCGCTGGCGGCGAGCGGGCGGTGGCGACCGGTGTTCGCGGCGCGCGAGGCAGCCGTCTTCGTCGACGGCCGGGACGCCGAGGTCCGGGCGTTCCTCGGGGGGCTCGAGCGCGGAGGGGCCGCCGGCACCGGGGCCCCCTGACCGCCGGTCCTCGCGGCCCGGTCCGGGGACGCGGGCGGCTCCTTAGCCGTGACCTCCGCGGCCCGCGCGGGGGATGGCGCCCATCCGACCGGTGTCGCTTCAGCGCGGGTGGATGACCAGGCGGCCGGGCTTGACCTCGACGCGATCGATCATGCGGGGGAGGCGCCGCTCGGCCAGGAGCTCGGGCGGGAGCAGCGCGGCCGCCAGCGCCGGTGACACCGGCTGGCGGCCCACCGCCGCGCTCTCGAGGGTGAAGCGTGCGCGGCCGGCGCCGGCCTCGAGCCGGCCCCATCCCACGACCCAGACGGGGAGCTCCGCCAGCGGCCGCGGCAGGAGGCGCGACGCCCAGGCCGGTCCGGATTCCGCGAGCACCCGGCCGAGCGACGTCCGCCCGTTGACGCCGATCCGGCCGGCGCCAAGCGTGAGGACCACGGCCGTGAGGCCCGTCGTCCTGGGATCGAGATAGGTGGCCAGCAGAGCGTTGACCTCGGCCGCCGTCACGACGACGGGCTCGCCGCGGCCGGCCGCCGGGCGCGCCTCCCGGAGCGCCAGCTGGGCCAGCCGCTCGTGGGCCCGGAGCCGGGTGACCGCCGAGGGCGGGGTCTCGTCGAGCCCGGGCGGGCTGTCCAGCACGCGAGAGGCGACGAACGCGCTCGCCACGCCGGCGAGGAGCGCGGCGGCAACGAGGACGAGGGCGCCGGGGCGGAGCCTCACCGCGCCAGCATAGAGGGGCGGGCCCGCCCCGGCAACGCTCGACGCGATCGAGGCCGCACTGACGCGCATCGCCGCGCCAGCATAGAGGGCGGGCCCGCCCGGGCAACGGCACGTCCGGATTCAGTACGGCGCCGCCCAGCCCTGCACGGTGCGGGTTCACCTTCGGACCGAGGCCGGTCCAGGTTGACAGCCTCACTATCAGCTTGTATAAGTCAGCATGACTCAACGATCATCCCCAGAGGGGAGATCCAGGAGGGCGCGGTCATGGCGGATCGCTGGCGCGAGGCTCGGTTCCCGCGGTTCGATCCCTTCCGGGACCTGACGGACATCCAGAACGAGATCAACCGGGCGTTCGACACCTACTTCGGCGGGCGGCCGCGGCCGGC
>Ga0070741_10017898_pt1 | contig 11566 bp, 11 predicted proteins | sample Coa_R1_4_FD_66440 | JGI IMG/M metagenome (GOLD analysis project Ga0070741, IMG submission 66440) | Surface soil microbial communities from Centralia Pennsylvania, which are recovering from an underground coalmine fire - Coalmine... | ecosystem: Environmental > Terrestrial > Soil > Unclassified ...
AATTTCCCACAAATTCACACGAGAAGCCTGATGGACGGGTTTCCCACAGGTGCGGCGCCACCCCGCCGGCAACTTGTGAGTAGCGGCGCAGGCTTAGGCGCCCTTGCGGGCGAAGCGGCTATGGCGGCGGGTCCGCAGCGTGCGAGTGTCGGTAGGGACGATACTGATAGAGCCATCGGTTTCCAAAACCGCCAGCTTTACCTCCTCAAGGCTGTTAACCCCGTGCTCCCGAATCGCCATCATGACCTCGTCGGGGTCTAATCCCTCACGTTTGAGGTGCTCCGTCACCAGCTGGCCGTCGCTAATCAGCAGCGTGGGCGTACCCTCGACTGCTCGCCGCAGCCAGGGGACGTGCTCCCTGGCCTGTGCCACACCGAAGTTGGCGCCGACGAGGACACCGGCGGCGATCAGTCCGCCCGTGAGAGAGGTGTCTGGGCCCACCATAGCGTTCTGCACGGCGTTGGCCACCAGCAGGATCACGACCAGGTCGAACGGAGTCATCTGGCCCAGCTCCCGCTTGCCCGCGAAACGCAGGGCCAGCAGCAGCACCACGTAGACGATTAGCGTCCGCGCTACGATGCTCCAGCCGTTTACGTCCAGCGAAAACATTTCGAAGCCGGTGATAAGGTTATCTAGGTTTGGAGGCCCCAGGCGCTCAAGTGAGCCGCTGCGCCTGCCGGCAGCGACAGCCCATCGCGCAGGCTAGTGCTGACCATCTCCTGCAGGCGAGCCCGCACGTCCGGTGCCGGGGCGGTCGCTTCGTCGGCGTGGTTCGCCAGGTCTGCCAGGGTGTTGTAGGCGATATCGACATGCAGATAGAACGATAGCAGCCACGCCAGCTCGCGCTCGTTAGCGGGCAACGGGACGCCCGCAATGTCGATGATCTCGTCGCTGACCTTGGTGTAGCGCAGGATGCCGGCCTTGTCCTGCGGACCATCGCCGTAGTAGCGGTGGCGGCTCAACTCCAGGATGCGCTGCCCGTACTCCTCCTCGCCGTAGACGTAGCGTGGCAGCCAGTCCCGGCGCAGGTCGAGAATTTCCTTGCCGTTGCCATCGACGATAGCCACGGCAACATCCGATCCAAGGACAGGGTCCTGTTCGAACTTCACGGCGCCACGCAGTAGCGCCTCCTGCAGCATCAGCGTGATCTCGCGCGGGATTTTCTTGTAGCGCGCGCCACTGGCGGAGTCATTGCTATCGGCGCCGATGCCACCAGTGTTGAGCGCGTAGTACGACTGCTGTACCCCTGCCGACTCCATTTCCTGCAAGATACCGTGCAGCAGGTTAGCGTTCTCGTCCTCCAGGCCGATAATGAAGGGGTCGGAGAAGTATTCGACATACGGCCTGCCGATAGCGCCCGTGGCCGCGCCCATCTGAACCGCTTCGCCGTACATGAGAACGCGGACGTACTGCGCCGGCGCCAGTCGGCGCAGCGGCGGCACCACCGTGTTCTGGCGCATGACAGCCTGCCAGAAGATGCGATCAATGTGGTTCATCGGCACGTGGACGCTATCCCGCAGCTCGCCGCCTGTGATCCGCTCCAGCATCCGGTCGACTCCCTTGCGCTCCAGCAGCCGCTCGCGCGAAAGGATCATACGCATGTTGCGGACGGGGTTCTCCAGGAAGTTCGGCACGCCAGTGCGCGGATTGACGGGTGTGTTCTCCAGCGTCTCCTGGTGGTTCGGCTGCTCCGGCGTGCCGCGCAGGACGTCGTAGGTGATGGGGTCATCCTCGCGGGTCAGCCCGAAGGGGACTGCATAGAAGCTATTCTCCGTGCCATCGATGCTGTAGGGCACGCGGCCGCTGCCCTTCACAGGCTGCAGCAGGATGATGTCGTCGTTCATCGGGTAGACTGATTCGCCGGGGGCGCGCTCCAGACCCAGGCGCTCGGCGAGCTGGCTGTCAGCCAGGTCGATCATCACCGTCAGGGTGCTCTTGCCGTGCAGCGAGGGGCCGGCGGTGACGAGCGCCGTCTTCAGTGTCTCACCGCCGAGGATTTGGGCCACGACGATGCTGAGCGCTGCCTGCAACGCGAGGCCACCCGCTTCCTTGACCTTGAACATCGCAATCGAGAGCGGGCCCATCTTGTGCTCGCCCATGTAATCGAAGCCGAGGTGCAAGGAAAGCCCCTTGGTCGGCGCTTTGAAGACGAGCTGGGTGAGGCCGGCGTCCCTAATTCTCGCTATAAGCTCCTGCGGCAGCCTGACATCTTCCAGCCAGTGCGGCAGCGACACCTCAAGGATGTCCGGCTGCTGCTCCCGATCGGCGTCCGGCAGGTCAAAGGTCAGCTGGCGCCACATGTAGGGAAGCTGCAAGTAGTGGGTGCCGAAAAGCAGCTGGCGCGCGTGGTAGGAGCGACCCGGCGCGTCGCAGACCTGGCGATCGGTCTGGACGACCGTATCGCCGGCGGCGAAGGCTTCGGCCAGGCGGCGGCTGATGAGCGGCAGCACGTCGGCGAAGAGCGCCTGGTTCTCCTCGCTAAAGGCAAGAGAGTCGCGGTTGCGGTCGAAGCCCTCGATGAAGTACTGCGTGAGGTCGGGCCGCCGCGAAACGCCGAGCTGGCTAAAGAAGGCCAGGCCGCCGCTGTCCAGCCGCACCGCGATGTCCGGGCCGGCCCGGAAGGCGGCCTTGCCCTGGGCATTGGCTTCAGCGGCCTCGGCCTGGAGGCGCTCGAACTCCGCGATGTAAGTCGCCTGCTGCTCGGGCGGCAGGTCCTGCAGCAGGCGCATGCGCTGCAAGAGCCAGGAGTCCGGCGGGTTGAAGTATTCGCTGCCTGGTTTGTGACCTTTGGCCGCCACGGCAACCAGCTCATTGAGGGCTTTTTCGAATTCGGGAACGATGGCGGGGGCGGCGAGAAAACGCATCTTGAGTTCGTCTTCGGAAGTAGACATCGCGCTACATTATAGCGGCCGCAGCCAGACGCGAAACGATTTCGACTCGCCGAAAGACTAGCGAGCCGCGCCGTCCCGCAGCTCGCGCTCAATGCGCTCGAGGGCGGCCGGGAAGTCCCGCAGGTCGAGGTGCGACGCGTCGACCTGCGGCAGCAGGTAATCGGTAGCGGCGCGAACGGAGCGAGCCAGCGCCGACATGCGGATGTTGGCATCACGGATGCCGAACCCCTCCATCGGCTCGAGGGTCCTGATGCAGGCGTCCAGCTGCTGCCAGGCCTCGTCGCTGAGCGCCTCGGCGGGCAAGCCCTCTTTGATAGCCTGCAGCGACTCCAGCATGATCTCCTGGACTCGATGGCGGATGGGTCCAGAGGGTGGTTGAGTTGTCATGCTGCTCCTTTGCGATGCTAGATGCCGAGAACGCAGCCCTCGCCGCGGGTGTCGGAGCCGCCGGCCAAGACGCCGGTTTCGGGGTCGCGCACGATGACCTCCGCGCGGCCCATGGAGCCATCCCAGGGGCCGGTCATCGTGACATCGGAATGCAGCGCCGTCAGCTGCGAGACGACCTCTTCCGCGAAGCGGCGCTCCAGCTTGAGGCCGGCGCCGGGGGTATAGCCCCAGCGCGGCGCGTCGATGGCGCGCTGGGGGTCCATGCCCAGGTCGATCAGGTTGACCAGCACCTGCAGGTTGGTCTGCACCTGCTGCTCGCCGCCGGGGCTGCCTCCGGCGATCACTGGCGCGCCGTCCCGCAGGAGCATGTAGGTGTTGAGCGTGTGTAGAGGCCGCTTGCCGGGCGCCATGCGGTTCGGGTGGCCTTCCTCCAGCGTGAAGCCGATGCAGCGGTTGTTAAGCAGGACTCCTGTATCGCCGGCGACGTAGCAGCTGCCGAAGAGTGTAAACACGCTCTGTATCCAGGTGACGACGTTGCCCCAGCGGTCAGCGACGACGAAGCAGGTCGTGTCGCCACCGCGCGAGGCCGGCTCGGCGATAGCTGGCGCACCGTTAGCCATCTTACGCCGCAGGTCATCGGCATGCTCCTTCGAAACTAGCATCTCGACCGGCATGTCAACGAAGCGCGGGTCGCCGCTGTAGAGGCGTCGCTCCTCCAGGCAAACGCGCATCGCCTCCGCCATCAGGTGCACCGCCTCAGCGGGCTTGTTGCGCCAGAGCACTGCCAGGTCGAACGGCTCCAGGATGTTGAGCGCCGCCAGCACCAGGTAGCCCTGAGAGTTGGGCGGCTGCTCCGTCACCGTGTAGCCGCGATAGGTCGTCACGACCGGCTCCAGGAACTCTGGCTGGTACTCCGCCAGGTCGTCGGTGCTGAGGAAGCCGCCGTCCCGGGCGATAGCACGCGTCATGCGCTCCGCGATGTCGCCATGATAGAAGGCCTGCGGCCCCTCTTTGGCTATCGACTCCAGTGTGCGCGCCAAGTCGGCCTGCACCAGCACCTGGCCCGGTCGCAGCGGCTGGCCATCGGTCAGGTAGAGAGCCGCCGAGGCCGGAAAGCGGGCCAGCTGCGGCGCCACCACGCTGCACATCCAGGCCAGGTCATTGGAGGCCGGGAAGCCTTCTCGCGCGTAGCGGATCGCCGGCTGCAGGAGGTCGGCCAGGGGGCGGCTGGCCCAGCGCTTATGGGCGGCCTCCCAGGCCGCGACGAGAGTCGGGACTGTGCAGACGGCCGGGCCAGTCTGCGGTATCTGCTCGCCGTAGCTCTCGACGACGGTCGAGCGCGGCGCTGGTCCGCTGGCGTTGAGTATCGTCAGGCTCTGGTCCTGCGCCCAATAGACATGGAGGAACGCCTCGCCGCCGATGTGCGATGAGCTGGGCTTGAGGACACCGATGGCCGCCGAGATGGCGAGCCCGGCGTCGATGGCGTTGCCGCCGTCGCGCAGCACGTCCAGGCCCAGGGCGGCGGCAAGGGGGTTCTCGCAGGCGAGGAGGCTATCGCGGGCGTAGACCGGCTGCCGCGGGGTCAGCGGCCGGTTCTCCTGGGCAGCGCGCGGGTCAGATGCCATTGTTTGTCTCCGGAGTGCCCGCATTCTGCGCGCCCGCCGCGGAGGCTGTCAACTTGCGGGCGCTGGCATTACCGGCCCGAGGATCATCTCGCACCAGCGGGCGCCGGCCAGCAGCCGTTCCTCCTGCCAGTGGTCCGCGGTCAGCTGCAAGCCCAACGGCAGGCCGTTTCCGGCCAGGCCGATAGGCAGCGAGAGCGCCGGCATCCCCAGCAGTGTCCAGGGGGCGTTGCAGACCGTGTCGCCAGTCGACCCCAGCCCATGCGGCGCCGGCCCGGTCGCGGAGGCCGAAAGCAGGAGGTCATAGCGCCGGAAGAGCGGCCGCACCGACTCGACGAGCTGGCGGCGCAGCAGCTGCGCCCGCAGATACGAATTCGCCGGCACCAGTGCGCCGCTCTCCAACAAGACCCGTACCTGCGAGGCGAAATCATCGGCCCTCAAGCGGAAGACGTTGCCATAAGCGGCGTAGGCTTCGCAGGCCAGGATCGTCTGGCTGACATTGATCGCCAGATCGAACCCAGCGGGCAGCTTCGCCTCCTCAACCTCAGCCCCAGCGTGTGCGAAGCGCTGCGCCGTCTCCTCCAGGCGCGCCCAGTAGGCGCTGTCGCAGCGCTGCTGGAAAAAGTCGCGCAAGAGGCCGATGCGCGGCGGCTTCGGGTCGCGTACGGCAGCGGAGTGATCGCCGGCAGGAACGCCGGCTGCGGTGTGATCGCCCGGCTCCGCTCCCGCAACGGCGGCCAGAACAAGCGCGGCGTCCTCGACCGTCTGCGTCAGCAGGCCGGCGTGGTCCAGGCTCCAAGCCAGCGGGAAGATGCCGGCGCGGCTGACCCGGCCGTAGCTGGCCTTGAGCCCAACGATGCCGCAGAAAGCTGCCGGTCGCAGCGTGGAGCCGATGGTCTGCGTGCCGAAGGCCGCGGCCACCATGCCGTCCGCCACAGCCGCCGCGGAGCCGCTGCTGGAGCCGCCCGGCGTGTGCTCCAGGTTGCGCGGGTTGTGGGTCACGGCGGGATCGGTAGCGGCCAGCTGCGTGGTCACCGTCTTGCCGAGAATGACGGCGCCTTGCTCCCGCAGCCGGCGGACGACCGGCGCATCAGACTGCGGGACGAAATCGTGATAGACCGGCGAGCCGGCGCGACAGGGCAGGCCGGCGACGTGGTAGACGTCCTTCATCGCGATGGGCACGCCGTGCAGCAAGCCGCGGAGGCGGCCAGCGGCGGCCTGCCGGTCGAGCGCCTCCGCCTGCCGATAAGCGCCCTCGAGGTCCAGCGTCTCCCAGGCGCGCACCTCCGGCTCGCGCTCCTCTACGCGCGCTCGAAAACGATCGAGGACTTTGACGGCGCTGGTTCCGCTCCGGCAGGCCTCGACGATCGCCGCGGCGGTTAGTTCAGCTGGCATGACCGTCGGGCAGGTTAAAGATGTCGAAGAAGAAGGGCTCCTCGCCGTGCAGCGGCGAGGCATCGATCGCCGCCAGGTGCCGTGCCAGCCGTTCGATAGCCTCTGCCAGCGCCGAGGCGCGGGCGTCGCCCCAATGACGCCGCGCCTCGGCGGCCAAGAAGTCGCGATGCTCCTCGAACGTCATCTAGAGCGCCTGCTGCACCAGCGGCTCCGCCTCACGAGCGCAACGTTGCACAAAAATCAGGCGGCGTTCCTCGTCTTAAGTGCCGATGGCCGGACAGCCGGGAGGCAGGCCAATGGGAAGTCCGGCGATCCAGCGCTGGATATCGATCGCGTCAGCGACGTTGATGACGCCGTCGCAGTTGACGTCGCCGGCAGGCGAGACGCAGCCGTTGGCCGGCTGCCCCGCGATCCAGAGCTGGATATCGATCGCGTCAGCGACAGTGATGACGCCATCACAGTTGAAGTCGCCAGAGACAGGCAGCAGCGGCTGCCAGGCAGGAGCGCCGTCGAACGCCAGGTTGGTGGTGAGCCTGGTCGTGCTGCTGCCGTCCGTTACATAGATCTCGTAGTTGCCGTCCCGGGTGCTGCCAAAAGCGATCTTGTGGCTGTCTGGCGACCAGGCTGCCTGGGCATCGAACGCGGGGTTGTTAGTGATGTTGATCTGGCCGCTGCCATCGGCGAACATCACATAAATTTCGGCGTTGCCGTCCCGATCGCTCGTAAAGACGATGGCACTCCCGTCTGGCGACCAGGTCGGATAACCGTCAAAAGCGGCGTTGTTGGTGAGCCGGGTCTGGCCGCTGCCGTTCGCGTTCATCACGTAGATCTCGTCGTTGCCGTCGCGGTCGCTATCGAAAACGATCTTGCTGCCGTCCGGCGACCAATCGGGGAAATCGTCGCGAGCCGGGTTGGTGGTGAGCCGGGTTTGGCCGCTGCCGTTGGCGTTCATCACGTAGATCTCGAAGTTACAGAAGCTACAGCCAAGGGGGTTAGGATCGTCCCGGTCGCTCTCAAAAACGATCTTGTTGCTATCCCCCGACCAGGCAGGACGGTCATCGACCCCTGGGTTGTTGGTGACATTGGTCTGGCCGCTGCCGTCGGCGTTCATCACGTAGACCTCGCCGTTGCCGTCCCGGTAGCTGCCAAAAGCGATCTTGCTGCCATCCGGCGACCAGTCTGGATCTCGGTCGAGGGCTGGGCTGTTGGTGAGCTGGGTCTGGCCGCTGCCGTCGGCGTTCATGACGTAGATATTGTCGCTGCCGTCACGGGTGCTCTCGAAGGCGATCTTGCCGTTAAGGCCGGGGAAGGCGTCAGCCGGTGTGCTGGTCCGCGACAGCAGGCCGACCGCGGCGAATAGCACGAGTGCCAAACAGAATCTAATGCCGATATTGCGGATTGTGATCGGCATGATTTAACTCGAATCTGTTGACCTAAAGAAGTGGCTCATTCTAACACCAATTCTTATAGCGCCACTCATGTCCCGATAGCCGGGCAGCCGGGGGGCAGGGTAACCGGAAGGCCTGCGATATACATCTCCTCAAGCAGTACGTCAGTGATGGTGACGCCACCGAGACAGTTCACATTGCCGACCAGGACAACGCAGGCGCCGGCCGGCAAGCCGCCGATATACAGGAGGTCGTTGATGACATCGGGAATGCCGACGTTGCCGTTGCAATCCGTGTCGCCGGAGACGGGCCGTAGCGGCTGCCAGGCAGGAAAGCCATCGCCCGCCAGGTTGGTGGTGAGATTGGTCTGGCCGCTGCCGCTGGCGTTCATGACGTAAATTTCTTCGTTGCCATCTCTATAAGACGCGAAGGCGATCTTGCTGCCATCCGGCGACCAGGCTGGGAGTACGTCGAATGCGGGGTTGTTGGTGAGCCGGGTTTGGCCGCTGCCGTCCGCGTTCATGACGTAGACCTCAAGGTTTCCGTCGCGGGTGCTCGCAAAGGCGATCTTGCTGCCGTCCGGTGACCAGGCAGGCCAGCCATCGTCCGCTAGGTTGTGCGTGAGGTTAGTCTGGCCAGTCCCGTCGGCGTTCATCACGTAGATCTCGAAGTTGGCATCTCGGTCGCTGTTGAAGGCGATCTTGCTGCCATCGAGCGACCAAGATGGGAATTGGTCCACTGCAGGGTTGTTGGTGAGGTTGGTCTGTCCGCTGCCGTCCGCGTTCATCACATAAATCTCAGCGTTGCCATCTCGGGTGCTCGTGAATGCGATCTTGCTGCCGTCCAGCGACCAGGCCGTGCCGAAATCCGCTAAGGGATTGTTGGTAAGCCGGTTTTGGCCGCTGCCGTCGGCGTTCATCACGTAGACCTCGTAGTTGCCGTCTCGGGAACTCTCGAATGCAATCTTGCTGCCGTCTGGCGACCAGGCTGGAGATTCATCCACTGCCGTGTTATTGGTGAGCCGGGTTTGGCCGCTGCCATCCGCGTTCATGACGTAGATCTCGGCGTTGCCGTCGCGGCCGCTCGTAAAGGCGATCTTGCCGTTAAGGCCGGGGAAGGCGTCAGCCGGTGTGCTGGTCCGCGACAGCAGGCCGACCGCGGCTAACAACGCCAGCGCGATGAATAAACGGGGCGCGATGCTGCGGACTGCCAACGTCACGAATTGTCTCCAATGCTTGACCAATGCTTGACCTAAAAAGATGGGTCATTCTAGCACATTGGCGTAAGTCCCTTAGCAATGCGTGAGGGCACCGATCGGCTGCCCTCACAGGAGGGGACGGTGGTTGGCTAGCGGAGCGCGCTTCAACACGAGGCCGCCGCAACCTCAGCGATGGCTATAGTCCGAATAGCTATCGGAGCGATATATAATCGGGGCAGCAAATCCCATCGCGGCGCGGCCGCGATCAGCCGAAAGAGAGGACGTTCCAATGGCAGAGATCAAGGTTGGAGACACGGCGCCCGATTTCCAGACGACCGACGAGCAGAGCAATCCCGTCAATCTGAGCGACTTCCGCGGTCGCAAGGTGGTGCTCTACTTCTACCCCAAGGACGACACCCCCGGCTGCACGACCCAGGCTTGCGGCTTCCGCGACAGCTACGCCCAGATCGGCGACAAGAACGCCGTCGTGCTCGGCGTCAGCCCGGACGACGCGAAGTCGCACCAGGCGTTCAAGACCAAGTACGACCTGCCGTTTCCGCTGCTGTTGGATCCGGATCACAAGATCGCCGACGCATACGGCGTCTGGGGCGAACGCAATTTCGCCGGCCGCACGTTCATGGGCATTGGGCGCAGCCACTTCGTGATCGGCGAGGACGGCAAGGTGCTGGACGCCCGCTACAACGTCAAGCCTGATGAGAGCCCGGTCGCCGCTGTCGGCGCGCTCTAGCAGCGCCATCCGGCGGGATAACAAGTTCCGCTGTCTGGTCGCGACCGCCTAGGCGGTCGCGACCAGACCCAGAATCAGTTACTTTACTCGGCGCGGCGGCCTGCCGGGGCGCCCGGAGGAGCGCCGCGCATGAACATCGTGTCGACACAGGCACCGTTGGTCACCGGCGACAGCTCCTTGGAGGCCAGGAAGAGGTACGCCCCGGCCTGCTCGGCAGGCGACTGCAGGAATTCCGGCTTCACTTCCGCGAAAGTCGAACGCTCCCCGAGTCCCAGGGCACCGATGCCGCGCAGGTCCGTGTAGACGCCGCCAGGGGCGACGCCGTTGACCTGGATTGTCGGCCGCAGTTCGTGCGCCAGCTGGCGGATCATGCCGACCACTGCGTGCTTGGACGCCGTGTAGATCACGCCGCCGCCACCTGGGTTGAACCCCGCGAACGAAGCAGTGAAGACCATTCGGCCTTCCGTCTTCTGCAGTTCCGGTATCGCGGCCTTGGCGCCCAGGATGTAGCCAATGACGTTGACCGCGAACAGGTCCTGGCAGGCCTGCTTCAGTGTGTCCTTATCGATCTCGACGATCGGGCGGAAGCCGTCGAAGACGCCGGCGTTACCGACGAAGACGTCGAGCTTGCCGAATGCCTTTACGGTTTCGCTGACCGCGCGCTCGTTGTCTGCCATCTCCCGCACGTCACCAACGATCGGCAGCAGCACCTCGCCGAAGTCCTTCTTGAGCTCCGCGGCTCGCTCCGGTACGCGCTCCAGCACCGCCATGCGGGCGCCTTCGCTGATGAACTTCTCGACAACGGCCCGGCCAATGCCGGAGCCCCCACCAGTGAGCAAGACAGTCTTATCGTCCAGTAGTCCCATCCCTAGCCTTCCTTTCTCGCTTCCGGCTTAACGGTTGCTAGATTGTAGCCCTTGGAAGGCAAGAATGTTAATAGGCGACCCGAAAGATTCGCGGAAAGTTAGGTTAGACGGGATGAGCCGGCTCTGAGACCGGTGACGTGGCGTTCGCTACCAGACGAGAGGGATCACGCGCCAGCGCACGCGATTCTTGTAAGCAGCGTAACCATCGATGACCCGCTCCTCCCGATACATGCGAAGGACCTGAATCAGCCACCAGGTGGCGATGATGGCGCCGGCATAGAGGGATGGGCGGGTGAGGAAAAAGCCGGAGAAGAAGATCAGCTCCGACGCATACAGCGGGTGGCGGATGATGGAGTAGATGCCGCCTTGTTGCAGGCCGCGGTCCGCCGGCGCAACGCCGAAGCTGCGGCCCAGGCCGGCCAGCGCTGCCACGCCCAGGGTGCTGCCGATGATCTGGACGCTATTCGATAGGTCGTTGCCGGCGCCTGCCCTTGGGAGCAGCGCCAGGAAGATGGTCCCGGCCAGCCCCAGGGTCATGTCTCGCGCATTCATGGGATCCCTGGCCTCGCGGCGCATCATGAAGAGCACGACGGTCCAAGCAGTAAGCAGCAATAGCAACGACGAGCCCAGCGTGGGCGGGAAATCGCTCAGAGAAAGTTGCCGCTTGAGTGTGCAGAGCCAAATCACGGCCGGCAGCAGGTTGCCCAGCCGAAGCACGCGCAGTCCGGGCATCGACATGATGCGGCCGGCTACCAGGATCGGTGTTGCTCGTTCGATTGTGGCCATAGGCAGTTAGGCAGGCGTTGTGCTGCCCTTCACAAGGGAGACGTGACGTGAAGGCGATGGTTACGTTTTTTCTAGCGCGATTATCGCTTTGCATCTGAAATTTGCGGCAGCACTGTCTGCGCCAGGTGCTCGATACCTTCGATATCGTCCAGGTCCAGCCACTGCAGCATGATGCGCTGCACGCCCGCCTCTGCGTAGCGCCCCAACTGTTCGGCGGCCTCGTCCGGCCCGCCGACGATGGTGCGCTCCCGCATCTGCTCGATGGGCCGGCCGCCCAGCTTATCG
>Ga0070741_10017899_pt1 | contig 11566 bp, 4 predicted proteins | sample Coa_R1_4_FD_66440 | JGI IMG/M metagenome (GOLD analysis project Ga0070741, IMG submission 66440) | Surface soil microbial communities from Centralia Pennsylvania, which are recovering from an underground coalmine fire - Coalmine... | ecosystem: Environmental > Terrestrial > Soil > Unclassified ...
CCCCGCACATCCCTGGCGTTCACATCAGCGCCGGTATCGAGCAGGCTGCGGATCAATTCCGGCGGACCGAACGGCGCGGCCATGAGCAGGGCCGTCAAATTGCCGAACTCGGAGGGCCCGTTCTTGGAAGGCAAGCCCATCACCGGACGGCTGACTGCATTGATCTTCGCGCCCTTGGCCAGCAGCAACTTAACCGCGCTGACATTGCCGCTCCATCCCGCGGCCATCATCAGAGGAGTAATCCCGGGCAGGTCGGCGGCATTCACATCCACGCCGGCATCGATCATCATCCGAATCGTCTCGGTGTCGTTGCCCAGAGTGGCGGCGCGAAGAGCAGTGGTTTTCAAGAAGTCGGTGGCTTTGACGTCAGCGCCCTTCTCCATCATAAGGCGCACAATCGGGGCTGAGGCGTCGCTCATGGCAGCGAGCAGAAGTGGCGTGCGGCCGCGTTTGGTCGCGGCGTTGACGTTGGCGCCGTGTTCGAGCAAAAGTTTGACTTTCGCAAGATCGGTCACCGACCAGGTGAGCGCAGTGGCGCCGAACTCGTTTTTGGCATTGACATCCGCGCCCGAGCTGACGAGGAAATTCATCGCTTCGACGGAACCCGTTACGGCGGCGTACATCAGAGGGGTTTCGCCCTTGCTATCGCGGGTGTTGACATCCGCGCCGGCGCCGACGAGCGACCGGAGTTGGGCGAGATCGTTATTACGAATCGCGGCATAGAACGCGACGTTACTGGTATCAGCAACCGCGGACGAACTAGTGCATGCCAGAAGCAGAGAAACGAGGAGGGGACCGGATGACCGCATAAAAGATCCTTTGAGAAGAATACACTGACCGGTCCCGGAACCCAACCGGGATTTTGGGGCAGGCCCTGACCCCAGGTACCGGTACTCGACGATCAAGTATAAAATTCTTGCGGATTCGCACAGGCGTCTGCATGCGCATTATGCGAGAAGGAGCATGCGTTTATTGCGGGCCCTCGCCGACTCGCCGAAACATCAATAACCCTCACCTCCCGGCTAGTGAAACAAAAGCTCCGCAGGACTTCGCACCGCGAGTTATGCGAACCGACCGTAGTCGATTTTTGGTTTCTATGTCGCAACTGTGCGCTCGAGAAGATCGGGGTTTTAAGAGTACTGGATGATGGAATACGGAAGTTCTCAGGGTACCCGCACAACAAAGATCCAACCGAAAATAGTTGCGTCACTGGTGAGAACCGAGCTCAAGGAATTACAAAAGGGAGAAATAGCTGCGTAGTTTGCTACAGTTTCTCCCTGACAACTGAACGGTCGAGTTCGTTTTCAAGCGTTTACACGTGGCAATCTAATTGCAATCGCTCGCCGCGCTACCGTAGCCAAAGGAGCTTCGCCAATGAGAAGAGTATACGGCTCTCTGTTCAGTCTTGGTTTTGCATTTTTCGCCTGGGGCATGCTGACGCCAGCCCAGGCCGATCCCATCCTGCAGAACGAGTCCTTTTATATTGATGGCGTCTGGTATGACAATCCCGCTTCGGCGCCTGCCGGTGTAGACTGGAGTGCCCAAGACTTCAATTCGGGATTAGGCACAGTGGTCTTTACGGATACCCAAGTTGGGAGCGCGTTTTTTGACATCTTTGTCGATCTCGATCTGGGCACGCCGTTCTGGAACGAATTCGGCTCGGCTGTCGGAACGCCCGTCGGACAAACGTGGGAAATCGGCGACATGGTGAACAGCCCGGTCCGCAACGATGCATCGATAGGAACGCTAACCAACACCAATTTCTTGCCGGGGGGCATCAGCAACTACAACAACACCTGCAAGGCCCTCGTATGCGAACTAACGGGCTCGAACGGGGACGTGGCAAACGCCCTGGGCTTCCAATATGCGCCCATTGCGGCTGGTTTTGAGGAAGTTGTGACGGTCAACATATCCACGACAGCGCCGTCGAGTGGTTTTTATCTGACAGCGCAACACCCTGTAGACGGAAACAATCCGAGTGGCGCTCCCACGGTCTACATCAGCGGCAGTGTTGTTAGCGAGCCAGCTGGATCGACGTCCCCGGTCCCCGAGCCGAGCAGTTGGCTGCTTTTGGGTACGGTGGGGCTGTTTATCGGCAGCCGTTTGTGGCGAAGGGCTTCACGGAAGAGCGAAGCGGGATTCTGAACAAAGGTTAGAGAAAGGCTAGGGGAGGATCCGAAATGAGTGCGAATTTAAAGCGTTGGTGTCCATTATTGGGCCTGGCCGCAATTCTGGCGCAGCCGGTCTTTGCGGTCGTGCCGGTTGTCAAGACTGTACCGTGGGATCCCGCAGATTCCACGCTTCCTCATACCACCTACCCCTTATCGGGCGGGGCCACGGAGGTAACGATTCGGCTGGTTGGCACGTGGCAGGACCCGAGCAATTCGGGCCATACGTTCCAGGCCGTGTGGGATTTTGGCGACGGCAGCCCGACCGTGACCGTGCCGAACACGCTCACGCCGGGTAGCGATCCAGGCAGACCGTTTGATGCCTCTGTTGCGCACCAGTATCCCGTGGGTGCGCCGGCCGGCACGGCGTGGACTGCCACCCTGACTGTCACTGATACGACCGCCGGTGATATCGGTACGGCGACTGTCAACGTCATTCAGGAGTTGGACACGCTGAAATCGCGGACCAACGTCGCTATTGCCAACGGATTGTGGTATATGCACTCGACCTTTGCTCGCGCTCTGGCGAGTGGGACGCCAGTCGGAGGCTGGGATAGCTCCCTCATCAGCGGCGGTTTCGATAACGGCATTCCGTCCGTAGGTCTCGATGCATCCAACGTTCTGGCGTTTGAAGTCCAGGGACATCGGCCCAACGGCCCGGCCAGTGACCCCTACACCGAAATCGCGGCACGCGGTGTACAACGGTTGTTCCAGTTCATGAACTCCAGTCCCGTCGCGGCCAAAACCTATAATTTTTCGGGCCCGCCGGCAGCCTGCCCAGGTGGTCTTGCCTGTACCTTTACTTTCGACGGGAATTCCAACGGTCATTTGATCTATGCCAATGCCGATGGATACAATCAGCCGTTCTACCAAGGTGGAATGGTGATTGATGCACTTACGGCTGCCGGGACTCCGGCCGCCACAGCCCTGCTAGGAAATGCGGGAGTCGTGGGCCAAACCTTCCAAAATATCGTGCAAGACATGATCGACGGATACAACTATTGCCAGAGCCCCTTCAATCCCGGCGGGGGCTGGACCTACGGTTGCGATAACAACTCTGAAAGTCACGTCGACAATTCGGTGTCCCAATGGGCATCGATCGGGGAGATCGCCGCGAATCGCGTGATGGGTATCCCCATCCCGTCCGTGGTGCTCAATGCGAACAGTGAGTGGCTGTTTAACGGCCAAGCTACTGATGCCTGGCCGATGCCAACTGCTGCTGGTGGAAGTGGTGTCTCGAATAGTAACTATTACGGGGCATATACGTATGCCGCTGACTGGGGGCGTAGCACCGGCCAGCCTTGTGTGGCCTTTGAGAACTGCTGGGCTTGGGGGCCGTATGCCGACACCCCGTCGGGCATGGTTCAACTATCTATGAATGGCGCCGGCCGGACGACGAACACCTTGTTCGGCGATGGCAGCACCGATCCGGATCAACGGTTCAACTACGCCGAGACGTTTGAGCGGGACAATTTCTGCAATCCCACAAGTAATGGCTATACGGGTTCTCCTAGATTTGGAGTTTATGGCATGCTTTCTTTCTCCAAGTCTATGAGATTGCACAATCCCGGCGGCGTTTTATCTCCCATTACGTTTATGCGATCACTGACGCCGGGTGTGGCTGCTCTCGACTGGTACAATGCGATCGGTCCGGAAAGTGGCGGTGGCGATCAGTGTGATGGCTTTGACGAGACGCTAGTGAAGAGACAAGGTGGAGGTTCCGGTGTTGCCGGAAATCCGGACCCGTCCAATACCCAGGGAGGCTACTGGAGTGGTCGCGGCTTTGTGAACGAGCACAACGTCATGGAGACAGGGTGGACGATCCAGATCTTGACTGGGGGCGTTTTTGTCTCATGCGTGAACAACCTGACTGGCAGAGGAACGGCAGGCGGCGGGCGGCAACCTGCGCGAATTGACCTTACCTGGACCGATATGACCACGCCCGTGGACCATTACGATATGTATGTTGCAAACGGGCCTTCGGCTCCGTACTCGAAGATTGGGAGCGTGCCGGGCACCAGTAGCGCCTTCTCCGACCGAAGCGGGCTAACGAACGGCAATACGTTCTACTTCGAATTGCATGCAGTCAATTCGGCGAATGTAGACATCTGCGTGTCTAACGCAGATCCGGTTACGGTCCCGGCGAATTAAACGGGCTGAAACCATTTGATTGAAAATGCGCCCTCGGGGAGTTTTCTCCGAGGGCGCATTTTTTGTTTACGTGTCCGATTAATGGTGTAAGTCCCCACAGTTCACTACGTCGCGTGCCTTTCGGCCCGGCGGTGAAGCCCGCCCTCGTAGTCGCGTGGAAGCCACATACGTTTGATGAGAGCCTACCGCACCAAAGTGGGATTGACGACGCTCATGGATGGCCAACAAATTGCAAAGGTGCTAAAGTTTCCGTTATTCCGCAGACAGTGCGTGTCAAATGTGTTCCTAGCTGTCGGGCGGAGAGCGAGTCTCCTGGAGGACCCAAGATGCAACGAATTTCATTGCTGACTCTCGCCGCTTCGAGTCTCTTATTTTTTGCGGTGGGAGCGCGGGTGGGATCGGCCGCCGAGCCGCCACAACCGATTTATATTTATCTTAACGCCCGAATCACCGATCACCTGAATCTCGACGTCACTGAAGACCGCTTGCGCCGCATCCTGCCCATGCTCGATCGGTATCGCAAACAGCACCCGGACATGCATCTTACCGCGACGATATTCTTCTCGGGCGCGGTCAGCCGGGCGCTGGCGGAACGGAATTCCCAAACACACATCAAGGATTTCGTGATGGGTTTTGCAAAAAGCGGTGTCGTGGAACTGGGATACGACGGCTATGACGAACCTACTTACAGACAGCGGCCCCTGCTTGAGTTTTCCGATGCGCAGACTCCGGAGCAACGCTGGCTGATGCGGAGCGCCGTGGCGGAGAAACTATTGACGGAAGCGCGCGATGCTCTGAAGGGCACTCCTCTTCCGGGCGTGACTGGCGGGCTGAAGAAGATGCAAGAAGTCTTCGGTGAGGCTGCAGGCATCAACGTGATTCTGGATCGACACGATATTGCCGTCTTCACCAGGCCGGAGTTGGGCGATGATTCCGAACTCGTCCACCAGATCCGCCGGCTCAATACCGGCGCGGTCATGTTTGGAATTCCCGATGACGATCACGATATGCCCGGCTACTTCGGCGCGGCCGAGAGCTTCAGCACGACCATCAGTCCGGCTCCTGGAATCTCCCCTGAGCTTTACTGGCAGGCCAATGTGTTGCGTACGGCGGAAAGCAGCGGCGAAAGGATCCACGCATTCCGCGCTTCTCAGGACGTTAAGCAGTTCAGCGCTGCTGTCAGCAAGATGGACCGCTCCAAGATTCACATCCTCCACGTGGAGCTTGGCAGTGACCAGGACTATCTGCCGCCGGTTGGTTATGAGGACCCTTTGTATCCCCCAGCAAAAGTAGCGTATTACAATGCGGAACATGCCGCGGATCCGACGATGCAGTTACCCGTGCCCAAGTTTCTCCCGGCGGCAAAAGTGGATGCGAACTTTGCGAAAGAAGACGAGTTTCTCAAGTTTCTGGTGGATGACTTCTTCGCAAAGAACACCGGCAGCCGTTTCATTTCGAATGCAGCGTTGAAGCAAATGACTGCGCCGAGTACGGGGTTTACCCTGTCCACCGATAACCTGCGTGCTGCGCTAAAAGATATTACGCAAAGTTGGGATAAACACACCTTTCGACTAGACCCCGTCCGATCGTCTAAATTCACTAAAGAGGGATGGACCGAGGACTTGCTTCCGCCGTTCGTACGCGTAGATGGACGCTACCTGTCCATGGCGGAAACGTTTCAGGTGCTGACCGATGTTTTCGCGGAATTCGATCGAACGGGTAAGCTTCCAAAGTCTGTCCCGGTGGTGCCGGTCTACGGACCATTAGAAACCCAGAAGGAGGTCGGACCGAAGCTCGAGAACGTGACGATCGCCTCGATCGCGCATCTTTCCGCTTCTATTGGCGGCCGCCTACACGACAATAGCTGGAGCCAGATTCCCAAGAACATGATTCCCTCCCGCGTCACCCTTAATGGCGCAGAGATTAATGCCGCTCAGTTCCTGCGGTTAATGGCGGACGCTCTGGTCAATCCGTCTCCCGAAGCGAAGCTGACGGTCAAGGAAACCCAGATGATTTCCGAGCTTGGGGTAGCGGAATATCCGAGATCACGGCTCAACACCGAATTGGGAGGCACCTGGACATTCAAACCGGCGCCCTTGGAAACCAGACCGTGAGGGGCAGTCGCTCGGCCGGCCACTGAAACTTGGCAAAGTCTTTGATCGACTGGCGAATCGATCGCCCCCTCAAAGTGTGGAGGGACGTCGGTATCGCGGAAATCGCCTGCCATGGTAGTCCACAAACCTTGAAGGCCAAGGGGCCCTCCAGGACTGCAATGGCGGTCGCGAGATCGGTCGCAGGACCATAGGAATCGACTTTTCTCCCGAACCATACAGAACTGGCCGATCACTTAACGCCGCGAACATGCTCCGGTGCTTTCGTGTAACCGTACCAGTACTTGTACTAAGTCGTCACCCCAAAAAATAAACGGCACATCGATGTTTGCTTCGCTTATACTGTCCCCATTCCTGAAAAGAAGTTAGCGATTCTCTCAGAGCCAAATGCGAAGGAAGATGTCGTGACCACCTATCGATTTACTGCCAAACATATATTGCGCACTGCTGCACTTTTAATCGCGGCCTGCCTGCCGGCAAGCGCCGACCCCATGAGTCTCGGAATATTGAGTTTCGATTCTATCCTTCCGGGCGTCTCTGACCAGTTCACGATCTCCAATATGAGCGGGCTGTTCGATCTTCCGTCCGACTTTCCGGTGACCACTGCAGTGACATTCCAGAATGCCCAACTGACACTCTTCGGGCCGTCCGCGCCAGTATCGCCGATCCTGCTCGGAGACATCGGACCGGGTGCCGCCGCGACTGGGCTGTTTTCAGATGCGTCCCAGTTCACCTCCGCGGTTTTTACCGCGACCCTCGGCCCGACCACTCTATCGCTGGACGGAGGCGGAGCCGAAACCGTGGATTCTTTTATAACTGCTACTCTGTTGCCGTCTTCGGGCTCACTTCTGGTTGCGGATACCGATTTGACCGTGATCGAGGCGGCGGCGCCCGCTCCGTCGAGTGTTCCGGAGCCCTCGGCATTTGCACTCATCGTTTCGCTGGCAGGCATACTCGCAGTCTTGTCTTGGCGCAGGCGCCGGGTTCCGGCATGAACCCGGATCTGGGCTGGTTTGTTCTTCCAGGAACGATGAAGACCGGGCAGAATTCTTTAGAAGTTCGCGCACGGCCTTCGCAGTGGATTGTTCAATCAACTTTGCTTGGATGGTGAGCTCATGAAAGAGTCAGGCGTTCGAAGAAATTGTTACTGGGCTGTAATGGCATTGATCGCTTCGGCGGCTTTCACGGCCCCCTTGCGTGCGCAGGTGACGCTCAGCGCCAGTACGTCTCCGGCGGCCGGGCAGCCGGGGATTACGGCCATGACTGTGGTTGGCAGTAACTTCCCGAGCGGCACCATCTCTCCTGCCCAGGTAACGGTCAGTCTCCAGCCACTGACTTCCGGGCCGGCAATGACGGCAACCGCTACGGCGGTCACAACCGTGATCGGGTCGACACGGCGGATCTCGTTCACCTTTAACGGATCGAACGTCTCGGCGGAGACTCCGTATTCCGTGTCCGTATCGGGCACGACTGCGCAGAACGTCGCATTCTCCACCACCAAGACGGCGACAATGACGATCGACCCTGCCGCCTCGTTTTCGCTCAACCCCGCCAGCGCTCAGCAGGGCGGTTCCTCCAGCGTCACGATCAGCGGGCAGTTCACCTATTTCACTCCAGGGCAGACCCAGGCGAATTTCGGTCCGGGCGTATCGGTCGGCGGTGGCCCCGTCGGAGGTTTCGGGCCGGTAACCGTGACGAATGCGACTCTCGCGACCGCCCAGATTGCGGTTAGCCCGTCGGCAGTTCCGCAGGCTCAGGCTGTGACTGTACAAACCGGGGTTCAGGCGCCCGTGCTCGCGGCGGGCTTCACGGTTCTCCCCGGCACGCCGGTGCTGAACACCGTCAATCCGAATAGCGGCCAGCAGGGCCAGCAGAATGAGATCGTCGGCCTGACCAGCCAGTTCACGCACTGGGTGCAAGGAACGACGACGGCCACCTTCGGCGCGGGTATTACGGTCGCCAGCCTGACGGTCAACTCGGCTACGAGCGCCACGGCAGTGCTCAACATCGATCCGGCGGCGGCGACTGGCGCGCGCAATGTGACGGTGACAACCGGCGGAGAAATCGTCGCCCTGAACAACGGCTTCACCGTCAATGCCGGGACACCGGTACTGACGACGGTCAATCCGAACACCGGACAGCAAGGGCAGCAGAATGAGAGCGTCGCCCTGGCCGGCCAGTTCACGCACTGGGTGCAAGGAACCACAACGGCCACCTTCGGCGCGGGTATTACGGTCGCCAGCCTGACGGTCAACTCGGCTACGAGCGCCACGGCGGTGCTCAACATCGATCCGGCGGCGGCGACTGGCGCGCGCAATGTGACGGTGACCACCGGCGGAGAAATCGTCGCCTTGAACAACGGCTTCACCGTCAATGCCGGGACACCGGTACTGACGACGGTCAATCCGAACACCGGACAGCAGGGCCAGCAGAATGAGAGCGTCGCCCTGGCCGGTCAGTTCACGCACTGGGTGCAAGGAACCACAACGGCCACCTTCGGCGCGGGCATTACGGTCGCCAGCCTGACGGTCAACTCGGCTACGTTCGCCACGGCGGTGCTCAACATCGATCCGGCGGCGGCGACCGGGGCACGTGACGTCACGGTCACCACCGGCGCGGAAGTAGTCGCGTTAAACAACAGCTTTACCGTGAACGCCGGCCCCACACTGCTGTCGATTAGTCCGAATACCGGAATTCAGGGCCAGGCCGCTCTGCCCGTGACGATCACCGGGCAGAACACGCACTTCACGAACGCCAGTCTCATCGACTTGGGCGCAGGTATCACTGTCGGCAGTGTTTCCGCAACAGATGCGACCCATCTATTGGTCGCGCTGACGATCGCCGGCGGCGCGAATCTCGTGCAGAACGGCAGTCTTGAGGATTTGAACGGCGCCTTCCTCAATACGTCCCAGAACTACATGGCGCTCGCCGCCGGGTCAACGGCAATTGCCGGCTGGACAGTGACTTCTGCGACCACCGGTTCGATTGTGTGGGGCCAGTCTCCTACCGGCGACAGTCATACGGCGTCTGCCGGCGCCTTTTTCGTCGACCTAAGCGGCTTTGGATCGAATTCTCCCAACGGTGCGATTCAACAGCAGCTTCAGAATCTCGTGATCGGGCAGCAATATACGTTTTCGATGGACGCGGACGTCCAGGGACAGCTCCCAGTGGTTGCGGTGGGCGGCACGAACGTCGCGCTCACGCCGGGTACGCCGTTCGTAGTCGGGTCCGACACATGGACTCCGGTAGTCGGCACATTCGTGGCGAATTCGGTGAACCCACTATTGACCATTGCGAATCCGACTCCGGCCCAGCAGATTACGTTTATCGATCACATTGTGGTCACAGGGCCGAGCACGGCCGCTCTCGGGGCGCATAATCTCACGGTTACAACGGGCGCAGAGTCGGCAAGCCTGAACAACGCGTTCACGGTGAGCGCGTATCCCCTGCTGTTGTCGGTTTCCCCTGCCCTGGGCGTCCAGGGGCAGACGAATGTGCCGATAACCATCACTGGATTGAATACGCACTTCAGCAACAGTTCCGCGGTGACTTTTGCCGGCACCGGTGTAACGGCAGGGGCGCCCACTGCGGCCACCGCCACCAGTATCACTGTGCCTGTGACGATCACGGCGGGCGCGGCCCTCGGAGCCCGATTGGTACAAGTTACCACCGGCGCGGAAACAGTGAGCCTTGCCGACGCCTACACGGTTACAGCCCCTGCCGCGCTCTTGTCACAGGTAAATCCGAATACCGGGCAGCAGGGGCAGACCAACGAGAGCGTCAATCTGGTTGGGCAGTTCACCCATTGGGTCCAGGGGACTAGCACAGCGGCCTTCGGCGCGGGGATCACGGTAGCCACTTTTACAGTCAACTCGGCGACCAGCGCGACAGCGGTCTTGAACATCAATGCGGCAGCGGCCACCGGCGCACGCAACGTGACCGTGACCACGGGCGGCGAAGTCGTCACTCTCACCAATGGCTTCACGGTGAACGCGGGCACGCCGGTGCTGATCTCAGCCACCCCCAATACCGGGCAGCAGGGCCAAACCAACGAGAGCGTGAATCTGGTCGGGCAGTTCACTCACTGGGTCCAGGGGACCAGCACAGCCGCCTTCGGCGCGGGGATCACGGTAGCCACTTTTACGGTCAACTCCGCAACGACGGCGACGGCGGTCCTGAATATTGACCCTGCGGCGGCGACCGGGGCGCGCAATGTGACCGTGACCACGGGCGGCGAAGTCGTCACCCTCACCAATGGCTTCACGGTAAACGCGGGCACTCCGGTGCTGACCTCGGCCACTCCCAATACTGGGGTTCAGGGGCAGACCAACGAGAGTGTCAATCTGGTTGGGCAGTTCACCCACTGGGTCCAGGGGACCAGCACAGCCGCCTTCGGCGCGGGGATCACGGTAGCAACCTTTACCGTCAACTCCGCGACAACCGCGACGGCGGTGCTGAACATTGACCCTGTGGCGGCCACCGGGGCGCGCAATGTGACCGTGACCACGGGCGGCGAAGTCGTCACCCTCACCAATGGCTTCACGGTTACGGCGGCCACGCCGCTGATCACGCAGGTGAACCCGAATACAGGCAACCAGGGCCAATCGAACCTGCCGGTAACGATAACCGGAACCAATACTCATTTCAGCAACAGTTCGCTGGTAACCTTCAGCGGTACCGGCATAACCGTTGGTGCGCCTTCGGCGGCCACTCTGACGAGCGTGACAGTGCCGGTGACGATCGCGTCCGGAGCGCTCCTGGGGCCCCGGGATGTTCAGGTCCAGACTGGCGCGGAGACCGTCACCCTGACCAGCGCCTTCACGGTGACCAGCGGCGGAGGTACCGTCACGATCAGTCTCTCCTCTCGAGTCGTGTCCTGGAACGGAAGCACGACCATTACCGCGCAGTTTCTCGATTCCGGCGGAAATCCAATCACCAATCCGCCACCCGTGTTCGATTTCTCCATCGCCGCCATCGGGAACACCAGTGGCAATACCCCCGTGCTCAACGGCAATACGATTTCGTTCCCGAGGTTGACCAAGAAACTGCTGAATCAGAATACGACGGCGGACCCGGACGGCCTGTTTACCGATGGCGATCCGACCGACCCGAATTATGGGAAGGAAACCGGCGGAG
>Ga0070741_10017900_pt1 | contig 11566 bp, 9 predicted proteins | sample Coa_R1_4_FD_66440 | JGI IMG/M metagenome (GOLD analysis project Ga0070741, IMG submission 66440) | Surface soil microbial communities from Centralia Pennsylvania, which are recovering from an underground coalmine fire - Coalmine... | ecosystem: Environmental > Terrestrial > Soil > Unclassified ...
GCGCAAGCGCGTAGGTCTGCCGCGAGGCGGCCCCGCAGCCGTGATCACCACCAAGGCGGTGTTGCGCTTCGGCGACGATGGCCAGGCATATCTTGCCTCCGTGCATCCCGGCATCAGCGTTGACGATGTGCTCACGAACACAGGATGGAAGCTGCGCGTGTCCGCGAAACTCGAGCCGACGCCAGAACCCAGCGCGGCTGAATTGCACGCAATCCGCGACTACGACCCGGAAGGGTTCTGGACCAGGTGACCATGTCGCCAAACCTTACAGCAGCACTTCAAAAGATCGACCTAAAGATATATGCCCCGGCGGCTTGGATCACGCTCAGCAATCCGCCCGCAAACGTAATTGATCTCCCGATGATGGACGAATTGATCGCCACCCTCGAGGACCTGGAGCAGCGCGCAGAAGTGACCTGCATCGTGTTCTCCGGCGGTGGAAAGGGATTCTCTGCGGGCGTAGATGTTGCCGCCCACGCTCCCGACAAAGTTCGCTCCATGCTCACCAGCTTCCACGGCGTCATCCGCGCGGTGGTGAGCACTCGCAAGGTGACCGTCGCGGCCGTGCACGGCAATTGCTTGGGTGGCGGCGCCGAATTAGCTCTGATGTGCGATGTCGCTTACGCCACGCCGGAATCAAACTGGGGTTTCCCTGAAATCAAATTGGGCTGCTTTCCTCCAGTGGCAGTTGTGGCGCTCTCCGCGGCGGTCGGTCAAAAGCGCGCCGCCGAACTGGTGCTGACTGGCAAAACTTTCTCCGGGCGCGAAGCCGCTGAGATGGGCCTGGCGAACCAGGTTGGCGATCCCACTGTTCTGGCGCAAGAGTGTGTCGCTCGCCTCAGCCAGCTCAGCCCCGCGGCATTGGCATTAACCAAGAAAGTCCTGTACGCGTGGGATGCAATTCATTTCGACAAAGGTCTCGGCCGGGCAGAAAAAATTTATCTCGATGAGCTGATGCAGACGCAAGACGCCCAAGAGGGAATCAACGCTTTTCTCGAAAAGCGCGAGCCGGAGTGGAAAGGAAAGTGAATTGGGTAATTGCACAATCGGGTAATCGGGAAATTGACTAAATCGCGCCTTTGAAATTACCCGACTACGCAATTGCCCGATTACGGATGCTCACTATGTCTAAGCTGCAGACAATGCGCTCCGCCATCGCTGACTTCATCCCTGCTGGCGCCAGTGTGGCGATGGGTCTGCAAATGGAGCAGATGATCCCGTTCGCCGCTGGACACGAGATCATCCGCCAGAAGAAGCATGGGCTGACGCTGATCGGGCCGATCTCGGACATTCTTTTTGATCAGCTTATTGGCGCCGGATGTGTGGACCAGGTCATCGCAGCCTGGGTGGGCAATGTCATGATGGGATCGGCCTACAACTTTCGCCGCGCAGCCGAATCGGAGCAGATCAAAGTTTTCAATATGACCAACTTTTCCATTGCCCTCGCGCTGCAGGCGGGCGCGATGGGCGTCCCGTATCTTCCCACGCGAACTGCGCTGGGAAGTGACGTGCTCAAAAACAATCATTTTTTCTATCAGGTATTTTCCCCGTTTGAGGGCAAAGAGCCGTTGCTGGCGGTACGCGCCATCAGCCCAGACGTCACTATCGTCCACGCGCAGCGCGCCGATCGCGACGGCAACGCCCACTGCTGGGGGAATTTCGGCGTGATGCTCGAGGGCGTCCGTGCCGCCAAGCGCGTGATCGTGGTGGCGGAGGAGATCGTCGATGCCGATGTAATCGCCAGCGATCCCAATCGCACTGTGATTCCCGGATTTCTGGTGAGCGCAGTTGTCCATTGTCCTTACGGCGCGCATCCCTCACCGGTGCAGGGCTACTACAAGCGCGACGACGCCTTCTTCCGGCAATATCACGAGCATACGAAAAATACGGCCGATACGGACGCGTGGCTCGCGCGCTGGGTGTATGGCGTCGCTGACCGCGCAGCGTACATGAATTTGCTGGGTGCCTGTCGCGTGGACGAGCTTGGAGTGAAGCAGCACGCCTACGCCGCGGCGGCGGATTTTGGATATTAATGAAAAAAGAACTCATCGAACTTCGCGTTAACGGCCGCACCCACGAGCTGGCGGTCGAGCCCAGCAAGCTCCTGCTGGACGCGCTCCGTGAAGACCTGCGCCTGACCGGCTCCAAGCGCGGTTGTGATGATTCTTCGTGCGGCGCCTGCACCGTGCAAATCGATGGCATACCCATGCTCGCCTGCACGCTTTTGGCGGCAAGCTGCCAGGGCCAGGAGATCACCACCATCGAAGGCGTGAGCGAGCACGGCAGTCTGGCCGCAATCCAAAAAGCTTACGGCGACTGGGGCGGCGCCCAGTGTGGTTTCTGCACGCCCGGTTTCATCATGACCGTGAAGCATCTGTTAGCTAACAATCCAGAGCCTACAGAAGAAGAAGTCCGCGACGCATTGAGTGGAAACTTGTGCCGGTGCACAGGATATAGCCAGATGTATCAGGCGATCAAAGCCGCCATTGAGGCCGAGCAAAAGGGAATGGCGGCAGCAAGATGAGTGATTTCTCCATCATCGGCAAGCCGATCGCCATGGTTGACGCCGCCGAGAAGACCACCGGCGCCGGTAAATATACCGACGACCTCTCGCTTCCCGGCATGCTGATTGGCAAAATTCTGCACTCGCCATATCCGCACGCCCGCATCAAGCGCATCGACACCAGCCGCGCTCAGGCGACCGACGGCGTGGTCGCAGTGGTCACCGGCAAAGACGCTCCCAACACCTACGGCATCCTTCCCATCGGTCATGACGAGCATGCGCTGGCGCTCGATAAAGTTCGCTACGTAGGCGACAACGTTGCTTGTGTTGCCGCTGAGTCGGAAGCCATTGCCGAGCAGGCTCTCGAGCTGATTAACGTTGAATACGAGCTGCTGCCCGCCTACTTCGATCCTGAGCAATCCATGAACGCCAAGTCTGACCTCATCCACGAGAGTCGGCCGCACAACATCGAAAAGGAATATCATCACGCCTTCGGAGATCCTGATAAAGGCTTTGCCGAAGCCGACCACGTCGCCGAAGCGCGCTACATTGCAAACGAGGTCACGCACGCGGCCATGGAGCCGCACTCCACGTTGGCGTCCTTCGAACTCGACCCGCATACCGGCCAGCTCGGCCGGCTCACGGTTTGGTCGTCCACCCAGGTGCCTTACTACCTTCAGCACAAACTTTCGTTGGTGCTGGAGATGCCAATGTCGCAGATTCGCGTGATCAAGCCGCTGGTCGGCGGCGGCTTCGGCGGCAAGAGCGAGGTCATCCCGCTGGAGATCATCGCCGCGGTGGCGGCACGCGCCGCCAAGCGGCCGGTGAAAATAACCTACACGCGTGAAGAGGTTTTCTGGGCGCATCGCGGGCGCCCGCGCACCATCATTGATCTGAAAACCGGCGTAAAAAAAGATGGCCGTATCACTGCGGTGCGCGCGCGCGTCGTTCAGGACGGCGGCGGCTACTGCTCGTACGGGCCGGTCACCATTCTTTATTCCGGCGCGTTATTGGGCGCGATTTACGATATTCCAAACGTCGGGTACGACGGATACCGCGTGCTCACCAATAAGCCTGCGTGCGGCGCGATGCGCGGCCACGGCACCGTTAACGTGCGCTTCGCTTTCGAGTCGCAGCTGGACGAAATTTGCGCCCAGCTCAAGCTCGATCCGCTGGCTGTGCGCCAGAAGAATTTCCTGAAGCCGCCATGCATCACGGTAAATGGTCTGCGCGTGCAGAGTTATGGCCTACCAGAGTGCATTCAAAAAGTTGCGGATGGCTCCGGCTGGAAAAAACGCCGTGGCAAACTGGGCCGCGGACGCGGGCTCGGCATGGGCTGCAGCCACTACGTGAGCGGCGCCGCTAATTCCATCATCCGCTCGGACATGCCGCACTCAACCGTCAATATAAAAGTCGATCGCGATGGCGGCGTGGTGGTGTACACCGGCGCATCGGAAATCGGCCAGGGTTCCAACACTATGACCGCGCAGATCGCGGCTGAGGTACTGGGCTGCTCGCTGGCGCGAGTGAAGGTTATTGCCGCAGATACCGATCTCACGCCCATTGATATCGGCTCCTACTCCAGTCGCGTGACATTCATGGCCGGCAACGCCACTCTTCGCGCCGCGCAAGAAATTAAGAAGCAGATTGCCAGCGCCGCAGCGCGGCACCTGAACTGTACACCAGACGAACTTACCTTCCGCGACGATCGCGTATTTAGGAAGGGAACTGTCCCCGATTTTCAGCCGGGTCGCTCCAGTGGCGCTTCAGCATCCGAGATCCTCGAAACCACCGATGCGCCGCGCGGCCCCTCGGTCAGCGGACGCGTCGAAGGGCAAATCCTTCGCGGCTCACTGCAACAAAAGCGCAAGCAGGAAGCCGAAGCTCGCCGTGATTGGATGAGCTTCGAAGAGGCGGTGGTCGCAGCCATTGACTTCCATGGAGCCCTAACCGGCACCGGCTCCTACGCTCCACCGCAAGAAGCGCGTGGAGGAAAGTTCAAAGGCGGTGGCGTGGGCCCATCACCGGCCTATTCGTATGCCGCACAAGTAGCCGAGGTCAGTGTTGACGAGGAAACCGGCATCGTCACGGTGCACAAAGTCTGGGCCGCACACGATTGCGGTCGCGCGTTGAACCCAGTGTCTGTCGAAGGCCAGGTGATCGGCTCGGTATGGATGGGCCTCGGCCAGGCCCTCGAAGAAGAAATGATCTGGAAAGATGGCATGCTCATGAATCCCGGCCTGCTGGAGTATCGCAGCCCGTCTTCCATCGAATCGCCCGAGGTGGAATGCTTCATCGTCGAGAGCATCGACCCGGAAGGTCCCTTCGGCGCCAAAGAATGCAGCGAAGGCTCGCTGGCGGCCACCATTCCTGCCATCGCGAACGCGATCTATGACGCGGTTGGCGTCCGCCTGCGCGAAGCCCCATTCACGCCCGAGCGGGTGCTCGCCGCGCTGCGCGAGCAGAACAATGCGAAAAAGCTCAACCTGACCGAAGGAGTTGATCCAACTGCTCCTGCGCGGCTTCGCGAGCACGGCGGCTCGCTGTGGTTCCGCGGAAAAGGCCCGCTACGGCATGCGCTGGATCCGGCGCGCGCAACCCAATCACTGCAAGCCGGAGGCGATGATTGAGCCTCCCAGCATTCAAGTTGCTGCGGCCGCGCTCGATTGCCGAAGCTATCGATTACTTGGCGGAGCATGCGCCCAACATACAAGTACTGGCCGGCGGCACCGACCTCATTCCTTCTCTGCGCCAAAAGCTTTTCGAGCCTCAGTATGTGCTTGATCTGCGCGGTCTCGCCGAGCTACGTGGAATTCGCTCTAACGGCAACGGAGTAGAAATCGGCGCGCTTACTACGCTCACCGAGATCGAACGCTCCGCATTTTTGCGACAGCATTACCCAGTGCTAACCCAGGCTGCGGCCACAGTCGCCTCGCCTATCCTGCGCAACATGGGCACGATCGGCGGCAATATTTGCCTGGACACTCGCTGTCTCTGGTATAACCAGTCGCTCACCTGGCGCAAGGGCTGCGGCTTCTGTATCAAAAAAGACGGTGACCTCTGCCACGTCGCCCCCGGTGGAGATGACTGCTGGGCGGCCTTTTCCGGCGACACACCGCCGGCCTTGCTCTGCCTTGATGCGGAAATTGAAATTGCCAGCCCAGGGGGGAAGCGGCGCCTGCCGCTCTCTGATTTCTACACCGGCATTGGCGATAACTATCGCAAACTCGAGAAAAGCGAACTGCTAACGCGAGTTTTCCTCCCGCAGTCCACGGCCGACTATCACGGCGCTTATCGAAAGCTGCGAATTCGCGGCTCCATCGATTATCCTTTGGCGGGTGTGGCGGTGGCACTGCGCGGTAACGGGCACATTGAAGACGCGCGGGTTGCGATTACTGCTGTGAACCCGGCGCCGGTGCTGGTCAAGGGCGCGCGTGAGGCGCTTGAGGGCAAGACGCTCGATGAAGAGCTTGCCATGCATGTTGGCGACCTGGCAGCGCGCACCGCCAAGCCGCTGACCACATCAGCGCTGACGCCTGAATATCGTCGCGAGATGATTCGCGTCTTCACCAAGCGCACGCTGCTCGCGGCAATGAGAACTGCTCTTTGATCACCGACTGCCACATTCACATCCAGCCGGTCGAGATGTTTAAGCCGGCCGCGCTGGCGCTCATGCAAAACAAGCGGCGGAACTTCGACCAGATAGTCGAATACTGCCGTTCGCCCAAGGCATTCCTCAAATATCTGGACCAGTGCGGCATCGATCGCGCCGTGCTCATTAATTATGTGGCACCGGAGGTCATCGGCTTCACCTCCGAGGTCAACACATTCGTTGCCAACTACGTTAAGGAGAATCCCAGGCGCCTCATCCCCTGCGGCAGCCTGCATCCGCGGCATACCAACAATGTTCTCGCGGACGTGGAGCAGATTGTCCGGCTGGGCATTCGCCTGATTAAAATTCATCCGCCGCACCAGCTGCTTTTTCCCAACGACTATCAGCACGGCGTCAAGGAACTGGAAATCATCTATCGTGCCGCCGAAGCCAACGGCATTCCAGTCATGTTCCACACCGGTACGTCGGTTTTTCCCGGCGCCCGCAACAAGTACGGCGACCCAATACACATTGACGATGTAGCGGTGGACTTTCCCCGGTTGAAGATCCTGCTGGCGCACGGCGGCCGGCCGCTATGGATGGATACTGCGTTCTTCCTGGTGCGCCGCCATCCCAACGTTTACCTGGACATCAGCGGCATCCCGCCCAAGGCGCTGCTGAAGTATTTTCCGCGCCTGGAAGAGATCGCGGACAAAACTCTGTTTGGCACCGACTGGCCCGGGCCCGGCGTTCCCGATATCAAGAAGAACCTCGATGAATTCCGCGGCCTGCCGCTTTCTGAACAGGCCAAGCAGCAGATCCTCAGCCGGACAGCCCTCTCCATCTGGCCTTCCTAAAGCTGCAAGCGTTTGCACAGTTCTTGCGCTTGTTGTTCTGAGTTCAGAACGATGGCAATATTCTGATTGACAAGCGCCGCCTGCTTGATAAGCTTGCCAGACCGAGTAGCTGAATATGAGATTAGCTGTTCGCTGTCCTGCTGTGCATTCCCGTTGGTTCTTCTCTATTGGCCTTGTTCTCAGCCTCACATGCATTGCCTGCGCAGACACTATTTATTTCAAAAATGGCACTTCTATCCAGATAGACAAGGCCACCGAGAAGGACGGCAAGATCGAATACTTCATTGGAAGCACTAGGTACACCATCCCACAAACTTCGGTACAGCGGGTCGAGCACAGCGGTGGCCTGGGAATTTCGATCGGCTCCAGCAAACAAGTTTCTACAATCATTGCAACACCGGACAGTGGCGCCTCTGCCGAAGACAATCCGGTAGAGAAGCGACAGATTCGACCCGAGAAGCTCAGGCTGCCGTCCCCGGAAGTCTCTGCGGCCGAGGAAAAACACCTGGCCGAACTGCGCTACCGCATTCTGATCGCCGACCGTGTGGACGAGGCTGGCCTCGCAGCAGTAGAGCATGAAGGAAATGCGCAGCAATCCATGTGGGCCAATTTCGAAGCAGGCCGATTCCAACTGCAACACGGCGACGCCGACGATGCGCGAAAACGCTTTGAGCGTGCGCTCAGCTTTAAGCCAGATCTACCCACCCTTTTGGAATGGCACATCATCGCCTGTGCGCAATCCAACCGTTATGCCGAAGCTATTCCTTCCGCAGAGAAATTAGTGAAGGTGCTGCCGGAAGGGTGGACATTTGCAACCCTCGGCCAGCTCTATTACAACACCGACCAGAAACAGCAGGCGATTGCCGCCCTAAAGCGTTCGTTGCAGTTCGAGCGCGTGGAAGTGGTTCAGGAGTTGATGGAAAGGGCGCAACACCAACTGGATGTGGAGGGTAATTTCAACCAAAGTGACAGCTGGCACTTCACCCTTCGCTATGAGGGCCGTGCCACTTCACTCACGTTACAGCGCGATCTCCTGGGCACCCTGGAAGAGCAATATCGTGACCTGGCCCGCGACCTTCATTACAATCCAACCGAAAATATTTCAGTCATCTTATATACCTCGGAGCAGTTTTTTGACATCACGCGAGCGCCGTCGTGGGTAGGTGCTCTGAATGACGGCACCCTTCGCATTCCGCTCGGCGGCATTACAACTGTTAGCCCCGAATTGCAGAGTGTGCTCAAGCACGAGCTCACCCATTCTTTTGTCCGATTGATGAGTGCCGGTCGCTGCCCCACCTGGCTCAATGAAGGTCTGGCCCAGTTGATGCAAGCAAGGACGCTGTCGCCAAGTGACAATATGGCCCTGGCGCGATTGTTTGGTGAGTCTAAGGAAGCGCCATTCCGCCTCTTGGAGGGAAGTTTCGTCAGGTTCCCCGCGCCTGTAGCTGCAGTGGCCTATGCGGAATCCCTGGTTGCAGTCCAGTACTTGCGCAGCAAATATGGCATGGGAGGTCTGCAGCGGCTTCTAACACGTATCGGGGAAGGCGAGAGCCCCGAGGCGGCCTTATTTGCAGTCACGAGTGACCACTATGTGGAGTTTGAACACGACCTATCCGCCTACCTTCAACGCGGCAGCGGCGGGTAGAAACTATTTCCGACAAAATTCCACAGCCAACCTGTTCCTCCATCGCGCCACATCTTAAGTAATACTCCCTAGAACGCGACGTTCGGGTTCAATAAAGGAAAGTGTGCGCAAATCGGGCATAACGCTTATGCATTTTGTGATGTCTAGTGCGGCTACGGGTTGGAATCTTGCGAAAGATTGCTGTATAACAATAAGTTGCGCGCCTCATTCGCAGCGCCTAGCGCGCTCCCCCTTCTGAGTCTATGAGAGGAAGCTATGTCCAGTCTCACCGCTAGCCATGCCCCCAAGGGGCTGGAAGGTGTTGTTGCGACTACCTCCAGCATTTGCTTCATTGACGGGGACCGTGGTGTGTTGGCATACCGCGGCATTGATATTCACGATCTGGCCGATCACTCTACTTTTGAAGAGACCTGTCACCTACTCTGGTTTGGCGCCCTGCCCACCGAGGCACAGCTGCGCGACTTGCAATCTCGGCTCGCAGAAGAGAGAAGACTTGATCCCGCGGTCATCGACTTGCTCAAAACCGCGCCCAAGACCGCTCTGCCGATGGACGTTCTGCGCTCCGCCGTCTCGGTACTTTCGTTTTACGACGCAGACGACAAGAAAAACGATCACGATGCGAACATTCGTAAGGCAATCCGCCTCACCTCGCAGATCGCGATGATTGTGGCCGCCTATGATCGCATACGTAAGGGCAGACCAGTGGTCGAGCCCGACCGCTCGCTCTCCCACTCAGCCAACTTTCTCTTAATGCTGAATGGAGAGAAGCCCTCCTCCACTGCCGAACGCGCGTTAGATATTGCCCTGGTTCTTCACGCCGACCACGAGCTGAATGCATCTACCTTCGCGGCGCGGGTCACCGCGGCCACTCTTTCCGATATGCATTCGGCAATTACTTCGGCCATTGGCGCATTGAAAGGGCCGTTGCACGGTGGCGCCAACGAGGCAGTTTTCGCCGTGCTGAAGAGCATCAGTAACGCCGGAGCTGATCCCGTCGAATACATTCGAGGTCAACTCGCGCAGAAGAAGAAGATTCCCGGTTTCGGGCATCGCGTTTACCATACCGAAGACCCCCGCGCCACCCACCTGCGGAAGATGTCGCGCGAGCTCGGCGCCTCCGGTGGAGACGGAAAATGGTTTGACTATTCCCGCCGCATTGAAGAGTTCATGAAGAACGACAAGAAGCTCAACGCCAATGTTGACTTCTACTCAGCATCCACTTATCACTCATTGGGCATCGAGGTTGACCTGTTCACCCCAGTTTTTGCCGTCTCGCGGATAAGCGGCTGGGCGGCACACGTCATCGAGCAGCTCGACGACAATCGTCTGATTCGTCCCCGCGCCGACTATATCGGCCCCGCGTACCCGCAAAAGTATGTGCCGATAGAGAAGCGATAGGCTGGCCCCTCGCGTCGCCGGCTGTCCCCAGCAATCGGGTCCATTTCATTTTCATGCTGACCAAGTGCTTCTCCAGGCGGGCGCCTGGATTCCCGATGAACTGAGTCCAGCCGCGGAGCGGCGGAACAGCGTTTAGCCCAGGGCGTAAGCCCTGGGAAGGTGCGCAAAGAAAATCTGAGCCCCGGAAGGGCGACATCAAACGCGCTAAAATGACCGCAGGATATGCGCCGCGTCTATCTTGACAATAACGCCAGCACGCCGGTTCTCCCGGAAGTTTTTGAGGCCATGCGCCCCTACTTCGGAGAGAACTTCGGCAACGCGTCTTCCATCCACCATCATGGACAGGAAACGCGGGCGGCGGTTGAACGCGCGCGCGAATCCGTGGCCGCGCTGCTGGGTTGCAAGACCACAGAAGTCGTCTTCACTAGCGGCGGCACCGAAGCCGACAATCTGGCGATCTTCGGACTAGTCCGTCCCGGCGACCATGTAATTACGTCAACCATCGAGCACCACGCTGTTCTCAATTCTGGAAAGCGGCTGGAAGAAATGGGCTGCGAAGTCACTTACGTTCCAGTTGATTCTCGAGGCCTGGTCGATCCTGGCGACGTCCGCCGCGCGCTGCGTCCCAACACTCGCCTCATCTCCATCATGATGGCGAACAACGAGAGTGGTGTGCTGCAGCCGGTAGAAGAGATCGCCACGATCGCGCGCGAAGCGTCCGTCGCTTTTCACACTGACGCTGTACAGGCCGCGGGCAAGGTGCAGCTCGAGGTCAAGCGCATCGGTTGCGACCTGCTCTCCATCTCCGGCCACAAAATGCACGCGCCTCAGGGAATCGGCGCGCTGTACGTGCGGAAGGGAACAAAGCTCCAGCCACAGCTTTATGGCGGACGTCACGAGCGTTCGCGCCGTGCCGGCACGGAGAACGTCCCTGCGATCGTTGCGTTGGGGAAGGCGGCTGAGGTCGCCGCTCAAGGCTTGCGTGATGGTTCGGTCGCCAAAATTGCAGCGCTGCGCGATCGGCTCGAGAGCACAATTACGGAATCCGTCGAAGCTGTCAAAGTGAATGGCGGTTCCGCTCCCCGCGTGCCCAATACTACGAACCTTCATTTTGATGGCATCGAAGGGGAAGCCTTGGTGATCGCTCTTGATCTCAAGGGACTGGCTGTTTCCACGGGTGCCGCCTGTTCCTCGGGGGCGATTGAGCCCTCGCACGTGCTTACCGCGATGGGCTTGCGTCCTGACCAGGCTCGTGCCAGCCTGCGCTTCAGCCTCGGCAAGCAGAACACGGCTGAGGACGTGGATTTCGCGCTAAACCTGATCCCGCAGACCGTCACCCGCCTGCGTGAACTGTCTCCCGTTTACAATAGTAATTAGCAAGGACGCTGCTCGCTTGAGCCGATGTGCAGCTTCGGCCAGGCGCTAACAGCCGTTTTTTATGTCTGACTCTCGCACCATTGCCGTGGCCATGTCGGGCGGTGTGGACTCTTCCACCGTCGCGGCCATGCTGCGCGCCGAGGGGCACAACGTTGTCGGCTTGACCATGCAGCTCTGGAACCAGCGCCGCCTCG
>Ga0070741_10017901_pt1 | contig 11565 bp, 10 predicted proteins | sample Coa_R1_4_FD_66440 | JGI IMG/M metagenome (GOLD analysis project Ga0070741, IMG submission 66440) | Surface soil microbial communities from Centralia Pennsylvania, which are recovering from an underground coalmine fire - Coalmine... | ecosystem: Environmental > Terrestrial > Soil > Unclassified ...
GAAACCGCCGGGTTCGTCGAGCGCACACCCGACCAGGTGGATGGCCGTGTGGTCCGTGTCTCGTTGACCAGCGAAGGCGACCGTATCATCAAGCGGCTGACTCGGGCGCACCTGGACCGCCTGCACGAGCTCGCGGTCGTCTTGGACGACTTGATTGACCGGCACGATGACCGCGCTGGCTCTCCAGGCTAAGCGAACAGTTAATGAGTAATCGCATCATGAATTAACGACTGATTCGGGTTGCGTTTCCGCGCCAGTACCTGCCTGGGCTAGGTACTCCACCGACATTACCGTCGTCGCGGTCGGCTCGGGGCGCGGGTGCGTCCGCGCTGTGGTTCTTCACCGTTCTCCGGCGGAGCGGCCAGCGGCTGAGCTTCGCCGGCGCTGACGCGCAGGCCTCAGGAATTTCGCGCGGAGCCGGACGGGCGCGGGGCCGAGAGCCGCGGTCTCTTATCCCGAACGACGAGTTCACGCCGGGATGCACGTTTGGCCGCACGATCACGTTCTCATGCCAGCACGGCGGGATCCATCAAGCCGGTCAGAATACGGTTGCTTGATGATTCGTGTTACGATATAAGCCGAACCGGCAAGCGCTGCGCGGCGACTGTCTCATGATAAGACATTCGGCAGCTTGACAGTCCGGCAAGTCAGTGATATATATCGTATCACGATAGAAGATAATATGAAAACGGTCCGATGATGGCCCCCGCGGCCTGAGAGCGCCGGAGATGTGCTATTCCGCCGTGAACGGCACGGATCCTGCCCGTCGCTGGTCCTGGCTGGGCTGGCCGGTGCTGCGCCTCGCCCCGCCCGCTTGCGGGCGACGCGCTGCCGGGGCGAGGGCGACGCCGCCTGGGCGCGGACGAGGTGGGAGAAGATGCGATGGCGTGCACGGCCGGTGATTACCTGCGTGGGCGGCTGGCGGCATGGGGCGTGACGACGTTGTCCGGATTTCCCGGGGACGGGATCCTGGGCGCGGCCGCGTGGTCCGGCCGGGCGGGGAGGCGCCGGTGAGCCCGCATCCGGCCTTCTTCCCGCTGTGGGTGGTCATCACTCACTTCCTGAACATCTTCTTCATGTTGCTGCTGGTCCGGTCCGGTCTCGAGGTGCTGTCCGCGTTCCCGAAGCTGTACTGGCACGACGACACCCCGCCGGGACGGCAGTGGCTCAAGCTGTCGAAGAAGACCTTCAGCGCGGACTCCCGGCGGCCCTGGACCTCGCTGGACGAGGAGGTGTCCTGGTCGCCGGCCATCGCGCTGCCGGGCCGCAAGAACCTGGGCCTGGGCCGGCACTGGCACTTCATGACGATCCAGTTCTGGATCCTCACCGGGGCGGTGTACGTGGCCCTGGTGTTCGCCACCGGCTACTGGCACTACCTGATCCCTACCAGCTGGTCGATCTTCCCCGACTCGATCCGCTCGGTAGGCACCTACCTGCAGTTCCACATCCCGGCCAAGATCCCCGGCCAGCCGTTCGAGCCGGCCCAGAAGCTCGCCTACTTCCTGGTGATCTTCGTACTGGCGCCGCTGCAGATCGCTTCCGGCGCGGCCATGTCCCCGTCGGTCATCGGCCGGTTCCCCCGGTACGCCCGGCTGTTCGGCGGCAAGCAGGGGGCCCGCAGCTGGCACTTCATCGGCCTGTGCCTGTTCGCCGCGTTCATCGTCGTGCATGTGGTCATGGTGCTCATCCACGGGCTGCCGGACGAGTTCGTCAAGATCGTGCTCGCCGGCCACGGGAGCTGGCAGCTGGCCCTGGCCGTCGGCCTGGCCGGCCTGTTCCTGATCGGCGTCTTCCACGCGGTCATCACCTGGTTCTCGCTGCGCTACCGGCGGGCCACCCAGCGGCTGCTCGGCTTCATGGTCAACCCGTTCGAGCGGGCCCTGTCCCGGGCCTTCGCCTCCCGGCAGCGCTTCAAGCGGCACCAGATCTCGCCGTATCACCTGGTCAACGGCTATCCGCCCGCCGGCCCTGACTACGAGCGGATGGCCCGTGACGGGTTCCGCGACTACCGGCTCGACGTGGGCGGGCTGGTCGAGCGGCCGGCCTCGCTGTCCCTGGCCGAGCTCCGCGCGCTGGGATACCAGCAGCAGGTCACCAAGCACAACTGCATCCAGGGCTGGACGTCGGTCGCCGAATGGGGCGGCGTCCCGCTGACCCGGCTGATCGAGGCGGTCGGCCCGCTGCCCCAGGCGCGTCATGTGGTGTTCTACGCGATGGACGACAAGGGCCTGACCGAGGGAGAGGGCCGGTACGGCTTCTTCTATGGCTCGATCCCGCTGCACCTGGCGCGCAAGCCGCAGGCTCTGCTCGCCCTGGACATGAACGGCGGCCCCCTCCCGGCCGAGTATGGCGCACCCGTGCGGCTGCGGGTAGAGACCCAGCTCGGCTTCAAGATGGTCAAGTGGATCAAGGCCGTCGAATTCACCGACGACATCTCCGGTATCGGGATGGGACAGGGCGGGTGGCGCGAGGACCAGCAGTACTACGCCAACGCCGCCGGGATCTAGGAGGCAGACATGACAGGCGCGGACACCGGTCCTGCCACCTTCGGGCCGCACGTGCTGCGCGAGTACGCGCTGGTCGCCGACGGCGAGCGGGGCGCCCTGATCGGCCCGCATGGCGAGCTGACCTGGATGTGCGCACCGCGATGGGGTTCCGATGCGGTGTTCTCTGACCTGATCGGCGGCCGCGGGGTGTACGCGGTCACCCCGGCTGACCCGCGGCACGTCTGGGGCGGGTACTACGAGCCGGGCGGCCTGATCTGGCGCAGCCGCTGGATCACCACTGGCACCGTGATCGAGTGCCGCGAGGCGCTGGCGTTCCCCGGCGACCCGGAGCGGATCGTGCTGCTCCGGCAGGTTCGCGCGGTGCGGGGCGACGCCCGGCTGCGGATCGTGCTCGAGCCGCGGGCCGGGTTCGGCCGGAATGGCAGCCACGGCCTGTCCAAGGACCAGGACATCTGGTCCGGCACCACCGGGCGGCTGCACTGGCGCTGGCAGGGCGGCGGGCAGGCCCATCCGCACCCGGTCGCGCACGGCCGGGGTGAGCTGCTGGTGCTGGAGCTGACCGTGCCGGCCGGCGGGCGGCACGACCTGGTGCTCGAGATCGGCGACGGCATCCTGGCCGGAGACCCGCCGGATCCGGACCGGACCTGGCGGGCCACCGAATCCGCCTGGGCCCGGAACCGGCCGTCCCTGGGACACACGATCGCCCAGCGGGACGCCCAGCACGCCTGGGCGGTCCTGCGCGGCCTGACCAGCACGGGCGGCGGCATGGTCGCGGCCGCGACGATGAGCCTGCCCGAGCGGGCCGATACCGGTCGCAACTACGACTACCGGTACGCCTGGATCCGCGACCAGGCTTACGCCGGCATCGCCGCCGCCCGCGCCGGCGCGCCGGACCTGCTGGACGCCGCGGCCGGGTTCGCCGCCGAGCGGCTGCTGGCGGACGGCCCGCACCTCAAGCCCGCCTACACCGTGGACGGCGGACCGGTTCCCGCGGAGCAGTCGCTGGACCTGGCCGGCTATCCGGGCGGCACCGATAAGACCGGCAACTGGGTCAACGAGCAGTTCCAGCTGGACGCCTTCGGCGAGGTCCTGCAGCTGCTGGCGGCCGCCGGCCGGCTGGGCCGGCTCAGCCGGGACGGCTGGCAGGCGGCCCGCGTAGCCGCGGACGCCATCGCCAAGCGCTGGTCCGAACCTGACGCGGGGATCTGGGAGCTTGACGACCGGCACTGGACCCATTCCCGGCTGGCCTGCGCGGCCGGCCTGCGCGCCATCGCCGCGCTGCCCTCGGCCGGAGCCGGGTTCGGGAACTACGCCGCGCTCGCCGACACGGTGATCGCGGAAACCGCCCGGACCTGCACGCACCCCGACGGGTACTGGCAGCGAAGCCCTGATGATCCGCGGCCCGATGCCGCGCTGCTGCTGCCGCCGGTCCGCGGCGCCGTGCCGGCGTCCGACCCGAGGACCCTGGCCACCCTGCGGGCCGTGCGTGACCAGCTGGCGCGCGACGAGTACGTCTACCGTTTCCGCCACGACCGGCGTCCGCTCGGCGACGCCGAGGGAGCGTTCGTGCTGTGCGGATTCATCATGGCCCTGGCCGAGCATCAGCAGGGTCACGAACTGGCCGCGATCCGCTACTTCGAGCGCAACCGGGCCGCCTGCGGGCCGCCTGGCCTGCTGTCCGAGGAATTCGACATCACCCAGCGCCAGCTGCGCGGGAACCTCCCGCAGGCGTTCGTGCATGCCCAGCTGCTGGAATGCGCGGCCGTGCTGGCTGGCGGAAAGAACGATGAGGGCTAGGAGCGGCCCCGTCAGAGCGATGAGGCCGGGACGGCCTCGTCAGGAAAGGAGCATCCATGGCACAGACCGTCGTGGTTACCGGGGCCAGCGCTGGCATCGGCCGGGCCACCGCCCGGTTGTTCGGGCAGCGCGGCGCGTCCGTCGCGCTGGTCGCCCGGGGCAGCGCAGGACTGGACGCAGCCGCCCGCGAGGTGGAGGAAGCGGGGGGCAAGGCGCTGGCCATCCCCGCCGACATGGCGGACGCCGCGGCGGCCGATGCCGCTGCCGAGACGGCCGAACGGCAGCTCGGCGCGATCGACGTATGGGTCAACGTGGCCTTTACCTCGGTGTTCGCGCCGTTCACCGAGATCGCCGCCGACGAGTTCCGCCGCGTCACCGAAGTGTCGTACCTGGGGTTCGTCTACGGCACGATGGCCGCGCTGGCCCGGATGAAGCCGCGTGATCGCGGCACCATCGTCCAGGTCGGCTCCGCGCTCGGCTACCGGGCCATCCCGCTCCAGTCGGCCTACTGCGGTGCCAAGCACGCGGTCAACGGGTTCACCGAGGCGGTCCGCTGCGAGCTGCTGCACGAGCACAGCGGCGTGCGGATCACCGTGGTCCAGATGCCCGCGGTGAACACGCCGCAGTTCTCCTGGGTCCGGTCCCGGCTGCCCCGGCATCCCCAGCCGGTGCCGCCGATCTACCAGCCCGAGGTCGCCGCGGCCGGCGTCGTGTACGCCGCGGGACATCCGGGACGCAAGCAGTACTGGGTCGGCGGCAGCACGGCCGCCACCATCGTGGGGCAGAAGCTGGCCGCGCCGCTGCTCGACCGCTACCTGGCCCGCACCGGCTACGACTCGCAGCAGACGGGCGAGCAGGTCAGCCCGGGCCGGCCGGACAACCTGGACCAGCCGCTGGATGGCCCGGACGGCTTCGACCACGGGGCGCACGGCGTCTTCGACGACCGCTCGCACGCCCGCAGCGCTCAGCTGTGGGCGTCCCAGCACCTGCCCCAGATTGGCGGTGCCCTGGCGGCCGCCGCGATCCTCGGCGGAACCCTCGCCGAGACGATCAGGCGCCGGTGAGCGGTCAGCCAGGCCCCGGCGACGCCGAGGCGATCCAGCAGCGCATCCGGCAGGCACGCGAGCAGCTGCTTGGCGGCCGCGGTCCCGGCGCGAGCGCGCTGGAAACCGCCAGCTGGAAGACCGAGCGGCCAAGCCTCGGCGGCCGGGTCCCGGCCGCCGCCCGCGAGGCCGTGGCCGAGCGCGCCGCGGCCATCCGCGGCGATCCGGCCGCGCTCGAGCGGCTCATCGCCCGGCACCGCGCTCAGCTGGCCGCCAGCCTCCGGGAAGTCACCGGCCGGGTACGCCGGCGCGCGCAGGTCACCGTTCCCGCGGCGCTCGCCGTGACCGGGGCCGTACTTGCCCTGGTGCAGGCCGCGAAGTTCAGGCGGCTACCATCCAGCCGGGGCGATCTGCGGTCACGTCAACGTAGGGGCACCACCGGCAAGGGTGACCGTCCGCGCTGGCGCAGCCGCCCGGATATCAAGCCGAACGGGTCCGGTTCACGCCTGCCGTGACCGCGGCGAGCGGGTCCTGGGCCCGGCTGGCCACCGAACGGCGCCCATGCGGGCGCAGGCGCGCCGGTCGCGACCGCGGTGATCAGTTCGGTGGCGAGCGCCCGAACCTTGATGTTGCGGTCATTGGAGATCTTGCGGAGCATGCTGAACGCCTCATCGGGGCTGCAGCGGCCATGGGCCATGACGATCCCGACGGCCTGGTCGACGACTCCGCGTGACGTGAGCGCAGCGCGGAGCCGGGCGATCAGCTCGGCCTGGCTCAGGTGGCGGAGCACCCCGGCTAGCAGCAGTGCGGCGGGCCGGACGAACTGCGCCGCGATCTGCTGGACCGGTTCGGGAAATACGTCCGGCCGGTGCGCATACAGGGTCAGGCCACCTATTACCTCGTCGAAGGCCTCCAGCGGGAAGGTGCGCACCCCGTAGATTCCGTCGGCTACCGCGGCCTGTGGCCACTCTTCCCAACGCTGCTCGGCGGTCAGGTCCTGGACCACGACACGAGAGCGGGTTCTCATGGCCTCCAGGGAGGGTTCCTGCCCGCCTTCATACTGCAGGTTCCTGACCGAGGCAGGCACCGGCCCGGCGTGATCTCGGTCAGGTCGCCGGATGACTCACTCATCTTGGGCCTCGTACGGCTGTGGGCGTACATCTAGACCCGTCCTTACCGGTAGGTCGCGATCAGCCGGGTAAAGAAATGCTGGTCGAGCCGGCTGGTGCAGTCCTGGCAGGTGCAGGCGAGTGCGGCAAATCCCGGATCGGCCAGGCGGGGCGTGGCCGGGCGGGTCTGGCGTAGCTGGCACGTAGCGAGCTGTGAAGGCACGCCGGGGTACAGGTCGCGGATCCGGGCTTCCCGGAACGCCCGCCACTGGCGGGCCGCTCGCCGGACCAGTTCGGGGTCGGCGCTGCCCCAGCAGCCGGCCGAAATGACCCGTTCCTCGTCACGGCACAGCCGGATCCAGGCCGAAAGGGTCGCCGTAGCCAGGTGGAACCACCGCGGTGCGCCGGGTGGTTGCAGCCTTGTCTCACCGATCAACTCGCGGATGTCCTCGCGGGCGTCCCTGGCCGTCCGGGCCTGTACCCGCCGTTGCGGCTGGCCACCGTAGATGACCGGGGCGCAGATTTCCTCGTCGGCGCTGACATGCAGGTCGATGAGGGCGGCCAAGGTGTCCCAGGTGGCGGCCAGGCCGGGGCCTGGGAGTGAGCCGCCAAGGTACCGGCGCAGTTCTCCGAACCAGGCCTGCCAGCGTGCGATGTGCAGGTGGCTGGCTCGGGTCAGGCTGGTCACGTCGGCCGGGAGCGGGGTCCTCGCGGCGGCCCGGGAGGGGCCCGGCCTGCTGGAACCCGCAACCGGTCCGGCCGCCACCGCCTCGCCGAGGCTGGCGTATACCGGCAGCAGTTCGTCCAGGTTTACCACTCCGGCCACGCGGCGCACCGCACCGTCCGGCGGGATCACGAACCGGAGTTCGGCGCCGCGGGCGATGGCGCGGTACCGGATCTTCGCCAGTCGGCGCAATGACGGGCAGTCGCAGAAGGTAGTGCTGGAGAAGTCGGCTATGACGACGGATGCGCCCGAAGCGAAGGCGGCAGCCAGCTCACCGCAGGCCTGTTCGGCGCCAGGAAGATCGATATGGGCGGGGAGCACCACGACTACGGGCGCGTAGCAAGTTTTCTGGTCGAGCACGAACCACGCTCCATCCGGGGAGGAGGAAGGCCGCGTCGTTCGACCAGGGCACCGGCGTCGCAAAGATCCCAGCGGGACCGCGGACGACTGAGGTCATGCCGTCCAGCAGAACACTACCGTAACCCTCGTCGTGCCGAAATAGTCGTAATACGAAGTTTGTCCGTAGCATCCGGCTGGTGCTGGCGTACCAGCGGGCGACACCCGATCGCGGCTGCCGTGCCCCTCCAGGCCTGCGCGTCCGATCCGCGTATCCCCGGCCACGTAGGTCATCTCCTGACCGGCCCGAGCGGACGCGGTCGGGACGGAGTCGGCCGGGCCGGGCGCTGCCCATCAGGGGCCCGGCCGCGCTGCCGGATGCACTTGCTCTAGTCTATCGTAGTACGATATTATTTCAGATCGCCCCAGGCTTGTCGTGGCCACTGGGTTGCTGGAGCACAGGGAGCTCATAGCAGAGCGGTAGATAACTACTAATCAGTGAGCTCGTTGAGCGACGTAGATAAAATTTCCGAGGAGAGGCTATGGCTCATCACCAGACGCTTCACCACTGCCATCTGGTACCGCCAGACGGGAGTCGCACTGTCTACGAGAGGAGGAAACCGGCGCCGGTAACGGGAATGACTTGCCCATGCCAGGCGATGCCGCTGGCACCAGGGACATTCTCCGGGAGTCTTCGCGGACCCGGACGGTCAGCTACCGCTAGCCCGATCAAGGCCGGCTCTCGTTTCCCGCGGATGCCACGGTGCGGCTGACCCGACGTGACTTCGAACGGCTGCTGGAGTTCCGGGTTACCTTGCGCCAGTTCCAGCGCTGGAGCGAGGATCAGGCCCGGGCGGCAGGCCTGACCCAGGTCCAGCACCAGTTGCTGGTGGCGGTCAAGGGGCACCGCGGGGCGAAGCCTCCCGCAATGGGAGATCTGGCCGGCTACCTGTTGATGCGGCCGCACAGCATGGTCGAGCTAGTCGACCGTGCGGAAACGGCCCGGCTGGTCGAGCGGATCCCGGATAGCGAGGACGGCCGGGTCGTCCGGGTTCGCCTCACGGCCGCCGGTGACCGCATATTGCGGCAGCTCACTCCGACGCACCTCGACCATTTGCATGAACTGGCCGAGATCCTAGACGAGCTCGTCACCAAGAACGATGCGGCAGAGGCGCCTTAAAGCCGCAGCTGGGCGCTGGGTACTCCAGGCCCGCTCATGTCGTTCTGCTGTTGATGTCATAGGCGGCGGGTACGTACATGAGATCGGCGATTGCGGGTAAGGCGGTCGGTCATGGTGAGTGTTAGCAGGGAGTTCGCCGATCACGTCGCCGATGTCGCCCGGTTGCTGAAGGAAGACGAGGTTCAGGACGAAGTCCTGCGGCGGCTGACCAGCCTGGGCGTGGAACTGGTGCCGGGCAGCACCGCGGCCGCGGTGACGATCGCGATGAACGGCGGGGCGCTGACCTTCGCCGCATCTGACCAGCGCCTGGACCGGCTGCACAGTCTTCAGTTCGGTGCTGGCGAAGGCCCGGTCGTGGAGACCTTGCGGCATAATGAGCCCCGCAGGATCGACAACACCGTGGCCGAGAGGCGCTGGCCGGCGTTCTGCCGGGCCGCCGCCGATGCGGGGTTCTGCAGTTGCCTGGCCCTGCCGCTGCGCACCGACCGGCAGCCCGCTGGCGCGGTGGCGCTCTACGGGCAAGAACCGGATGTGTTCCGTGGTGTCGCGCACGACGTCGCCCTGCTGTTCGCGGCGCAGGGCGGAACCGCCGTGCGTAATGCTTCGCTGTACCGTGCCTGCCGCCGGATGGTTGACAACCTGCACGTCGCGCTGGAGTCCCGGGCCGTGATCGAGCAGGCCAAGGGCATTCTCCACGTCCAGCTCGGGGTGTCGCCCGGCGAGGCCTTCCACCTGCTGAGCCGCTATTCCCAGAACACCAACCAGCGAGTCCGGCGAGTCTCCGTCCGCCTGGTCGAGGGTCGCATAGCGCCGGAGGATTTCCGCCCGGCCTAGGTGAGCCGCAAGGTGAACGTGCGTGACGTTCCCGCTGGTGGGTCCGCGGCGCCGGTCAGCCTGGCAGCCAGCGGCCGGGCGGGTGCTCGGCCAGGCAATTTATATCGTCATACGATATAGAGGATGTGTGCCGGGCCGCGGTGCGAGGCGGCCGCCCGCCCGTCGCGGCTGCCGGATACCCATGTCGCCAGTTAACCCCCAGGTGGCGTACCCGCGTGTGCCTGAAGGTCTAGTGGCGGGTATACTTCTATCGTAGAACGATATAAAAGAAACGGAGGAGAGATGGAAAGCACAAACGCGCGCACGACGGCCGATCTGGACGCCCATCCCGACATACTGGAGCTCCGCGCCAGGTACGAGCGGGCCGCGGCGGCGCCGCTGGCCCAGCTCGCCGACGGGCTGGTCTTCCTGACCGGGCTGTACCTGGCGATCTCGCCGTGGGTGGCCGGCTTCGCCGGTCTTCGCAGCATGGCCGTCAACGACCTGATCACCGGCGTGGCGCTGGCCCTGGTCGGCGGCGGCCTGGCATCCGCCTACGGCCGCACGCACGGCATGGCCTGGGTAGCCCCCGTCGTCGGTATCTGGACGATCATCACGCCCTGGGTGATCCGCGGCGGGATCGCGAGCACCGCTACCGCCGGGACGATTGCCAGCAACGTCGCAGTAGGTGCCGTGGCCGTCGTCGCCGGCCTGGCGGCGATGTCGGTCGCCGCGGTGTCCCGGCGCTGACCGCCTCGGCGCCGGGGACGGCCGCGCAGAGAGCGGCGCGTCCCCGGCGGCGTCACCCGAGGAGATGTGACATGAGGATTCCGTATCGTCGGCACTGGCTGCTGCTGCGCATGGACCGCCGCCTGCGCCGGTCCGATCCGCACCTGGCCGCGATGCTCGCGATGTTCGCCAGGCTCTATGCTGCTGAGACGATCACGAGCCGGGAACAGGCGGCCCGGCCCGGTGCCAGGATCCGGCACCGCCTGGCCAGCCTCGTGAGAATGATGATCTGCGGCATGGCCGGCCTGATCGCCGGTGCTGTCCGGGCGTTCCGCCGTGGCGTGCATGCCAGCACCATGATGTGCCATCGGTTTAGCCGGGTGATCCGGGCTGCGCTGGCGACCTCGCCGCCGGCCAGCCCGCCCGTCCGCCGTGGTGATAGCGGCCTGCCGGCCGGCTGAAGCCGTGCAGCGGCCAGCCCCGCCTGGCTGGCCGCGCTCTGCTGATCGCCCCGCGCATAGCGAAGGCGGGGCGACCGCGCCGCTAGGAGCACTGGGTCTTAAATTTCGTAACACGATATAATTGCGGAGCCGTGCTCGGGGCAGGGATAAAACTTCCGCCCGGCGGTTTCCGAGGACAGGCGCAGACGAGGAGCCGGTGACGGAGGATTGTTAGGCCAGGACGGAGTCGTCGCCTTCCTGGACGATACGAGGAACAGCGGGCCGGTGAGCGTCAGCGAGGTAATGGCCGACATTTCGGCTTTGCTCGAGCGACTGGACGGCGGAGTACGCGACGACGTAGCCGTGCTGGCACTGAGCGTCCCCTCGGCTAAGGATCTTCCTCTCACGCGCCGCCGCGCCGTCGGCGGATCAAGTCGCGGGCCCGGTCGGCCGGACCGAGCACCGGCATGGCCAGCCGGTTCGCCAGCTCGCCGGTGACCTTCGGATGCGGCCTGGTCGGCGCGAGTTCCTTGGCCAGCCTGACTTCTAACGATTCTTGATGGCGGAAGTTACGGTCATTCCTGGCCCCAGCCGCCGCACTGGTCCCTGTGCATCTGGTCCCGGCCCCCCGGCGGACGACATGGATGTGGCAGTCATGTCGCGGGAGCGACATGGATGTGGCACTCATGTCGTTGCGGGCGGGGCGCCCGGCGGTGGCGAGGGCCGCCGGCGGCGCCGGCCGCGCCGCAGGCCGGGCAGCCAGGTCGCGGCCGGGCCGCCGTGCGCGGCCAGGGCGGCCAGGGCGGCCAGGGCGGCCGCTGCCGCCGGCCTCATCCGAACCTCACCGCCAGGCGGCGGTACGGCGACGGCACGGTGACCCGCATCAT
>Ga0070741_10017902_pt1 | contig 11565 bp, 8 predicted proteins | sample Coa_R1_4_FD_66440 | JGI IMG/M metagenome (GOLD analysis project Ga0070741, IMG submission 66440) | Surface soil microbial communities from Centralia Pennsylvania, which are recovering from an underground coalmine fire - Coalmine... | ecosystem: Environmental > Terrestrial > Soil > Unclassified ...
GGACCTTTCAATCCTGCCCAGCAGGAACGAACCCTGATGCAGATAGTTTAGGCGAGCAGGAGTCACCGTTTATAACCAACGGTTTCCTCAGTGCGGTGCTGTTCCGAAAAGTAATGCGTAACTTAGATGCGCAGTGATAACCGTGAGGATACCCGCCACGATTCGCTGTGTCAATGACGAACTTCGCTGTTGCATCAGGCGACAGTGAAATGCTCGCCCTGCCCGCGCCCGCTGTATTGACATTCACCGGCCATTCGAGGGAGGATTTTAAAACCTTGCCGTCGTCATCAATGCGTTCCACCTTTGGGGTACCGCTCAGTTGGCACGCTCTGTCGCTTACGTTCTGAAAACTAATCACAAAGTAGTCACTGCCCGCCGCGGCTGCCACCAAGGACTTCGTCATTATCTGACGGGGCTGACAACTAGGCGGCACGGAACTCTGTGCATGAGCTACCGACACAACCAACAGCGTGCCAACATATCCCCAAGGGAGTAGTACTTCTCGCGTACTGCGGTACTTGAAACGTGTGTAGAAGCGATTTAGCATTGAACCTCGCGGAGGACTATATGTCGGTTCTGATCAAGAACGTAGGTCTGGTCGCGGCGTTCACGGCCGGTTTACTCACTTCCAAAATGTCCGCCCAAATGGCCGGCATCAGAGACTTTCACTTTACCTCTTCCGGACACGGTTGGCTGATTTCCGGCGACCACGTGCTTCTCACCGCCAGCGGTGGGCAGAATTGGTCAGATTCGAATGTTCCGGCCACAGCTTACCACGCGGACAGTGCGTTCTTCTTGGATGACTCACAGGGATGGGTGATCCAGCATTCTGACTCCGGCGGTATTCGAGTCGCTAAAACTACAAACGCTGGACAAACGTGGGACTCAATCGTCATCCCCGCTGACGCCGTATTTCGACGCAGCTTTACGGGGGGCGCAAGCATATCGTTTTCTGATTCGCAACATGGTTGGGCGCTCCTCAAACAAACAGGCAGCTCCGCACTAAGCGCGGGCAAATTATTTCGAACTAATGATGGCGGTAGCACGTGGATCGAAATCTCGGCGCCTCCCGTAGCCGGCCGTATCGAATTCTTTTCACAAGAAATCGGTTGGCTGTCCGGCGGAGCGGCTCAAACGAAGCTGTTCAAGACAACCGACGCGGGCGATCACTGGATCCAACAGTCAGTACCCCCAGCGAAATCGGCGGCCAGTGCGATTTCCACAAACTACGAACTCCCTGCTTTTTCAGATCTTGTCGCCGGATCTGTCCATGTTGAATTCGTAAATGCGAATCGTACGGTGACGGAGGCCGCATACTCGACGGTGTGAGAAGCACCGAAGAGTTATCGCGGGCAATCCATACGGCGGTAGATTTTCTTCGGGCAAACTCCTCACCTTCACTGATGGAAAAGTGATATTAGCGAAACCCACTCCGGAATTCTCTAAGCTCACGAAAACGGGGTAGGCGGTAGAGTAAGAATCGAGCGTCAGACAGCGGAACTTTCATTAGGCGCAATGCTGACTAATTTTCATCTGCCGCAATCGAGCTTATTGATGCTCGTAAGCGCCTTTGTGGATTGTGAACTGGTGTTAAACGTATATCGCCATACTGTCGCCGAACGATATCGCTTTTTCTCGTACGGCGATTGCATGCTTATTGAATAGCGAAGTATTGCCGGTAGGCTCGCAGGCCGTCGGTAATGTAGGACTGCAGAGCGCGGCGCCCTTCGTGCGCAGAGTGTGCGTCGAACAAGAGCTTTCTTCCCACACGCGCAATTTGCGGAACATCGTCGACATCGGCGCGCCAGTCCGCAGGCGCCCAATCGATGGCGCTCGAAACTACGGATGCGACGCCCTCGGCTACCCCGTCGGCCGTAACCATGTTGAACGATTCCGTGTAGCTGGGTTGCAGAAGTAAGTGCATGTTGGCTACGGTCTTGCGAAATTCCGGCCACGACTGCCAACCGTTCAATTTCAAGGTTACGTGGGGTAGTCCATTCAGCATTTCGTTGACCGAGGCAAGTACGCCATCTCCGCCGCCTTCGGTGCGCCCCGCGGAAATCCAAAACTCCAAGGGAACCCGCAACGTTCGCGCAATCTCAAGCGCCGCCCCGGCGGCACTCATCAGGTTTTTCAACGGCCGTGTCGCGCCGAATGCCCCGATTCGTAATGTTCCGCAACGAAACGGAGGGCGCGCGCAGGATGGCGAATTGTTCAAGTAATACAGATTCGGCAAATACGTGCAGGACGCGCCGAAAGCTTGATTTACCCACTGGCAAAACCGCCTGCTGTTTCCACCGAGATGGACGTTCGATGTCGCCATCTCTAAATCCATCAACTCCCGAACCAGCTTCACACCGTTGCGGTCTGCTTGTAGAAATCCGACGTTCGAATGGCAAACAACCGCGAACTGCGTTTGTGGAAAATCGTTCGATAGCGCCTGCATGTCCAATGTCGGAATCCATGGCGCTGAAATAATCACCTGTTTGCTGGGAACCCTTTCCAGACGCTGGCGTAGGTCGTCCGCACTAATGATCGGCCAGACATCCGCCGGCATGCCTTCACGCTGGAGTACTTTGGCCGTGTTGAGGGCGGCGACACCCAAGCCGATGTGACTGATATTCCGCCGCGCGGCGAAATTTTTATAAGCGAGAACTATGCTCATAGGGGTTCTTCTTGCGCCCTCAGCATGAACCCCCGCCGTGTTACAAACGAAAAACTTGTGGCTTACATAGTTGATTTCATTCAAGTAATTTTTTTCTAAATTTTTGAACTAAGAGGCCGAAAACGCGCAAGGTTTTAGTAGATTGAGTTTTATGACCACTCAAGAAGTTGCCGATACACTCGTGAAACTTTGCTCCCAAGGCAAGTTCGAAGAAGCCACGCGAACGCTCTATTCAAACGACATCGTCAGCGTGGAAGCAGGCGCGCCTCCGGGACAATCGCGCGAATCCAAAGGAATCGATGCCGTCAAGGCGAAAGGTGAATGGTGGGTGACCAACCACGAAGTTCACTCGTCAATTGTCGAAGGGCCACTTGTCGCGGCTTCACACTTTGCTGTAACGTTCAAGCTCGACGTTACCTTCAAACCCGAAAAGAAGCGCTTCACCATGGAAGAAATTGCAGTCTATAAAGTTCAGGACGGCAAGATAATTTACGAACAGTTTTTCTACAACATGTAAGGCGCGCGTAAGCCTACTTGTACGCAACTTACCCCGGGGCCGGCACGGCGGCGAACTGGGTTGAAAGATCTCCTTCGAAGTTAACGGTACCGATATGGGTTAACCGGCTTTGGAGATCGATCCAAATCTCGCCGCCCATGTCGGTCCATCTGCGGCAAAAGCTGAAGTCTTCGCTTAGATAGGTTCCCGTTTCATCGACAAAGCAATTGAATAGCGCATAACGCCAAGGGCTGCCGTCGAGGGGATCATTCGGTCTGTGTTCGTGCGCGTATCGTAGATCGGGGTAACGCTGAATCATCGCGAGTAGCACGTGCCGCCGGAGCATCAAAAATCCGGTGCCCGCGTACTGCACTTTGGCGAAATTGTTGCGAGTTTCTATTCGCGCTGGGTCTTCAAATTGCAACAAATAAGACAACGAGCTGGACTGAGGATTGTCTAGGTTCGCTTTCGTAACGGCCGCAACTTTGGCCCAATCAATCCGTTTTATCGGATAAATTGCCGCCGTCACGTCGGCGTCAAAATCCATCAGCCGGAAAACCTGGTCTGGCTCGAAACCAATATCGGCATCTATGAACAGCAGATGTGTAGCCGCCTCATTTGCCAAAAAATGGGCTACAACGTTTTGGCGTGCACGCGTAATCAATGCCTCACTGCCAAGCATATGGACCATCAGGCGAACGTTGCGGTGGTGGCAGGCTAGCTGCAATTTCAGTAACGAAGCGGCGTACAGATCAGTCACCTGTCTGCCGTAACAAGGGGTGCCGATTACCAGGAAGGGCTGTGAACTATTTTCGATCATTCTCTCCATCAGCGGCGTCTGAACTTGAAAAAGGCCGATACCATCGTAGTCCAGACCATTCCTTTTTGAATGGCGCCGATTCGGAGAGTTACCGACTTATGACCTCAGCCCAAGATACGATCAGCGCGTTTGGTCCGGCGCGTTCCACCATACAAGGCAAACCTCTCGGGCCTGACGAACTGCGCAAGATGGACGCTTACTGGCGCGCCAGCCTCTACATGTGTCTGGGCATGATCTATCTGAGGAACAATCCACTACTGCGCCGTCCGTTAACGCCGGACGACATCAAAATTCGCTTGCTGGGACATTGGGGTTCGGATCCGGGCATGAGTTTCATATATATCCACTTGAATCGCTTGATCCGGCTGCTGGACCTAAACATGATCTTCCTTGCAGGGCCAGGTCATGGAGCTCCCGCAATCCTGTCAAATGCATATCTTGAGGGGACGTATTCGGAAATCTATGGCGAGAGCAGTGAAGACGAAGCTGGGTTATGTCACTTCTTCCGCCAGTTTTCGTTTCCCGGAGGCATTGGCAGCCACTGCACTCCTGAGACACCCGGATCAATACATGAAGGCGGCGAGTTAGGGTACAGCCTTTCTCACGGGTATGGCAGCGTTTTAGATCATCCGGACCTGATTAGCGTTGTGATGGTGGGCGATGGGGAGGCAGAGACGGGTCCACTTGCGACTTCGTGGCACTCGAATAAATTCATCAATCCGGCACGCGATGGAGCGGTGTTGCCGATTCTCCATCTGAACGGATACAAGATCAACAACCCGACCATTCTGGCTCGCATCAGCTGTGAGGAATTAGAACAATTGTTTCGCGGATACGGTTACGAGCCTTACTTCGTCGAAGGTTCCGAACCCGAGAGTATGCATCAGGCAGTCGCGGCGACGCTGGAGCATTGCATCAAGCAAATCCAGAACATTCAGAGCGAAGCGCGCCGAACAGACAAGCCTAAACGTCCGCGTTGGCCGGTGATCATTCTCCGCACGCCGAAGGGCTGGACTGCTCCCGCCGAGATCGATCATCACAAAGTGGAAGGTTCCTGGCGGGCACACCAGGTGCCCATGACGGATGTCGCGCAGAACCCGGGACATCTTCAAATCCTGGATAAATGGCTGCGCAGCTATAAGCCGGAAGAGTTGTTCGATCAAAAAGGCCGCTTGATAGCGGAACTGAAAGCTCTACCGCCGACAGGTACGCGCCGCATGAGTGCGAACCCCGTTGCGAACGGGGGCGTGATTCGCCGTGGGCTTCTCATGCCTGACTTCCGCCAGTATGGCGTGAAAGTCGAAAAACCCGCGACGACTGAGCACGGAAATACCGCTCCACTGGGTTGTTTATTGCGCGATATCCTTCGCGACAATCCAAGCAATTTTCGCGTCTTCGGGCCGGACGAAACGGCTTCGAACAAGCTCAGCGCGGTTTATGAGGCAAGCAAAAAAATCTGGATGGCTGATTATTTGCCCGAGGATGCCGACGGCGCCGAGATTGCGGTCAACGGCCGCGTTATGGAGATGCTCAGTGAGCACACACTGGAAGGTTGGCTCGAAGGTTATCTCTTAACGGGCCGCCACGGCCTGCTATCCACCTACGAAGCGTTTGTTCACGTGATTGATTCCATGTTCAATCAGCACGCAAAGTGGTTGGAGATCAGTAAACGCCTGGCATGGCGCGCGCCGGTGTCTTCGTTGAATCTTCTCATCACCTCGACCGTGTGGCGGCAAGATCACAACGGTTTCACTCATCAGGACCCGGGCTTTCTTGATGTTGTAGCGAACAAAAGTCCGGAAATCACGCGTATCTATCTACCGCCGGACGTGAATTGTCTGCTCTCCGTAGCAGACCACTGTCTGCGATCTCTCGATTATGTGAACGTAATCGTCATCGACAAGCAGTTGCATCTTCAGTATTTGGATATGGAATCTGCGATAACCCACTGTACAAAAGGGCTTGGCATTTGGGAGTGGGCGAGCACCGATAAAGGCGAAGATCCCGACGCAGTGGTTGTCGGTTGCGGCGATGTTCCCACGCAGGAGGCGCTTGCCGCCGTTGCCATGCTTCGCGAAACTTTTCCTGATATCAAATTGCGGTTCATCAACGTAGTTGATTTGTTCCGCCTGGTTCCGAACACCGAACATCCGCATGGACTTTCGGACCGCGATTTCGATTCGTTATTCACTACAAACAAACCCATCATCTTTAACTTTCATGCGTATCCCTGGTTAATTCATCGCCTTGCCTATCGCCGTAAGAACCACCCGAACCTTCACGTTCGCGGCTACAAGGAAAAAGGAAATATCAACACGCCGCTGGAACTCGCGATTCAAAACCAGGTAGACAGGTTCAGTATTGCCATTGACGTGATTGATCGTGTGCCACGGCTTCAGAGCACTGGCGCGCATGCAAAGGAACACTTTAAGGATCAGCAGATCCAATGCCGCGAATTCGCCTATAAGAACGGCACGGATAAACCGGAAATCGTGAATTGGAAATGGCCATTCTAAATGTGCTGTGAACATACTCGTCCTGAACGCGGGAAGTTCTAGCCTCAAGTTCCAGATCATCGCCACCGGCCCTGAACAAATCACGCAGGACCGCGATGAGCGCCTGTGCAGAGGAACGGTGGAAGGATTCGGCAGTCGCGCTACTTTCGAGGTACAAGCGGGCAGCGATGAGAAACGACAATGGACTGAAAATCTGCCCGACATGCATGCTGCCCTTGATCGAATTCTCAAATGGATTTCGTCTGCGGATTCAGGCGTGCCGGCGATCAATGGTAAAGAAAATATAGACGCCATCGGCCACCGGGTGGTTCACGGCGGGGAACGGTTCTCGGAATCCGTCGTGATCGACGATGACGTGTTTGCCGGAATTGAAAAAAATATCGACCTTGCGCCGTTACACAATCCCGCGAGCGTTGAGGGCATTCGCGCTGCCCGTGCGTTTTTTGGTGACGCCACTCCGCAGGTTGCGGTCTTCGATACGGCATTTCACCACACGATCCCCGAACCGGCCTACCTGTACGCGGTTCCATACCGCTTCTACGAGCAATACCGTGTGCGCCGCTACGGCTTCCACGGAACGTCGCACCGTTACGTGGCGCATCGCTATCGCGCGTTGCGCAAGTTGACACGCGAACAGACCAACATCATTTCGCTCCACCTAGGAAATGGCTGTTCCGTCGCCGCGATTCGCGTCGGCAAGTCAATTGATACGTCCATGGGCATGACTCCCCTGGAAGGCTTGATCATGGGTACGCGATCGGGCGACATCGATCCTGCGTTGATCACACTCATAGCGGAGAGAGAGCGTATCTCAGCGCAAGAAGTCGAGAAGCTTCTGAATACCCAATCCGGCCTGCTCGGCGTTTCGGGAATTGCCAGCGATATGCGACAACTGATCGAACGGCGCGAGGACCGTCATGCGCGCTTAGCAATCGAAATGTTTTGCTACCGCGCACGAAAGTACATTGGCGCTTACCTGGCGGCCATGGGCGGCGCCGATGCCATTGTGTTTACGGGCGGAATTGGCGAAAATGCTCCTGGCATTCGCGCCGGCATTTGTAAGGGGTTGGAATTCGCGGGACTAACAATCGATCCAGCCAAGAATGAACCCGATGCACCTTCGGACCGTCAGATCAGCACCGATTCCAGTACCTTACATGCCCACTGCATCCATACTGATGAAGAACTCTTGATTGCCCGGGACACTGTTCGCTGCGTCCTGGGCCTGCCGCATCCGTCTTAGTCCCGGCGTTTGAGAATTTACAAAATTCGCGGCAGGTGTAACCCCTGTTAAAGATCTTCCGCCTTAGCTCAAAAGCAGCTCGCTTATAATCTGAAGCTTCTACTCATGTTTAAAACCAGCCGTTTCGCTCGTACTGCATCAGTTGCCGCTTGCGCTGTCGGTTTGCTCGTGATGGACGCGCCTTTGGCGGCCCAGAACGCTAGCCCGAAATCTACGCAGAAAAACGATGAAGAGTACGACAAACTGATCAAGCAATATCTGCAGGACCCAAGGATCACGACGGAGTTGGTCGATCACGTTCCGGCTTCGAACACCGTCCCGACCCCCCTGAAGTTCTTTGGGCGCATTCCTGGCACGCCCGGTGAACTCACCTACGCAAAAGATATTTACCGTTATTACGAGGAACTTGCCAAGGTTTCTCCGCGGGCCAAATTCTGGAAGATCGGTCAAACCGAAGAAGGACGCGACCAGGTCATTCTTGCCATCTCGGACGAAAAGACCATTCGCGGACTCGACAAGTACAAGGACATGCTTGCCGAGTTAGGCGATCCGCGCAAGACCTCTGAAGAACGAGCACGCCAGATCATCAAAACCGGTAAGCCTATTTATTGGCTTACCAGCGGCATCCACTCGCCTGAAACAGGCGGCCCCGAGATGCTGATTGAACTCGCCTATCGACTCATCGTAGAAGAGTCGCCGCTAGTGCAGAACATTCGCGACAACACGATTGTCTTTATTACGCCGGTGGTTGAGGTGGACGGCCGCGAAAAGGAAGTTGATACCTACTATTACGGCAAAAAGACCGGCAAGCCGCGCCCGCCACTCATGTACTGGGGCAAGTATGTGCAGCACGACAATAATCGCGACGGCATGGGCCAATACCTGAAGATTACGCAGAACATCACTCGCAGCCTGCTCGAATGGCATCCGACGATCCTGCACGACCTGCATGAGGCGCAATCGTATCTTTATGTGTCGACAGGCACGGGACCGTACAACGATTCTCTCGATCCTATTCAGATTGACGAGTGGTGGCTGCTGGCTCAAACGGAACTGATGGAGATGGCGAAGCGCGGCGTCCCGGGCGTATTTACGTACGGTTTCTATGACGGATGGGTTCCCAATTATCTTTTTTGGATCGCGATCACGCATAACTCTTTCGGCCGCTTCTATGAAGTGCAGAGCTACGGTCCGGATATCAACAAGAATCTTCGACTTGCGCCCACAGCTACCAGTAGGGAATGGTATCGGTCCAATCCGCCGCTGCCTTCCATCGCCTGGGGTCCGCGTAACAACACGAATATTCAAGAATCCGCTCTGCTGATTGCGCTGAACAAGGTCGCAACAGATAAGGACCTCTACCTTGAAAACTACTGGCTGAAGACGAAGCGCTCCATCGATAAGGGAAAGAATGGGCCGACATACGCGTGGCTGATCCCCGCCGCACAGCGCCGACGCGCAGATGCCGCCGACATGGTGAACGCGCTGCGCCGCCAAGGTTTGGAAGTGCAGACCGCCAACTCAGCGTTCAAAGCCGGAACTCTGCAAGTGGCAGCGGGCGACTACATCATCCGCGCGGACCAACCATATCGCGAACTCGCCGATATGTATTTTTCGATCCAAAACTATCCGGTGGCAAATCCGCGCGCGTATGACGACACAGGTTGGACCATGCAGTTCATGCGCAACGTAGAGCTCCATCCTGTGCGGGACAAATCCATTCTGGATTCGCCTATGGCGCTACTCTCAGCCGATGCTAAGGCGGCTGGCAGCATCGAGGGAACCGGCGGTGTGCTTGTGGTCGATCACACCACTGACAACAATCTGATGGCGTTTCGCATGCGCAACAAAGACGTGAAGATGCTTGCCGCCGAAGACGATTTCGAGATGAACGGTCACAAATTCCGCGCTGGGGCCTTCATTATTCCGGATTCCGATCGCGCGAAACTGGAGCCGCAAATTAAGGATCTAGGATTGACTGCGTGGGCAGCCGATTCGGCGCCGTCTGTGAAAACGCACGAAATGCAGATCCCTCGCATTGGATATGTGCATTCATGGTCACGCACGCAGGATGAAGGCTGGGTACGCGCCGCGCTGGATTACTACGATGTTCCGTACACCTATTTCGCTGATCAGAAATTGCGCGATGGTCATCTGCGCGAAAAGTACGATGTCATCATCTTTCCGCATGTGGGCGGGACGTCGCAGTCGCAGGTGAACGGCATTGCTCGCACGGGCAAAGATCCGATCCCCTATAAGAAGAGCGAATTGACACCGAATCTAGGCGCTAACGATGAAAGTGATGACATCCGTGGCGGCATGGGCCTAGAAGGCCTTGGTGAACTCGCGAAGTTTGTGGAAGAGGGCGGCACGCTCATCACGGAAGGTTCGACAGCAGCTCTGATGGCTGAGTACGGCCTCGCTACCGGCGTCACCGTGGATCATCCGGAAGGGCTCGCCGCGCGCGGTACGATTCTTCGCGGCGTTATCGCCGATCGCAAAAGCCCGGTGCTGTATGGCTATGACAGCAAGGATCTTCCTATCTACTTCAATCAGGATCCTGTTTTCGCGGTCGGCGGTGGATTTGGCGGTTTCGGCGGCGGTGGAGGCTTTGGCGGACGCAACTCGCTCACCTTCGGACAAAATGTAACGCCGAATGCCACGCCCGTTCACATTTCTCCTTGGCAGCCCGATGAAGGCGATATGACGCCGGAGCGGCAACAAAGCGGTTCGCAAGCCGATGAAGCCGAAAGCATGCGTCAGACACTGCGCGCATTTGGCATTCAGGAAGAGGCGCGTCCACGTATTCTGATGCAATTCCCAACCAATCCAAATGACATGCTTCTTTCGGGCATGCTTGCAGACGGACAAGCGCTTTCCGGGAAGCCGCTTGCCTTGGATGTCAGCCTGGGTCAAGGGCATATCGTCTTGTTTGCGCTGCGTCCGTTCTGGCGCTGGCAGACCCAAGGAACATATTTCCTGGGTTTCAACACGATCTTGAATTGGAATCACCTCGACGCCGGCAAGCAGGAACCGCGGCAAGGCCGCCAGCGGCCGGCAACGGAAACGCCGGGTACGCGCTAGTCAGGTTTACGCGCTCTAACATCGTCGCGATTCCCTGGCCTGGGTAGGCGGAGCTCATTCTAGGACTTCAGCGGTCTTCCACCCGTAAATTTCGGTGGACGCTTTTCAAGGAAGGCCGCGACTCCTTCACGGAAGTCGGCAGATTGCCCTAGCTCCCGCATGGCATCGCGCTCAAAATTTAGCTGATCGTCAAGCGAACGCTGACCTGATGAATAAATCGCTTCCTTGATGCGAGCCAAGCCCATTGTAGGAGCAATGGCAAGCTGGCCTGCGAGTTTGTCTACTGCCCCCGCGAACTCAGCATCGCCCACACATTTCCAGATCAAGCCCCATTCCGCCGCTTGTTCCGCCGGGATTTTGTCGCCAAGAAGACTCATGGCCATTGCCCGCGCCGTTCCAATCAGACGCGGCAAAAAATAAGTGCCACCAGTATCGGGAATCAAACCCAACTTGCAGAACGATTCGATAAAGCTTGCTGATTTCGCCGCGATCACCAGATCGCAGGCAAAGGCCAGATTCGCCCCGGCTCCCGCCGCGACTCCGTTCACGGCGGCAATCACAGGTATCGGCAGTTTTCTTAGCTTGCGCACAAGCGGCGCGTAATAGTTCTCAATTGAGGCTCCCAGATCTATTGACTCGGCCGCGCTAACCGCGCGGTCGCTTAGATCCTGCCCGGCGCAGAAGCCTCGTCCAGCACCTGTTAGCACCAAAACGCGAACACTGGCGTCTTCTTCGACCGTA
>Ga0070741_10017903_pt1 | contig 11565 bp, 12 predicted proteins | sample Coa_R1_4_FD_66440 | JGI IMG/M metagenome (GOLD analysis project Ga0070741, IMG submission 66440) | Surface soil microbial communities from Centralia Pennsylvania, which are recovering from an underground coalmine fire - Coalmine... | ecosystem: Environmental > Terrestrial > Soil > Unclassified ...
GCGCAGCGCGAACGCCATCGCGACGAGCAGGGCGAGATACGGAACCACCGAGGTCGCGAGATCGAGGACGCTCCGGCCGATCCGAGGTTCCGTGTAGGCGTCGAGCACACCCCGCCACGAACGGTGCGAATCCGAGCCGGCCGACGCATCTGGCGAAGCCACCAGGGACGTTGTAGCCGAACGGCGCGGCGACGGCATCCCGATTGCCTCGGCCGTGCCGGTCAGCTCTGCCGTTCCCGCTTCGCGCGCGAGGCGAGCGTCGCCCGCTTCGAGGCCGAGAGCTCGACCTTCCGCAGCCGGATCGACTGCGGTGTCACCTCGACCGCCTCGTCGTCGCGAATGAACTCGAGCGCCTGCTCGAGCGAGAGTGGCCGCGGCGGGATGAGGCGGACGGTCTCGTCCGCGGCGGCGGCGCGCATGTTCGTCAGCTTCTTCGGCTTCGCGGCGTTGACGTCGAGGTCGTTGTCCCGCGCGTTCTCGCCGACGACCATCCCCTCGTAGAGCTCGTCGCCCGGCGCGATGAAGAGGGAGCCGCGCTCCTGCAGGTTGGTGATCGCGAACGCGGTCGCGGGGCCGCGGCGGTCGGCGACGAGACTGCCGGTCGGCCGCGTCCGCAGCTCGCCGTGCCACGGCTCCCACGCCTCGAAGACGTGGTGGATGATCCCGGTGCCGCGCGTCTCCGTGAGGAACTCGGTGCGGAAGCCGATCAGGGCGCGGGCGGGGACGAGGTACTCCATCCGCGCCCAGCCGCTGCCGTGGTTGACCATCTGCTGCAGCCGGCCCTTGCGCAGCGCGAGCAGCTGCGTGACGACGCCGATGAACTCCTCGGGGATGTCGATCGCGACGCGCTCGACGGGCTCGTGCCGCTTGCCGTCGACGTCCTTCGTCAGCACCTCCGGCTTGCCGACGGTCAGCTCGAACCCCTCGCGGCGCATCAGCTCGACGAGGATCGCGAGCTGGAGCTCGCCGCGGCCCTGCACCTCCCAGGCGTCGGGGCGGGCGGTGGGGAGGACGCGGAGCGAGACGTTGCCGACGAGCTCCGCGTCGAGGCGGTCCTTCACCTGGCTCGCGGTCAGCCGTGTCCCCTCCGTGCCGGCGAGCGGGCTCGTGTTGATGCCGATCGTGACGGAGAGGCTCGGCTCGTCGACCGTCGTCACCGGCAGCGGCCGCGGATCGTCCGGGTCGGCGATCGTCTCCCCGATCGTCACCTCGGGCAGGCCGGCGAGCGCGACGATCTCGCCCGGCCCGGCCTCGTCGGCGGGAACGCGGTCGAGCGCCTCCGTGACGTAGAGCTCGGTCACGCGCGCCTGCTCGATCGTCCCGTCGGAGCGGCACCACGCGATCTGCGCGCCCTTGCGCAGCGTCCCGTGCCGGATCCGCAGCAGCGCGAGCCGGCCGACGTACGGGCTCGCGTCGAGATTCGTGACGAGCGCCTGCAGCGGATGCTCGGGGTCGTGGCTCGGCGCCGGGATCGCCTCGAGCAGCGTCGTGAACAGCGGCTCGAGATCCGGCACGAGCTCGTCCGCGGCGAGCCCGGCGCGGCCGGCGCGCGCGTTCGCGTAGACGATCGGGAACTCGATCTGGGAGCTGTCCGCGTCGAGGTCGAGGAACAGCTCGTACACCTCGTTCACGACCTCGGCGGGCCGTGCGTCGCTGCGGTCGACCTTGTTGATCACGAGGACGACGGGCAGCTTCAGCTCGAGCGCCTTGCGCAGGACGAACCGCGTCTGCGGCAGCGGCCCCTCGGACGCGTCGACGAGCAGCAGCACGCCGTCCACCATCGTCAGCGCGCGCTCGACCTCGCCGCCGAAGTCGGCGTGGCCCGGCGTGTCGACGATGTTGATCTTCGTCTCGCCGTGCTGGACAGCCGTGTTCTTGGCGAGGATCGTGATCCCCTTCTCGCGCTCGAGGTCCATCGAGTCCATGACCCGCTCCGCGACCTCCTGGTTCTCGCGGAAGGAGCCGGACTGCCAGAGCATCGCGTCGACGAGCGTCGTCTTGCCGTGGTCGACGTGCGCGATGATCGCGACGTTGCGAAGGTCGTTGCGGGTCTCCGTCACCCATCACTCATAGCAAACCGGCTATGGCAACCGGTGATGCCGGTCAACCGCGCAACCGACCGACCTGGCCGGCGAGCCTACAATCGAGCGATGAGAAGAGTCGCCGACGCCGTCCTGATCGTGGGCTTCCTCACCGTGGATCTCTTCTTCTTCCACGACATCTTCAAAGCCGGCGAGGTCACGACCTTGCCGCAATACATGACGGGCTTCCTCAGCCTCCTCGTCTTCGCGATTTGCGGCCGCTCGCTGCTCGGGTCCGTGAATCCGCGTTCTTGAGTCGCGCGGAGGGCTTGAGGTAGACGAGCTCCGCGTGCCGAGACGGGGCCGCCTCAGCCGCTGGGGACGCCGGCTGGCGGATGCGTTGTTCGCTCTCGTCGTGCTCGTCACCCTCGCCGCGTTCTCGTACGACCTGGCGACGAACGGCCGCGAGCAGCCGGCCACGGCGCTCTATCGCGGCCCGTTCGACCGCGTCGACCAGACGACGCTCTCCTACCGCAGCTGGGGACGGCACGGTTCGCCGGTCGTCCTGCTCGGCGGCGCCGCCGAGCCGTCCTGGGTCTGGCACGACGTCGGCCCGCTCCTCGCCCGGGCCGGTCACCGCGTCTACGCGCTCGACCTGCCCCCGTTCGGCTACAGCCAGCGCCGCGGGCCGTACACGATGGCCCACTGGCTCCAGCTCCTGGACGGCTTCGAGCGGCGCCTCCACATCCGGCAGCCGGTCCTCGTCGGCCACTCGCTCGGAGCAGGTGTCGCGGCCGCCGCCGGGCTCGCCGATCCGAAGCACGTCGCCGGCGTCGTCCTCCTCGACGGCGACGCGCTCGCCTTCGGCGGCAACCGCGGCTGGCTCTCCGACCTGCTCGTCTACCCGTACTACACGGCCGTCTACCGGCTGGTCACCGGCTCCGACTGGATCGTCGGGCGCGTCCTCCGGAACGCCTGGGGCCCCACGCACGCCCCGGCCGGTCACGCCGTGCTCGCCCAGTTCGAGCGCCCCTTCCGCGTCGAGGGAACCGCCGACGCGCTGAAGCAGCTCGCCTCCGGCGGCATCCCCGGCCTCACGCTCGGCGAGCTCGCGCGCCTGCGCGTCCCGCGCGCCGTGATCTGGGGTGCGGAGGACACCGTCGACTCGCTCGCCAGCGGCCGCGCGACGGCGGCCGCCCTCCACACGCGGCTCCAGACCGTCCCGCGGGCGGGACACCTCTCGATGCTCGCCCAGCCCAAGGGAACCGCCGCCCGGATCCTCCGGTTCATCGCCAAGGAAGTCGCGCCTGCGCCGCGAACTTCACCGTCTCGGTAGCTACGGCCAGGAGGGCGTGATGGTGAGATCGGCAGCAGAGCGGTACGTGGTGGGAGCGTTCGCCTTCATGGCCGCTGCGACGTGGCTCGGCATCGGGCTGATCCACGGCTTCCTGTGCCTGTTCGTTGCCGTGCTCGCCTCTCTCGCGACGCGGATCTACCAGCGGCGAAGCGGCTCGAGCGCCCGCGCGTCGCGCCGGCGGGCACCCGCCGCCCGGAGGCGACCGCCGGCCGAGCGTCCCTCGCGCGCGGGGCTCTACGACTCCGACCGCGAGGACTGGAACTGGCCCACGGCAAGCGACGCAGCCTGGTAGCTCAGCTACAGGACTGCGCCCCCCGTGGGAGCCGCGCGTTGAGCGCCGGCCAGGTGGACGGCCGCGTGACCGAGAACGCGTAGAGGCTGTAACCGAGCGGGCGGCAGTCGGCGACGGCGCGCCTGAAGCCGGCGACGTCGCTCGGCCGCATCGCGTTGGCGATCCCGCCGATCAGGTGGATGGGAACGTGCGGCTTGCCCGTCCGGGCGCGGACGATCGCGACGTCGGCGGCGAGATACGCCCGCGACGCGCCGATCCCATGGATGTCGCGGTCCGTGAAGTACGCCATCGGCAGAAAGACGTCGTAGTCGCGCGCGAGGCCGCGGTAGGGGAAGCCGGGCCAGTACTTGCGATGCCTGCGGATCCCGACCGGGGACGGGATGATCGCGCCGAGCCGGTAGCGCGGCCCGACCGCTTTCCGCAACTCGGCGGAGAGGCGGAGCAGGCGCTCGGTGCGCAGCGAGGCGGGCTGGACGAGGCTCGCTTCGATGTCGAGCGAGAAGGAGTCGAAGCGCTCGCCGTGCGCGCTGCGGAAGCGGATCGCGGCCAGCGCACGCCGCAGATCCTGGCGCGGGCTCGTGAAGGCGGGCAGGTACCACGCGACGACCCGGAGCCCGTCCGCGTGGGCGGTGTCGACGAACCGCCCGAGCAAGCGCGGCCGGAAGAGCGCGTCGGCCTCCTGGTAGTTGCCGGTCTGGAGGTAGAGCGTGCGCACGCCGTCGCGCGCCATCGCGGCCACCTCCCGTTCGGGTGAGACCCAGTAGGGGCGCGCGTAGATGTCGAGCCAGGTGCCGAGCCCGGCGTACGGCGAGGGCTGCTGCGAGGCGCCGGCGGCGGGGACGAGCAGCATCCCTGCCAGCAGAGCGACGACGAGAAGGTGCGACCTCAGACCCGCGAGCACGCGAAGCAGTGTGCCCCGGATCGCTCGAGACGGCTACGGCTGGACGAGCACCGACCCGACGAGCGTGCTCCCGCTCGGCAGCTCGATCGTCACTGCGAGCGTTCCCTGTTGGCTCATCGGGATCGGCAGGCTCCACGACCGGTCCGCGGCCAGAGCCGTCGTCGCCAGCGTTGTCGGCGGGCCGCCGTTCCAGCGGCCGACCGCCACGACCTCGCCGGACGCCGCGCCGTTGTCCGCGCCGTTGACCGTGAGGGTGCTTCCGTAGGGCGCGCTCGTCGGGAGGTTCAGCGGGAACTGCCGCTGTGTGCTCGACTGGCTGGGCGTCCCGATCCGCAACGCCGGGAGGAGGGGATGTGTCCGAGGGAACTGGCCGGCGAGGAGCACGACCGCCGACACGACGACGGCGAGGCCGGCGCCGGGCGCGAGGAGGGTGCGGCTTCGTGGCGGCGCCCACGTCCGGTGCTGAGCCGAGACGGGTCTCGGGCTGCGACCGTAGATCGCGTCGAATTCGGCGTCGGTGAACCGCGCCCAGTCCCGCTCACGCCAACCCACGAGAACGCCATCGGCCCGAGCGGCGGCGCCGTGCACCCTCGAACAGGGGGAACGTCCCCGGCGCGCCGTCGGCTCTATCCGCGCGGCTAGACCGTCCGCAGGGCTTCGGTGGGCGACATGCGTGCGGCGCGGACCGCGGGGAGCAGCCCGGCGATCGCTCCGATGAGGATGGCGGCGGCGAGGCCTCCCGCCCAGGCCGTGGTCGGGACGACGGCGGTCCAGTGCTTGACGTGCGCATAGGCGATGGTCGAGATCGCTCCGGCGGTGACGCCCGCAGCGCCGCCGAGCAGGGCGAGAAGAATGGCCTCGGCGAGGAATTGGGTGCGGATCTGACGCCGGGTTGCTCCCAGCGCCCGGCGGAGGCCGATCTCGGAGCGGCGCTCGAGAACGCCGATCAGCATGATGTTGGCTACGCCGACGGCGCCGACGAGGAGAGAGACGGCGCCGAGCCCGAGGAAGAGGCTGTTGAGGGCGCCCTGGGCGTCGGCCCGGGCGGTCAGCGCTTGGGAGGGCTGGCTGACGTTGACCTCGTCGGGGGCTTCGGGGTTCGCGGTCGCGGCGAGGACCGACTGGACGGCGGCGGTCTGGCTCGTGACGCTGCGGACGTAGATCGTGGTCGGGTGCCCATCGACGCCGAGATATGTCTGTGCGGCGGGGAATCCGACGAGGACCGAGTCGTCGATCTCGGGTGCGAGGACGGCGGGCTTGAGGATGCCGGCGAGGTAGAACCACATGCCGGCGGTCGGGCTCGGCCCGAGCCAGATCCGCTCGCCGGCGTAGATCCGGTCGACGCCGAGCAGGCTTGCGGCCTGCGCTCCGAGCACGGCGACCGGCTGGTGCTGGGTCGCCGCGTTGAGGTAGCTGCCCGCCGAGAGACCTGTGCCGACGGCGCGCGGTAGGCCGAGGCTGGAGGCGACCACCGCGAGGCCGTTGGTGTTGACCACCGGGATGTAGCTGCTCCGGTAGACGTTCACGCTCGTCGAGCCGGTGTACTGAACCTGGGTGACGGGGCCGATCCGGCTGATCATTCCCGGCGCCGCGAGCGGCAGCTCCGCGGTTTGCCCGAACAGGGTCTGTCCGTTGCTCACGGTGAGGAGGTTGGTGCCGAGCTTGTCGATCTCGGCGAGCAGGCCGGCCTGGGAGGATGAGGAGAGGCCGAGCACTGCGACGATCGCCGCGACGCCGATCGCGATCCCGAGCGCGGAGAGCGCGGCCCGGACGCGGCGGGTGCGGAGGCCGACGCTGGCGACGCGGGCCAGGTCGGCAAGGGCGAGCCGCGGCGGGGCGAGCTCGGCTTCCATTAGGCGGCGGCGTCCGAGACCACGCGCCCGTCGAGCAACTGGATGCGGCGCGGGCAGCGGGCTGCGACCGCGTGCTCGTGGGTGATGACGACGATCGTGGCTCCCTGCTCGTGGAGTTGCTCGATCAGGGACATGATCTGCTCGCCGGTCGTGCTGTCGAGGTTGCCGGTCGGCTCGTCGGCGAGGACGATCGCCGGTGCGCCGACGAGCGCGCGCGCGATCGCGACGCGCTGCCGCTCCCCGCCCGAGAGCTGCGGCGGTCGAGCCTTCAGCCGGGCGCCGAGGCCGACCGCGTCCAGGGCGCCTGCCGCCTTCTCGCGGCGTTCGGCGGACGGCACGCCGGCGTACAGGAGCCCGTCGGCGACGTTGTCGAGGATCGTCGAGTGCTCGGCGAGGAAGAACTGCTGGAAGACGAAGCCGATCCGTGTCGCCCGGACTGCCGCAAGCTCGCGGTCTGCCAGCTCGGCGACATCGAGGCCGGTGATCACCACGCGCCCGGCGGTTGGCTGCTCGAGCGTCCCCATCAGGTGGAGGAGCGTCGACTTGCCCGAGCCGGACGGGCCGACCACGGCGACCAGCTCGCCCGCTTCGACGCTGAAGCTGACTCCTTGCAACGCCGGAATCGGCGGGTCGGCGCCGTAGGTCTTCGTCACCTCGGCGAGCTCGAGTACGGGGACCGCGGCGCTCACGAGAGCGGCACCACGACGCGCTCGCCGGGCGCGAGGTCGCCGGACACCTGGACGAGTCCCTGCGCGTCGTCGAACAGACCGGGCCTGACCGCGACGAGTTGGTGTGTGCCGTTTGCCTTGACGACCTCGACGGCGTAGCCGCCGCCGGCGAGCGCGACGAGCGCGTCCACCGGAACTGCGGTCGCGTGGCGGACGGTCTGCTCGGTGATCGACACCTCGACCGGCGCCTGGTCGAAGTGGCCGGCGGCAGCGGCGTCGAGGAGTCGAACGTCGACGGCGATCGTCGGTGAGCTCGAGCCGCCGCCTTGCTGGCCGGCCGGAGGGACGGTTGCGACCTTGCCGACCGCGCTCACCACGCCGGGCGTCGTGCTGTTGTCGGGAAGGATCACGCTGACCCGGTCGCCAAGCTTGACCTCCGACTGTTGGGCGGCGTCGAGCTGGATGGAGACGTCGGGGCGCGTCGAGGTTCCGGTCAGCACCGGCCCCGGCTGAACGGCTCCGCCGACGGTCGGTGTCACGGTCGTCACGCGCAGCGCGCCAGGCTCGAAGACGACCGCGCCGAGATCCAGGGCGCCGGTCGGAGGGATGCCGTGCGCCTGCTGCAGCGCCGAGACGGCCGCGCTCGTCGCTGCGGTGAAGCCGTCTCCGCTCGGCGCGCCGTAGCCGAGCGCTTGCAGATTTGCGTTCAGCTCCGCGACGTCCGCGCCCGGCGACATGCCTGCCGTGAAGGCGCGCCAGGCGGGTGTCGAGCCGTAGAGGAGAAGCGTCGGCTCGCCGTCGATCGCATAGAGAGGCTGCCCGCGCTCGACAATTCGTCCCGGCGCGGCCAGCATCGTGTAGCTCGAGCTGCTCGTGTACGACGTCGCGGACGACTCTGCCGCCGCCAGCGCCTGCTCGGCGCCGGCGAGCCCGGCTCGAGTCGACGCCAGCTGCGGCCGGTCGCCGACGAGCTTCTGGGTCGCGGCGCGGACGGACGCCTCGTCCTGGGAGACGGTCTGCTTCGCCCCCGTACAGCCGGCTGCCGTCGAGCTGCTGCCGCGGCAGGCCCTCTTCTTCGCAGCCTCGTCGGTGGCGAGCGTCCTCCTCGCCGCGGCCAGGTTGCTCTCGTCGGCCGCGATGCCGGCGTCCGCCGTCGCGAGCTGGGCGCGCGCGGAGATGACGGCCTGCTCGGCCTGCGACAGCGCGTCGGGTGAAGTGCCGGCGGGGACGGACACCGTCCAGGATCCCGCGAAGCCGAGCGTGCCGCTGACCTGCGCCTGCGACGAGAGGGAGGCGCGTTCCACGCGCGCGGTCGAGGTCGGCGCACCATTGTCGAGACCGGAGCTCTGCGGCCCTGCCGCGCTACCGGCGAAAGGATCGACGATCGCGACGCCGATCCCTGCGAGCACGACGATCGTTCCTCCGACCGCGAGCAGCCGGCGGCGGCCGATCCGGCTCCACAGTGCGCTCATTTGGGGCCGCCTGCGCTGAAGGAGCCGGGCGCGTTCTTGCTCCCCAGCTTGTAGCCGCGGCAGGCCTGCAGCGCCGATTGGAGTGTCGGGTCGTTCGGGTTCAGGTCGCCGGAGGACGTGCCGGCGAGGCGAATGGCGGCGTTTCCGTCGGCGCCGAAATGCGGGTCGGGGAAGTCCGGGATCCCGTGCCTGCGCACGCAGGCCGAGAAGGCGAGCGCCTCCCGCTGGCTCTTCAACTGCTCGCTGGGGCTGAGCGTCAGCTCCTTGCTGCGAAGAGCGTTCTGGCAGGTCTGCGCAGCGGCTTGGAAGCTCGGCGACTGGGGGTCGATCCCCGAATCGGGGCCGAACTGCGCCAGGCCCTGGCCGTTCGGGTCGGGGAAGTTCGCCACGCCGTGGGCGCGCATGCACCGGGAGAACGTCAGCCCTGCGCCGCCGATCATGATCGCCTGTCCTCCGCCGCCGGCCGAGGCCGCGCTCGACCCGGAACCGGCCGCCGCGCCTCCCCTTGACGAAGTCGTCGCTCCGGTGGCGCCGAGGTTGGCGACTCCAGGCGCGCCGCCGGAGCCGCCGCCGCAGCCGGAGGCGAGCACGAGAACGAGCATCCCGACGAGGGCGAGGCGGCGCTGCTCCATCAGTGGTTGTGATCGGGGAACTTGCACGCGTCTGCGGCCCGATAGAACCGTGGAGACAGGGTGTCGATCGACGACGGGAAGATGAAGATCACACCGTCGATGTCCGAGATCACGCCCGCGCCGCCGGAGCTGCCGAACGGGTTGGACGGGACCGAGGTGCGGGGGTCGGGGAAGTCGGGGTAGCCGTGCCGGCGCATGCACGCCGCCGCCCTCACCATCTGCGCGAGCCACTGCGCAGCAGGGTGCTCGACCGTGCCGGGGCCGGGAAGGCTGCCGCCCATGTACTTCTGGCACTTGGCCGTCGCCGACTTCACCGCCGGCGACGAAGGATTGAGCCCGCTGCCCGCCTGGAAGACGAACCCTCCTCCCGGCGCGGGGTCGGGGAAGTTGGGGACGCCGTGGGAGCGCATGCACTGCGAGTACTTGAGCGCGGCGGCCTGCAGCTGAGCCGGGCTCTCGGGCGCGCCCCGGCCGGACGTGCTGGTGGTGGCCGTCGTCTTCCCTGCGTTGCTGCTCGAGGTCGTCGTGGTCAGGTTCGCGACCGACGGCGCCTTCGCTCCGCCGCAGCCGGCGAGCGCGATCGCGGCCGCGGCGAGGAGAAGCGCGAGCCCTCCCGTCTGCCATCTCCTTCTCCGTCTCATCTGCTCCGTCTCCCTGGTCGATGCGGGTTCTGGAGCTGTTGTACGGAAGGGCGGGTGACACGTCGGTGACGCCGCTTATTACCTGGCTGTTACCTGCCTCGTGGCATCGTTGGCCTGGCCCGACAGGAGTCGTGGACTGATGAGAGTGCTCGTAGCCGAAGACGACGAAGTGCTGGCGAAGGCCGTCGCTGTCGGGCTGCGGCGCGAGGGGATGGCCGTCGACGTCGCGCTCGACGGCGACGACGCGCTCACCCGCGTCGCCCTCGTCGACTACGACGTCGTCGTCCTCGACCGCGACCTGCCCGGCACGCACGGCGACGAGATCTGCCGGAGCCTGGCCGCAGACGGCTCGACGAGCCGCGTTCTCATGCTTACCGCCGCGAGCACGGTCAAGGACCGCGTCGACGGGCTCGGCCTCGGCGCGGACGACTACCTGCCCAAGCCGTTCGAGTTCGCGGAGCTCGTCGCCCGCATCCGGGCGGTCGGCCGGCGCCCGGCCACTCCGCCGGCCCGCCTGGAGTACCGCGACCTGAGTCTCGATTCCGTCCGGCGGGTGGCGTTTCGCGCCGGCCGCCGCCTGCCGCTCACCCACAAGGAGCTGGCCGTGCTCGAGTGCCTCCTCGCGGCGGAGGGGAAGCCGGTCTCGGCCGAGCAGCTGATCAAGAAGGTGTGGGACGACGACGTCGATCCCTTCACGGCCACCGTCAAGACGACGATTCACCGGCTGCGCGCGAAGCTCGGGGAGCCGCCGCTGATCGAGACGCTCCGCGAGACCGGCTACCGGATCGGCGGCGCGTGATTCGTCTGCCCCGCCGCACTGCTCGGCTGCGACTCGCAGCCCTCTACGCCGGGTTGTTCCTCGTCTCCGGGGTCGCGCTCGTCGCGAGCACGTACGTCCTGTTCGAGCACGTGACGAAGCCGAGCGCGCCCCGCCTCCCCCCGATCCCGCACACGCCCACGGTTCAGCCGCTCCCGCAGGGCCAGCCTCAGCTGCCGCAAGCTCTCTACCGGCTCAACCAAGTCCAGCACCAGCTGTCGAAGGACCAGCAGCAGCTGAAGCTCCTGCCGCTAGGCACGTCCGTCGGAGGACTGCTGGGATTCGCCCCGCAACTGGTGCGGGACGAGCAGCAGCTGAACAAGGACCAGCACCGCCTCGCCGCCGCCGTGCATCAGCTCGCGCGCGCCGAGCGCCAGGTGTCGCAGGCGCGAGCGGCCCAGGCGGCGCAGCGGGCGTCCGACTCGCACGAGCTGCTCGTCGACTCCGGGATCGCGCTGGCGATCGTCGCCGCCCTTGCCCTCCTCGCCGGCTGGCTCGTCGCCGGCAGGATGCTGCGACCGATCCGCACGATCACGCGCACCGCGCGGCGCATCTCCTCGACGAGCCTGCACGAGCGACTCGCGCTCGCCGGGCCGGACGACGAGCTCAAGGAGTTGGGGGACACCCTCGACGACCTGTTCGCCCGCCTCGAGGCGTCCTTCGAGGCGCAGCGCCGCTTCGTCGCGCACGCCTCCCACGAGCTTCGAACCCCGTTGACGCGCGAGCGCGCGCTCGTCCAGGTTGCTCTTGGAGATCCCTCGACCTCGGAGACGTGGAGGACGGCGGGCGAAGAGCTTCTCGCCACCAACCGCGAGCAGGAGGCGCTGATCGACGCGCTCCTCACCCTCGCCAGCAGCGAAGGCGGCCTCGACCAGCGCCGGCCCGTCGACCTCTCCGACCTCGCTCGGACA
>Ga0070741_10017905_pt1 | contig 11565 bp, 10 predicted proteins | sample Coa_R1_4_FD_66440 | JGI IMG/M metagenome (GOLD analysis project Ga0070741, IMG submission 66440) | Surface soil microbial communities from Centralia Pennsylvania, which are recovering from an underground coalmine fire - Coalmine... | ecosystem: Environmental > Terrestrial > Soil > Unclassified ...
CCCCGCGGGTGATGAAGACCAGGCGCGAGCGCCGCTCGTCGCTCGACCAGGCTTCGAGCGTCACGGGGGGGTGGAACACGTGCTGCGCGCCTTGCACCACCACGGGGCCGGGCTCGCCCTTCACGTTGATCAGCCCCTTCACGCGGAGCAGGTCGGGCCCGCGCAGCGACGTGAGCGCCTGCACCGCGGCGTGGAACGAATCCCAGGTGAAGGGCTTGTCGAACCAGAGCACGAACGAGCGGATCGACGGGTCGTGCAGCGCGCGTGCCGCCTTGCCGAGGTACGCACCCCGGCCGGTGACGTCGGGCGAGCCCGAGGGGGCGAGCCAGCGGCTCACTTCGTCGAGGTTCGCGCGCGCGCTCCGCGGCCCGATCGATCGCAGCAGCTCGGGATCCAGCTCGCCGTTCACGGCCTCGGTGCGCGCCGCGTACGGGTTCATGGACTCGAGGCGGTCGTGCAGCGCCGCGACGGTCGCGGGCGGCGCGAGGTCGGTCTTCGTGATCACGATGCGGTCCGCGACCGCGACCTGGCGCGGCGCCTCCGGCGCCGTGTCGAGGGTCGCCGCGCCGTTCACGGCGTCGACCAGCGTGACCACGCCGTCGAGGCGATATTGCGCGCCGAGCAGCCCGTCGCTCTGCAGCGTGTGCAGCACGGGAACCGGGTCGGCGAGGCCGGTCGTCTCGACGAACACGCGGTCGAAGTCGATCACCTCGCCCGCGCGGCGCCGGATGAAGAGCTCGCGCAGCGTCTCCTGCAGGTCGGTGCGCACCGCGCAGCACAGGCACCCGTTCGCGAGCAGCGTCATCGATTCGGAGGACTGCGCGACCAGCTCGTGGTCGATGCCGACCTCGCCCAGCTCGTTGATGATGACCGCGGCCTTGTTCATTCCCGGGTCGCGCAGCAGGCGGCGCAGCAATGTCGTCTTGCCGCTGCCGAGAAACCCCGTGATCAGGGTGACGGGCAGCTTGCCGGCGAGCGGGTCGCGGCCGGCCGACGCCATCAGATGTTCATCTCCAGCGCGTAGAGGCCGCCGATGAAGCGGTCCACCGTGAAGACGATGCCGCGGTCGTCGACGTAGACGTCGTTCAGCTGCGCCGAGCCGACGGGCGAGCCCGCCGGCGTGCCCGGGACGTAATACGCGACCTCCTGCGGCTGGTACGGGTTGCCGACGTCGAAGGCGCGCACGCCGCCCGAGAAGAACGTGCCGACGACGATCTCCTGCGAGCGCCACGACCCGGGCACCGGCAGGTTCTCGTGCAGGTTGTGCGCGCCGAAGCGGCCGCCGCGCTGGGTGAAGGTCTCGTGCGGCGGCAGCGGGAAGGTGCTGATCGGCACCGGGTTCCTCTCCTCGCGCGCGTCGACCACCCAGACGAGCTTGGGCCAGTCGGCGCCGTCGTTCTTGATGCACTCGTCGGAGACGATCAGGAGCCCCCGGTCGAGCAGCGGCATCACCGTGTGGCAGAACCCGTTGTAAGGCGGCGAGTAGCGCCAGTTGGAGACGAGCTTCGGCCGCGACTTGTCGGCGATGTCGAGGATCACGGCGCCGCCGTCGATGTAGCCGACGTAGGCGCGGTCGGGGCGCTCGGGGTAGACGTTGGTGTTGTGCGCGCGGTAGCCGGCGTCGATCTTCGGCAGGCGCGCGGGCGGCGGCACGTCGTCGCCCACGCGCGTGCCCGGGAACCACCAGCGCCCGACCTCGCGCGGGCTCGACGTGTTCTTCACGTCGACAATGCGGTAGCACTGGTCGTCGTTCGGATGCGTCGGCTGGAAGTCGGCCGCGCCGGCCGCCATGTGGATGTACTCGCCGTCGACGAACCACACCGCGTGCACCCCGCGCGAATGCGGGCCGGAGCAGTCGAAGTGCGAGATCAGCCGCGGCTTCTCCGGCTCGGAGATGTCGAACAGCTCGAAGCCCGCGGGCTTCAGGCCGACGTCCTTCGTCTGGTAGGCGACCGCCATGACGTCGCCGACCACGTCGAGCGAGTTCGAGCGCACTTTCGCGTGCGGCAGCTCCGTCTGCACGACGACGTGCGGCTTGCGCGGATCGGTGACGTCGACCGCGGTGAAGTTCTTCGGCGCCGACTCGTGCGCGAGCCACAGGATGCGCCGCCCGCGCGTGAGCTGCATGCCCATGCCCTCGCCGATGCCGCCGAATCCCTGAAGCTCGTGGTGCGAGAGGAGGCGCATGTTGAGCGCGAGCGTCTGGTCCGCTCGCGGTCCGATTCGGGTCGAAGGCATCGAAGAGGGTCCTCTGAGATTGGCCGGCGCGCCGCGACCGCGGCGCGAAGGTGCAAGGTTAGCGGCCCGGCGCCGCCCGCGCAACGCTTCGGGTATGATCGAAGCTGATCCAGGACGCCGGGATCAAGCCCGAATGACGGATCAGCGGCGGCCGCGGATCTTCGAGTAGAGCTCGACCGGGACGAGCGACATGTCCGCGCCGCCGCGACCTTCGCGCGCGGCCGCTTCGTAGCACTCGAGCGCGCGAGCGCTCACGGGCAGCTCGACGCCGAGCGCGGCGGCTTCCTCGATCATCGCGACGAGGTCCTTGCGCGCGAGCTCGACGTCGGAGGCGACGGGGCCCGGCGCCCCGCCTTTCATCACGGCCGCGATGGCGGGCCCGCGGCCCTTCACCGCGTTGTTGCCGCCCGAGGTGTCGGCCATGATGTCCATCAATCGCGTCGGATCAATGTCGAGCCGCCCGCACAGCGCGAGCGCCTCGCCGAGCGCCTGCCAGTAGACCAGCAGCGGCAGATTGATCGCGAGCTTCACCGTCGCGCCCGCGCCCACGGGGCCGACGTGCTCCACCCGGCGGCACAGCTGCTCGAGCAGCGGCTTCGCCCTGGCGACGTCGGCGGCCTCGCCGCCGACGAAACCGAACAACTTGCCCTCGCGCGCGGGGCCGACCGTGCCGCCGACGGGGCACTCGACGAACGCGGCGCCGGCCGCTTTCACTTTCGGCGCGAGCGCGCGCTGCGCGTCGGGCCGCACCGTGCTCATCTCGACGAAGACCTTGCCCGCGGGCTCGCCGTGAAGCAGCCCCTGCAGTCCTTCGTACGCCGCGGTGATCGCCTGCGCATCGGAGAGAATCGAGATGACCGCCTCGGAGCGCGTGGCGACCGCGGCGGGCGTGGCCGCCGCCGTCGCGCCCGCGGCGACCAGCGGACGCGTCTTGTCGGGCGTGCGGTTCCAGACGGTGACCTCGTGTCCGAGCCCGAGCAGCCGCGTGGTGAGCGCCGCTCCCATCCTGCCGATGCCGACTACGCCGACCTTCATACCGCCTCCAGCCGGGTTGACACGCCCGGGCGCCGTAGAGTGAAATGAAGGCGCCAATCATAGCAACTTCACCCCCTCGTCAGCCTTACACCACGGAGGACAGGCGATGAGTTCGCCCAAGAGCGAGCTCCGCGACGGCATGCGCATCGACTGGGACGTCACGATCCGCATGGACGACGGGCTCGAGCTGCGCGCCGACGTGTTCCGTCCCGACGACGGCGCGCGTCATCCCGTGATCCTCAGCTACGGTCCCTACGCCAAGGGCCTCGCGTTCCAGGAAGGCTACCCGTCGGCGTGGCAGCGCATGGTCGCCGAGCATCCCGACGTCGCGTACGGATCGTCGAACCAGTACCAGAGCTGGGAAGTGGTCGACCCGGAGAAATGGGTGCCCGACGGCTATGCCTGCGTGCGCGTCGACTCGCGCGGCGCGGGCCGCTCGCCGGGCGTCATCGATCACTTCTCGCCGCGCGAGACGAAGGACTTCTACGACTGCATCGAGTGGGCCGGCGTGCAGCCGTGGTCGAACGGCAAGGTCGGCCTGAACGGGATCTCCTACTACGGCATCAACCAGTGGCACGTCGCGTCGCTGCAGCCGCCGCACCTCGCCGCGATGTGCATCTGGGAAGGCGCGGCCGACTGGTACCGCGACATGACCCACCACGGCGGGATCCTCTCCACGTTCTGGGCCAACTGGTACGACATGCAGGTGAAGACCGTGCAGTACGGGCTCGGCGAGCGCGGGCCGCGGAGCCGGGTGACCGGGGCGCTCGTCTGCGGCGACGAGACGCACTCCGATTCGCAGCTGTACGAGAACCGCGCCGACTTCGGCGAGGACATCCTCGCGCACCCGCTCGACGACGACTATCACAAGGCGCGCTCGCCGGTATGGGACAAGGTGACGGCGCCGTTCCTCTCGGCGGCGAACTGGGGCGGCCAGGGACTGCATCCCCGCGGCAACTTCGAGGGCTTCGTGCGCGCCGCTTCGAAACACAAGTGGCTCGAGGCGCACGGCATCGAGCACTGGACGCACTTCTACACCGACTACGGCGTGTCGCTGCAGAAGCGCTTCTTCGCGCGGTTCCTGAAGGACGACGCGCGCGCCTGGCCCGACGCGCCGCGCGTGCGCCTGCAGGTGCGCCATATCGATCGTTTCGTGGCCCGCGAGGAGAACGAATGGCCGATCGCGCGCACCGAGTGGAGGCGGCTGTACCTCGATCCCGCGGCGCAGGCGCTGGCGCCCGAGGCGCCGAAGGCGCCGGGCAGCGTCTCCTACGCCGCGCTCGGCGAAGGCCTGACCTTCGTCTCGGCGCCGCTCGAGCGCGAGACCGAGATCACGGGCCCGCTCGCGGCGCGCCTGTTCCTCTCGTCGTCGACGACCGACGCGGACGTGTTCCTCGTGTTCCGCGTGTTCAGCGCCGACCTGCGCGAGGTCGTGTTCCAGGGGGCGATCGACCCGCACACGCCCGTCGCGCAGGGCTGGCTGCGCGCGTCGCACCGCAAGCTCGACGCGAAGCTCTCGACCCCCTACCGGCCCTACCACGCGCACGACGAGGTCCAGCCGCTCGCGCCGGGCAAGCCCGTGCAGCTCGACGTCGAGATCTGGCCGACGTCGATCGTCGTGCCGGCGGGACACCGGCTCGCGCTCAGCGTGCGCGGGCGCGACTACGAATGGCAGAAGTCGACCGGCGCGCGCCTGTCCAACTTCAAGAACGAGCTGCGCGGCTGCGGGCCGTTTCTGCACGACGATCCGCGCGACCGGCCGGCGAAGATCTTCGGCGGCACCAATACGCTCCACTTCGGGCCCGGGCAGGAGGCGTACGTGCTCGTGCCCGTCGTGCCCCCGAAGCGCTGATTCCACCTCGAGGAGGCCTCATGGCGATGAAGCTCTACGGTTTCTGGCGCTCGCTCGCGACCTACCGCGTGCGCGCCGCGCTCGCGCTGAAGGGCGTGCGCTTCGAAGAGATCTCGATCAACCTGATGCAGGGCAAGCAGCACACCGACGAGTACAAGGCGGTAAACCCGCAGAGCGTGCTGCCCGCGCTGGTGGTCGACGGCGGGACGCCGCTGTTCGAGTCGATGGCGATCCTCGAGTACATCGAGGAGACGCATCCGAAGCCCGCGCTCTTGCCCGCGGACGCGCCCGGGCGCGCGCGCGTGCGCGGCCTCGCGCAGATCGTGGTCGCCGACGGCCACCCGCTGGTCGTGCCGCGCATCCGCAATTATCTCGAGCGCGAGATGCGCCAGGACGAGCCCGCGCGCAACCGCTGGCTCGCGCACTGGACCGCCGAGGCGCTGCGCGCCTTCGAGGCGCACCTCGCGCGCGAGCGCGAGACCGGGCGCTACTGCCACGGCGACTCGCCGAGCTTCGCCGACATCTGCCTCGCCTCGCAGATGTTCGGCGCGAAGTTCTTCAACGTCGACACGGGCGCGTTCCCGACCGCCTCGCGCATCTTCGCCGAGTGCATGAAGCTCGAGGCCTTCGACCGCTCGCAGCCGCTCAAGCAGCCCGACGCGCCCGCGACCCCGGCCCATTGAAGACCGCGCTCGTCTCGATCCCGACCGACTCGATCCCGCTCGACGGGGCGTGGTACGAGCCCGACGGGTCCGACTCGTTTGCGAACGCGGCGGGCGCCGTGCTGCTCTTCCACGGCAACACGATGAACTTCTACACCGGCGCGCCGCGCTTCCTGCCGCCGCGGCTCGTGCAGCTCGGCTTCTCGTGCCTGGCGTTCAACCGCCGCGGCCACGACATCCTCGCGATCCGCGACAGCCGCGCGGCCGAGGGCGCGGCGTTCCAGACGACGCGCCAGGCGATCGCCGACAACGCCATCGCGGCGCGCTGGCTCGCCGCGCGCGGCTTTCCCGACCCGGTCGTCATCGGCCATTCGAACGGCGGCATGCTCGCCGTGCGCCACGTCGCCGACCATCCGCGCACGCGCGCGCTGGTGCTGCTCTCGGCGCACTGCGGCGGGCGGAGCATGGTCCCGCTCGCGTCCGCCGCGGGGCTGCTCGCCCGCGACCGTCTCGGGGAAATCACCGAGCAGGCCCGGAGAATGGCGGGCGAAGGCCGGGGCCGGGAGCTGCTGCTTCTCCCCGGATGGTGGTACGCGATCACGGCCGAGAGCTTCCTCGACCTGCTGACCGAGGTGCCCGACGTGCTCGAGCTCGCGCCCGCGATCCGCTGCCCGACGCTGTACCTGCGCGGGGACCGCGAGCCGCGCGAGCTCTATCCCGCGGAGGCCTTCGCGCGCGCGAGCGGCGGCCCGTGCTCGGTCGAGATCGTCGGCGACTGCGACCACTTCTACCGGGGACGCGAGGTCGCCGTGGCCGACGTCGTGTGCGGCTGGCTCGCGCGCACGCTCGCGCTGTCGCGCGCCGACGCCGAGGCGCCTTGAATCCCGCGCTTCCATGATTGCGCGCGGTTCCGATAAACTCCTACCGTCCCGCCGCACCCGCACGAGGATCGCTCCATGGCCCGGGTAGACATCGTCGATCGTTCCAGCCTGATGCAGGGGCTTTACCGGGAGCTCGCGCTCGACCCGAAGGCGACCGCGGTGGTCACGGTCGACATGCACCGCGGCCACCTCGACATGGACGTCGCGACCATGCCCGCCAAGCCCGAGGACGCGAAGCGAGTGATCCGAAACGCGCAAGCCGCTCTCGACGCCGCCCGCGCCCGCGGAATCCCGGTCATCCACGTGATCCTCGTCTACCGCCGCATTCCCGGCCTGGGCAGCGAAGGCATGACCTCGCCCTTCTGGCGCGCGCTGCACGCCGCGCAGGCCGAGAACGACCGCCTGGTGCCGGGCAGGAAGAGCACGGTGCGCGAGCACAACATCGAGGGCTCGCCCGGCACGCAGATCATCCCCGAGCTCTACCGGCCCGGCGACTACGTGATCGACAACAAGAAGCGGCTCGACTGCTTCTACGGCACCGACTTGCGTCAGCTGCTCGAGACGCTGGGCGCGAAGAACGTGGTGCTGATGGGGATCAACACGAACACCTGCGTGCTGAACACCTCGTTCACCGCGTTCAACTACGACTACCGGGTGGTGGTGCTGTCCGACTGCGTCGCCAGCATGTACGGCGACGACCTGCACGTGCTGGGGCTGCAGAACGTCGCGCGCTGCCTGGGATGGGTCGTCACCAACGAGCAGTTCTTCGAGAAGATCGGCGCGGCGTCCGAGGCGCACGCGCTGGCGAAATAGCGGCACCACCCATTACGACAAAGGAGGGACCAGCAATGGCATTCAGTCGCAGACGGTTCATGCAGGCGACGGGCGCGGCGGCCGGAGCGTCGGCGCTCGGTTTTCCGGCCATCGTCGGGGCGCAGGGCAGCGGCGGGCCGATCCGGCTGGGGCTCATGACGGTGAAGACCGGTCCCCTCGCTTCGGGCGGGATCGACATGGAGCGCGCGCTCGTGCAGTACCTCAAGGAGCGCAACAACACGCTCGCCGGGCGCAAGGTCCAGCTGTTCGTCGGCGACTCGGGCGGCGTGCCGGCGCAGGCGCGCACCAAGATCCAGGAGCTGGTCGAGCGCGACAAGATCCAGCTCATGATCGGGCCGCTCGCCACGGCCGAGGCGCTCGCCGCCGACGACTACATCCGCCAGCAGCACCTGCTCACGCTCTCGGTCGCGGCCGCCGACGACATGACGCAGCGAAAGCCCAATCCCTGGTTCACGCGCGGCACGTCGACCGCGTCGCAGTGCGCGCATCCCATGGCCGACTACTGCTACAAGACGCTCGGCTACCGGAGAATGGTCCTCATCGCCGACGACATCGCCTACGGCCACGAGATGTGCGCCGGGTTCCAGCGCGTGTTCGAGGAGCTGGGCGGCAAGGTGGTTCAGAAGACGTTCCCGCCGCTCACCGTGCCCGACTACGGCACCTACCTCGCGCAGCTCAACCAGAAAGCCGACGCGATCTACCTCGGCTTCGCCGGCTCGAACGGCTTCCGCTACCTGCGCCAGTTCAACGAGTACGGGCTGACCGGCAAGATGAAAGTGGTCGGCGGCATGACGGCGCTCGACGAGGCGGTGCTGCGCAACATGGGCGACGAGGCGCTCGGCATCCTGACCGCGTGCTGGTACTCGGCCGAGATCGACAACCCGATCAACAAGAAATTCGCCGCCGAGTTCCGCAAGGAATGGAAGTACGACCCCGGCTTCTACGCCGCGGCCACGTACACCGAGGCGGCCGTGCTCGAGGAGACGCTCAAGCGCATCAAGGGCCGCATCGAGGACAAGGAAGCCTTCATGAAGGCGGTGCGCTCGGTCAAGGTCGACACCTGCCGCGGCCCGGTGTCGTTCGACAAGTACGGCAACGTGGTCGGCAACGTGTACATTCGCAAGGTCGCGCGCAAGGAAGGCCGGCTCGTGAACGAGGTCGTCCACACCTACCCGAACGTCAGCCAGTTCTGGACCTACGATCCCGACCAGTACCTGAAGAACCCGCCGTACTCGCGCGACTACCCGCCGGCGAAGAACCTCGAGTCGTGAAAAACTGAAAGAGCCTGGGGCCGGCACACCGGCCCCTCTTCTTTCCGCCCGTGCAGTACTGGACCATCCAGACCCTGAACAGCCTGGCGCTGGGCGGGCTGCTGTTCCTGCTCGCCGCCGGCTTCTCGCTCATCTTCGGGCTGATGCGCATCGCCAACCTCACGCACGGCTCGATGTACATGCTCGGCGCCTACGCCGGCGCCTCGGTGCTCTCGGGCGGCCTGCGCGTGCGCGTCCCGGGGAGCGACCTCGCGCTGTTCCTCGTGGCGAGCGGGTTCCTGCTGCTGTTCGGCGTGATGCGAATCGCACGGCTGCGGCAGCGGACGATGGTGTATGCGCTCGGCGCCTACGCGCTCGCGGCCGTCGCCGCTTGCGTGCTGACGCTCGGCACGCCGGGGTCGGCCTTCGAAGGCGCCGTGACGCTGCCCGATTTCGCGCGCAACATGTGGGTCGCGGTGGCCGCCGGCGCGGCGCTCGTGGGCGTGTTCGGCGTCGCGCTCGAGCGCCTGATCCTGCGCGAGCTCACCGGCAACGCGCTCGGACAGGTGCTGGTCACGCTGGGCATCTCGTTCATCGTCGCCGATTTCTGCCTGATGGTCTGGGGCGGCGATCCGATCCCGGTGCCGACGCCGCCGTCGCTGCAGGCGCCGCTGCGCGTCGGCGGCGTGGCGTTCCCGACTTATCGGCTGGTGGTGCTCGCGATCGCCGTGGTGACCGCCGTCGCGCTGTACCTGCTCATGGACCGCACGCGCATCGGCGCGATGATCCGCGCCGGCGTCGACGACCCGCAGATGGCGCGCGCGGTCGGCATCCCGGTCTCGAAGCTGTTCACCACGGTGTTTTGCCTCGGGGCGGCGCTCGCCGGCGCGGGCGGCATCATCGGCGGTCCGATCATGTCCGCATATCCGGGGCTCGACGCCGACATGCTGCCGCTCGCCCTCATCGTGGTGATGCTGGGCGGCGTGGGGAGCCTGCTCGGCGCCTTCGTCGGCAGCTTCCTGACCGGGGCGATCTACACCTTCGGCACGGCGCTGCTGCCCGACCTCGCGTACGTCATCCTGTTCCTGCCGATGATCTTCGTGATCGCGTTCCGCCCGCGAGGGCTGTTCGGGCGCCAGACCGTATGAGGGTCGCGGGCTGGGCGCTGCTGTTCGCCGTGCTGCTCGGCCTGCCGTGGGTGATGGGCGAGTACTTCGTCAACCTCGGCAGCCAGATCCTGATCGCCGCGGTCTTCGCCGCGAGCCTGAACCTGCTGGTCGGCTACGGCGGGCTGCCTTCGCTCGGGCACGCCGCGTGGCTAGGGCTCGCCGCCTACCTCTCGGCGTGGATGTCGCTCAAGCTCGGCCTCGGCCATTGGATCACGGCGCCCGCCGCGATCCTCGGAACGACGCTGGTCGCCTGCGTCTTCGGATGGATCTCGCTCCGCGCGACCGGGCTCGGCTTCCTGATGCTCACGCTCGCGCTGTCGCAGGTGCTCTGGGGCACGGCGTACCGCTGGGTCGCGGTCACCGACGGCGACAACGGCCTGCGCGGCCTGTCGCGCCCGGCGCCCTTCGGCGTGAGCCTGGACGGCGCCACGGCCTTCTACTATTTCTGCCTCGCGGCCACGGTGATCGCGATCGCGCTGATGGCGATGTTCGTCGCGTCGCCCTTCGGCGCCGCGCTGCGCGGGACGCGCGACCAGCCGCGGCGCATGGGCGCGCTCGGCCACGACGTGTGGCTGATCCGATGGATCACCTTCGTCTACTCGTCCTTCTGGGGCGGCGTGTCGGGGCTGCTCTTCGTCTACTACAACAAGTACATCCACCCGGCGTCGCTCTCGATCCAGAGCTCGGCCGAGGGCCTGCTCGGCGTGATCGCGGGCGGCTCGGGCACGCTCGCCGGCCCGATCGTGGGCGCCGCGATCGTGATGCTGCTCAAGAACTACGTGTCGGCGTACATCGAGCGCTGGAACATGCTGCTCGGGTTCGTGTTCGTCTTCATCGTCATCTTCATGCCCGAGGGCGTGGTGCCGGGCCTCAGGCGTCTGTGGAATCGCTGGAGATCGAAGTGACGCCGGCGCTCTCGATCCAGAACCTGAAGAAGTCCTTCGGCGGGCTGCCCGCGACGAACGACGTGTCGATGGACGTGATGCCCGGGGAGCGGCGCCTGATCATCGGCCCGAACGGCGCGGGGAAGACGACGCTGTTCAACCTGATCACGGGCGACCTGCGCCGCGACTCGGGCGCGATCCGCCTCTTCGGCGACGAGATCTCGCGCCTCGCGCCGCACCAGCGCGCGCACCGCGGGCTCGCGCGCACCTACCAGATCATCACGCTCTTCCAGAAGGACTCGCTCGAGCACAACCTGGTGCTGTCGCTGCTCGGCCTGTCGCGGTCGCGCTGGGACGCGTTCAGGCCGATCGCGCGCTACGGCGCGCTCAACGACGAGGCGCGCCGGGTGCTGGGGCGGGTCGGCCTCGGAGAGCTCGCGCAGCGGCCGATCGGCGAGGTCTCCTACGGCGAGAAGCGGCGCGTCGAGATCGCGATGGCGCTCGCGCAGAAGCCGAGGCTGCTGCTGCTCGACGAGCCTCTGGCGGGCCTGTCGCGCGAGGAGCGCGCGGCGATGAAGGAGCTGATCGCGGGGATCCCGCGCGAGGTGACGGTCGTCATGATCGAGCACGACATGGACACCGCGCTCGATCTCGCCGAGCGCATCACGGTGCTGCACTACGGCAAGGTGATCGTCGAGGGCACGCGCGCGGAAGTCGTGGCCGATCCGAAGACGCGCGAGGTCTACCTCGGTGACTAGTC
>Ga0070741_10017906_pt1 | contig 11564 bp, 11 predicted proteins | sample Coa_R1_4_FD_66440 | JGI IMG/M metagenome (GOLD analysis project Ga0070741, IMG submission 66440) | Surface soil microbial communities from Centralia Pennsylvania, which are recovering from an underground coalmine fire - Coalmine... | ecosystem: Environmental > Terrestrial > Soil > Unclassified ...
GAGGCGGGAGCGCAGGTTTCGCATCCTGCCGGGGGCACCCTACCTGACCAGTGCATATGCCGAACGGCGATGTGTTCGAGCGCCCAAATGAACCTACTCCATGAGCAGTTCCCCACCGCAGGTACTACACAACGTAGTACGCTAACGGGCGTGACCGAGGTGCCCGTACGGGAACTGAACCAGAACACCGCGGGCGTCCTCGCCCGGGTCAAAGCCGGGGAACCGATCGAGATCACCGAACGAGGCACCGTGATCGCGCGCCTCATCCCCGCCCAAGAGCAACCACTGGCCGAATGGATCGGCTCCGGAAAGCTCCGTCCAGCCGCCCTCACCGGTGCGGCTCCACGCCCGTCCGGGCCGGTCCGCACCGACCACGAAGCCGGGGAGCTGCTCCGCCAGCTGCGCGACGACGAACGCTACTGATGCTCTACCTCGACACCGCAGCCCTCGTGAAACTCGTCCGCCACGAACCCGAATCCACCGATCTGGCCGACTGGCTCGACCAACGCGCCGACCAGCCCTGGGTCTCCTCCGCCCTCATCGAGGTCGAACTACCCCGCGCGATCCGCCGAGTCGAGCCACACCTGATCGTCGACGTGCCTCCAGTGATCGCCCGAATCGCCCGCTACGACATCGACGACACCGTCCGCTCGACCGCCGCGGCCTACCCCGACCCGAACCTCCGTTCCCTCGACGCCATCCACCTCGCCACCGCCAAAGGAATCTTCGGCCACCATCTGACCGGATTCGTCAGCTACGACCAACGCCTCCTCGCCGCGGCAGAAGCAGTTGGCCTACCCATAGCCAGCCCGGGCACAGCCTGATCGACACGGCCCTCACCATGGAACGTGTCGTGGAACGAACTACGGACTTCTGAAGGGCTCTATCGACACCAGCCGACACTGGAGGCCCTGGTAGATCCCTCAAAGCTCCTGGAGATCTGTCCGTCAACCGGTCTCCGGAGGCGGGAGCCCAAATCCGACATCCCAGGACGCGGTCCTGGACTTGGCGTCCGCCAGTCCTCGTTGCACCGGCTATGGTCGCCTCGGGCACAGCACAGCTGACCGATCCCGGACGGAGTGACTGGCACGTGTTGGGTGCGGTGAAGCAGGCGGCGGACCTGGTGCGCTACCAGGCCACCAAGAGCAGGCATGAACGCGAGGACATCGCCGCGCTCGGCGAGCTGGAGGCCGCGCCGTTGGAACTGCCGGCCGGGTTGGAGATCGAGTGGCTCGGCGTGGCCGGGTACCGGCTGACCTACCAGGATCACACGTTGCTGCTGGACCCGTTCGTGTCGCGGTTCCCGCTGCGCGACACGCTGCTGCGCAGGACGGTGCTGCCGGATCCCGCGCGGATCGCGGCGTTGCGAGCACCGGGCACCGTCGTGGGCATCGCGTGCGGTCACGCGCACTTCGACCATGCACTGGACACACCCGCCTTCGCGCGAAGGTTCGGCTGCACCGCGTACGGGTCCCGGTCGCTGGTCAATCTGATGCGCGTGCACGGGCTGGGCGGGCAGGCGGTCGAGGCGCAGCCCTACCACCGCTACGAACTCGGGCCGTTCGAGCTGTCGTTCACCCCGAGCGTGCACTCCAAGCTGGTATTCGGGCTCAAGGTCCCGATGGACGGCGACACCACGGCGCACTCGCTGCACCAGCTGACCACCGGCGCCTACAAGTGCGGCCAGACCTGGGGGATCCGGGTCGCCGTCGCCGGCACCGTCATCTACCACCAGGGCAGCGCCGACGTCGTCGAAGACGCCGTACGCGACCGCGACGTCGACATCTTCCTGGCCGGAGTCGCCGGGCGGCAGGTCACCCCGCGCTACTGGGAACGTGTGCTGCCTCTGCTGCGGCCCAAGATGCTCGTGCCGATGCACTACGACGACTTCTACACCCCGGTCGAGGATCCGATGACGTTCCTGCCGCGGATGAACGTCGCTGCCATACCTGAGGAGCTGCGCGCGGTCAGCCGCGACCTGGCAGTCATAGCGCTACCCCGGCTGACACCGATCTGCCGGTGACTCCCAGACCCGAGTATCGGACACAGCACCCAGCAGGACGGCCGTCGCAACGAGGACGGGCGGAGGGCGACTTCAGTGACCATCCTCGTCGTGGCACGAGTCGTGGCATGAACTACAAGCTCCTACAGGCCTCTGGAGACACCAGCCAGACACTGGAGACCCTGGTAGATCGCTCAAGGCTCCTGGAGATCCGAGGGTCACCGGTCTCCGGAGGCGGGAGCGCAGGTTCGAATCCTGCCGGGGGTATCTCGCACCATCTCTCACCAGGGCAAACAAGACCTCTGACTAGGCACAACCCGCTCAGGAGCCTCCCTCCTGTGGTCGGCCATGCTCGGCCACGACCAGCCGAAATCGAGCCCCTCGTCGCCCGGTTCGAGAAGCGATACACACTCGCGGAAGCCTTGGTAGAGGGCGGCTTCGGGTTCGCCGGTTCGGGGACATCGGAAATCCGGCTGCTTGTGGCGCCGCACGGTGCGCCGCCAATCTCGGCGACGGGGAATCGGCGCTGAACTACATCGGCCAGTCCTACCACTCGGCATCCACCCTGATGTGGCTGCCTGACAAGCCGGCGCTCCAGGTCGCCGAAGCCAGCGCTCTGGATGCGATCGCCACGTGGGAACGCGAGCCGCTTGTGAACAGCGCTCGTTGGACGACGAGTCTCTGGCGCACGTCTATCTGGCCACCGCTCGGCTCAAGGTCGGTGAGATCGAGGGGGCGATGGAGTCCGTGCGCCCGATCATGGAGTTGCCCGAGGAACGGCAGATCTCCCTCCTGCATGAAACGGATCGGCGACCTGGCCGACCTTCTCGACGGCGACCGGTACCCGGCTCGACCTCCGCCACAGACGCCCGCGATGAGCTTCGGACGTTCGGGGCGTAGCCGACGACCAGGCGTTTCAGGGACCAGGGCGTGCCGCATGGGCATAGGGGATAGTCGGCAGGTGAGCCAAGGCGCCCTTGAAGCCCTTCGAGCAGGGCATTCGGCCCCGAAGCAAGCGACATAGCCATCTTCCCGGGTCGAACGCGCAGGTCAGGGGAAGTCGTGACGTCCCCGTCCGGCACCGCTATGCCCTCGGGCGGTGTGGTTGTGGAGCAGTTCGACGCGCAGAGGACGTCGTGGGGGTAGTGCTTCGCTCATGGCGCTGGCGATGGTCCAGGTCGGCGGATGCGTGAAGTCACACGATGTCATAATGACTGTGACACTGGCCGGGTCATCAGGCACGGCGTCAGCCAAGGCCGACATTTCCCGGCAGGAGCTCGTGACAGAAAATCGAAAGTCACCGGGACGCCCCCCGGGACGCCCCAAGCGTGACGGGCACGTGTCTGGACGGGCACGACTTCTCAAAGTCGCGCGACTAGAGTTCGGCCGAAATGGATACGCAGCAACGTCGGTGGACGAACTCGTCAAGATGGCGGACGTGAGCTCCCCGACTCTTTATCACCACTTCGAAAGCAAGATGGGGCTCTTCGAGGCGGCGGCGAGAGACGCGTACGATCGAACTCTTACGGCGTACCGGGCTGTAGTGGCGGACAACGCCACGTTCCAGGAAGTGATCCAGGCGCTGATCGACGAGAGTATCGTTCTCATGCGTGAGGAACCCGAGCTAGCGATGATGATCACTACAATGCAGTTCGAATTTCGACGAGACCTTGAGCTCGCCCGGCGACTCCGTCCGGCACTCCTCGAATTCCGCGAGTTCTTCTACGATGTGGCCGAACGTGCTCCGCTCGAGCTCCGACCGACACCGCAGGCCACGCGGGATCTCAGTCATCTGTTGGTCGCGATCGTGGCCGGGCTTGCGACCGAATCCATGCTGCTCTCGCGTGCCGAAGATATCCAGAACATGTTCGTGGCGCTTCGTCGATGCATGTGGCCCACACCATGAAGAGCTAGGTCGCTGATCACCGCAGGTTCAGTCGCCGGGGCTACGAGTTCGTGCCGCGTCGCCAGTGTCGCTGGCTGAGAGCACTAGGCGAACTCCAGCCGAGAACATATTGTCGGACTCGGTCGCCAGTCCGCGCTCCATGGCTTTCTTGAGGACCGTCTCCGGAGATACCACCGCAATTTCGAGCGTCGCTGATCGATTCGGTTGTTCTGGGAACACGAGTGCGGCATTGTCGAGCACCACGGAGACTGGACACGACTCGTCCGATACGGACTTCGAGAGCAATTGACTCCAACGACCCGCTACTTGACGCGGCGCCGACGAGGGCATCTGCACCGCACGTATTGCGGCGACATCGGCAGAACCGGGCGAAGGAGCAACGTTCCCGCCGGGGAAGTACGGACCGTCCGGGCCGCCGGGTTGTCGGTCGATTTCGAGGATCACCGAGATTCCGGCATCCTTGGGGTGCGTCTGGAAGCAGCGGAAATCGCCGTACTCCAGTTCCATGATGCTTCGTATACCGAGTGCCTCGACCTGCTCTCTGTACAGGTCGTCATCGTCGCATTGAAGAAGGATGGCATAGAGTCCTTCGCCGCGGCGGACCATGAATCGATGGGCCGAAGCGGACTGGCTGATGGGCGACACGAGTTCGATGAACTGCGTTCCCAATGCCAGGACTGCGTTCCGGACACCGTACTCGGCGACTGACGGGTCGGCATGGACCACGCTCGTATCAAAGATCGCGCAGAGGTCATCGACCACCTCGTCGATGTCCGAGACGGCCAGAACGACCTGCCGAAGGTAAAGCGGAGTCATCCTCACGTCCTCGGTGTAATGCCGTGTACCTTCCGGATTTGAAGGGGTGACCTTGTCCGTACGGTGTCACTCGACCTGGCCGCCGATGCGCGGGAACCGGGGCGGGCGACGCTCCACGAAGGCTGTGATGCCCTCTGTGGGATCGGGACGCGCGAAGCTGTCCGCCATCGCATTCCATGCCTCCCGGACTGCCTGGTCATGGTCGCCGAGATGGCGGTACACGAGAGTCTTCGTCTCCCGTAGCGATGCGGGCGAGCTGGTCTCTGCGAGACCGCGGATGTAGTCGCTCGCTTCCTCGACCACGTCACCCTGAGCTATCCGGTCCACCAGCCCCATACGGAGGGCTTCTTCGGCCTCGACCATCCGAGCGGTGAATAGCAGGTCCAGCGCTTTTGACGGCCCGATGAGCCTGGGTAACAACCAGCTGGAGCCGTGTTCGGAAACGAGGCCGCGGCGGGCGAAGGCGGTCGTCAAGCGAGCAGTCGGGGCAGCGAACCGGAGATCCGCCATGAGGGCCAGCACGAAGCCAGTTGCTGCGGCAACACCATTGATCGCGGCGATCACCGGCTTGGTCGTCTGAAGCAGGTATGAGAACCAGTCGGGAGTGGGGTCCTGTGCGGCGACGTGTCGATATGGGCTGTCTGCTCCCACCTCGGTGGTCAGCGAGTCGGCGTCCCAGCCGCTGCAGAAGGCTCGACCCGTGCCCGTGAGGACAATGCCGACCACTGCGGGATCCCGCTCGGCGCAGCGGACCGAGGATCTCATGGCTTGGAGGACGTCGGCGTTGAGGGCATTGAGGCGTTCCGGGCGGTTGAGGCGGATGATGGCGACCGGATCGCTGACTGAGTAGTGGACGTGTTCGTTCATCGCTGCCTGACCGGGATCGATTCGGGGCCGATGATGTAGTTCGAAGGGTGCCACTGGGCGGCACCGATCTGTTCGAGGTCTCCTAGTCGGTCGAGAATGCCTCGGAGCATTTCGCGGATTTCCAGGCGGGCGAGGTGCGCACCGATGCACACGTGTGGACCGGCGGCGCCGAAGGCCACGTGCGGGTTTCTTTGTCGGGTGATGTCGAAGTGGTTTGGTTCCTCGAAGACAGCCGTGTCGTGGTTGGCCGCGCCGTAGAAGAGCACGACCTTGTCGCCTGCCCGCACCTTCTGGCCGGCGATCTCCACGTCGCGGGTGGCGGTTCGGCGCATGTGGGCGGCTGGAGTGGCCCAGCGGAGCACTTCTTCTGTCGCCGTGGTCAGCAACTGCTCCGAACCCTGCTGTAGTGCCTGCCATTGCTTCCGGTCGGCCATGAGCTGGATCAGTCCGGCACCCAGAGCGTTACGGGTGGTGTCCGCGCCAGCATCGACGAGAAGCATGAAGAACGCCGAGAACTTCTCCTCGCTGATCGTCTGACCTTCCACCTCGGAGTGAACGAGGATGCTGGTGAGGTCATCTCCTCTGGCACGGCGTTTCTCGTTGCCGAGGTCCACGCCGTAGGCATACAACGCGGAGACCGCGTCCGCGCGTTGTTTCTCGGTCACCGCGTCAGGGGCGGCGGCCACCGTTCGGATGTTGTCGTAGAGCACCAGGGAATCAGCCCGTGGGAACCCCAGTACGTCTGCGATGAAGAAGAGTGGCAGGTTGCCGATGAGATCGTTGACGAGGCAGAACTCGTCGCGGTCGCGTACGCCATCGATGAGCATGGTGACGATCTGCTCAACGTCTGCCCGATATCGCTGCGCGCGCTTGGGTGTGAACGCTGGAGTCGCCAGGCGCCGGTAGAACGAGTGAGTGGGGGGTCCATGAAGAGCATGAACTCGCGCAACATGATCAGCAGTGGCTCGTCGATGTCCCACATGTACGTGCCGTGCCAAGAGCTGAAGGTGTCGGTAGCCCGGGAGACGGCCTGGGCGTCGGCGTAGCGCCCCACGGCCCAGAAGCCGGGACCTTCGGGCTCTTCATGCCAGTAAAAACCCTCGGTGGCGCGAACCCGTTCGTACTGGTCCAGCGGATGACCGTGCGCGTAGCTCGCAGAGCTGTAGAGGTCGACTCGCACATCCGTCTGCATCCGTCACCGCCTCACGACCACATGTTGTGTGGTCACTGAAGTTGCTAATATGACGTTCAGCCTATTAGCGAACCTGATCGGCTGGCAACCCCCTTCAGGCGATCAAGAGCGCACCGACACCCGCCGGTCACAAGGGGAGCCGGCGGCGGATCCGAGCCGACAGCCCACCCAGTATGGGTGAGCATGAGCCGGGGGCTGAGTCGGCTCGTGAAGGCGTGACCCGGGGACACAGCGCACGAAGGGCGGGCTGCGCAGGATATGGGTCGCCGTCGGTCAGCGCAGGATGCGGACGGGGCTCTAGGGAGTGGGACCTGGACTTGGCTTGCCCACGCGCGACATCGCGCAGGCTGCAGACCGTTGGCACGCCTCGGAAGCGCCGGCTACGTAGACGAGGCCTCAGACAGTCAGCATCTGGGCCAACGCGCGCCGCACCTCTTCCAGCTCATTCGCGGACAGCGCGATCTCCGGGGCGCGCCGGCGGAAGCGATCGGCTGACACGGTTCGGATCTGCTCGGTGATGACCCACCCGGAGCCGGACGCCACCCGGACCCGGTGCAGCCATCCTTGTCTCTCGACGCTGGTCAGCGGCAGCACCGTGACCAGGCGGGATAGCGTGAGGTCCAGGTGGAAACGGGACGAGACGACCACGGCCGGCCGGACCTTGCCCCGCTCGCGGCCACGCACCGGGTCGAAGTCGACGAACCACACCTGACCGGGATCGATCGGCGGTCTGCTCACCCGCGATCGTCAGCCCAGCCGTCACTGATCGGCGCATCGGCCGCCGAGAGCACCTCCGCCTCTGCGAGGTAGTCCGACCAGCCCTGCGGATCGGCCTCACGGTATCGCTGTACAGCGGCCACCGCAGCGGCCCGCCAATGCTCGTCGATGAGCCTCCGGACGGTCTCGTCCGCGGACGCGCCGCCGAACTCCTCGCGCCCGATGCGGAGCACCCGCTCCGGCGTCTGCGGCACGCGCGCAGGTCTCGCTTCGGAGGACGATGACCGCCGGGGCGCCTCGAGTCCAGACTGGTTGAGCCAACAACGGAACTCGTCCCGTGATCTCGGTTCAGCGCCAGGACGGCGGCAAGAGCGGTCGAGCTAGGTCAACCACGAACACCGCCGTCATCGTCGTGGGCTCGCCGGTCGCCAACGCGAGCCGGAGCATCCCCGGCTCATGACGCGAGGTGAACCCTCCGTTCAGTCCCCTTGGCGTCCGCGATCAGGCAGGCTGCGGCGAGCCGTCCGGAGGTGCCCATGACGCCGCCACCGGGGTGCGTGCCGGCGCCCGCGAGGTACAGCCCGGCCAGCGGCGTCCGGTAGCCGCCCAGCCCGATGGCCGGGCGCAACGGGCCGGACCGGGCCGGGGTGAAGTCGACGTGGAAGTAGCAGCCGTTGCTCACCCGCAGCCGGCGGGCGAGGCCCTCGGGGTTCTCGATGCGCTGCCCGACGACCCCGTCCAGGCCGGTGTCGTAGTACTGGCCGGCCTGGACCAACAGCTTCGCCGTGGCCGGACCCTCGTCCTGCTCCCAACCGCCGAGCGGGTGAACGGGCACCGACGGCGTGGACAGGTACATCACGTCCTGCCCGGTCGGCGCCTGCGACGGGTCGATGCCGGTCGGGCAGAAACACCAGACCAGCATGTCCTCGGCGGCCGGGATGCGACCGGCGGCGGCCTCCCGGTAGCCGCGTCGCGCGTTGTCCATCTCACCGACCATGAGGGCGGGCCGGCGCAGGTCCAGCCCATCGCCCCGCCACTTCTCGTGAACCGTGAGGGTGACCTGGGTGTCGAGGGCCAGGTCCGTCTTCAGCCAGCCGTTGCCGGTCGCGTTCGCCGGCAGGCGTGCCGCGCGGGACGTCACGCGGCGAGGAAGCGACGCGCCGGGCACCAGCTGGGTCAGGGTCTGGCGGGGGTCGCAGGCGCTGATCACGCCGAGCCGCGCGGTGACGGTGCGGCCGTCGGACAGCACGACGCCCGAGGCCCGGCCGCCGTGCATGGTGATCGTCTCCACCACGGTGCCGGTGAGCACGTCGCCACCGTGTTCCCGCAGGTAGCCGAGCAGGGCGTCCGGCACCGCCTGCATCCCGCCGATCGGCCGCAGCACCCCGCTGTCGTGCAGGAAGGCCAGGAAGATCGCGGACATCGCCGAACCGCGGGTGGTGACCGGGGCAACTCCGCCGATCAGCGAGTACAGCGCGCTGCGGACGACCGGGTGCTCGAACCGCTCCGTGATCAGTGCCTCGCCGGTGCTCGCGGCCAGGGCCGCCGCCCCGGGCAGGCGGCGCCAGCCGCGCGCCACATGGCCCAGGGAGGCACCCACCGCGCGGAAACCGGGGCGTGTCGGGTTTGCCTCGGTCATCGGGGCCGCCATGGCCAGCAGCGCGCCCAGGGTCTCGGCCAGCCGCCGGTAGGCGTCGGCGTCGCGCCGGGAGAAGTGGCTGATCTCCTCGATGGTGCGCCGGGCGTCGCGCCAGTAAGCGATCGAGGAGCCGTCAGGGTGCAGGTAGACGTAGGACGGGTCGGACTCGACCGTACGCAGGCCGTACCGGTCGAGCCGCAGCTCCTCCCGGATCGGGGTGCGCTGGAGGAAGAGCAGCTCGGCGGCGCCGGTGTTCACCACGTGATCGGGGGCGGCGGGGATGACCGCGCCGCTGGCGGACATCCCGCCGGCGGTGGGCGCCGCCTCGACCACCAGCGGCCGCAGCCCGGCTCGGGCCAGGTAGCAGGCGGCCACCAGCCCGTTGTGGCCCGCCCCGACGATCACGACGTCGGCATCACGGCCGGTGGTCATGCCGATCCGCCGCCGAACCGGGCCCGCAACGCCTTCTTGTCGATCTTCCCGACGCTTGTGCGGGGTAAGGCGTCCAGAAGCTCGACCCGGTCCGGTAGTTGCCAGCGCGCGAAGGTTCCGTCGAGGTGTTCGTGCACCTCCTCGAGGGTCACCGGCCGACCGGCTACGACGCACGCGAGCGGCCGCTCGCCCCACTTCTCGTCCGGGACCCCGATCACCGCGGCCTCGGACACCTCGGGCATGGCGGCGATGGCGTTCTCCATGTCGATCGAGGAGATCCACTCTCCACCGGATTTGACCAGGTCCTTGGTCCGGTCGGCGATCACGACGTAGCCGTCCGGGGATCCGATGGCCACGTCGCCGGTGGTGAACCAGCCCTCGTCGTCGAACTGGTCGGTGGCGCTGTCCGATCCCAGGTAGCCGCCGGCGATCCAGGGGCCGCGCAGCTGCACGTCGCCCATCAATGACCCGTCCCACGGCACCTCGGACCCGTCCTCGGCGCGCAGCCGCACCTCCACCCCGGCCAGTGGCAGCCCGGCCTGCCGCCGCACTCTTGCCGTCAGCTTCGAGGAGTCCCAGTCGCGCATGTGGTTCTTCGGCCAGGCGACCCCGGCGACGGGGGAGGCCTCGGTCATCCCCCAGGCCTGGATCATCGGGATCCCGAACTCGGTCCAGAACGCCTCGATCAGTGACGGCGGGGGTTGGCTGCCGGCGGTGATCACGTGTCGCAGGTCGGGCAGCCGCACGTCGCGGGCCCGCAGGTCGGCGGCCACCAGCTGCCAGATGGTGGGTACGCCGGCGCTGACCGTGACCCGCTCGGCGGCCAGCAGGTCGACCAGCGCGGTCGGGTCGAACGGCCCGGAGTTGAGCACCTGCTTGGCGCCGACCATGGCGGCGGCGTGCGGCATGCCGAAGCAGTTGGCATGGAACATCGGCACCTGCACGCAGACGCAGTCGGCCGGGCCCACGGCGGCGCCCGCTCCGGACGCGATGGCCATGGCATGCAGGACCGCGCTGCGGTGGGTGTAGACGACCCCCTTGGGCCGGCCGGTGGTGCCGCTGGTGAAGCAAACGCCCATCGGCGAGCGCTCGGGGATCGGGTGCGCCGAGTAGGTCTCCGGCTGGTCGGCGAGCAGGTCGTCGTAGCCGACCACGTCGCACGGCAGGCCGGCGGTATCCGCGGCTCCCGTGACGATCAGCGCCTTCAATCCGGACACGGCCTCGGGCACCGCGCGCAGCAGCGGCAGGAAGTCCGGGTCGACCACGACCGCCCGGTCCGCGGCCTTCGTGATGGTGTAGCCCAGGTCGTCCGGCGACAACCGGGGATTGAGGGTGTGCAGGACCCGCCCCGAGCACGGGATGCCGAAGTAGGCCTCCAGGTGCCGGTCGTGGTTCCAGGCCAGCGTGCCGACCGCGTCGCCGGCGCCGATCCCGAGCCGGTCCAGACCGTGCATCAGCTGGGCGGCGCGCCGGGCCAGATCGGCGTAGGTGTAGCGGCGGACCGCGCCGTCCGGCTCCCGGGTGACCACCTCCACGTCGCCCGCATGCCGCGCGGCGTGCCGCAGGAACATCCCGAGGTTGAGCTCCACGTCCATCGGCGCCACCACGTCACTCCTCGACCAGGTGGCCGGCGGCGTCGCGGATCTCGGGGCCGTTGACCCGGGCCCGGCCGTCGCCGAAGACGCCGTCGCGCTTCTTGATCGCCCCTTTGAGCCCGTCGCGGTGGATGTCGTCGAAGAACTCGGTGGTGCTCTCCGAGAGGTGGGCGCGGGTGTCCATCTCGGCGGCCATCCGCTGCAGGGTGGAGGCGCCCATCAGCTCCATGCCGATGTTGACGATCCGCTTGCTGGAGGACAGCAGGTCGATGTCGACCAGCGCGAACCGGTCGGCCAGGCCCTCCACCTCGGCCTCCAGCAGGTCGGCCGGTACCGACTTCATGAACAGCCCGATCTGCGCGGCCTCGGTGCCGGTGACGGTGTCGCCGGTCATCAGC
>Ga0070741_10017907_pt1 | contig 11563 bp, 7 predicted proteins | sample Coa_R1_4_FD_66440 | JGI IMG/M metagenome (GOLD analysis project Ga0070741, IMG submission 66440) | Surface soil microbial communities from Centralia Pennsylvania, which are recovering from an underground coalmine fire - Coalmine... | ecosystem: Environmental > Terrestrial > Soil > Unclassified ...
GCAAAGCCATACCCGCGCGAGCTGATCGTCGTGGGCGGCGGAGGGACGCTCAACGCGATGATCCAGCAGGTCGCCCCCGATGCCGTGACCACGCGGATCCGCGCACGGTTCGAGGAGCGTGCCGAGGCGCTGCTGCGCGCGGGAGCGGCGGGATTCGGGGAGATCACCGCCGAGCACTTCGCCGGAGGCACGCCCTATCAGGCCGCGCCCGCGGATCATCCTCTGCTGCTTCTGCTCGCCGACGTCGCGGCGCGCCGCGGCGTGCCCATCGACCTGCACATGGAGGCCGTCCCGGCCGCGATGCCTCTACCGGCGCGATTCAAGTCACCGCCGAATGCGCCGCAGCTTCGCGAGAACATCTCCGGATTCGAGCGGCTCCTGGCGCATGATCGCGGCGCGAAGATCATCTGGGCGCACGCCGGAGCCGATGGCACCGGCTTCAGGACACCCGAGCTCTGCCGGCGGTTGCTCGAGGCTCACCCGAATCTCTACATGGAGCTGAAGGTGGACCCGCAAAACCCGGGGCTGAATCCGCTCGTGCAGGACGGCGCCGTCCGGCCCGAATGGTTGCGGCTGTTCGGGGAGTTCCCCGACAGGTTCATCATCGGCTCGGACCAGCACTACCCGGAGCCGCCGCAAGGCGAGCAGCGGTGGCAGGCGGCCGTGCTCCTCCTCAACCAGCTCCCCGAACCGGTTCGTCGGAGCATCGGTCGCGAGAACGTGCTCCACATCTATTCGCGCAGCTTCGGCGCTGCGGACAAGGAGCCGAAATGATCCGCCGCAACTTGATGAAGGGAGCGCTGGCGATTCCGGGGCTGGCCCTCAGCAGACGCGCGGACGCCGCCTCCGCGGCTGGCGAATTCCCGCAGTCGCCCGGCCTGACGCGCTCGGTGGCGGAGTTCATCGTGCGGACGACCTCTTCCGATCTCCCTGCCGAGCTCCAGGCGCTGGCGAAGAAATCGATTCTCGACGGCTTCGGGCTGGCGCTCGCTGGTTCGGTATCGCCGCTCGCGCCGCTCGTGCAGCGCTACCTCGAGAGCCTCGATCTTTGCGGAGGAAAGGCGACCGTCGTCGGCTCGAAGATGAAGGCCGCGCCGCGCTTCGCCGCATTCGCGAACGGCATCTCCATCCACGCCGATGACTACGACGATACGCAGCTTTCGCAGGCAAAGGACCGGATCTATGGTCTGTTGACGCACCCGACGGTCCCCGTGCTTCCGCCGGCGTTCGCGCAATGCGAAACGAGCGGCGCTTCCGGAAAGGACCTGCTGCTCGCGTACCAGGTCGGCGTCGAGGTCGAATGCAAGATCGCGGAGGCGATCTCCCCGCGCCACTACGGCGACGGTTTCCACAGCACGGGAACCATCGGCGCATTCGGCAGCGCGGCAGCGTGCGCGAAGCTGCGCCGCCTCGATGCGACCCGGACGGCGCATACCCTCGGGATCGCCGCGACCGAGGGCGGCGGGTTGCGGAACAACTTCGGATCGATGACGAAGCCGTTTCACGCCGGCCGCGCCGCCGAGAGCGGACCGGTTGCCGCCGATCTGGCGGCGCTGGGATGGACCGCATCGGAGAATGTCCTGGAGGCGCCGCGCGGATTCTTCCAGGCGGCGGGCGGCGGATTCGATCCCTGGGCCATCGCCGGCCGCCTCGGAAAGCCGTGGACGCTGCAGCAGCCCGGCGTTTCCATCAAGCCGCATCCCTCCGGCTCTCTCACCCATCCCGCGATGGGCGAGATGGTGCGGCTCATCCGGGAGCACGACATCAGGCCGGCGCAGGTGGACGCCGTCGAGGTGGGCGGGAACCACGGGATGACCACGTCGCTCTTCCATCACCGCCCCATGACGGGCCTGGAGGGGAAGTTCAGCATGGAGTTCTGCCTGGCCATCCTGCTGCTCGAGCGCAAGGCGGGCCTGGCCGAATTCACAGACGCGACGGTACAGCGCGCCGACGTGCAGGAGATGATCCGGCGGATTCACTTCTCCGTCGCTCCCGAGGCGGAAGGAGCGGGGCTCGACAAGATGACCAGCATCCTCCGCGTTCGCCTCAAGGACGGAAAGGTGCTCTCCGGCCGAGCCGAGTTCGCCAAGGGCAGCCCCGCGAACCCGATGAGCTACGAGGAGCTCGCCGACAAGTTCCGGGGTTGCGCCGGATTCGCGCGGTGGCCGGCGGCAAAGGCTGAAACGGTCATCTCGGTGGTGAAAGCGCTCGAGGACGAGCCGAACATGAGCAGGCTCACCGCGGCGCTGAGCGCGGCGTAACGAGCGTCTCGTTCAGCAGCGGCACGGGCTCGCCGTCCAGCTCGGCGAACCACGAGCACGTCACCGCGGCGTTCCGGGCGAAGTTCGGAATCTCGCCGAACAAGATCGCACGCACAGGATCTCCGCAGATCAATCCCGGGCGTCCGGACGACGTTCCTCACGCCCGCACACCGGCTGGCACTCGCGCCTACACTGTCTCGCTGAACGCGTAACGCGTCTTCGGGCGCGGGCGCCTCACCACCTCCGTCCCTTCAGCAGGGTTCCCCACCCCGCGGCGCGCAGTCGTGTGCCCGAACGCGAGGAACGGTTGTCCCATTTCAACGTGCTCGGGGGTGAAGAAGGCGATGCGTGAATCGATCCTGATCACCGGAGTCGGAGGACCGGCGGGGCACGCCGGCGCGAGCTACTTCGCCAGCAAGGGCTATCGCGTCGTCGGCACCGACATCCGCGAGGTGTCTTCGCCCGCGACGCAGTTCCGTTTCGTCCCCGCTGCGCGCGACACCGGCTTCGTCCCCGCGCTGCTCGAGATCGCGAGCGAGGAAAACGCCGCGCTGGTGGTCTCCACCGTCACGGAAGAGCTCCCGCTCGTCGCCCGGATGCGCACGGCGCTGCGCGCGCGCGGCATCTCGCTCAGCATCTCGGACCCCGCCGGAGTGGACGTGGCGAACGACAAGCTGCGCACCGCCGTCGAGCTGGAGCGCGCGGGCCTGGCCGTCCCGCTCACCTTCGCCGCCGCCACCCCGCGCTGCGAGGTCACCGGTGCGCTCGGATTTCCCCTCCTCTCGAAGCCGCGATTCGGGCGCGGCGGGCGCGGCGTCGTCGTCCACCACGGCGTCGAAGGGCTTTCGTCCGCTGGCGCGGACGAAGTCGTCTGGCAGGAGTTCCTGCCCGGCGAGGAGTACGACGTGAACCTGTTCGTCGAGCGCGACGGCAGCGTGCCGGCGGCGATCGTGCTGCGCAAGACCGCGCTCAGGGAGGGCCTGGTCGGAAATGCCCTCCGCGTGGAACGCGTGGAACGCCCCGATGTCGCCGAGTTGGCCGTGCGCGCGGTCCGCTTCCTCGGCCTCGAAGGACCCATCGACCTGGACATCCGCCTTGGAACCGACGGAGGCCCGGCCGTGCTGGACGTGAACGCGCGGCTCGGCGCCAACGTCTTGTCGGCGCGCGAGGTGCTGGACGCCCTCGACGATGCCTGGAGAAAAGGACGATGCGCCTGAATCTTGCGATGCTCGCCTGCATCCTCGCTGCTCCCGCTTTCGCGGACCCGACCCCGCGCGAGTCCGTCGACAAGCGCGCTGTCGCACTCCGGTCGCCGGAGATCCTCGGCGTCGCCGGTACGCGGGCTCCGGCGCAGCTCCGCGCACGGGCGGATCTCTTGCGCAAGCAGGGTGAGTACGAGGCGGCGCTCGAGGCCTACCAGTCGGAGATGGCCATCACCGGCGAAACCGCCGACGGATGGAAGCACATCGGGTGGACCCAGCGCGCGTTGCGCCGGTACGGAGATGCGGCGGCATCGCTCCGCAGGGCGTCCGATCTCGATCCCGGCGATCGCGAGGCGCAGGACGATCTGGAGAGCCTGCGCTTGTCCCGTGGCCTGCGGCTGGACGCGCGCATGGGCGGCACCGAGCCCGGCACGTCGAAGAACGCCTTCGACGGCGAGCTCGTCTACGGAGGACTGAACGCGCTGGAGCTGCACGCCGGTGGCGGGTGGGCTGACAACATCTTCTACGACTCGATCAAGGGGTACGCCAACGCGTACTGGTTCTACTCGCCCGACTCGTACGTGAAGGCGGATCTCTCGCTTCGCCGCTACAACTATACGGGGGCGAACCGGCCGACGCCGGACTCGAACGCGTACGACCTGGTGCCGCGCGCCGAAGTCGAAGCGTCGCACTGGTTTGCGCAGACGATCCGCGCCGGTCTCGATTACCAGCTGTTTGCGCCGAACTTCTTCTTCGATCCCTCCGCGCGGATCCTCAACCAGAAGTTGACCGGCGCTCTCGAGGCCCGGCTCGGCGGCGGGTTCACGGCGGGGATCGCCGCCTCCCTGCTGCGCGACCCCGACCCGGCGTCCACCCTCGTGCTTGGCCGTCCCGTTCCCGGCGCACCGGCGGGGACGGTCTGCACCGCCCCCGGCCAACCCAACTGCGCCGCCGCGACGAGCGTGACGTTCCGCACCGAGTTCCTCGTCGGCGGGAGCCTCTCCTACGAAGCCGACGCCTGGGGCGCGGCGGTCAAGTTCATTCCCAACCGCGACCTCGATTCCGGATTCGACTGGTCGATCATCTCGAGCCTCGATCTCCGGCCCATCGATCGGCTGTCCTTCAGCTTCCAGTGGGTGTTCGATCGCTACTCGACCAGCGCGGGACCCAGCTTTGCCGGACAGAATGGAAACATCTGGTGGGCCACCGTGCGCTATCAGCTGACGCAGCCATTGGCGCTCGGCGGCGGCGTCAAGTGGGTGACGAACCCCAGTCCGGCCGACGTCACCGGCACCTCGACCCGGAACGACCCCACCGTCCTGCTGAACATCGAATACCGAACCGTCCTCTTCTAGTTCCATGCACCCGTCCCTGCTCCGGTCGTTTGCGCTCCTGCTCGTCGCCGCCTCCGCCGCGGCGCCGGCGGGCGCGCTCGTTCCGCCCGCGGAGGCGCGGCAGCCGCGCCTGATCGCGTCGTCGGGCGACCCTGCCCGGATCGAGGGAGCCATCGAAAGCATCCGCCGTGAGGGCGGTTCAAAGCCGGCGGCGCGGCGGTTCGACGAGGCGATCCGCGAATACGAGCGGCTCCACGCGCTCGACCCGGGAAACGCCGACGTGGTGGCGCACCTCGCGCAGCTGCAGGCCTGGACCGGCAATTACGACCAGGCGATCGTGCTCTATCGGGATGCGATCGCCCGGCGGCCTGGAGACCTCGGATTGCCGAGCGACCTCGCCGACGTGCTCACCTGGACGAACCGCCTCGAGGAGGCCGAGCGGCTTTACGAGCAGGTTCTGGCGCGAGACGCCAGCCATCATGAGGCGCTCAAGGGGCTGGCCCGAGCGCGGCTGCTTCGCGGCGACGTCGCCTCGGCTGCGACGGTGATCGACCGCGCGCTCGAGCTCTATCCGAAGGACGTCGATCTCCACTGCGAGCGGGCGCGGATGCTCTCGCAGAAGGGGCAGCTCGAGAGCGCCACGCGGGCGCTGCAAGAAGCCGTGCAGCTCGCGCCTTCCGACCCCGACGTGCTCCGCCAGCTCGCCGAGGCATACCAGCAGAAGCACGACTGGGCGAACGCACTGGAAACCTGGCTGCGCGTCGCGCAGCTCGTCCCCGATGCTCCCGACAGCCAGGCCGCGCTTGGGCGCATCTACCTGTCGCTCGGCAAGCTGTCGCTCGCGCGCGAGCACGCGGCCCTCGCGCTGCGGATGAGCCCCGGAGGCGCCGCCGCCCGCGATCTGATGACGGAGCTGGACCGGGAATCGAGGCTGGCTCCCTTGCGCACCGCCAGCGACTGGTTCGAGATGACGGCCTACTCCGCGCTGCTGCCGTTGACGCTGCTGGTGGCGCGGCGATCGCGGCGCTCGCTCCGGCGCAGGCGCTCGGCATGGACGTTCGCCATGTACGTGGTGCCGGCGTTCCTCGTCCTTGCCATCGCGGCTCACTCGATCAAGGGGACGCCCTGGGGCTGGTTCGATGCCCGCGTCTTCGAGTCGGTGAGCGATGCCATCCTCTTCCTCGGCCTGGGCGTCGCGTTCGTGATGGCGCTCCGCGCGGAACCGACCGAGCGGGAGTTCGACGGCGACGTGGTGCTCGCGCTCGGCGCGCATCCCGACGACATCGAGCTGGGCTGCGGAGGGCTGCTCCTCAAGCTCAAGGCCAGTGGCGCGCGCGTCTACGGCCTCACCTTCACGCGCGGCGAGAAGGGCACCGACCGCGAAGGCCAGAGGGAGCTGGAATCCGGAAAAGCAGCCGAGTTCCTCGGTCTCGACGGGCACTGGATCCTCGACTTCCCCGACACCGGCCTGCAGGAGAAGATTCCTTTGCTGAAAGGAGTGATCGAGTCGAAGGTGAAGGAGCTGGGGGCCACGATGGTGCTGACGCATACCGACGTCGACGTGCACGGAGATCACCGTGCCGTCTTCGCCGCCACCCGCGAGGCTGCGCGCAGCGTACGCACCGTGCTCTGTTACGAGGATGTCTCCACCACCGACCAGTTCGTTCCCAACTTCTACGTCGACATCTCGCAGTACGTCGACGACCATCTCAGGGCCTGCGCCTTCCACAGGACGCAGGACCACCGGACGTACATGGACCCGCAGGTGATCCAGGGCCGCGCCGCCCACCGCGGGATGCAGATCGGCGTGAGCTTCGCCATGGCGTTCCGCACGCTGAACATGGTGCGTTGAGCGATGGACACGCTCCGCACCCTGTTCTGGTCGTTCGGGCTCGTCGTCTTCGTGCTCGGCGTCCAGGGGATGCTCTACTTCCCGCTGACGATCGCGTACGAGATCTGGAAGCGGCGCGCATTGCCGCGCCTGCAGCGATTCGACGGGCGCGTCACCGTCGTGGTCCCCGCCTGCAACGAGGAGCGGACGATCCGTGTCGCCGTCGAGACGCGGCTAGAATCGGAAGGCGTCGATCTGGAAGTGATCGTGGTGGACGACGGCTCGAAGGACGGGACGGCCGAGCGCATCCGCGATCTGCACGAAAGCGGCCGCATCCGCCTCATCCGGCAGGAGAACGCGGGCAAGGCGCAGGCCCTGAACGCGGGAATCGCGGCGGCGACGGGCGAGATCGTCCTCTACACCGACGCCGACAGCCTCTTCCTCCGCGACACGGTCGCCAAGACGGTGCGCTGGTTCGCCGATCCCACCATCGATGCCGTGTGCGGGAACGACATGCCGCTCAGGGCCGGCACGGGCCTGCAAAAGCTGCTCGCGATCACCACGCACATCGGCACCGGATACGTGCGCCGCGCCCTCTCGATCATCGGATGCCTTCCGATCATCTCGGGGAACCTGGGCGCCGTGCGACGCCGCGTGCTCGAGGAGATCGGCGGCTTCCGCCCCCTCTGGGGCGAGGATCTGGAGATCACCTGGCGGCTTCACGAAAGGCGCAAGCGCATCGTCTTCGATCCCGAGCCGGCGGTGCTCGCCGACTGTCCCGCCACGTTCGGAGCGCTCTGGAAGCAGCGCGTCCGCTGGATGCGCAGCTATCTCAAGGTCGCAGGACTCTACCGGCGGCTCTTCTTCCGCCGCGATGCGTGGCCGTTCTCCTTCTACCTGCCGGTGAACTTCGCCAACATGGCGATCGTGCCCTTGCTCCAGATCGCGCTGCTGGTCGGGCTTCCGCTCGGGGTGGCGCGGGGGTGGGTGCCGATCGAGGGACCCTGGGAAGCCGCCAGCTGGCTCGGCCTCTCGTTCTTCTTCGCCGTCGCGATCTACGGGATCCTGCTCGACCGCGCGATCGGGGACCTGCTGTACCTTCCCTGGGGAGCGCTGATCGTCCCCGTCTCCTACTTCTACGATGCGGTCGCCGTTTACTCGTGGTGGAAAGAAATGCAGAGGGCTGAGGAGAAGTGGGAAAAGATCCGGCGTCTCGGTCCGGCGCCGGAGGTGCCGCGCCAGTGGGGATTCGTGGCGTCGCTCGTGGTCGCGGCGGTTGCGGCCGGAGCCGGCACCTGGACGTGGATGGTGCGGCAGCGGCCGCCGCCCGCGGCTCCCGTCGCATCGCTCCAGCTGGCGGGCGACGAGGCGGCGCGGCCCGCGTTTCATCTCTCGCTCTCCACGCACTTCGATGCCTGGCCCGACTGGAGAGACGCCACCCGCAAGCTCCTCGCCCGGCCGCTGGTTCGGATGGGCGACGAGATCGGGATCGGCGCCGGCCGCAGTGAGTGGACCTACTTCCGCTGGGCCGGCCACGAGGATCGCTGGTCCAACCACCAGAAGGGAGAGCCGAAGGATCTCCTGCTGACCGCTTCGCACGAACTGCAGGAGAAGGGGTTCAAGGTGGTCGCGTTCATCGACCTGTATGCCCCGAAGTGGATCCAGACGCATCCGGGCGCCGGCGCCGTCCTCGCCGACGGGACTCCTCATCCCGAGCAGGTCTCCCTCGCAGAGCTCGGCGAGGGGGAGTTCGGGAACCTGCTGGTCGAGATGATCGGGTACATCGGCGCGCACTATCCGGTGGACGCGATCGACATCACTGAAGCCGCGTACCGGAACACGTCGTTCGGTCCCGCCGATCTCCTCTCGTACCGGAAGGCGACCGGCCGCCCGGCATGGCCGCGCGATTGGCGTGGGCGGGTGGACATCGACGACCCGAGCGTCTGGGAGTGGAAGTGCTCGGTGATGGAGAAGTTCGTGGCGCGCGCCGCGGCCGCGGCGCACCAGAGCGGCAAGCCGCTTTACCTGGACGTGGGGGCGAGCTGGAAGGACCTGCGGCGTGACGGCAAGGACCAGGGGCACGACTACCAGCGCCTGCAGCGCGTCGCCGATCGGCTCGTGGTGTGGAACTACTACGCGTTGGAGGGCCTGGCGCCGTCCGCCTCCCGCGATCTCGCTGCGCGGCTCGCAGCGACGCTGGAGCCCGGGCGTTGGTCACTGTCGGTCGGGCTTTGGGGCCGGGACGGCAAACCGATTTCCCCGGAGGATCTCGCCACGGCGCTTGCCGCTTCCCTGGACGGCGGCGCCCGCGACATCTGGGTGACGCCAAACGATCTGATCACCGACGCGCACTGGAACTCGATCCTGCGCACCTGGCTCGTGCCGACGAAGCCCGCTCCCGCTCGAGCCGACTCGACGAGCGCCCGGTGAAGATCGCGACCGCCGTCGACGGCGGTGGCCCGTCGACGACGTTCCTAACTGCGCGTCAGCGAGATGTGCTCGACGCTCTCCTTTCCGCGCGCGGTGAAGGCAAACTCGAGCTCGAGGTGATCGTCGTCCACGAGATGCAGGGTGAGCCCGTGGACGTGCGGCGCGTCGGGCGCGGACAGGTTGGTGATGTCCACGAAGTCGAAGCGGACGACGCCCCTCGGCAGATCGATCAGCGCCGCCCTCAGCCGGGGCTGGTTCTGCGCGCCGCAGTAGTGGGTCACCCGCAGGTCGCGGTTGTCGAGGTGGTAGACGCTGGTCATCACGGGTTCGTCGCCGTCGAGCAGGTCCTCGATCAGCGCCGAGCCTTTCCCGGTGACGCGGTAGCGCGCACCCATCTCGCCTTTCCGGGTGATGGCGCCGGTCCACTGGACGGTGCCCTTCCAGGTGCCCTGCAGCGATTGCATCCGCTTGAATGCTTCCTGAGCATCGCCGGCCAGCGCGGCCGCGAGAACGAGCGCGAGCAGCATGGTTCCCTCCGGTGGAGAGATCACGCCGACCTACGCACGATGGGTCGCGGCATTTCGCGCCGTCACTTCTCCGGACGACAGCGACCAGGGCGTCCGCTGCCGTGCGGTTCGCCGGTCAGTACGCGAAATACGGCCCGCTGCCCGCCGGCGTCCGCGCGCCCTCGATGGCAGTGAAGACGTTGCGGCCAAGGAAGAAGGGCAATCCCCAGTCGAAGGACTCCGGCTGCCCCGGTTGCGGCGTGGTCGAGGTGCTCGGTCCCCCCAGGTTTCCGAATGCAGAGTTGTTGGTGGCAAGGAGCGTCTGCGCATTCGCGATGGCAAAGTTGACCTGCGCGTTGCGGTTGCTTCCATTCCCCTGGTTCGCCGCGGAGAGCGCGAGCGGGGCGGCCGGACAATAGAAGCCGTCGATGCCGCCGGTGCCGGAGCAGACGGGGATCCCGGAGGTCCGTCCGCTGAGGAAGAAGATCCCGTTCGATCCGCTGTCGATGAAGCTGCCATACGACGTTCCGTTGAGCGGAAAGAGGGTCGCGATGTTTCCGCCGCTGTCGACCGGAAAGACGGTCGCGCTGCCGGGATTGTTGTTCGGCTGCGTGCCGATGCCGAACACGAGCGAGCCGGTGACCCTGGGCGCTCCCGAGGGGCCGACGATCGGCAGCTCGATGATGACGCCGTTGTTGTCCACCGGGAAGAGGGAGACGGGATTCGTGACCTGGGCGCTGGTGGCGACCGCGGTGCTCGCGCACCCGCTGGAGCTGCAAGCGTAATAGACCCCCGGGTTTCCCGCGCTCGGATCGATCGCGCAGGCGCCTCCGCAGTCCTGCAGGAACAGGCCCACTCCGAGGATCCCGTTCACCCCCAGCCCGGAGCTTCCTTCGAGCGTGCCTTCGTCGATTCCAACGCTCTCGCACGAGGCGGGCACGGAGTACTTCACCTGGCTGATGAGCTGCACCGGAACGTGCTGCGCCCTCTCCCCTGCGATCTTCAGATCGGCGGTCAAAACCGGACCCCAGGTGAAGCCGTCGAGAAACTGCGCGCACTCCGCCACCGTGTTCCCGGCCGCGTCCTTCTCCTCGGGCAACGCGAGGTTCAGCTCTCCTCCGGCTCTTCCGTCGTTCGCCAGCAATCGCAGCCCCGATGATCCCGTGTCCACGAGCACGTGATCGATGTCCTGGCAGGAGGCGGTGCCGGGGATGCAGACGGTCACCGTGACGAACGCGCCATTGACGTAGCCGACGGGGCTTCCGCTCGCGCCGTTCGGGCCCGCATCGACGACGATGGCGGCGACGTTGGTCGCGTTCGGCGCGGCGATCGTGTTGTTCCCTGGATCCGTCCCGCTCGGCGCGTCGCTGCCGCAGGCTGCTGCGGCCAACACGAACATCACTGAAGCAACCGGCCAGCGCACGCCCACCTCCGCTAGCGGACTTCCGCCGCCTGGACGCCCGGGGGAAGGAGATCGGGGACGTAAGCCCGCCCGTAGAAGGCGCGCGGGTGCCCGCTCATCTCGATCACCAGCCGCGAGGAGGCCGAAGTGAGCGGCCCGTTCAATCCTGTGCGCTTCTTCCTCGCCGCTTGCTGGTAATCGTCGAAGTAGTCGCCCAGGAGTTGCCGCAGGTCGGGTCTCCACGGGCCCTGCCAGGCGACTCCAAACACGCGGCCATCCGTCCCCGCGTACTCGCGGACCTTGGTGCCAGTCGCGGCAACGAGCTCGTGCAAGGAAAACCTCTCCCCGGAGGAGACGCGAACGGTGGCCTTGAGGCGCGCCTGATCCTTGCTGACGGACGAGACGTCGCCACCGAGAGCGGCGTACGTTGGCGAAGAGAGCGCGAGCAGGGCCGCGAAAGCTGCCAGCGTTTGACCGTGGCGCAGCATCATGTAGTTGGACACGGCCGGAGAGATTTTGCAGCGGTCCCGACACAACTCGTAACAGAGGGGCGTTCGACCGCCGGACAAAGCGGGTGCAGGCATGCCCCCGACCGTC
>Ga0070741_10017908_pt1 | contig 11563 bp, 8 predicted proteins | sample Coa_R1_4_FD_66440 | JGI IMG/M metagenome (GOLD analysis project Ga0070741, IMG submission 66440) | Surface soil microbial communities from Centralia Pennsylvania, which are recovering from an underground coalmine fire - Coalmine... | ecosystem: Environmental > Terrestrial > Soil > Unclassified ...
GCCCCGTGCTGCCGAGTGGGACCCCCACGGCCTTCATCACCAGCTCGATCACGATCGACGCCGGCGTCACCAAGGGCTACTGCGCCGAGTTCACCTGGGTGGATGGCACGCCGGCCGTCGACAATCCCGCCAAGCAGGGCAGCAACAACTACGTGATCACCTTCAACGGAGCCGGGCAGTAAGCGCGCGACGCGTGCCGATGCCAGGCGGCGAAGCTGAACCCAGGTAACCCGAGGGGTCGGCGCGTCCCGAGCTGGGGGAGCGAGCAGTGCGTTCTCCCTCGGTCGGAGCGGACGCGCCGACCCTGGATCACGAGATTCGAGGACGGACATACCACAGTGACTAGCTCGCTTCCGTCTCCAGTTCGACGACTACTTACGGCTATCCAGGTCGTTGCTGCCACCTGCTTGCTGGTGCTCATCCTGGCGCTACTGGCCGGTACGCTGCCGTCCTTGTTTGGCGGGGAGTCGTTCGTCGTGCTCAGCGGTAGCATGGAGCCGACCATCGCCGTCGGGGACCTGACTGTGGTAGTGCCGGTGAAGCCGGAGGACTTCCAGGTAGGCGACGTCATCACCTACCGCACGACCCAGGCGCCCGACGTCGTGGTCACTCACCGACTGATCGGAAAGACCGAAGACGAGTCCGGGCGCCTGATGTTCGAGACCAAGGGCGATGCCAACGAGGTTTCCGACCAGGTAGCGATCGCGCCCGGGGCGGTGCTGGGGCGCGTAGCCTACAGCATCCCGAAGGTCGGATACCTCGTCGATTTCGCGCGGCGCCCCGAGGGCAAGATTCTCTTGATCGGCATCCCCGGGCTGCTCCTGGCAGTGGATTACCTGCTCGGTATGCGCCGCCGCCGGCAGGGCCAGGTACGCCCGGCGCACAGCGAGGCGGGCGAGCTAGTGGCGCGCGGACGCGTGGCGATGAACAACGGCGGGACGAACGCGGCGATCGATCTGTTCGATCGAGCGATCGCGGCCGATCCGCACCTGGACGAGGCGTGGCTGTTGAAAGCGAGCTGCCTCCCCAAGGGCGCGGAGCGTCTGGCGTGTTTGCGCGCCGCGCTGACGGTGAACCCGGACTCTACGAAACTGAAGAAGGCGCTCGAGATCGCGACGGTGGCGGCCGCGGCCGGCTAGTCTTCGCGCGGCGGCGGCCGGTTGGCAGATCCCAGACGTCGGCCAGGAAGCATGCGACGAATGTTCCTCAGCGGTCTGCTCCTGGTTGGAGTGCTGAGCAGCTTCGAGCAAGGCAGCACGCGCGCCTACCTGACGACCAGTGTAGCGAGCAAGGGCAATCAGTTCACGGCAGGCAACGTGCAGATCGGCGCTGGCATCGCGGTCGGCGATACGCTGACGATGAGCAACCTCGTGCCCGGCGACAGCTTCATCGCCCGGCTCAGCATCCAGAACGGCGGGGACCTGGACCTGCGCTACGCGATGACGACGACGCCCAGCGGCGATGCCACCCTGGCGAGCACCCTGCAGCTCACCATCCGCACGCGGACGGCAAATCCGTGTTCGAGCCAGGATGGCACCGTGGTGTATGGCCCCGGCAGCTTGAGCGCTGCCGCCATCGGAAATCCGGCGCCGGGCCCGCAGCCGGGCGACCGCACGGTGCTCGCCGGCGCGACCGAGGATCTCTGTTTCAAGGTGACGCTCCCCACGACTGCCTCCGTCTCGGTCCAGGACCTGAGCGCGGGAGCGACGTTCGCTTTTCAGGCGGAGCAATCTTGAGCCAGGCGAGCAGCCCACACCTACCCACCCAGCGGCGCGCCGTTAGCGCGCCGCCAGCTCGCGATCACGGGAGATGATGGCGTGGCGGCGATCTTCGCGGTGCTGATCCTGGTAGTGGCCCTCGGGGCAGGAGTCTTGCCCGCGCTGCTCGGCTACGAGTCCCTGGTGGTGTTGAGCGGCAGCATGGAGCCGACGATTCACGTGGGGAGTCTGGCCGTGGTCGCGCCGGCCAAGCCAGCGGATCTCGTGGTCGGGGACGTGATCACTTACCGCGCCCACGAACGCCCCGATCAGCTCGTCACGCATCGTCTCGTCGGCGTCGACCACGACGCCGAGGGGCGCTTGCGCTATGCCACCAAGGGCGATGCGAACAACACGATCGACCAGGTCACGGTCGATCAGAACGCGGTCCTGGGCCGCGTGATGTTCAGCGTCCCGTTCGCCGGGTACGTGGTGGACTTCGCTCGCCGACCCGAGGGCAAGATCGTGCTGATTGGCCTGCCGGCCCTGCTCCTCCTCCTCGACTACGGGCTAGCGGCCCGCAAGCGGCGCTCGGCCGCGCCGGCCGCTCTGCGCGACGAAGCGGACGAGCTCATCGCGCGGGGGCGCCTGGCGCTCAACAACGGTGCGACGAAGGCCGCGCTGGACCTCTTCGACCGAGCGATCGCCGCCGCGCCTCACCGCGACGAAGCCTGGCTGCTCAAAGCCACCTGCGTGCCACCCGGTCCCGAGCGGCTCGCCATCTTGCAGGCCGGTCTGACGGTCAACCCTGGCTCGGTCAAGCTGAAGAAGGCCGTGGAGATAACGCTTGCCGCCCAAGCCGCCGCCGGCTAGGCCGTCGCAGCCAGGCCCCCGCGGCCCATCGCGCGGCACGGCAGGCCAGTCCTGGCTCGCGGCGCTGAGCGACGCGGTGAGCCGGGTGTGCGCGCCGGTACGACAGCGAGGGCGTCCACGGCAGCGCGGTCCCAGTGATACCGAAGCGCTTCGGAAGGCTTACCTCGGAGCCCTCAGGCGCTACGCCAGACAGCTAGACCTCCAGCCGATTCGAGCCGAAAGCGCCCAGACCGCGGGCGACTGCACCGCGCCGATTGCCTTCGAGTCGGCCGCCCAGGGCGACGACCGGGATCTCCGTGGCGAAGTCCACCGCGCCTACGCGGCCTGGCGGCTGGCGGAATTGGCCGCCAGCCGCCCGAGTCCAGCTCCCGAGCGCGACGAGCGCTCGCGCCAGCCGGAGCGAGCGGCACAGTCCCACGCCGGCGCGCCAGCCTGGCTCGCGCGCTCGCCCCTGGGAGGGCTGGGCCGCTGGAGCGAGCTGGGAGTCGTCCTGCTGGCGGCGGTCTTGTTTCTCGCCGGCCGCACGGTCGGCGACACCATTGCCTACTTCACCAGCTCCCAGAGCCTGGGAGGGAACACGCTCTCGTCGGCCAAGCTGTTCGCGCCCACCGACGCCAGCGCGGTGGCCGGCTCGGGCGGGAAGATCGTCGTCTCCTGGAGCAAGATCTCCTGGGCCACCAACGGCTACTCGATCCGCCGCGGCACGAACGCCGCGGGCCCCTTCACCGAGGTCGGCACCACCAACGCTACGACCCTCACCTTCACGGATACCGCGGCGAACGGCCTCGTCAACGGCACGCAGTACTATTACGTCGTCCGCGGCAAGTCCGCGCTCGGCGGCGACGGCGTGGACAGCAACACTGCGAGCGCGATCTCCGACAGCACGGCGCCCACGGTCTCCTCGACCAGCCCGGCGGAAGGGGCGACGAACGTCTTGCGGGCGACGGACATCGTCGTGACCTTCAGCGAGGCAATGAACGAGCCAGTGACGGAAGCCAGCTTCGCCATCGTACAATGTACGGACGGAACCGCCAACTGTGCGACGCAAAGCGCTCCGCTGGCCGGAGCGCTGACCTGGCAATCTACCAACGTGATCTACTTTGCACCGGCCGCTGCGCTGAACGCCAATAGCTGGTACGGTATTCGCCTGTCCAGTGGAGCCGGTGGCGCTGCGGACGTAGCCGGAAACCTCCTCTCGACCGCGGGATGCCCCCATCTGAGCGGCAGCACTTGCTACCGCACGTTCCGGACGGGCAACACCAGCACGCCAGCCGGCGTAGCCAGCTACTCACCGGCGCATGGCGCCACTGGCGTCGGCACGAACACGATCATCAGCATGACATTTACCGGTACCACACCTACCGGCCTGCAGTGGCTGGCGCTAGCCGTGGGCTTCTATCTGAAGCAGGTGGATGGGCCGGGCGGCCCGTGCGCCGTACAAGGCACGCCGCCGGGCCCGGCCGTGCCGGACTGCTCGGCCAACGGCGGCACGTATGATTCGAGCGGTAATACGGGAACGTTCAAGTCCACGAACCCGCTCGTCGCCAACGCCACCTATGCCTACGGTATGCACCAGACTTGCTGCGGCCTGAACGTCGACTTCGATGCCACCTTCACCACCGGCAGCGGCGCGGACAGCACCGCGCCCACGACGGCAATCGCGAACTGGCTTCCGGCGATGGGCAGCTCGGTGGGTTCGGCGACCCAGAACGTCGCCCCTACCACCAACATCGTGATCAACTTCAGCAAGTCGATGAACCCGGCCACGTCGGCCGCCGCCTTGTCCGTCGTCCGCTGCACCAACGCGCCCTGCACCACGACGGCGGCGGTGACCGGGACCGCCACCTGGAACAGTCCGTCCCAGCTCCTGTTCACACCCTCGGCGAGCCTGCTCGCCGGCTCGACCTACCGGGTCAGCGTGGCCGGCGGTGCTGGGGGCGCGAGCGACCCGGCCGGCAACGTGCTGGCGTCAACGGTTACCGGTTACTTCACCGTCATCGCCGGCTCGTCGCCGACGATCGCGCTTAGCAGCTCGCTGTTCTACCCGGGGGCGGCGGTGACGGCGACGGGGACGAGCTGGACGCTGGGCAGCGGCAACGTGTTCGCCAGGTGGGACGATGGCTCGACGCTCGGCAGCGCGGCGCCGAGTGGCGGGGCGGTCACGATCAACTTCAACCTGCCGGCCGCAGCCAGCGCCGGGGACCACACGCTCCAGTTCAATCGCTCCGGCGGCGGGCTCGTGCTCAAGCCGATCACGGTCCGCCACCCTACCGGCCTCGTCCTCAGCGCCGACCGGACCGACATCGCGCCCGGCGGCAGCGCGACGATCACGGCGACGGTCTACGACAACGGGCAGCCGGCCGCGAACGCCCTGGTGACCTTCACCAAGACCGATCCGGGGAGCCGCGGGACCTTCTCGGTCGCCAGCGGCGTCACCAACGCCTCCGGCCAGGCCTCTACCGTCCTGTCGCTTTCGCCCGGCGGCGCCTTCCCGGACATCACGGTCACTGCCGCCGCTGGCCCGGCAACCGACAAACTGGTGATCGTCGACCCGCCGCCGCTGCCGCCGAGCAACGTGCGACTCGCCAGCGGTCCCAATGGACTCAGCGTTGCCTGGCAGGCCTCGCCGACGGGGTGGGTTAGCGGGTATCGCGTCTCACTGGGAACCAGCAAGGGCCACTACGACGTGACCGCCGATGCTGGCAAGAGCACCTCGTACGTCTATACAGGCGCCAAGGGCGGCAACACCTATTATGTCGTCGTGTTCGCCTACACGGCCGAGGGTGGGGTCAGCGATCCGTCGGAAGAGGTCAGCCTCGCGCTTCCGGCGCCAACGCCCACCGCCACTGCCACGCCCGTCGCGCCCACCGCCGCCCCGTCCGTCGCACCAACCGGGCAGGCGGCGTCGCCGACCGCCGCGAGCGCTACGCAAACGGCCGGGCCAGCCGCGACTCTCACGCCCGGCGCGGGCACGCCGACGGTCGGTACCCCGACCGCCACGGCCGCCCCGACGAGCACCGCCACGGCGATCAGCATTGTGCTCAGTCCGACGGCGATCGAGCTGCGGGCCGGGGGTAGCGGTGCGGGCGGGACCGCGACCACAGCGACCGATACCGTGCGCCCGCCGTCCACGACCCCAACCGCCACCAGCGCGCCGGCGACGCCAACGGTCGGGGCCACGGCGGCCGCCACGCCGCGTCCCGCCCCCAGCCCGGGCCCAACGGGCACACCGGTGCCGCTGCTGCCGCCACTGGGTGTCTTTCCGGCCGGCACGGCGACGGCGAGCGCCGGGGGCAGTGGTGGGACGCCGGGGCCCACGCCGATTGTGGTGCTGATCCAGCCGACGCCGATTCCGCTGCTCGCGCCCGGAGGCTCGCCTACTAGCAGCGCCTTGGCCGCCCTGGTCCGTCCAACACCGACGAGTACGCCCGGCCGAACGGCGACGCCCACCCTCCCACCAGCCACGGCCACCGCGACGCGGCCTCCGGCAAGCCCGACCGCCTCCGCCACCGCGACCGCGCGCCCGGCGTCGCCGACCACGACGCCGGTGGTGATCGCGCTGCCCTCGGTCACGCTCGCTCCCACCGTCGGCACTGCCAGCGCGCCGGCCACCCAGCTCTACGCTTCGGCGAGCCAACCGACGACGAGCAGCAGCCTGCCCGGCGTGAGCAACGCGCTCTTCCCGTCGGCGAACCAGCCGACGACCAGTAGCAGCCTACCCGGCGGCGACTCCGCGCTCTTCCCGTCCGCGAACCAGCCGACCGCCGTGGGCACGGCGACTGCCACCCCGTCGCCGACCGCGACCGGCACGCCACCTACCGTGACGCCGGGGCCGTCGCCCACGACGACGCCCGGTCCATCCCCAACGGCAACGCGCACACCGACGCCCGGAGCGTCTCCCACGCCGACTCGGACGGCCACCCCCGCCGGAGGCGCCACGCCGGGAGGCCGGTCGTGAGGCGGGGGCAGCGCCGCGAGGAGAGAGGGGACGACCGGTGACGGACATAGGCTGGGGGAGCGTGCGCGTGCGAGCCGAGGCCGAGCCGTCGGCGGTCAGCCCTGCGACGCCGCCGGTGCGGCGAGGATTCGCCTCGCCCCGCGCCGCAGCGGCGGGTGACGGCGGGCTGCTGCCCGCGCTCGTCCTGATCGCGCTCCTGGCGCTCGTGGCAACGTACGCCGCGGTGAGCCTGTTGAGCGCCGCGCTGGGAGAGCAGTTCCGCGATGACCTCGCGGCGGCTCGGTACTCAGCCGGCAAGTCGATGGTGCGCCTGGAGGAGAACAGCCTGCGGCTGCTGCGCGAGATGACCTACACCGAGGGCGTCGAAGACGCGGTGGCCGCCGGCGACGCGGAGCGGCTCGAGGCCCTGCTGGCCCCCATCGCCGCCAATTCCCAGGTACCCTACACGGACGTCCTGCGAGCGGACGGCGCCGAGCTGCTGGCTCTGCGCTCGCCGGAGCTGGGCGCTGACGCGGCGCAGCAGGTCGACCCGGCCACCAACACCTGGGGGCCGTTCCAGGCTGTGCTCCGAGGCGATGCCGACGCGCAGGGCGACAAGTACGCCGAGGTCGTCGACGCGTCGTGGGGGCCGGCCTTCGCCACCGCGGCGCCCGTTCGGCGCGACGATCGGCTGTCCGGAGCCATCGGCGTGGCCTTCCCCCTTGGCGAAGTCGCCAGTCGGCTGAGCGACGACTCCGGCTCGCACGGCGTCACGCTCTATCGTCTGGACGGCGGTGTCCTGGTTAGCACGGTCCGCGCCAGCCCGGAGGCGCTGCAGCGCGGCTGGCGCCTGCCGCCCGGCGACGCGGAGCGCATCGTCGCGGGCGATCAGCTCGTCCTGCGCCAGGTCAGTGCAGAGGGCACGCCGTTCGTGGAGACGGTTGGCGTGCTGACCATTCGCCAGCGCCCGGCCCTGCTCCTCGGCATCAGCAGCCCAGCAGCGATCGTCGACCGCACCACGGCGACCGTCCGCAACTGGATGCTGGCGATCTTCGCCGGGGCCGCGGCGCTCACGGTGCTGGCTCGTCTCCTCAGCGGGCGCCGCCGTGGCACCAACGCACGGCACGACCAGCGCGCCGGGGGACAAGCGACGGAGGCGGACGACGGCGTCCAGGGAGCGAGCGGGGATGGACGCTGAGCCTGCACCGAGCGCGGCACCGGTCCCACCGCCAGCCGGCGGCTGCGAGCCGTACAGGCGCTGCGAGCGCGGCGCATGCTAGTCCGCCTGCTGGACTGGTCGTCGCGCGTGAGCGGACGGCGGGTGTCGGGCCGCCTGCTGCTCCTGCTGTTCATCGTGGGCGCGACTACGGCCGCACCGACCGTGGAAGCCCTGCTCCGCACCGCTCGGTACCTCGACTTCGTGCCGGCCGCCGGCAGCGCGGCGTACGGCGCCGACTACTCGACCGGCGCGGGCCGTGGCGGCAACGTGCTATTCGCCGCCCGGCTCGGCGAGGTAGTGCGGGCGACGATCGCCCTGGAGGCCCGGCGCTTCGCGCCCCTCCGATCGGCGGTGATCGCCGCGACGGTCGAAGACTTCAACGTCCTCCAGCAGAGCCTGGCCCAGACCCGCGCCCGACTGGCGCTGGGCGAGAGTCCCGAGCGAGCGACGGGCCCGGCAGCGACCGTCGCCCCACCGGGCGGGGGCCTGCTCGCCGAGTCGCCGTTCAGCGCTCCGCCGAGCGTGCCCCTACCGGACGTGGCGCGGACCGCCGTCGCGCTCTTGCCTGGCGCCAACACCCCGGGCCCCGCGGCAGGCGCGGTCGTCGCCGCTCCCACGCCGGGCGGCGCGCCTCCCACGCCAGGGGGCGCACCGCCAACCGCGACGCCTGCCCTCGCTCCCTCGCCGACGAGCGCGGGGCCGTTGAGCATCCGACCGAGCGAAGGCGCCGGCCCGCGGCCGCCCGAGTGGGTAGACGTGCCCACCATGACCCTGCCGACCCGCACGCCGTCGCCCCGGCCGGGGAATCCGACGCCAGTCGTCGGCACCGCAGCGCCGGCCGCTGGCCCGACGGGGAGTGCGGTGGCCCAGGCGGCGACGCCCGGTCCCACCCAGCAAGGGCTGGCCGGGAGCGGCGGTGGAGCCGGCGCCGGGGGCGCCGGAGCGGGCGCCGGCGCAGCAGCGGCCGGGCCGGGTGCACCGTCGTCCCCGTCCAACCCCGCCGTGATCCCCCTCCCATCCGAGCCCAATGTGCCTGTTGCTATCTCGCCGTTCTCGCCCCCGGTCGCGCAGCTTCAGTCACCGCTCGGCGGCTCGTCCGGGGGCGGGGGCGGCGCGTTCCTGATCACCAGCGATCGCACTGGGCGGCCCACGCTGCCCAACGGCGTGCTGGCGCCCGGCCAGGCGGTGACTGGCACGGTGCGACTGGACAACCCCGGCACCGTGTCCTGGATCTACTCGCTGGAGTGCAAAGGTGGCGCCGGCCCGCTGTGGAGCGACGCGACGGCGGGGCTGCAGCTCGAGATCCGCCGCGCGTCGGACCAGGCGCTACTGCACCGTGGGCCGATCGCCAAACCCACCGGTCCCCTCGGCGAAGTGGACGCCGGCGACCACGTGGACCTCGACGTGAGCGTGCTGCTGCCAAGAGAAGCGCCCAATGCCTATCAAGGGCAGCGCATCACCGTCGAGTTCGTCTGGACGGCCCAATCAACCTCCTGAGCCTCGCGCCCCCCAGCCCGCTCGCCGCGAGCCTGCGCTCGCGGCACCGAGCCAGCCGGTGCGACCCGCACGTGTAGAATGATGTCGCATGGGAACCCATCTCGCGCGGGACGCCACGCTGCTCGCAACCGCGCGGGGCCAGCCTCTGGCGGCCGTTCAGACCGCGCGCGAGTCGCGCGCGGTGGCGAGGACGGCGAGAAGGTACGATCCGGATGGACGCCACCGCTCCCCTGCCGGACGACGTGACGCCGGGCGACCCGAGGAGCCCCGTCGGCCTGTGTACCCTCTGGACGCGCCAGGAGCGCATCCTGCGGGGTGTGCCCCGCGAGCTGTACGCGGTGTGCGGCAACCTGTACTCGTTGTGGGGCATCAACCTGCTGGTGCGCAGCGTGCTCGCCCGGCCGTCGCTCCGCTACCTCGTCGTCTGCGGGATCGACTACGCCGACAGCGGCCGTGCCCTCATCGCGCTGGTGGAGCACGGCATGGCGGACGACGGGCGCATCGCCGGCACCGAGGCGCGGCTCGACGTCTCCGGGCCGGAGGTGGAGCAGTTCCGCCGGCAGGTACGCGTCGTCGACCTGCGCGGCTGCACCAGCGCCGAGCGCGTCGCCGCCGCCATCCGCTCGCTGCCGGCGGCGCCGCACGATCAGCCACGGGTCATCCGCCCCGAGGGCGTGGCGAGCACGAGCGCAGAGCCCCCGCCGCGGCCGGTCGGGGCGCCAACCGCTGGGGGCTCCGCCGCGGCCGCCGAGCCGTCGGGCCGCACCGCAGCGCGTGGCAGCGGCCGGTTCGTGCCCGACCCACTCGGCAACTTCCTCATCGCGGTCGCCGCGGGCGAGATCGTCGCCGCGCACGCGACCACCACGGGCGGCCCCACCGGCCAGCGCTTCGTCGGCCGCGCGGCCGCCGACGTCTACCGCGCGATCATCGCCGCCGGCCTCGTTTCCCAGCTCGACCACGCCGCCTACCTGGGCGCCGAGCTAGCCCGCGCCGAGATCGCCCTCCGAGCCGGACTCCCCTACCGTCAGGACAGCCCCCTGCGGCTGCCCGAGCAACAGTAGCGCACCCACCGTTGCTGCTGCGCCGGGCACGTCTCGATTCCGCTCGCTCAGCGGAAAAAGGCAAAGCGCTGCCGCAGGTAGGCTGGCTGGCCAATGACCACTTCGTCGCCGGGCGCCACCCGTAGCTGCGCTACGCCACAGGCGGCCAGGCGGCCGTTGAGGACGATCTCGAGCGGTCCGGCCAGCGCCCCGACTGCCTCCAGGAGCGGTTCGCTGCCGAGCGCTGGATCGTCCCAGGTCCGGCGGCGCAAGCGGAAGGGGAGACCAGCGGCGCCCAGGATGTCGAGGAGCGGGAGGCCACCCGCCGGCACCGCGACGGGGCAGCGCTCGTCGTTCAGCCACAGCATGGCCGGTGGCGGAGACGGCTGGGGATCGCCCATCGGTCTGCCGCGCTCAGGCGCCCAGGCCGGTCCAGCCCAGGCGTCGCATCACGGCCAGGTAGTCGGCGATGCCGCGGTCGGCGTCGTAGGCCGGCGCGTAGCCGAGCTCGTCGCGGGCACGGCTAACGTCGAAGACGCAGTAGCTCTGGCGTCCGTAGGGGTCCAGGCCGGGACCCACGCTGACGTCGGCGCCCGGAACCTGCCGCGCAATCGCCGCGGCGAACTCGCCGTAGCTCGTGCTCCGCCCGCTCCCGAGATGGAAGAGGCGGTGCTCCAGCCGGGGGGCGAAGCAGGCGCGCAGCACGCCCTGCGCCACGTCGGCGTGGTAGATCATGTCGTCGCGCTGCTCGGCGCCGCGCGCGAGGCGAGACGGCTCGCCCCGCGCCGCCGCCTCGACGAGCCGGCTCAGAGTAGCTGCGAACCCGTGGCGGGCGCCCTTGCCCGGCCCGTAGGTCGAGGTCAGACGTAGCCCCACCACGTCGACGCCGAAGTCGCGGGCGTAGTGGTCCGCGAGCTGCTCGACGGCCAGCTTGGTCACGCTGTACACGTCCACCGGCCGCGTCGGCGCGTCCTCGGCCAGCGGTCGGTAGGTGGGGTGGGCGGCATCGCCGTCGATGGTACCCAGTACGCCCTTAGTGCTCATGTAGACGACGCGGCGCAGCCCGAGCAGGCGCGCCGCCTCGAACACGTGCAGGGCGCCCTCGGCGTTGACCTTGAGGGCACGCAGCGGATTCACCTGGCTCGTCGGCACGACCAGTGAGGCCAGGTGGACGACGTGGGTGACGTCGTGGGCCCGCAGCACCCGCAGCAGGTCGGCCAGGTCCAGCACGTCGCCCACCGCGACGTCCACCCGGTCGACCACGTCGGCGATGAGCCGGGTGTCGGCGCGAGTGCTGTAG
>Ga0070741_10017909_pt1 | contig 11562 bp, 14 predicted proteins | sample Coa_R1_4_FD_66440 | JGI IMG/M metagenome (GOLD analysis project Ga0070741, IMG submission 66440) | Surface soil microbial communities from Centralia Pennsylvania, which are recovering from an underground coalmine fire - Coalmine... | ecosystem: Environmental > Terrestrial > Soil > Unclassified ...
CCCTGTCGCCAGGGCCGCTGGTGGGCTCTTACCCCACCGTTTCACCCTTACCGGCCGCGACTCCGGAGATCCGCGACCGGCGGTCTGTTTTCTGTGCCACTTTCCGTCGGCTTTCGCCGCCTCTCTCGCGAGAGCGTCCTGCCCTGCGGTGTCCGGACTTTCCTCGACGGCGCGAGCGCCGCCGCGGTCACCCGGCCTGCGTCCCCGATTGTACCGGCGCCTCGACCGCCCCGATCCGCCCGTGCAGGAGCATCCCGCACTCGGGGCAGCGCACGAGCGGCCCTTCGTGGAGGACGAACTCCCCGCAGACGGGGCACTCGAGCGACGCTCCGCGCAACACGGCGAGGAGCTCCTGCTCGAGCGAGCGGTGCAGAGGCGCGACGCCGCTCACTTCCCGCTCCGGCGCCGTACGTGCCGGCGCCTCCGCTCCTCGATGAGCTCCGTCGAGCCTACGCTCATAGCCGGCGGAACACCCCCACGACCTTGCCGAGGACCTGGACGTGGCTCGCGTAGATCGGCTCGAGCGCGCTGTTCTCCGGCTGCAGCCGGACGCGGCCGTTCTCCCGGAAGAACCGTTTCACCGTTGCCTCGTCGGCCGATTCGTCGTCGCCGGCGAGCGCGACGACGATCTCGCCGTCCCGCGCGTCCTGGGCCCGTTGCACGACGATGAGGTCGCCTTCGAGAATGCCGGCCTCGATCATCGAGTCGCCCTTGACGCGCAGGAGGAAGTCGCCCTGCAGCGTCTCGGGGACGGCGATCTCGTCCTCGACGTTCTCCTCGGCGAGGAGCGGCCCACCGGCTGCGATCTGCCCGAGCAGCGGCAGCTTCGGCAGCTCGGGCGCCGGCTCGGCGGCGTGCTTCTCCCGGCCGACGAGCTCGAGCGCGCGCGGCTTCGTCGGGTCGCGGCGCAGCAGGCCCGCCCGCTCGAGATTCGCGAGATGGGCGTGCACGGTGGAAGGAGACGCAAGCCCCACGGCCTCCCCGATCTCGCGCACCGTCGGCGGGTAGCCGTGCCGGTCGACGTAGTCGAGGACGAAGCTCCAGATCTCTCGCTGGCGGGTCGTCAGTTCCGTGCTGGTCTGCATCTCACGCTCCGGGCTCGGGGGACGGTTCCGAACGTGTGTTCGCCGTCAGGGTACGGACTCCTCCGGACGGCGTCAATCGGGGACCAGAGAAAAGGCCGCCCGCAGGCGGCCTGGGATCTCGAGAGTGCGCTGGAGAGGACTTGAACCTCCACGGCCTAAAGCGGCCACTAGGCCCTCAACCTAGCGCGTCTACCAATTCCGCCACCAGCGCGAGAGCCCGCGCAGTGTAGCTAGGCCTTGAGGTAGTGGAACAGTGCGACGCTGTTCGCGAAGAACAGGATCGCGACGACCACCGTGACGCGCGTCAGGTTGCGCTCGACGACGTGCGTGCCGCCTGCGGACGCCGGCGTGAAGCCGAGGCCGCCCATCCCCGCATCGCGGCCGGAGTGCATGAGGATGAGCGCGATGAGGCCGACGACGATCAGTACCTGGGTGACTGCGAAGAGCTGGAGCATCGGCCTAGGGTAGCCGCCGCCGGCTGACTTCGACGATCGCCTCGACGAGCTCGGAGGCGATCCGGTCCTTCGTCACGTAGCCGGCCGCCCCGACCTCGCGCGAGCGGTCGACGTCGTCCCGCGAGTTCGAGCCGCTGAGCATGAGGATGCGAACCCGGCTGCCGGCGGTGCGGATCTCGCGCGTCGCCTCGAAGCCGTCGAGCACCGGCATGCTCACGTCCATCAGGACGACGTTCGGCTTGAGCTTCCGGCTCATCTCGACCGCCTCCTGCCCGTCGGCGGCCCGGCCGACGACCTCGACGCGCTCGTCGGTGGTGAGGATCGCCTCGAGCGCCTCCGCGAAAAGACGGTGGTCGTCGGCGATGAGCACACGGACGCGCTTCGGCACATGCGCATCCTGCCCTGTTAGCGTCGTTTTGTGGAGGGCGACGTGCGGGAGAGGATCCAGAAGCTCCTCGTCACCGGCGACAACCGGCTCAAGCAGGGCGTCGACCCCGCGAAGGCGCGGGAAAGCTGGGAGCAGGCGCTCGCCCTCGCGCGGGAGGCGGGCCTCGAGGAACGGATCCGGCCGCTCGTCGAGCTCAGGCTGGCGGGCCTGTCCGCGCCGCCCGGCTGAGGATCGCCTCGATCCGCTCCGCCTGGCGCTGGACGTCGTGCGCCGCCGTCGCCTCCCGCGCCGCTTCGTTCGGGCACGGCAGCGCGGCCGCCGCGGCGAGCCCACGCGCGAGGTCGTCGACGTCGAGCGGGTCGACGAGGACGCCTGCCTCCGGCGGCACGAACTCGGGCGGGCCGCCGATCCGCGTCGCGACGACAGAGCGGCCGCAGGCCATCGCCTCGAGCAGCGCCTGGCCGAGCGGCTCGACGAGGCTCGGCTGCGCGAGGACCCGGCTCTCGGCGAGCAGCTGCGGGACCTCGGCGTGGGGTACGGGGCCGAGGAGGCGGACGTTCTCGCGGCCCTCGAGCTCCGCGCGCGCCGGGCCGTCTCCGGCGAACGCGAGAGTTCCCTCTCCGAGCCGGGCGAAGGCGTCGGCGAGCCGCACGACGTTCTTTCGCTCGTCGAGCGCGCCGACGCAGAGGAAGCGCGGCGGCCCGTCCGGCGCCGGCGCGAGCGCGAACCGCTCGCGGTCGACGCCGCTCGAGACGACCGCCGTCTTGCCGCGGGCGGCGGGCAGCTTCGTCTCGAGCTCGCGCCGCAGGTAGTCGGAGACGCAGATCACGGCCGCGGCGCGCCGCACGACGAGGCGGGTCGCCGCCGCGATCCCCGGATACGCGCCGATGTTGCGGACGTCCCGGCCGTGCGCCGTGACGACGAGCGGCGCCCGGCCCGCGAGCGCGGCGATCAGTCCGGCCGGGACGAGGAAATGCGCGTAGACGACGTCGGGGCGGCTCGCGGCGAGCGTGCGACGCGCGAGCGTGAGGTAGCGGAGCTTCCCGCCGGCGCGCGTGTCGAGGACGGCGAGCTCGACGTCGTGCCCGCGCGCCGTGAGCGCATCCTCGAGCTGGGCGACGAACGTCCCGAGATCGGGTGCGTCAGGCCCGGGATACATCTGCGAGACGAGGAGGATCCGCACGACAGGAGCGTAAGCTCCTCGAGGTGCGGGGGGGGCTGACACTTGCGGTCGTGGCGCTCGCTGCGGTCGCGTCGGCCTCGGCGCTGCCCGCGGCGGAAGCACCGCCGCCGCCACAGGTGACGGTCGCGTTCGTCGGCGACATCGCGCTCCTCGGGCCGGCTCCGCCGGCGCTCTTCGCCGGAGTTCGCGGCACGCTCAGCCGTGCCGACGTCGCGATCGGGAACCTCGAGGGAACCTTGAGCGTCGGCGGGACGCCGAAGTGCGACCCCTTCAGCACGACGTGCTTCTCCTTCCAGTCGCCGCCGCAGTCAGCCGCCCTCCTCCGCCGCGCAGGCTTCGACGACCTCAACGTCGCGAACAACCACGCCTTCGACTACGGCGCCTCGGGGGAGACGCAGACGCTGCAGTCGCTCGCCCGCGCAGGACTCCGCTGGAGCGGCCGGCCGGGACAGATCACCGTCCTCCACGCCAACGGCCTGCGCGTCGCGATCCTCGGCTTCGCCCCGTACCCGTGGGCGCAGAGCCTGCTGAACATCCCGGCGGCCCAGCAGCTCGTGCGGCGCGCCTCGGCGCGCGCCGACCTCGTCGTCTGCGTCCTCCACGCGGGAGCGGAAGGCGTCGCGTACCAGCACGTCCCGTCCGGCACGCAGTACTTCCTCGGGGAGAACCGGGGCGACCCGCGCCGCTTCGCCCACGCGCTGATCGACGCCGGCGCCGACCTCGTCGTCGCCTCGGGCCCGCACGTGCTGCGCGGCCTCGAGCTCTACCACCGCCGGGCGATCGCCTACTCGCTCGGCAACTTCGCGACGACAGGCCGCGGACTCGACACGGACGGGATCCCCGGCGAGAGCGCGATCATCCTCGTCACGCTCACCAGCGACGGGAGGGTCGCGTCCGGCCGCCTCCTGCCGGTGCGGCTGGTCGGCGGCGAGCCGCGGCTGATCCACGGCGCGAACGACGTGATCCCGCGCGTCAACGCGCTCTCGCGGGCCGACTTCCCGGCGAGCGCGCTCCTCGTCGGCGGCAACGACGTGCTCGCCGTCCACCGCCGTTCTCCGGCCGGCTGACTAACCCGGCTTGCAGGCGAGGACGACCTCGGTGTCGCCCGGCCAGTCCCAGAAGAGCCCCTCGGCCGAGCGGGCGGCGAGCAGCTCGCGCAGCTCGCGCTCGAAGTCGCCGGCGCGATCGCCGAACAGGTGCGGCGCCGACGTCGACAGCGAGAAGTAGCCCGAGACGACGCTGTCGGTGTCGCGCACGAGATCGGGGATGCCGGGGACGAAGAGCGAGCGCGGCTCCCCGAACCGGCTCGGGCGGAGGATGTCCTCGAAACGGTGGTCGCGCGTCGGCGCGAAGCCCTGGCCGATGCGGCGGCGCTCACCGAGGTACTTCTCCACGAGCTCCCGGATCTCGTCGTGGGGGATCGGCGGCGGGCCGGGGCTCTCCGGCGCGGGGCGGCCCTCGACCGTGTGGACGACGAGCGCGAGCGCGCCGCCCGGCTCGAGGAGGTCGAACACCGTCTCGGCGACGCGGGCCTCGTCCGTCCAGTGGAAGGACTGGCCGAAGGTGACGAGTCGGTACGGGCCTGGCGCCGCCTCCGGCAGGTCCTCCGCGAGCGCCTGCACCCAGCGGATGTTCCCGATGCCGCGCTCGGCGGCGACGCGCGCGGCCTCGCCGAGCATCGCGGGGTCGGGATCGAGGCCGACGACGTCCGCGAAGAGGTGCGCGAGCCGGACGGTGAGGATCCCCGGCCCGCAGCCGGCGTCGAGCAGCCGGCCGCCGCCGTCGAGGCCCAGCTCCTCGGCGAGGACGGCTTCGAGCTGCGGCGAGTACGGCGGCCGGCCGGCACGGTAGTGGGCGGCGGAGCCGAGGTAGATCGTCTCGTCGTACGGCACGGGCTAGGCCCGGGCGCGGAGCTGGTCGTACATCCCCCACTCCTCGCGCAGCGTCTCGCAGATCTCGCCGACGGTGCAGCGCGCCCGCAGCGCCTCGCGCAGCGGCGGCAGGAGGTTCGCCTCGCCGCGCGCCGTCTCACGCACCGTGGCGATCGCGGCCGCCGCCTCGTCGGCGTTCCGCTCCGCCCGCACCTGCGCCGTCCGCTCGAGCTGGCGCTTCTCCGCGGCCGGGTCGATGCGGAGCAGCTCGACGCGCTCCTCGCCCTCCTCGTGGAAGGCGTTGACCCCGACGATCACGCGCTCGCCGGACTCGACCTGCTGCTGGTACTCGAACGCGGCCCGCTCGATCTCGTCCTGGACGAATCCCGACTCGACCGCCGCGACGGCGCCGCCCTGCTCGTCGACGCGGCAGATCAGCTCCCAGGCGCGTGACTCGAGCTCGTCGGTCAGCGCCTCGATGAAGTAGGAGCCGCCGAGCGGATCGGCCGTGTCGGTCGTGCCGCCCTCCGCCGCGAGGATCTGCTGCGTCCGCAGCGCGATGTGGGCGGCGTGCTCGCTCGGCAGGGCGAGCGCCTCGTCGAACGAGTTCGTGTGCAGGCTCTGCGCGCCGCCGGCGATCGCCGAGAGCGCCTGGATCGCGACGCGGACGATGTTGTTCTCCGGCTGCTGCGCGGTCAGCGTCGAGCCGCCGGTCTGCGCGTGGAAGCGGAGCGCGAGCGCCTTCGGGTTCGTCGCGCCGAAGCGCTCCTGCATGATCCGCGCCCAGAGCCGCCGCGCCGCGCGGAACTTCGCCACCTCCTGGAAGAAGTGGTTGTGCGCGTTGAAGAAGAAGGAGAGGCGTGCACCGAACTCGTCCGGCGACAGTCCCGCCTCGACCGCCGCCTCGCAGTACGCGATCCCGTTCGCGAGGGTGAAGGCGAGCTCCTGCACCGCGGTCGAGCCGGCCTCGCGGATGTGGTAGCCGCTGATCGAGATCGTGTTCCAGTGCGGGATCCGCTCCGCGCAGTACGCGAACAGATCCGTCGTCAGCCGCATCGACGGGCGCGGCGGGAAGATGTAGTTCCCGCGCGCGATGTACTCCTTGAGGATGTCGTTCTGGGCGGTGCCGCGGAGCGCCGCCGGCGCGACGCCCTGCTGCTCGGCGACGAGCTCGTAGAGGAGCAGGAGCAGCGACGCGGGTGCGTTGATCGTCATCGACGTCGAGACCTCGCCGAGCGGGATGCCGGCGAGCAGGATCTCCATGTCCGCGAGCGAGTCGATCGCGACGCCGGTGCGGCCGACCTCGCCGAGCGCGCGCGCGTCGTCGGAGTCGTAGCCGAGCTGCGTCGGCAGGTCGAAGGCGATCGAGAGGCCGGTCTGGCCGCGCTCGAGGAGGTAGCGGTAGCGCGCGTTCGACTCCTCCGCCGAGGCGAAGCCGGCGTACTGGCGGATCGTCCACGGCCGGCCGCGGTACATGTCCGGGTACGGCCCGCGCGTGTAGGGGAACTCGCCCGGCGGCTCGAGCTCGCGCGGTGCATCAGCGGCGGAGTAGACCGGCTTCAGCTCGATGCCGGAGTCCGTGCGCCGATCGTCGGTCGCAGGCATACCGGGATCGTAGAGAGCGCGAGCGGCGCGTACCGTCCCTGCGGCGACGTCCGCCGTGGGCATCTACTGTGCGCGAACGTCGGATGCGGACGCGAGGCACATCTCCCAAAGCGCAGAGCGGCGCCGGTCGCCTCCCGCGCGTCGTCGCGGACGCCGGCCGCCGGTTCCTGCCGGCCGGGATCGTCTATTCACTCCGGACGGCTCCGTTCGTGCGCAGTGCGGAGCGGCAGTTCATCTCGTACCCGAAGTCGGGCCAGAGCTGGATCCGGTACATGCTCACGCAACTCGATCTCGCGCAGCAGGTCGCGATCCATCACGACGCCTGCGGGTTCGACAACAACACGCTCAGGACGCCGTGCGACTTCTGTGTCTCGAGGCATCTCCGCCGCTACCGGGGGATCGACCGTCTCGTCTACCTGGAGCGTGACCCGCGCGACGTCCTGGTGAGCCTGTACTTCTGGGTGACGGAGCGCCTCGACCGCATCGGCTGGCAGGGCGACATCTCGACCTTCATCCGCGACCCGTACTTCGGTGCTCCGAACCTTCGCGCGTTCCGCGAGGTCTGGGACGAGGTCGTGGCGCAACGCGGCTTCCTGAAGATCACGTACGAGCAGCTGCACGCGGACGCCGCCGCGACACTGGGCCAGATGGTCGAGTACTACGGGTTCTCCGTCGATCCGGCACGGGTCGAGGCCGCTGCGGCGGCGTCGACGTTCGAGAAGATGCGCGAGGTCGAGCGATCCGACACGTTCGACGAGGGGTGGCTCCGCGTGAGCAACGACGCGCCGAAGATGCGCAGCGGCCGGACCGGCTCGTACCGCGATCTCGCCCCCGAGGACGTCGCGTACCTCAACGACGTCTTCGCGCTCGCCTGAGTTGGATCGAACCCCGCAGGGTGGTAGGGTTGACTCGCTGTTCAATCAGCCGCATGCCGCAGTGCGGTTGGATTCTTCTCCTTGGTCGTAAGAGGCCGGCTCGCGCCGGCCTCTTGCGTTCGACCGCCTAGTCTCCAGCCCATGAAGATCACCGTCCGTCTCTTTGCCGGGCTGCGCGAGCGCGCCGGCATCTCGAGCCTCGAGCTCGAGGACGTCGCCCGCGTCTCCGACGTCTGGCCGAGGCTCGGGCTCGGGGACGAGGAGCCGCCGGGACTGCTCTACGCCGTCAACCGCGAGTACGTCTCCTCGGACCAGGAGCTCGCGGACGGCGACGAGGTCGCGCTCATCCCACCCGTCAGCGGCGGCTCGTTCCGGCTCGTCGACGGCCCGCTCGACACCGCCGCCGTGCTGCGCGAGGTCGAGTCGCCCGACGCCGGCGCGATCGCGAGCTTCGTCGGCACCGTGCGGCGCCGCTCGCGCGAGCGCGACGTCCTCCACCTCGACTACGAGGCATTCGAGGAGATGGCGGAGGAGATGCTCGCGCGGCTCGGCGCCGAGCTGACCGACCGGCACGGGCTCACGGCCGTCGCGATCCACCACCGGCTCGGCCGTGTCGAGATCGGCGAGGCGAGCGTCGTCATCGCCGTCTCCGCGGCGCATCGCGCGGCCGCCCTCGACGCGTGCCGCGAGGCGATCGAGACGCTGAAGTCGACGATCCCGCTCTGGAAGAAAGAGGTGTACGCGGGCGGTGAGGAGTGGATCGGGCGAGGGTCGTGATCGTCGCCCGCCTTCGGCGCGCTCCCGCGGGGGAAACCATGTCTCCGCCACGTTGCCCCCTTCTTTCGGCCATGCCCGGCTCACGGCCTCAGGCGCGCGCACGACGCTTGTCTGACCTGCGACTCGGGTCGGGAAGGTCGTGAGCGTCAACCCCGTCCAGGACGAGCGCGGCAGCGTTCGCCGCTCGTTCCGGCGGCTGGCCGGCTCGGCGGTCGTCCTCGGCGCGACCGCGCTGAAGTGGGCGTTCGTCTTCGGGAAGTTCTTCGCCTTCTTCGTCTCGTTCGCGCTCTACTCGTACCTCTTCCGGAGCTGGGAGTTCGGCCTCGGGCTCGTGCTCCTGATCCTCGTCCACGAGATGGGGCACTACGCCGAGGCGAAGCGCCAGCACGTGCACGTCACGCTGCCGACGTTCGTGCCGTTCGTCGGCGCGTTCGTCACGACCCGGCGCGAGCACCTCTCCCCGTGGGGCAGTGCGCTCGTCTCGCTGGCCGGGCCGTTCGTCGGCTCCGTCGCGGCGGTGGCCGCCTGGGGCGCATCGACGGCCGGCGACGCTCAACTCCTCGTCGGGATCGCGAATCTCGGCTTCCTCCTCAACGCCTTCAACCTCCTCCCGATCGGCTTCCTCGACGGCGGCTCGGTGATGCGGGCGATCGGGCAGGCGCGGCACGGCTGGATCCGGTACGAGAACGGCGTCCCCGTCGAAGCGGTCGATCCGGATCCCGAGCGTGCGCGGGCGATCGTGTTCCTCTACGTTCTGCTCGCAGTCGGCGTCGTTCTCGGCCTCCTGGCGACCAAGCAGAGCGGAGGAGTCCTCTGATGCAACAGGATCGCGACCTTCTCCAGACCCACCACGCCGAGGACGAGCTCGTCCGACACACCGAGTCGATCGGACGCGAGTTCCTGAGCGGATTCGAGGCGGTGGAGAAGATCGACCGGCCTGCCGTCTCCTGCTTCGGCTCGGCGCGGACGCCGGAGGGATCGCGGCCGTACGAGCTCGCGCGCGCCGTCGGCAGGCTCTTTGCGGAGGCGGGCTGGGCGGTCGTGACGGGCGGCGGGCCGGGCGTGATGGCGGCGGCGAATCGCGGCTGCCAGGAGGGCGGCGGGCTCTCCGTCGGCTTCGGGATCGAGCTGCCGCACGAGCAGTCGATGAACCCGTATCTCGACCTCTCCCTCGTCTTCGACCACTTCTACGCGCGCAAGACGATGTTCGTGAAGGCGGCGGAGGGGTTCGTCGTCTGCCCCGGCGGCTTCGGCACGGCGGACGAGCTGTTCGAGTCGCTGACGCTGATCCAGACGGGGAAGGTCATGCACTTCCCGGTCGTCCTCCTCGGCGAGGCGTACTGGACGCCGCTCCTCGACTGGGTGCGACGGAGCGCGCTCGCCGACGGGATGGTCTCGCCGGACGACCTCGCGCTGCTCACGGTGACGGACGAGCCGCAGGTCGCGGTCGACACGGTGCTCGAGGCGTACGCGAAGAACGGCGGCCCGAGCCCGCACGAGCCGCACAAGGCCGACGCCCAGTAGGCGTCCCGGCCCGAGCGGTCTAGGCTCCGACCCGTGCTGATCAGCCACTCCCACCGCTTCATCTACGTCAAGACGCGCAAGACGGCGGGCACCTCGGTCGAGGTGTACTTCGAGCCTTACTGCCGCGACCCGGAGCGCGGGGAGACGGTCTCGCGCCGGCGCACGCCGGAAGTGTCGGACCGGGGCGTCGTCAGCGGCGGCTCACGCTTCTTCTGGGAGCGGAACCGGGTCTGGTTCAACCACATGCCGGCGGAGGAGATTCGCGCCGCACTCGACCCGGAGACGTGGGCCGGCTATCTGAAGTTCTGCGTCGTCCGGAACCCGTTCGACAAGGTCGTCTCCTCGTTCTGGTGGCGGATCCCGGCCCGGGAGCGAAGCCGTCTCGACGAGGCGCCGTTCGACGAAGTCCGCGCCGCGTTCGCCCGCTGGGTCGGCTCCCCGTACGTGAGCGTGCGGGCACGCGCGCGGCGCAAACCGAACGAGCACATCCCCACCGACCGCCCGATCGTGGCCGTCGACGGCGACCTCGGCGTCGACGAGGTCATCCGCCACGAGACGCTCGAGACGGACATGGGCCGCGTCTGCGAGCGGCTCGGCGTGCCGTGGGAGCCGGACCGGCTCGGCCGCTTCAAGAGCGGTTACTGGACGCGTCCCGAGCCGGCGGCGGACTACTACGACGACGCGACGGTGCGCCGCGTCCGCGATCTCTTCGCGTGGGAGCTCGAGACGTTCGGGTACGACGCTCCCTGAGCGGCGTCCTCTACCTTCTCTCCATGCGGTTGCGTGATCTGCCGTCGGTGGACGAGCTTGCGCGCGAGGCCGGCGATCCGCTCGCGGTCGACGCGGCGCGGGCGGTGATCGAGCGGGCGCGGGAGGAGATCCGCGCCGGCGGCGATCCCGGCGACCTCGCGGCACAACTGCGGGGCGAGCTCGCCGCGATGCGGCGGCCGCAGCTGCGCAGCGTGCTCAACGCGACAGGCGTCGTCGTCCACACGAATCTCGGCCGCGCGCCGCTCGCGGAGGAGGCGCTCGCCCGGGTCGTCGAGGCGGGCCGCGGCTACTCGAACCTCGAGTACGACCTCGCGGCCGGCGCGCGCGGCTCGCGGCAGGACCATGTCGGCGCGATCCTCTCCCGCCTCACCGGCGCCGAGGCCGCGCTCGTCGTCAACAACAACGCGGGCGCGGTGCTCCTCGCACTCGCCGCGCTCGGGGAAGGACGCGAGGTCGTCGTCTCGCGCGGCGAGCTGATCGAGATCGGCGACGGCTTCCGGATCCCGGACGTGCTCGCGCGGTCGGGCGCGCGTCTCGTCGAGGTCGGGACGACGAACCGGACGCGCGCCGCCGACTACGAGAAGGCGATCGGGCCGGAGACGGCGGTGCTGCTCCGCGTCCACCAGTCGAACTTCCGCGTCGTCGGCTTCGAGGAGCGCCCGCGGCTCGAGGAGGTCGCCGAGATCGCGCGAAAGCACGGCCTCCCGCTCGTCGACGACCTCGGCTCCGGATCACTTAGCAACACCGTGTTACTTGGCGATTTCGAGCCGACCGCGCGGGAGTCGCTCGCGGGCGGCGCGGATCTCGTCTGCTTCTCCGGCGACAAGCTGCTCGGTGGGCCGCAGGCCGGGATCGTGCTCGGTCACGCCGAGCTCGTCGAGAAGCTGCGCCGACATCCGCTCCAGCGTGCGCTGCGCATCGACAAGCTCTCGCTCGCCGCCCTCGAGGGGACGCTGCTCCTCCACCTCGAGGCGCCGGAGCGGATCCCCGTCCTCCGCACGCTCGCGCAGGACGCGGCGACGATTCGC